>Ga0207888_100163_pt1 | contig 40510 bp, 49 predicted proteins | sample LinPmetageLP43_FD_184055 | JGI IMG/M metagenome (GOLD analysis project Ga0207888, IMG submission 184055) | Marine viral communities from the Pacific Ocean - LP-43 (SPAdes) | ecosystem: Environmental > Aquatic > Marine > Oceanic | place: Pacific Ocean | collected 2010-08-27
CCTGAGCCAGTTATTGGTATTGCTGTTGAGCCTAAAACTAAGGCAGACGTTGATAAGTTAGGTATGGCTTTGGCTAAATTAGCTGAAGAGGATCCAACTTTCCAGGTGAAAACTGATGAAGCTTCAGGGCAAACAATTATATCTGGTATGGGTGAGCTTCACTTAGATATTATTGTTGACCGTTTAAGAAGAGAGTTCAAGGTTGAAGTAAACCAAGGTGAACCACAAGTAGAATACAAAGAAGCATTAACTAAAACGGCATCTCACAGAGAAACTTATAAAAAGCAATCTGGTGGTCGTGGTAAATTTGGTGATATTGTATTTGAGATGGGTCCTGCTGATGAGGATTTCAAAGGAGAAGGTCTTCAGTTTGTTGATGAGATTAAAGGTGGTCGTATACCAAAGGAATTCATTCCATCTGTAGAAAAAGGTTTCAATGTTGCTATGCAAAACGGACCGTTGGCAGGATATGAAATGGATACAATGAAAGTTGTACTTAAGGATGGATCTTTCCACGCTGTGGATTCTGATGCACTTTCTTTCGAATTAGCTGCAAAAATGGGGTATAAAGCTGCTGGTAAAGCTGCTGGTGCCGTTATCATGGAGCCGATTATGAAATTGGAAGTTATCACCCCAGAAGAAAACATGGGTGATATCGTAGGAGATTTAAATAGACGTAGGGGTACTATTGGTGATATGAGTGATAGAGCTGGGGCCAAAGTTGTTAAAGGTACTGTTCCATTATCTGAAATGTTCGGATATGTAACATCTCTTAGAACTTTATCTTCCGGACGTGCTACTTCAACAATGGAATTTTCACACTATGCAGAAACTCCTTCTAATATTTCAGAAGAAGTTATTAAGGCAGCAAAAGGTATAACAGCATAAATTTAGGACATGAGTCAGAAAATTAGAATAAAACTAAAATCTTACGATCACAATTTAGTGGATAAATCTGCTGAAAAGATTGTAAAAACGGTAAAGACTACCGGTGCTGTTGTAACAGGACCAATTCCTTTACCTACGCATAAAAAGATATTTACAGTTTTGCGTTCACCTCACGTGAATAAAAAATCAAGAGAGCAGTTCCAATTAAGTTCATATAAGAGATTATTGGATATCTATAGCTCTTCATCTAAAACTATTGATGCACTTATGAAGCTAGAGCTTCCAAGTGGTGTAGAAGTAGAGATTAAGGTGTAATTAATTGTCTAGCTCATTTATGGGCTAGACTACATGTCCTAAGCTGCGTGCGAGGGAAAAACGGAAAAAATAATTTAGGGTTAAATTATTTTGACCCTATTTTTTTGTATAGAATTTAATAAGTAATAATTAATATAAATAAGTATGTCTGGGTTAATAGGAAAGAAAGTAGGCATGACCAGTATTTTTGACGAGAATGGAAAGAACATTCCATGTACCGTTATACAAGCTGGACCATGTGTAGTTACCCAAGTCAGAACCGAAGAGGTCGACGGGTATAGTGCCCTTCAACTTGGTTTCGATGACAAGGCAGAAACTCGTGCTAATAAGGCTGAATTAGGCCATTTTAAAAAAGCAGGTGCTTCTCCTAAGAAAAAGGTCGTTGAGTTCCAAGATTTTGAAGGTGATTTTAAATTAGGTGACACCGTAGGTGTAGATGTTTTTACTGAAGGTCAATTCGTAGATGTTATTGGTACATCTAAGGGTAAAGGTTTTCAAGGTGTTGTTAAACGTCACGGTTTTGCAGGGGTTGGTCAAGCAACTCACGGTCAGCATAACAGACTTAGAGCTCCTGGTTCTATTGGTGCTGCATCATATCCAGCAAGAGTATTCAAGGGTATGAAGATGGCTGGTAGAATGGGTACTGATCGTGTAACGGTTCAGAACCTTAGGGTTTTAAAAGTAGTTCCAGAGAAGAATCTTTTAGTAGTAAAAGGTTGTGTTCCGGGCCATAAGAATGCTTATGTAACTATACAAAGGTAGATGTAATGAAAATAGCAGTTTTAGATATTAAAGGAAAAGACACAGGTAGAAAGGCAAACCTTTCTGATGATGTTTTCGCTATAGAGCCTAATGATCACGCAGTTTACTTAGATGTTAAGCAATATTTAGCTCATCAAAGACAAGGAACGCACAAAGCTAAAGAAAGAGCTGAGATCGCTGGTAGTACTAGAAAGATTAAAAAACAAAAAGGTACGGGTACTGCAAGAGCAGGTAGTATTAAATCGCCAATCTTTAGAGGTGGTGGTAGAATATTTGGACCTAGACCTAAGGATTATACTCAGAAGTTAAATAAAAACTTGAAGCGTTTAGCAAGAAAATCTGCATTGTCTTTGAAGACAAAAGAAAATGCAATTTTAGTAGTTGAAGACTTCGATTTTGATACTCCAAAAACTAAAGATTTTATCGAAGTTTTGAAGACCTTAGGTCTTGAAAATAAAAAGTCTTTAATAGTGTTGGGTGATTCAAATAAAGGTGTATATTTGTCTTCGCGTAATTTTAAAGGCTCAGAAGTTATAACTAACTTAGAATTAAGTACTTACAAAATTCTTCATGCTAATAGTGTGGTATTGTTAGAGAGCTCTTTAGAGGGGATTGAATCGAATTTAAATAAACAATAATATCATGAGTGTGTTAATAAAACCAATTATAACGGAGAAAATGACTGCTGATAGCGAGTTGAATAACCGTTATGGATTCGTAGTTAACCCTAAGGCTAATAAGTTGCAGATTAAAGATGCAGTTGAAGCTACTTATGGTGTTTCTGTGAAGAAGGTTCGTACAATGAATTACGGTCCATCAAGAAAATCCAGATATACAAAAACTGGTGTACAACATGGTAAAACAAATGCTATTAAAAAAGCAATTGTTGATGTAGTAGAAGGTGATATTATCGATTTTTACAGTAATCTATAAAGACAAGAAATGTCAGTTAGAAAATTAAAACCAATCACTCCAGGACAGCGTTTTAGAGTAGTAAATGGATTTGACGCCATTACTGCTGATAAGCCGGAGAAAAGCTTGCTTGCTCCGTTAAAAAAGTCGGGAGGTAGAAACAGTCAAGGAAAGATGACCATACGCCAAAAAGGTGGAGGTCATAAAAGAAGGTATCGTGTGATAGATTTTAAGAGAGATAAGCAAGATGTACTTGCTACTGTTAAGTCTATTGAATACGATCCAAATAGAACTGCATTTATTGCTCTTTTGGAATATGCGGATGGCGAAAAGCGTTATGTTGTAGCTCAAAACGGATTGCAGGTTGATCAACAGATTTCATCTGGATTAACTGTTGCTCCTGAGATAGGGAACGCAATGCCTTTGAGTGAAATTCCTCTAGGAACTATAATTTCATGTATTGAGTTAAGACCTGGTCAAGGTGCTATTATGGCGCGTAGCGCAGGTACTTTTGCTCAACTTATGGCAAAGGACGGTAAGTTTGTTACTGTTAAGATGCCATCTGGTGAAACAAGATTAATTCTTTCAGGTTGTATGGCTACTATTGGTGCTATATCTAACTCTGATCATCAATTACTTGTATCAGGTAAAGCTGGTAGAAGTAGATGGTTGGGTAGAAGACCAAGAACTAGACCGGTAGCTATGAACCCTGTCGATCACCCAATGGGTGGTGGTGAAGGTAGAGCTTCAGGTGGTCATCCAAGATCGAGAAATGGAATTCCTGCTAAAGGATTCAGAACTCGTTCTAAGACCAAGAGCACCAACAAGTATATAATAGAACGTAGAAAGAAATAAAAAAGTAGAAAGAAATGGCACGTTCACTAAAAAAAGGACCTTACGTTCACTATAGTTTGGAGAAGAAAATCCAACAAAGTGTTTCATCCGGAAAAAAAGCAGTAATCAAAACTTGGTCTAGAGCCTCTATGATTACACCTGATTTTGTAGGAATGACGATAGCGGTTCACAACGGAAAACAATTTGTACCTGTTTTTGTAACAGAAAACATGGTAGGACATAAACTTGGGGAATTTTCACCAACTAGATCTTTTAGAGGTCATGCAGGTGCGAAAAACAAAGGAAAAAAGTAAGCTATGGGAGTTCGTAAAAAACAGATGGCCGAAAGAATAAAGGCTGAGAAGAAGAAGGTAGCTTTCGCTAAGTTGAATAACTGTCCTACTTCACCTAGAAAGATGCGTTTGGTTGCTGATTTAATTCGTGGTGTAAAGGTAGAGCAAGCTTTAGCTATTTTAAGGTTCAATCCTAAAGAAGCTTCTAGAAAGTTGGAGAAATTATTACTTTCAGCTTTGGCTAATTGGCAGGCAAAAAATGAAGAGGCAAGTGTAGAAGATGCTGATTTAATTGTAGCTGAGATTAGAGTAGATAGTGGTGCAATGCTTAAGAGATTGCGTCCTGCTCCACAAGGTAGAGCACATAGAATTAGAAAACGTTCAAACCATGTAACTTTGGTATTGGGGTCAAAAAATATAACAGAAAACTAGGATGGGACAGAAAACAAATCCAATAGGAAATCGTCTAGGAATCATTAGAGGTTGGGAATCTAACTGGTATGGTGGTAACGATTACGGAGATAAATTGGCTGAGGATGATAAAATACGAAAGTATATTCATGCAAGACTTTCTAAAGCTAGTGTTTCTAGAGTTATAATTGAACGTACTCTTAAATTAATCACAGTTACAGTAACTACTGCAAGACCTGGTATTATTATCGGTAAAGGTGGTCAGGAAGTTGATAAACTTAAGGAAGAATTGAAAAAAATCACCAATAAGGAGGTTCAGATCAATATCTTTGAAATAAAAAGACCTGAGCTTGATGCTAACTTAGTTGCAGCAAGTGTAGCTCGTCAAATTGAAAGTAGAATTTCTTTTAGAAGAGCAATAAAAATGGCAATCGCTGCAGCAATGCGTATGAATGCTGAAGGAATAAAGATTCAGATCTCTGGTAGATTGAATGGTGCTGAAATGGCTCGTTCGGAATCTTATAAAGATGGTAGAATTCCATTATCTACTTTTAGAGCTGATATTGATTATGCTCTACAAGAAGCTCAAACTACATATGGTAAACTTGGTATTAAAGTTTGGATTATGAAAGGTGAGGTATATGGTAAAAGAGATTTATCTCCATTAGTAGGAATGCAAAAGGATTCTTCTAAAGGTGGTAAGCAAGAAGGTGGAAGAAAACAACGTCGTAGAAAGTAATTTTTTAAAGAACTAAAGTAATGTTACAACCGAAAAGAACAAAGTTCCGTAAAATGCAGAAAGGCCGTATGAAAGGTCTTGCTGGGAGAGGACACCAACTTTCAAATGGTATGTTCGGTATAAAGAATGTTGATGATGCTACATTTTTGACTTCACGCCAGATAGAAGCTGCTCGTATTGCTGCTACTAGATTCATGAAGAGGGAAGGTCAATTGTGGATTAAAATATTTCCAGACAAGCCGATTACCAAGAAGCCATTAGAAGTACGTATGGGTAAAGGTAAAGGTGCACCAGAATATTTCGTAGCCGTGGTGAAACCAGGTAGAATTATGTTCGAAGTGGCCGGAGTTCCTATGGAAGTAGCAAAAGAAGCTTTAAGATTAGCGGCTCAAAAACTTCCTGTTAAAACAAAATTCATTGTAGCTCGAGATTACGAGGGCGGAAATTAAACGTAAGGAATAATGAAAAAACAAGAGATTAAAGAAATGTCTGTGGAAGGACTTACGGAGAAATTTGCTGAGTACAAGAAGCAACATGCAGATTTGAAAATGGCACATTTTGTAACTCCGTTAGAAAATCCACTTCAGATTAGAAAAGTAAGGAGAACGGTAGCAAGATTAGCCACTGAATTAACTAATAGGGAAAACCAATAATTGGTGGGCTTTATGGAGAAAAGAAATTTAAGAAAAGAGAGAGTAGGAGTTGTCACTAGTAATAAAATGGAGAAGTCTATTGTTATTGCTGAAGTGAAAAGAGTAAAACATCCTATGTACGGAAAGTTCGTTTTGAAGACAAAGAAATATGTTGCACATGACGAAAAGAACGATTGTAACATTGGTGATACTGTAAAGATCATGGAGACTCGTCCTATGAGTAAAACCAAATGTTGGAGATTAGTAGAAATCTTAGAAAGAGCTAAATAAGTTATGTTACAGCAAGAATCTAGATTAAAAGTAGCGGATAACACCGGGGCAAAGGAAGTTTTAACTATCCGTGTTCTTGGTGGTACCAAAAGAAGGTATGCTTCAATAGGTGACAAAATTGTTGTTACGGTTAAAGAAGCTACTCCGAACGGAGGTATCAAGAAAGGTGCGGTTTCAACTGCTGTTGTAGTTCGTACTAAGAAAGAGGTTAGAAGACCTGATGGGTCTTATATCAGATTTGATGATAACGCCTGTGTGTTATTGAATCCTGCCGGAGAAATGAGAGGAACTCGTGTTTTTGGACCTGTAGCAAGAGAGCTTAGGGATAAGCAGTTCATGAAGATTGTATCATTGGCCCCAGAGGTATTATAATATAACGGACAAGATGAAAAAGTTAAAAATCAAAACAGGAGATACGGTAAGAATTACCGCTGGTGACCATAAGGGAACCGAAGGTAAGGTGATGCGTGTTGATCTTGAGAAAAATAAAGCCATCGTTGAAGGTGCCAATATGGTATCTAAACATGAGAAGCCTAGTGCTAAGAACCCTCAAGGTGGTATTGTAAAAAAAGAAGCTTTAATCCACATTTCTAACTTGGCTCTAATCGACGGTAAATCTGGCGATACAACTAGAGTAGGTTACGAAATAAAGGATGGTAAAAAAGTTAGGGTTTCCAAAAAATCCAATGAAGTAATTTAGTTATGGCATACGTTGCAAGATTAAAGAAAGAGTATAAGGAGCGAATAGTAGCTGCCCTTACCGAAGAGTTTGGTTACAGTAATGTAATGCAGGTTCCTAAGTTAGAGAAGATAGTAATGAGTAGAGGTGTAGGAGCTGCTGTTGCTGACAAGAAACTTATTGACCATGCAATAGATGAAATGACTATGATTACTGGTCAAAAAGCCGTTGCTACTATGTCTAAGAAAGATGTTGCTGCCTTTAAGTTAAGAAAAGGCATGCCAATTGGTGCAAAAGTTACCTTAAGAGGTGAGCGTATGTACGAATTCTTAGATCGTTTAGTGACTTCAGCATTACCTCGTGTTAGAGATTTTCAAGGTATTAAGGCTACAGGTTTTGATGGTCGTGGAAATTATAACTTGGGTGTTACTGAGCAAATAATATTTCCTGAAGTTAATATTGATAAAATCAATAGAATTAACGGTATGGATATTACCTTTGTAACTTCTGCGGGAACTGACAAAGAAGCAAAATCATTATTAACAGAATTAGGTTTACCTTTTAAAAAGAATTAGTATGGCTAAGGAATCAATGAAAGCCCGTGAGAGAAAAAGGGAAAGAACTGTAGCAGTTTATGCTGAAAAACGTAAAGCTTTGAAAGAAGCTGGCGATTATGAAGCGTTACAGAGACTACCTAAAAATGCCTCTCCGGTACGTTTACATAACAGATGTAAATTAACTGGAAGACCTAAAGGTTACATGAGAACTTTTGGTATTTCAAGGGTAAAATTCAGAGAGATGGCTAATGCCGGTTTAATACCAGGTGTTAAGAAAGCTAGCTGGTAGATTAAGAATTATTAATGGATTCAGGTTTAGCTAATTTGCTGAAAACCGTTTCCGAATTATATACATATGGTAACAGATACTATTGCAGATTACCTAACGAGAGTTAGAAACGCGAGTAGAGCGGGACATAGGGTTGTTGAAATTCCTGCGTCAAATCTAAAGAAAGAAATAACTAAAATATTATTCGATCAAGGATATATCTTAAGTTATAAATTCGAAGAAAATAAAGTTCAAGGTTCTATTAAGATAGCTTTGAAATATGATAAGCTTACAAAAGAGCCTGTTATCAAGAAAATACAGCGTATAAGTAAGCCTGGTCTTAGGAAATATTCAGGTAACGAAGATTTACCTCGTGTATTAAATGGTTTGGGTGTTGCAATTGTTTCTACATCTCATGGTGTAATGACTAGCAAGCAGGCTAAGGCAGAGAAAGTTGGTGGTGAAGTTTTGTGCTACGTTTATTAATTGATTAAAGATTTAGAAAATGTCTAGAATAGGTAATAATCCAATCGCAATTCCTGAAGGGGTTACAATTGAAATTAACGACAATATAATTTCTGTAAAAGGGAAATTAGGTGAGTTGACTCAAGAGTTCTCTGGTGTAGCGGTTAAAGTAGAAGACGGACAGGCTTTCGTAACAAGGCCATCGGATTCTAAGGAGCATAAAGCAAAGCACGGTTTATATAGATCACTTATAACTAATATGGTTGATGGTGTTTCTAAAGGTTGGACCAAAGAATTAGAATTAGTAGGTGTAGGGTATAGAGCAAGTAATCAAGGTCAAAAACTTGAATTGGCTTTAGGTTTTTCTCACAACATCGTTTTCAACTTAGCTTCTGAAGTTAAAGTTGAAACTATATCAGAAAAAGGTAAGAACCCTATAGTTAAGCTAACGTCTCATGACAAACAACTAGTTGGTCATATAGCTGCAAAGATTAGATCTTTCCGTAGACCAGAGCCGTACAAAGGAAAAGGAATTAAATTTGTAGGTGAAATATTAAGAAGAAAAGCTGGTAAGTCGGCTTAATAATAGGATATTATGGGATTATCAAAAACACAAAGAAAATTAAGAATCCGACGTAGAATACGTAAGGTTTCTTCTGGAACTGCAGCTAAACCAAGGTTATCTGTTTTTAGAAGTAACAGCGAAATTTACGCTCAAGTTATAGACGACGTAAAAGGAGTCACTTTAGTATCCGCTTCTTCAAGAGATAAGGATATTGCGAAAGCAAAAGGAAATAAAACCGAGATTGCTGCTTTGGTTGGTAAAACAATCGCTGAAAAATCTGTAAAAGCTGGCTTAGAGAAAGTTGCTTTTGATAGAGGAGGTAATTTGTATCACGGAAGAGTAAAATCTTTGGCTGAGGGTGCAAGAGAAGCAGGTCTAAAATTCTAATATACTAGTATGTTCCAAAAATATAAAAACGTAGAGACTGTTAAGCCAGGTGGTTTAGACTTAAAAGATAAATTAGTTGGTATTCAACGTGTAACCAAGGTAACAAAAGGTGGTAGAGCATTCGGTTTTTCTGCAATAGTTGTTGTAGGTGATGAAAATGGTGTTGTAGGTCATGGTTTAGGTAAATCTAAAGAGGTTGCTACTGCAATAGCAAAGGCAATTGAAGATGGTAAAAAGAACTTAGTTCGTATTCCTTTAAATAAAGGAACTTTACCACATGAGCAAAAAGGAAAATTTGGTGGAGCTAGAGTTTATATCCAGCCTGCATCTCATGGTACCGGTGTAATTGCTGGTGGAGCTGTAAGATCGGTATTGGAATCTGTAGGTGTGCAAGATGTATTATCTAAGTCTCAAGGATCTTCAAATCCACATAACGTTGTTAAAGCAACTTTTGATGCTTTGTTGCAACTTAGAGATGCAAAAACTATCGCTACGCAAAGAGGTGTTTCTTTAGAAAAAGTATTTAAAGGATAAGAGGAAAATTATGGCAAAGATTAAAGTTACACAAGTAAAAAGCGGAATTAAGAAACCTCAAAATCAGAAAAGAACTTTAGAGGCTCTTGGTTTAAAGAGAATAGGACAGGTTGTTGAGCATGACGATACGCCGAACATTCTTGGAATGATAAATAAAGTTAAACATTTAGTTTCCACAGAGGAAGCTTAAATTTAGAATAAAAATGGGTTTACATAGTCTACAGCCTGCAGAAGGTTCAGTTAATAGAGACGGAAAACGCCTTGGAAGAGGTCAGGGTTCTGGAAAAGGTGGAACAGCTGCAAGAGGTCATAAAGGAGCAAAGTCAAGATCTGGTTATTCTAAGAAGATTGGTTTTGAAGGTGGTCAAATGCCATTACAACGTCGTGTACCTAAGTTTGGTTTTACGAACATTAACCGTAAGAACTATCAAGGTATCAATTTAGAGAAGTTACAAGAGCTTGTCGATAATAAAGTGATATCTAATGAAGTTTCTTTAGATCTTTTAATTGAAAACGGTTTAGTTGGTAAGAATGAATTAGTGAAAATTTTAGGAAATGGTGAGTTAAAAGCTCCTCTTAAAATTTCGGTACATAAATTTACTGCATCTGCTAAAGCAGCTATTGAAGCAGCAGGTGGTGAAGCAATAAGTTTGTAAGCATAAACGAGAGCATGAAGAATTTTATTGATACAATATCCAATATTTGGAAGATAGAAGAACTAAGAAATAGAATTCTTATTACATTGGGTCTTTTGTTGGTTTATCGTTTTGGTTGTCAAATCGTACTTCCGGGTATAGATTCAACTCAATTAGGTGGATTAACGGATAGTACTGATCAAGGTATATTTGGTCTTTTAAATGCATTTACAGGAGGGGCGTTTGCTAATGCTTCTGTTTTTGCGTTGGGTATTATGCCTTATATCTCTGCTTCTATTGTTGTTCAGTTGATGGGTATTGCAATTCCTTATCTTCAGAAACTACAAAAAGAAGGAGAAAGTGGTCGTAAGACTATTAATCAAATTACTAGATGGTTAACCATCGGTATTTGTATTGTTCAAGCTCCAGCATATTTATATGGATTAGAAGCCTTTGGAGTTAGAGATAGCGCGTTTTTATTAGGTAAAGGATTGGATTTTATGGTTCCTGCAGTTATCATTTTGGTAACAGGTACTGTATTTGCAATGTGGTTAGGAGAGAAAATTACTGATAAAGGTATTGGTAATGGTATCTCTTTATTAATTATGATTGGTATTATAGCTACAATGCCTCAATCTTTTGTTCAAGAATTTATCTCTAGAACAACTGATAATAACGGTGGATTAATGTTCATCTTAATAGAAGTTATTATTTGGTTCTTGGTTATCTTGGCTTGTATTCTGTTAGTAATGGCTACAAGACAAATTCCTGTACAGTATGCAAGACGTACTGCTTCTGGTGGATACGAAAAGAACATAATGGGTTCAAGACAATATATTCCTTTGAAGTTGAATGCTTCTGGAGTTATGCCAATTATATTTGCTCAAGCAATTATGTTTGTACCTGGTATGATAGGTGGTGCATTTGATGATACTGCTTTTGGACAATGGATGCAAGTGCAGTTCAGTGATATTTTTGGATGGGCATATAATTTGTTATTCGCAATATTGATTATAATCTTTACATATTTTTATACTGCAATTACGGTTCCTACTAATAAGATGGCAGATGACCTTAAAAGGAGTGGTGGTTTTATACCAGGAATACGTCCTGGAAAAGAAACTGGAGATTATTTAGATAAGATTATGTCTTTAATAACGTTACCTGGATCTATTTTCTTAGCTTTGCTCGCTATTTTACCAGCGATTGTAGTAAAATTGATGGATGTTCAAGCTGGATGGGCTTTATTTTATGGTGGTACCTCCTTATTAATTATGGTAGGTGTAGCTATAGATACGGTACAACAGGTAAATTCATATTTATTGAATAGACATTACGATGGTTTAATGAAAACCGGTAAAAATAGAAAAGTAGCATAATTTATGGCTAAGCAGGCAGCAATAGAACAAGATGGATCTATCATTGAAGCATTGTCTAACGCAATGTTTCGTGTAGAGTTGGAGAATGGACATGTGGTAACAGCGCATATATCAGGTAAGATGCGTATGCACTATATAAAACTATTACCTGGAGATAAGGTGAAACTGGAGATGAGTCCGTATGACCTTACTAAAGCAAGAATTACATATAGATACTAAGATACAAGATGAAAGTAAGAGCATCAGTTAAGAAGAGAAGTGCCGACTGCAAGATTGTTCGCAGAAAAGGCAGGTTGTACGTAATCAACAAAAAGAATCCTAGATTTAAACAAAGACAAGGGTAATTATGGCAAGAATCGCAGGTATAGATATACCAAAACAAAAGAGAGGTGTTATCGCCTTAACCTACATTTTTGGAATTGGAAGTAGTAGGTCAAGAGAAATATTGAATAAAGCCCAAGTTAGCGAAGATACTAAGGTTTCTGATTGGAATGATGATGAAATAGGTCGTATTAGGGAAGCTGTTTCTGAATTCGTAATCGAAGGTGAATTACGTTCTGAAACTCAGTTGAACATTAAGCGTTTAATGGATATTGGCTGTTATAGAGGTATTCGTCATAGATCAGGTTTGCCTTTAAGAGGTCAACGTACTAAGAACAACTCTAGAACTAGAAAAGGAAAGCGTAAAACAGTAGCTAACAAGAAGAAAGCAACTAAATAATAATTAGGTATGGCAAAGGCAAGTACTAAAGTTACCAAGAAACGTAAAGTTATAGTTGATTCTGTTGGTGAGGCACACATAAGTGCATCTTTCAACAACATCATTATCTCTTTAACAAATAAAAAAGGAGATGTAATTTCTTGGTCATCTGCTGGTAAATTAGGTTTTAGAGGATCTAAAAAAAATACACCGTATGCTGCTCAGGTAGCTGCTGAGGATTGTTCTAAAGTTGCTCATGAAGCAGGTTTAAGAAAGGTTAAAGTTTATGTAAAAGGTCCAGGTAACGGAAGAGAATCTGCTATTAGGTCTTTGCATAATGCTGGTATCGAAGTAACGGAAATTATTGATGTTACTCCAATGCCTCATAACGGTTGTAGACCTCCTAAGAGAAGAAGAGTTTAATTAATTACTAATATATTTCACCGAAAGTGTAGTTACGATTATCGAAGGATAAGCCTTAATTCATAATCTCACTTTCAAACTTAAAGAAAATGGCAAGATATACAGGACCAAAATCAAAGATTGCTCGTAAATTTGGCGAAGCAATATTCGGAGACGATAAGTCATTCGAAAAGAAAAATTACCCTCCAGGGCAACACGGTAACAATAGAAGAAGAGGAAAGAAATCTGAGTACTCTGTTCAATTGATGGAGAAGCAAAAAGCTAAGTATACTTATGGTATTTTAGAAAAGCAATTCAGAAACTTATTCCAGACTGCAAAAAGAAAAGAAGGTGTTGCTGGTGAAATTTTACTTCAATTATGTGAATCTCGTTTAGATAACGTTGTTTATAGAATGGGAATTTCTCCAACTAGAAGTGGTGCAAGACAATTAGTATCTCACAGACATATTACGGTTAATGGCGAGTTGGTTAACATACCTTCTTATTCATTAAAAGCAGGAGATGTTGTTGGTGTTAGAGAAAAATCTAAATCATTGCAAAGTATACAAGATTCATTAACTGCTAGTAGTGCGGTATATGAGTGGATTTCTTGGAATAGCGAAAAGAAGGAAGGTACTTATGTTACTATTCCTGAAAGAATGCAAATTCCAGAAAATATCAAAGAACAATTAATTGTGGAGTTATACTCTAAATAAACAACACTGATCCAATTATGGCATTATTTAATTTTCAGAAACCCGATAAAGTAATAATGATCGATTCCTCTGATTTCGAAGGGAAGTTTGAATTTCGCCCTTTGGAACCTGGTTATGGATTAACTGTTGGGAATGCATTAAGACGAGTATTGCTTTCTTCTTTAGAAGGTCATGCAATTACTTCGATTAGGATTGATAAGGTAGAGCATGAGTTCTCCATGATTCCTGGCGTTGTTGAAGATGTAACCGAGATTATATTAAACTTGAAACAAGTACGTTTCAAGAAACAAATAGAAGATTCTGAAGCTGAAGTAGTTTCTATTTCTGTTAGTGGTAAAAATCAGTTAACTGCTGGTGATTTTCAAAAGTTTATTTCTGGGTACCAAGTATTGAACCCGGATTTAGTAATTTGTAATATGGATGCTAAAGTTAGCATCAATATGGAAATTACAATTGAAAAAGGTAGAGGTTATGTTCCTGCAGAGGAAAATAAAAAATCTGGTGCTCCATTAGGCACAATTGCTATCGATTCTATTTTTACGCCTATAAAGAATGTAAAATATAGTATTGAAAACTTTCGTGTAGAGCAAAAAACTGATTATGAAAAATTGGTTTTTGAGATTTCTTCAGATGGTTCTATTCATCCGAAAGATGCATTAACTGAGGCTGCAAAAGTTCTTATACATCACTTTATGTTATTCTCTGATGAGCGTATCACTTTAGAAGCTGATGAGATTGCTCAAACAGAGACTTACGATGAGGAGTCTTTACATATGAGACAATTATTGAAAACTAAATTAGTTGATATGGACCTTTCTGTTCGTGCACTAAACTGTTTAAAAGCAGCTGAAGTTGATACTTTAGGAGATTTAGTTTCTTTCAATAAGAATGACTTAATGAAGTTTAGAAACTTTGGTAAAAAATCTTTAACTGAACTTGAAGAGCTTGTTATAAACAAGGGTTTAAGTTTTGGTATGGATTTATCAAAATACAAATTAGATAAAGATTAAATAATCATATTTTGCTCCTCGTTCTAGCGGGTTGTTAGCAAGATGATAAAATTGAAACATGAGACACGGTAAAAAGATTAATCACTTAAGTAGAAAAACTGCTCATAGAAAAGCTATGTTAGCAAACATGGCTTGTTCTTTAATAGAGCACAAAAGAATCAACACTACAGTTGCTAAAGCTAAAGCTTTGAAGCAATTCATTGAGCCTTTGATTACTAAATCAAAAGCTGAAAATAATGTTAGTGCTGAAAAAGGTACTCATAATAGACGTATTGTCTTTAAAAACCTTCGTGATAAGTATGCTGTAACGGAATTATTCAGTGTTGTATCTGAAAAGGTGGCTGATAGACCAGGAGGGTATACAAGAATTATCAAGTTAGGTAATCGTTTAGGTGATAACGCTGACATGGCAATGATAGAATTGGTTGATTTCAACGAATTGTATAATGCTGGTAAGCCTAAGAAAAAATCTACTAGAAGAAGTAGAAGATCAGGTGGTAGTGATGCTGAAGTTGTTTCTGCAGAGAAAGAAACTAAAGTAAAAGACGAAGCTCAAACTGAAACAGAAGCTAAGACAGATGATTCTAAGGAATAAAATTGTCAATAAATATTAATAATGAAAAAGGATAAGCTTTCTAGCTTATCCTTTTTTTATGTTTTTTTGTGAACGAATAAATTATAAGACTAAGATGAAATATCAAGCAAAGAGAAAAGCTCTAGTACTACTAGCTGATGGTACTATTTTTTATGGTAAATCTGTAGGTGATAAAGAAGGTACTGCCTTTGGTGAAGTTTGTTTTAATACAGGTATGACAGGTTATCAGGAGATATTTACTGATCCATCTTACTTTGGACAGATAATGGTAACTACAAATGCTCATATTGGTAATTATGGAGTTAATAAAGATGAGATTGAGTCAGAGTCCATTAAAATTTCTGGTTTAGTGTGTAGAAATTTCAGTTATGAATATTCAAGACCTTTGGCAGATGATAGTCTTCAGGGGTTTTTAGATTCGAATGATCTATTTGCAATTTCTGATGTTGATACTCGTGCTTTGGTGAGCTATATAAGAGATAATGGGGCTATGAATGCAGTTATTTCTACTGATATAGAAAATATAGATGCGCTTAAAAAACGTCTTAGTGAGGTTCCTAGTATGAAAGGGCTAGAACTAGCATCGCGAGTTTCTACAAAAGAGCCATATTTTGTAGGGAATGAAAGTGCCTCAATTAAAATTTCTGCATTGGATATAGGAATTAAAAAGAATATTCTTAGAAATTTAGTAAAGCGTGGGGCGTATGTAAAGGTGTTCCCTTACAACAGTAGTTTTGAAGAAATGTCTTCATGGAATCCTGATGCTTATTTTATCTCTAATGGCCCTGGTGATCCAGAACCGTTGGTAGATGCAATTGCTGCGGTTAAAAAAATGATACAAACAGATAAACCCCTTTTTGGAATTTGTTTAGGACATCAAGTACTGGCATTGGCAAATGGTGTGTCTACATATAAAATGCATAATGGTCATAGAGGTATTAATCATCCAATATTAAATTTAATTACTGGTAAAGGGGAAATCACGTCTCAAAATCATGGCTTTGCTATTAATAGAGAAGAAACTGAGGCGAATGGTAATTTAGAGATTACGCACACACACCTAAACGATAAGACAGTTGCGGGAATACGAATGAAAAATAAAGATGTATTTTCCGTTCAATATCACCCAGAAGCAAGTCCTGGACCACACGATGCTGATTATCTATTCGATGATTTTTTCAATTTAATTGAGAAAAGTGCAAAACATAACGAAATAGTTTAAATAAACATTATTTAATTGGTAATTGTAAGGTGTAAACAAACCTGGTAATTTGCCTGTTTTGTATCTTTACTTTTTAATTTATCAACCTATAAAAATATATTAGATGAGTATTATATTAAATGTTCACGCAAGACAAATTTTAGATTCTAGAGGAAACCCAACTGTTGAAGTAGATGTAGTTACGGAGAATGGAGTAATGGGAAGAGCAGCGGTTCCTTCTGGAGCTTCAACTGGTGAGCATGAAGCAGTAGAATTACGTGATGGAGGTAAGGCTTTCATGGGTAAAGGTGTAAGTAAAGCTGTTGATAATGTAAACACTATCATTGCTGAAGAAATTTTAGGAATGAATGTTTTTGATCAAAATCTTTTAGATCAAACTATGATTGATTTAGATGGTACGCCAAATAAATCAAAATTAGGTGCGAATGCAATTTTAGGAGTTTCGTTAGCTGCTGCTAAAGCTGCAGCCAATGAATTAGGTCTTTCTCTTTTTAGATATATAGGTGGAGTTAGTGCAAACACACTTCCTGTTCCTATGATGAACATAATTAATGGTGGTTCTCACTCAGATGCACCTATTGCATTTCAAGAGTTCATGGTTATGCCAGTAAAAGCGAAGAGCTTTTCTCACGCAATGCAAATGGGGACTGAAATTTTTCATAATCTTAAAAAGGTATTACACGATCGTGGTCTTAGTACTGCAGTTGGCGATGAAGGAGGTTTTGCTCCAAACTTAGCAGGTGGTACTGAAGATGCATTAGATACAATTGCTATTGCAGTTAAAAATGCAGGTTACTCTTTAGGTGATGATGTTATGATCGCTTTAGATTGTGCTGCTGCAGAATTCTATGTTAATGGTAAATATGATTATACTAAATTCGAAGGTGATAAAGGTGTAATTAGAACTTCTGAAGAACAAGCTCAGTATCTAGCTGATTTAAGTGCTAAATACCCTATTATTTCTATTGAAGATGGTATGGACGAAAATGATTGGGACGGTTGGAAATCTTTAACTGATAAAATTGGAGATAAAGTTCAATTGGTTGGTGATGATTTATTTGTTACTAATGTTGAGCGTTTATCTACAGGAATCGAAAAAGGAATTGCTAATTCAATTTTAATTAAAGTAAACCAAATAGGAACTTTAACTGAAACTATAGCAGCGGTAAATATGGCTAAAAATGCCGGTTATACTTCTGTTATGTCTCACCGTTCTGGAGAAACTGAAGATAATACCATAGCTGATTTGGCTGTTGCATTGAATACAGGTCAAATTAAAACTGGTTCTGCATCAAGATCTGATCGTATGGCTAAATACAACCAATTACTTCGTATTGAAGAAGAGTTAGGAAGTACAGCATACTATCCTCAAGAAAAAGCTTTCAAAATAGGATAATTTAAGTATTGATTATATAATTAAGCCTTTCTTTTTAGAAAGGCTTTTTTTTTTGGCGTACATCAAAACTTTAACTACCTTTTGAGAATAAACCAATTATAATCCCTCTTTATTAGCGTATGAATAATTTTCTTTTTGTTTCCGCAGAGAATGACGCCATTCCAGATTGTAAAGCTGGTGGAATGGGAGATGTTGTTAGAGATGTGCCTAGGGAGATATCGAAGCGAGAAGATAAAGTTCACGTGGTTGTGCCTGCGTATTCTAGATTGCATAAAAATGGAATTTTTAAAACTAAACTCGAATTTAGTCTTAGGGGTATGCCTTACACTGCAGAATTGTACGAAGTAATCCCTAAAAGAGTTGATAAGAATATTACACATTATGTTATTCATCATCCTGAAATAATAGAAGGTGGTATAGCCCATATATATCACGACGACCCAACGGAACCTTTTTTTAATGATTTTGTCAAGTTTGTAATTTTCTGTACAGCTACGGCAGAGGCAATTAAAATAGGTGCATTTGGCGATTTGGATATAGTGCATATGCACGATTGGCATTCTGCTGCCCTATTGTTTATAAAGACATATCATCCAAATTATAAGGATTTGAAAAAGATGCGTTATGTATATACCATCCATAATTTGGCAATACAAGGTATACGTCCTTTTTATAACAATTATGCTTCCATGAATAACTGGTTTCCAGAGGTGCAGTTAGATCATAAAGCGTTAATGGATTCTAGATATCAAGATTGTATAAATCTTATGGCGGTTGGTATACGTCTTGCAGATGCAGTTCATACCGTTTCTCCATCTTATAAGGAAGATGTTCTTTTACCAAGCAGAAGGCCAGAATTTATAGGAGGTGAAAGTTTGGAGGACGATTTGTTGAAAGCAAATAATGAAGGAAGATTATTCGGTATTTTAAATGCAAGTAATTACGGTAATATAAGAGTAGCAGAAAAAGGGTTATTATATAGAAATACTGTAAAAGCTTTATTTAGGTGGCTTCAAGATACTTCCAAAAAATATAAGGCAGATTTTCTTGCGCATACCGGTGAGAAGATTATGCAGTATGTTGGTAATAGACCAAAATTTATTGTGTCTAGCGTAGCTCGATTAACCGAGCAAAAATTTTATTTCTTAAAACGTTCTCCAGAGGCTTTTGAAAAAATGCTGGCAAGATTAAGTGAGATTGATGGAATATTCATTTTGCTAGGAACCGGTGATCCTGATTATGAAGAATTTTTTCGCCATATGAGCTATCATCATAAGAATTTCGTTTTTACTAACGGTCAATCAGAAGATTTAATTGATTCTATGTACTTAGAAACAGACTTATATTTTATGCCAAGTTTATTTGAACCTTGTGGTATAAGTCAAATGCTGGCAATGAGAAACGGTAATCCATGTTTAGTTCATCATACTGGTGGCTTAAAGGATACTGTTGCACATATGAAAACAGGCTTTGCATTTAGTGGTGAAACATATGATGAGCAAATTAATAATATGGTAAAGAGTTTTGATGAGGCACTTACCATTTGGGAACATGATAAACCCACTTGGAAAAAGATTAAAACCAATGCAAAAAAGGCTCGTTTTACCTGGGAAAAATCTTTAGATGAATATTACAAGTCACTATATCTGTTGTAAAGAATGTAATTCATAGAACTTATTGTTAATTTTACCCCAAACAGAATTTTGAAATTGTTAAAACAATCCTGTTTTGTTAACTTTACGAGTAGTATTTAAAACGTAAAAATTAAAAATGTCAGATAAAGCTATTTTAGAATATAATGGTGAAAAATACGAGTTTCCAGTAATTAAGGGAACCGAAGATGAACTTGCAATTGATATCAAATCTTTGCGTTCAGCAACCAAAGGAATTATAACCATTGATCCGGGTTTCAAAAATACAGGATCTTGTGAAAGTGCTATTACATTTTTGGATGGTGAGAAAGGGATTTTACGTTACAGAGGTTATTCAATTGAGGAATTGGCTGAAAAAGCAGATTTCTTAGAAGTAGCTTATTTATTGATTTTCGGAAATTTACCAAACGATACTGAACTTGCGAAATTTCATAAAGACATTAAAGATGAATCTCATGTAGATGAGGAAATGAAAAAGATTTTGGATGGTTTTCCAAAGTCTGCACATCCTATGGGTGTGTTATCTTCTTTAACAAGTGCATTAATTGCATTTAACCCTTCTACAGTAGATGTTAGTTCTGATGAGGCTATGTACCACGCAATTGTACGTATTCTTGCTAAATTCCCAGTTCTTGTAGCTTGGACTTTGCGTAAGAAGAAAGGTCTTCCGTTAGATTACGGTGATGATAGTTTAGGTTATGTAGAGAACATTCATAAGATGATGTTTAAGCGTCCTAATCAAGATTATAAGAAGAACAAGGTTGTTATAGAGGCTTTAGATAAATTATTGATCTTACACGCTGATCATGAACAAAATTGTTCTACGAGTACAGTTCGTATAGTAGGTTCTTCTCATGCTGGTTTATTTGCTTCATTATCTGCAGGTATTTCTGCACTTTGGGGTCCACTTCATGGTGGTGCAAACCAAGCTGTTTTAGAGATGCTAGAAGCTATTGAAGCTGATGGTGGTGATACTAAGAAGTATATGGCAAAAGCAAAAGATAAATCTGATCCATTTAGATTAATGGGCTTTGGTCACAGAGTTTATAAAAACTTTGACCCACGTGCTAAAATAATTAAGAAAGCTGCTGATGAAGTATTGGCAGATTTAGGTATAGATGATCCAATTCTTGAAATCGCTAAAGGTTTAGAAAAAGAAGCATTGGAAGATCCATACTTCGTTGATAGAAAATTATATCCAAATGTAGATTTCTACTCTGGTATCATTTATAGAGCTTTAGGTATACCAACAGAAATGTTTACGGTTATGTTCGCGTTAGGAAGATTGCCAGGATGGATCGCACAATGGAGAGAAATGAGATTGAACGGCGAACCTATTGGTAGACCAAGACAAGTTTATATTGGTGAGAAATTAAGATCTTTTGTCGAACTTGACAAGAGGTAGATTGCTACCGTTAATAAAAAAACAAAAAGCTCTTTTAATTTTTAAAGGGGCTTTTTTTTATGCCATTTTTTAAATCATATATACAGAGACATATGTTGCAATTAAATATTAATGATGAGATTTCACAGTTAAAAGCTGTTGTTTTAGGTATAGCTAGAAGTTCTGGACCAACGCCAACAATAGAAGAGGCTTATGATCCAAAATCTCTAGAACATATTAAGGCTGGCACATACCCATTGGAAAGTGATATGATTGCTGAGATGGAGGCTTTTAGAATGGTATTTGAGAAATACGATGTTAAGGTATTTAGACCAGAGGTTCTTGAAAATTGTAATCAAATATTTACAAGAGATATAGCCTTTGTAATTGAAGATAAATTAATTAAGGCGAATATATTACCTGACCGCGAACAAGAGGTAGAGGCAATTTTACATGTACTTGATAAAATTGACGATGATAATATTCTTCAACCACCAGCAAACGTGCACGTGGAAGGTGGTGATGTTATGCCATGGAACGATTATATTTTTGTTGGAACCTATACCGCACCAGATTATTCATCTTATATAACTGCGCGAACAAATAAAGCTGCAGTAGAATATTTAACGAAACAGTTTCCTCATAAAACAGTGAAGTCTTTTGAATTAAGAAAGTCTAATACCGTTGCTCAAGATAATGCTTTGCACTTAGACTGTTGTTTTCAGCCTTTGGGTAAAGGAAAAGCTATATTACATAAGAACGGGTTCTTGGTAGAAGAAGAATACCAATGGTTGGTAGATTTTTTTGGAAAGGAAAATATTTTTGAAATTGATGCTCAAGAAATGTATCATATGTTCAGTAATGTATTTTCTATATCACCAGAAGTAGTGGTTTCTGAGCGTAATTTTACACGTCTCAATAATTGGTTACGTGATCAAGGTTTTACCGTAGAGGAGATTCCGTATGCTGAAATTTCAAAACAGGAAGGATTACTGCGTTGTAGTACATTACCATTAATAAGAGCATAAGTTTATATAAAAATAGATAAGAGAAATTTAATTAGTACCCCTATATGCAAATAACAAATACAATCCTCATGATTCGTCCGGTGTCGTTTAGAATGAACGAACAGACCGCTGTCAATAACTACTTTATGGAAGATATTGATTTGAAGAATCAAGAAATTAATGCACAAGCTCAAGAAGAGTTCGATGCTTTTGTATCCTTATTAAAGAGCAATGGAGTTAATGTCATTGTGGTTGAAGACACAAAAGAACCTGATACTCCCGATAGTATTTTCCCTAATAATTGGATTTCATTTCATTCAAATGGAACAGTAGGTGTTTACCCTATGTTCGCTGAAAATAGAAGAAATGAACGCAGAGAAGATATCTTAGAAACTCTTGAGGAGAACGGTTTTAAAATTAAAGATGTTATAGATTATACTTCTGCAGAAGATGAAGGGTTGTTTCTTGAAGGCACTGGAAGTATTTTAATAGACCGGGTAAATAAAAAAGCGTATTGTGCGCTTTCTGAACGTGCAAATGAAGATTTGTTTATTGAATTTTGTGAAGATTTTGATTTCTTTCCCGTAATTTTTACGGCAAACCAATCTGTAGATGGTAAAAGACTTCCTATCTATCATACGAATGTAATGATGGCGTTGGCTGAAGACTTTGTGGTAATTTGTACGGATTCCGTAGATGACAAAAAAGAAAGAAAAAACGTTTTGGACCATCTTAAAAAAGATGGAAAAGAGGTGATTATTATTACTGAAGGTCAAATGCATCACTTTGCTGGAAATATGTTACAAGTTTTAGGAGCAGATGATAAAAGATATATGGTTATGAGTTCAGCGGCTTACCATAGCTTACGACCAGAACAAGTAGCTCAAATTGAAAATCATTGCGCTATTCTACATAGTTCGTTACATACTATTGAAACCTGTGGTGGCGGTAGCGCTCGTTGCATGATGGCAGAAGTATTTCTTTCGAAGAACTAATGCATAAGTAACTTACCGCGTTTATAAATTTTAATGGGTTAAAAAAGTCTTAAGCTTTTATTATCTTCATAGGTATCAGATATTGATAAATGCTATGAAGATAAGACCCGTTTATTTTTTTTTACTATTAGCTGTTGTTGGAGTAGTACTAGTGTTTGCAAATACTCCAACAATATCAAACTATAAAACTTATGATAATCAGGGAATAGCGCAACAAAATCCTGATGAATCTTATGAGAAAATGATGGACGTTCTTACCCATCAACGTTGTATGAATTGTCACCCTAACGATAATATACCAAAACAAGGCGATGATAGGCATCCTCATTATTTTGGTATGGCTAGAGGTGATGATGATAATGGATTTGAAGCAACGAGTTGTAATACATGTCATCAATCTATCAATAATACAAATTCTGGTGTTCCAGGTGCACCACATTGGTCATTGGCTCCGGCTTCAATGGGTTGGGAAGGGCTTTCGCGAGCTCAAATAGCTGAACGTTTACTCGATAAAAATACCAATGGCAATAGAAGTCATGATGAACTTGTAAAACACATGACTGAAGATGATTTGGTGCTTTGGGCGTGGGAGCCCGGTGTTGATGCAGATGGTAATCAGCGAACGATACCGCCAGTATCTAAAAAAGAATTTAAAGAGGCTGTTGAAAACTGGTTCGCCAATGGAGCAATAATCCCTAATAAATAATAAGATTTTATGGAAATTTCATTGACAATAAACGGTATGCTAAAAACCGTTGATGTAGAAGACGAGAACACACCACTACTTTGGATTGTTAGAGATTTATTGGACCTAAAAGGAACCAAGTTTGGTTGTGGTAAAGCAGCTTGTGGTGCATGTACTTTACATGTAAATGATGAGGCTGTTCGTTCTTGTTCTTACCCTGTCAAATTTGTGGATGGAAAAAAGGTGACTACAATTGAAGGTTTGGGAGATAGAGAGAATCCACATCCTGTGCAACAAGCATGGATTGAAGAAATTGTACCTCAATGTGGATACTGTCAACCTGGTTTTATGATGGCAACGGCTGCGCTCTTAAATAAAGTACCTAACCCAACTGATGAGGATATAGACAATAATATAATTAACGTTTGCCGTTGTGGAACGTATTATAGAATGCGAAAAGCTATACATAGAGCTGCAAAATTACAAGCTGAAATAAATACGAACGAGACTAAAGAAATATAGTTGATGGGGGATAAAAGTAGTGGAGCTAAGAAAGTTTCTAGACGTAAATTTTTAGTAAGAGGTGGTTTGGGTACTATTGGTGTTTTAGCCATCGGGACATATATTTTTCGCAATGCTATTCGTAGAGAAATTTTAGGTACGGTTAACTCTTTAGAAATGCCATATACAGATAACACCGATCAGCCGATGGTTTGGTTTGAGGTAACTTCTGAAAATAATATAGTATTACATTCTCCTAAAATGGAGATGGGTCAAGGAGCTTTTACTGGTATTGCCCAAATGGCTGCAGATGAACTTTCTGTATCTATGCAACAAATTCAAGTTGTACATGCAGCTTCTTCAACGGGCAATGTAGATAGTTTTGCAACGGGTGGTAGTACTTCTATATCTGGTCTATGGCAGCCACTTAGAGAACTTTCTGCAATGTTACGAATGATGCTTTTAAAAGAAGCCTCGCAGAAATTGAATATTGATGTAACCCAACTTCAAATTGATGATGGAGTTATATCCGGTACTGGAAAATCTTTGACTTATGCACAAGTTGCTGAAGGTGTAAAGAATTGGGAAGTGCCTGATACTCCTAAATTAAAAAGCTTGAAAGAGTATAAATATGTTGGTAAACCCATTGCTAGGGTAGATTTAGATGCCAAGGTTTTTGGAGATCCTATATTTGGGATGGATGCTCAAATGCCGGATATGCTTTATGGCGCAGTTATAAGACCTACCAAAATAGGATCAATTTTTGTTAGTGCAGATATTGCTACTGCAGAAAATATGCCTGGTGTGGTAAAAATTGTGGTTGAAGAGGATTTTGTTGGTGTTGTCGCAAAATCTATGATTGAAGCAGAAAATGCAAAGAATGCTATTAATGTCACTTGGGATAGTTATAAAGATTTGAATACCGAAGCAATTACAAAAATTATTACGGTTGGTAATGGTAAATCTACCATCATTCAAAAGAATGGAGATTCATTAAATGAAGAAGGTGATTTAGTAAGACTAGAATTTAGAACTCCAATTGGAGCACATGCCCAAATTGAACCAAATGGTGTAGTGGCATCAGTTGATGGTGATAGCGCAATTGTAAAAATTTCTACTCAAGTTGTAGGTATCACTAGAAAAGAAGTTGCTAAAAGATTAGGTCTGGATACTGATAAGGTTAATATAATACCTACTTATTTAGGTGGAGGATTCGGTAGAAGATTGCATACACCACATGCTGTACAGGCTGCTGTAATGTCTAAAGCTGTGGGTAAACCGGTAAAATATTTTTTCAGTAGAAAGGAAGAGTTTCAGCATGATATGTTTAGACCGCCTACCCATCACGTTATAAAAGGAAAATTAAATGCAGACGGACTTTTACATGGCTTGGAGCATGAATTTGTTAGTGGAGATGTTGGTAACAACTCTGCACTAATACCTAATTTTTTACCTCCTATTATTGGAGCCGATGTTGGGGCAATACGTGGAGGGTTCATTCAATATTCAGGTATTCCAAATTTCAAAGCAGTGTATTGGCATGTAGATTTACCATTTGCTACCAGTTGGTGGCGTAGTCTTGGTTTATTGGCAAACACATTCGCCATGGAAAGTTTTATGGATGAAATGGCGCTGAAGGCTAATAAGAATGCTGTAGAATTTAGACTTCAGCAAATTGCGGATGATGCTATTGGTGTGCGTCTAAAAAATGTAATTAAAGCTGCCGCTGAAAAAGCAAACTACTCTGAAGAAATAATAAATGGTCGTGCTATGGGTTTTGCGGCTTCTATAGATGCTAATACTCCATGCGCTCAAGTTGCTGAAGTTTCAATTATAGACAACGAAATAATTGTTCATAAGGTAACAGTTTCTTTAGATCCGGGTTTAGCGGTGAATCCAGACCAAATACGTGCACAGTGCGAGGGTTGTGTAATTATGGGAATGAGTGCTGTGTTATACGAACAAATGTTTGTGGAAGATGGGGAGTTAACACCAACAATATACGGTCCTTATCAAATGGCATTAATGAAAAATGCTCCAAAGGAAATAGATGTTGTTTTGCTACAAGGAAAAGATACTCCCGGTGCAGTGGGCGAACCACCACTAGGACCTATTGCTGCTGCAATTGCAAATGCCGTTAGGCGCTTAACAGGAGAGAGATTGACCGAGCTACCATTGAAGCTATCAAAACTTACGGTATAATTATAGGTTTTAGAACTTTATATTCAGTTATTGACTGGCAATGTTTTTAATCATTCCGCCAAAAATGAAGTAGTGAAAAGGCACTATGCTATACCAATATAATCTACCACGCAAACCACGTGGTCTAAATGTCGCTGTTTGATGTAGTACATTATCATCATCAATTTTGAATTCTAGCCAAGCCTCGCCAGGCAACTTCATTTCTGCAAATAACAAAAGGCGTTTTGCCTTTTTATCTGCTAAAAGAACACGCCAAAAATCTAAGGAATCACCAGCGTATATTCTGTCAGGATGTGTTCTGCCACGCCTTAAACCAACACCGCCAGAAAGTTTATCCATAAAGCCCCTAATTTTCCAAAGCCAATTGCCATAATACCAACCAGTTTCGCCGCCAATACTCCATACGCGTTGTAATACTTCCTCAGGATTTTTTACTTTGATTTGTTTGTGATCCTTAAGTACACCATATTTTGGAACTTGTATATGCTTTTCAAGGTTTTCTACAAATCGACCACTAATCATACTATCCTTCCAGCTACTAATAACTAAATTCTGCTCTATTTTTTTAAAAGCTAAATCTATGGCCTCCTTGTATGTGTGAGGTTTTATATTGAGAATTTCTTGTAATCTGGTATCTTTTGCAATAACCTCAATTTTCATACTGTCCACTAAATTCAATGCTAACTTGTATGATGTTGAGGTAACAAAGTATAGCCAATAAGAAGATAGCTTAGGCGTCATGACAGGTACAGTCCAAATCCAGTTTTTAAAGCCCCTCACTTCTGCATACTTATGAAGCATTTCTTTGTATGTAAGTACATTAGGGCCGGCAATATCAAAAGAGTCGTTATATGTTTTTTCATTTCCTAAAACGCCTGTCAAGAAAGTAATTACATCGCGTATTGCAATAGGCTGTGTCTTTGTCAATACCCATTTAGGGGTAATCATTACAGGTAATTTCTCGCATAAATCACGAATAATCTCAAAAGATGAACTTCCAGATCCAACGATGATACCTGCTCTAAGCACCGTTAATTTAAATTTGCCTTGATAAAGAATGTCTTCAACATTTTTACGAGATTGTAAATGCTTTGAAAGGTTGTCGTCATTTACTATTCCACTTAAATAGACTACTTGTTCTATTTGAGTTTTTGCAACATATTTATTGAAATTTTCAGCAGTTTTAGCCTCCATTTCATCAAAATCTTGTGTTGATGAGCTCATGGAGTGGATCAGAAAATAGGCAGCATCAATATCATTTGGAACAACATTTTCTTTCGGCTCTTCTAGAAAATCAATTTCTATAACCTCAATTTTACTTCTAGTTTCCTTATCTACGGATAATCTAGCTTCATCACGAACGGCGCATACAACCTCATGTCCCATATCTAAAAGCTGCGGTAGTAATCGCATGCCTATATAACCATTTGCGCCTGTGAGAAGTATTTTCATTATCTGGGTATTTGGTACATTTTAAAAATGTAATAAAGTGGTGTTATGGTAACAAATGCTACAATGAATGCAGTGATTATTGTGAAATTAAAAGAAAAGCTTAATCCGTATGCTTGGGTAATGATTTCTATTAGGATTGGTGTTAGCATAATTGATATGGCTAGACTTAAATAAACCAACATCCGCAAAGAAATTTTATAAAGTTCAGGGGCATTTCTCTTGGATAAACTGACCGGATAATTCATGTTCCAAGGTTTTACTTTTTTGATAACAAGGTTTAAAAAGAGATAAATTATTAGTGTCAAGACTGGAAATGTCCAAATAGAATCTTTAGAGCCATAGCCATCAATTTCTCCTTTAAAATTAAAATGGCTAGGTATTTTATTAGGTAATTCTGTGTAGAAAATTGCAACAATTATAAAATTTAGAACAACTATAAACCAGCCTAACAGTAAGAGATTTTGTTGATTTTTAGTTAACCTTATTTCTAATTTAGGCAGGTTCATAAATCTTCTATTGAGGTTGGTGCGTTATCCGCTTTGTACGCTAATAGTTTTTTAAAAAACTTCTGCACAGCTTTCGTATCAGAGGCAACTTTTATAAAATATTGATCTCTATATATTGAATATACTGATGCTTCTCCTTTATACAAGGTAAGTTTATAATAGGGTATGATCAAAGCATAAGATTCTAACAGAGAACGAAAACCGACAATAATGCCATTAGGTCTTATTTCCACATTGCAAGTATCTGTGTTATTATCTAAAATCAGTAAATTTCTTATTTCGATACTGGTTTCGGTAATAGTGAGTTTTGGAGAGCCAATACCGCCCATCGCCCAACGTTCTTTCAACGTAAATGGCTTGCCTACCTGTTGATCGATTTTTTTAGTAACCTCTTTATTATTGTAAGATACATTTACAAGCATGCTAGCTTATTTACCGTGTTTTTATTAAAGTTAACCAAATGAGAAATGAATGACGAATCTGTTTACCTTAAAAGACTAAAAATGATTAGTTTTGCAGGCTTAATTAAACGTTTTGGTGAATATTCAAGAGGTACTATCAGATAAAGTAAAAGAAGCGGTTAAATCTATCTTTGACAAGGAATTGCCAAATGTAGAATTTCAGCCTACCCGAAAAGATTTTGAAGGAGATATCACAATTGTGGTTTTCCCTATGTTACGTGTTGTAAAAGGCAACCCAGTGCAAATTGGAGAGCAAATAGGTGCATATATTCAAGAGCATGTAGATGAAGTTGTTGGCTTTAATGTGATCAAAGGGTTTTTGAATATCGTTATCAACGATAGTTTTTATCTGGATTTTTTCAATTCAATTACATCTGAAGAAAATTTTGGTTTCGTAAAAGAATCTGATGATGCCGTAATGGTAGAGTATTCTTCGCCAAATACTAATAAGCCATTACACTTAGGGCATATTCGTAATAACTTATTAGGATATTCTGTTGCTGAAATTTTAAAAGCTTCAGGTAAGAAAGTATATAAAACACAAATTATTAATGACCGCGGAATCCATATTTGTAAAAGTATGGTGGCTTGGCAAAAATTTGGAAATGGAGAAACACCTTTTTCTACCGGATTAAAAGGAGATAAACTAGTCGGTAATTATTATGTGGCATTCGATAAAGCTTATAAGGAGCAAATAGCAGAATTAGTAGCTAACGGTACTGATCAAAAAGTTGCTGAAAAGGAAGCTCCAATATTATTGGAAGCTCAAGAAATGCTTTTAAGATGGGAAGCAGGAGAATCGGAAACCGTTGAACTATGGAAAACCATGAATGGTTGGGTGTACAAAGGTTTTGAGGTTACTTATAAAAATTTAGGGGTTGATTTTGATACACTATATTATGAAAGTGATACGTACCTTTTAGGGAAAGATGTAGTTGCAGAGGGACTTGAAAAAGGTGTTTTCTTTAAAAAGGAAGATGGTAGTGTTTGGATAGATTTGACTGAAGACGGATTAGACGAGAAAATAGTTCTTCGTTCTGACGGTACTGCAGTTTACATGACCCAAGATATTGGTACGGCTATACAACGTGTAAAAGATCATCCAGATGTAAATGGCATGGTGTATACCGTTGGTAACGAACAAGATTATCACTTTAAAGTGCTTTTCTTAATTCTTAAAAAATTAGGTTTTTCATGGTCTAATAAATTGCATCACCTAAGTTATGGAATGGTAGATTTACCAAGCGGTAAAATGAAGAGTAGAGAAGGTACAGTAGTTGACGCCGATGATTTAATGGCTGATATGACCCAAACTGCTGCAAACATTTCTGAAGAGCTAGGTAAGTTAGAAGATTACAATGAAGAAGAAAAACAGTCGCTTTATAAGATGATTGGTTTAGGTGCATTAAAATATTACATTTTAAAAGTTGATCCTAAAAAACGAATCTTATTTGACCCAGAAGAATCTGTTGATTTTCAAGGAAATACTGGTCCTTTTATTCAATATACGTACGCTAGAATCCAATCTATCTTAAGAAAGGCGGAAAGTATGGGTATTGTAATTTCTAAGGATGCTAATGTGTCTGAATTACATGGCAAGGAAAAGGAATTGATAAAACAGCTTCAACTATTTCCTGACACCATTCAATTGGCTGCAGAGAACTATAGTCCTGCATTGATAGCTAATTATACCTACGATTTGGTAAAAGAATTCAATTCGTTCTACCAGCAAGTTTCCATACTTGGGGAGGCTGACGATCAGAAAAAAATTCTACGTGTTCAGTTATCCAAAAAAGTAGCAGAGGTAATAGAAGATGCATTTAAATTACTGGGTGTAGAGGTGCCTGAGCGTATGTAAGCTTAAAAGCTTATTCGTAAACTGAAATTTGGTGTAATACCCAACGATAACCGTTCTATAGTTTCAATGGTATTATCTTCTTGTAATCTGTAATACGTATTTAAGGTATTACGTCTATGGGTGAAGTTCAGTACAGATGCTCCCAGGGTTGTTTTTACCTTATCATTTATATTTAGGGTGTATATAGCCGATGCATCTGCTCTTAGGTATTCTGGTAGCCTGCTGCTGTTAGATTCCTCGTAGTTTATTTCATTTGGGAAAACAGCTTCATTAATTGGGTCGTTTTTATCTGGTTGTGTAAAGGGTTTGCCAGATTTATAATTTAAGCCCAATCCTAATTTTAAATTACCGATAGTGTAGTTTCCGGCAAGTGTAACGGCATGTCTTACATCTAAGTTATTTGGGAATATGGTAGGTGATAGGGCATCAAAAGTGTAATCGTTTTTATTGAAGGTATAGCTAAGCCATGCACTGTAGTAATTGTTTTTTGTATTAATTAAAAACTCGGCTCCTTTTACGACATAAGAACCTATTTCCCCATCAAACTGATTTTGGTTTTGAAATCCTTGAGTATAGACATTTATACCGTCTACCTTTTTATAAAACCCATCAATGCCAAGGTAGAACTTATCAGTGTCATAATTAAAACCAATAGAACCTTGTTTGCTTTTAGTAATAGGTAGGGCATCTCCATCAGAAAGAATCCATCGTCTTTTTTCAATTCCCAAGAAGTTCTGTTCTAAATCTATTATTTGATTGGTGACCTGACTTTTAAATTCTCCTAAAACCTCGGTTTTAAAATTGGGTAAAAACGTATAGGTGACATTTAATCTAGGTTCAAAAACATATTCTTTAAACGTATTTAAATTTTCAAAATAATTAAGCCTTCCACCTAGTGAACCTTTTAATTTTTCATTTTCTGAACTGTAATTTAGTTCAGAGAATAATGCGTGATGCCGAATAACCCCTTTAATATTACTTGCAAAAGGAGGCTGATTAACATTGGTAGTATTTTCAATTCCTGTTTCGGTAAACTCATAGCCGTTCATCCAATTTATAGTGTCACATAATTGATAATTAGTAGTGAGTTTTACGTTCGATTCTTTTACCAGATTATTTTGGGTAAGCTTTTGAGTGTCGTTATTTGAAATAGATAGGGCATCTAAATCGTACTGTGTGTAATAGAAACTTAGTTGCGATGTAAAGATACCTGTCCATTCGCTTTGCAACTGACTTCCAATAGAGAAATTATCTTGGTTGAGATTACTTCTATTGGGAGCATTGCCGTCATTGGTAGTTTCAAGGTAATTTAAATTGTTGCTCATTGTGATCATGCTTGCGCTAACATGATGGTAAGGATTTATTTCGTAGATAAACTTAGTTGTAAAATCATAAAAGTAAAATTCACTTTCATTATCTACCTCGGTGTCTTGAAATGCTTTTTCTGAAAATGTAGTGTAGGTTGGAGTATTCAAGAAATCTGTATACGATCTACGGGCAGATATTTGGATGGCTAAATTTTCATTAACGGGAATCTCGCCAAAAACATCACCGGAGATTAAGTTAAAACCGGCACCACCTTTAGCATATAATGGAAGTTCTTGCATAGATTTCATACTCAACGTGCCACTTACGCCGCCACCATAAATGGCAGATGTTCCATTTTTAATGATGGATACCTTTTCGGTTACATAGGGGTTGAATGCAGATATTAATCCAAAAAAGTGTCCGGTTTGGTACATTTTTATACCATCCCAAAGAATTAGGTTTTGGTCATTAGTACCACCTCTTATATTAATATCTGATACAGTTTCATCAACACTTTTTATACCTGGTAACGCTTGTACTGTCTGTAGAATATCTGGCTCGCTTGCACCAGGTAGAATCCCGAATTTTTCAGTATTCAATTCAATACTGGCATCACTTAGTTTATTAAGTCCTGTGGTTAGAAATTGCGTAACAATGACTTCGTCCAATTCTTGGTAACTGAGTGCCATGGCAATAGTTTTGCAGTCGGTAGTTTTAATGAATTCTTTTGCCTTTATGAATATTGGTTTAAAGCCAATATGTTTAATTTGTATCAAGGAATTTCTAGGAACATTTTCAAAACTAAAAGCACCATTGGCATCCGTAATTCCCGATAAATTAGATTCATATATTTCAACCGTAGCACCAGGTATGGTGTTCTCTTCAAAATTGTCTAAAACAAAACCACAAATTGTTATAGTTGATGCTTTAGTTAGTGTATAATAACGGTCATTAAGTTTAGTGATGGTAATTCCTGTTGTATTTCTAAGTGAATTAAGAATAGCATCAAGTGAATCTGAATTAGATTTTTCAATGTAAATGGCATTTACATCACTATCTGCATAGGAGAATTTCACATTGAACGATGTCTCCAATTCAGAAAGATAATCGCGTAATGGAATACTATCGTTATCTATGGTTTGGGCATAACTATTCATGCTGAAAACCAACAAGAATAGAAAAACGATAAAATTATTTTGGTGCCTTTTCTGCATAGAACAGCACTTTATTCCCTTCTAAGTTAAACTTAATTTGTAAAGGAACGCTTATGCTTTTTAGGGCAAGATCTAAATTGTCGTTACTAAAAGTTCCTGTAAAAAGTTGAGCTGTATCAATTTCTTTGGTGGAAACTTCAATATCATATTGTCGCTGTAATTCATCCATAACATAATGTAGCGGAACACTTTCAAAAGAACTCTCTTTAGATAACCATGAAGGAGCGCCATTTAATGGGGCTTTTGACATTGTGCTATTTCCATTTATAGTCATTAAAGAATTTCCCGCAGGTAATTTTGTTTCTTTATTATTAATGGTCACACTTACTAAGCCTTCAAAACAAGTAACTTCAAAATAGTTTTCTCTGGTTTCAACATTAAATTGGGTTCCTAATACGGTAACTAATCCTTGAGAGGTGGCTACCGTGAACTTTTTTCCTTTGGCAACTTTAAAATAAGCTTCTCCTTTAAGATCTACATTTCTATGTTCATTCCATTTTTTTTCACTGAAAGCCAACTCAGATTCCGCGTTTAAAATTACCTCAGATGTATCTGGTAAGGTTATGGCTTTATTCTCTGCATAGGCTGTGGTGTAAGACTCGTTTAAGGTGCTCAAGTAAAAGAATGATCCCGCTAGCAATACTGCTATAACAGCGGCAATACGAAGAAATGTTTTAAATGGAGAGAGCACATGAACTTTAGTTTCCTCCGTTGTTGTTTTATGTTGGTCAATAGCTGCCCATGCTTTATCCATATCAAATTCAGGAGATTCTAACTGAGAAGTAGACTCCTTAATCTTTTGATATGTTTTAAAGGCTTCTGATTTTTTGAATTTCACCAACTCGGCTTCGGTCAACTCATCATTAAGCCATTTTGCTAAGTAATTATCTTGCATGTTTTTAGCTTTACAGTAGTATAACAACTAAATAATAGTTTACCCTACTTTATTCTTAAATATAATTTTTTCTGTACTAAATTTATCTATAAGCCATCAATCTGCTCCCTTAGACTTTTAAGGGCCAAGTGCATTCTTTTTTCTATTGCTTTGACGCTTACATTTTCCATTTCTGCTATTTCTGCATATTTTTTACCATCTATCCTGTTGAGTAAAAAAGTAGTACGCTGATTTTCTGGTAGGCTATTCAATGCATTATCCAATTTTTCTTTGAATTGATTTTCCTCCATAATAAACTCAGGAGATTCATTGGTGGTTTTTAAAGTGGCGTCTGCATATTTTAAGCGTACTTTTTCTGCCTTTATCACATTAAGATAAAGATTGTTCGCAACAGTGTATAAATATGATTTTGCTTTTACAGGTGTAACCTTTGCGCAATTTTCCCAAAGCTTAACAAAAGCTTCTTGCACCGCATCATTGGCTTTTTCTTCGTTACCGAATTTGTAATAAATATAATTGAAGATAGTTTTAGACGTTTCATTAAAAACTCTCTTATAAACCTGCTCGTCACATACATTTAAATGGTCTTCTGCTTTCAATGGATTGCTTTTTGCCAAAGATATTTTAAAAAAAAATAAAAAGGGAGGTAGGGTATTTTTATAGTCAGTTGTTTTAGAAGCATAATAACAAACAATACCCCGGTAATATGAAAAAGATATTTAATTATGCAATGTACGTTAGCCTACTAACAATTGCATTAAGTTTTACAGCTTGCCAAGATGAAATTGAGGAAATCAACACAGGTGAAGAACCACAAACAATAACTGCAAACTCTACTACTGCAGACTTAATTCAACGAACCAGTTCTAATGATGGTTCTTGTGATAACATTGTTGATGGTACAAGTTGCTATCAAATAAACTTTCCTTATACCGTTGAGGTAAATGGATTAACACTCACTATTGAATCTGAAGATGATATAGAACAAATTGAAGATATATTTGATAGTGTAGAAGATGATGAAAACTTATTGGATATTATCTTTCCTATTACCGTAACAGCTGGTGATTTCTCTGAAATTACTATTAACAGATTGGAAGATTTACGCGAGTTAGCCGCAGAATGTAAAGAAGGTGGTGATGACGATGATATAGAGTGTATAGATTTTGTGTATCCAATGACGTTATTTTCATTTAACGTCAATTTGGAACAAACAAATACTATAGAGGTTACAAGTGATCGTGAGTTAAGATTGTTTTTTAAGGATTTAGATGACGATAACTTAATCAGTTTTGATTTTCCTTTAACCTTAAAGTTGCATGATCAAACGACTATTACAGTAGAAAATAATCAAGAACTGGCTAGTGCAATTGAAAATGCCAAAGATGATTGTGACGAAGACGACGACGATGATTATAATGATGATGATTTTGATCTAGATGAAATAAATGATGAACTAGTTGAATGTGTTTGGTTCGTTACAGAATTAAAAAGAAATGATATTGACCAGACACCACAATATGTGAACTACATTTTAAATTTTAAAGAAGATGGTACTGTGCTAACTGGGTTTACAGGAGCTACTACTGTTGAAGGTACTTGGACAAGTACAGTTGGTGACGACGGTGCAAAACTTACTATGGATTTTGAGTCGAATACCGATTTCAACTTAGAGTGGGATGTGTATGATTTGGGCGATGATAAAATTAAATTATACAGTGATGATAGCAATAGAATTGTTATGAAACAATTCTGCGATGAGGATTTAGTTGAGGAAACTGTTGAAAGCATTACAGAGACTTTGAGAGAATGTGCTTGGGTGATTAAAACTGCTAAGAACAATGATGTACAAATCAATAGATTGTTAGGTGATGAGTTTGAATTTCAGGTAGATGGGGTTGTAACACTAACTAACGAAACCACTGTGACTGAAGGTACATGGACGGTATCTACTAATACACAAGGCGTATTTGTAGTAGCTATAGTTATGGAGGATGAAAGTGCTGTAAGTTATGAGTGGTTGTTGACAGACCTAGAAGACGATATTGTAAAATTTAATGTTGAAGAAACTTTTTATGAATTGGTAATAGTTAAGAAATGTATAGATGATGACGAGGAGGATATTGAATTTATTGAAACAATTTTCGATGATACCGAGTGGGATATAGCATATTTCGCAGAGAATAACGATGAGTCCACCACGTTATTTGCAGATGTAAAACTGTATTTAGATGATGATGGTAGCTTAGAAGTTAGAAACTTAAATGGTGAAGTTTTCAGCAACGGTAGCTGGTTTGTATATAGAAATGACTTTAACGGTAAATTAGAAATGATAATTTCTTTTGAACCAGGCAGTAATTACTTGCCTTTAGCTAATGATTATCAAATTTTAGAGGTAGATGATATGAGAATTGAGCTTAAACATGAAAATGACACTGGTTTATACGACCATTTAATATTAGAAAGAGAGTAAGATTAGAACATCCAAAAATATACCGTTAACAGTAAAGAGTTGGGCCTCGTTGGCGGTATTGATGGAGGTTTTAGTTAGGGAGTTTATGAAAATGTAATTCCTTTTTTGCCCCACAAGCAACTTTAGAGCATCCAATTTTTAATGGGTGCTCTTTTGTTTTGTAGATTTTGTGGTACATGCTGCGGAAATAGCATCGAATATTATTAAATTTGTAACCCCTTAAAAAAGAAAAGAATGTTCGATAATTTAAGCGATAAGCTAGATAAAGCTTTACATGTACTAAAAGGACATGGTCAGATTACAGAAATTAATGTTGCAGAGACTACCAAAGAAGTACGCCGAGCCTTATTGGATGCCGATGTTAACTTTAAAATAGCCAAAGAATTTACCAATAGGGTAAAAGAAAAGGCATTGGGGCAAAATGTATTAACGACCTTACAGCCAGGTCAGTTAATGGTGAAAATTGTAAAAGATGAGCTTACCCAGTTAATGGGAGGTGAGTCAGAAGGTATTAACCTATCCGGTAATCCATCGGTAATTTTAATGTCTGGTTTACAAGGTTCTGGTAAGACTACCTTTTCTGGTAAGCTTGCAAATTTTCTTAAAACTAAAAAATCTAAGAACCCATTACTAGTAGCTTGTGATGTATACCGTCCTGCGGCAATAGATCAGTTACATGTAGTTGGTGATCAAATTGGGGTGCCGGTTTATTCTGATAGAGATAATACCGACCCTGTTGCTATTGCCAAAGCAGGTATTGCAAAAGCCAAAGCAGATGGGCACAATGTGGTAATTATAGATACCGCTGGTCGTTTGGCAGTAGATGAGAAGATGATGGCAGAGATATCTGACATTCATAAAGCAATACAACCACAAGAAACATTGTTCGTTGTAGATTCTATGACGGGTCAAGATGCGGTCAATACTGCAAAAGCTTTCAACGATATACTAAATTTCGATGGGGTTATCTTAACCAAATTAGATGGTGATACCCGTGGTGGTGCGGCTATCTCTATTAAATCGGTAGTAGATAAGCCAATCAAGTTTATTGGTACGGGTGAAAAGATGGAGGCTATAGATATTTTCTATCCTTCACGTATGGCAGATCGTATTTTGGGTATGGGTGATGTTATATCACTTGTAGAAAGAGCCCAAGAGCAATTTGATGAAGAGGAGGCAAGAAAGATCCAAAAGAAAATTGCCAAAAATAAATTCGGATTCGATGATTTCCTGAGCCAGATTCAGCAAATCAAGAAGATGGGTAATATGAAAGATCTTATGGGGATGATTCCTGGTGCAGGAAAAGCCTTAAAAGGTTTAGATATTGATGATGATGCCTTCAAACATATTGAAGCTATTATTTATTCAATGACTCCAGAAGAGCGTTCTACGCCTTCTAAATTAAATGCTAGTAGAAAAAAGCGTATTGCAAAAGGTTCTGGTAGAGAAGTTCAAGAAATCAATCAGCTTTTAAAGCAATTTGATCAAATGAGCAAGATGATGAAAATGATGCAAGGCGGTGGTGGCAAAAAGATGATGCAGATGATGGGTGCCATGAAAGGAATGAAATAATAAGCGAACAACACAATTAAAAAGATACGGATATGGAATTATTGGATGGTAAAAAAGTATCCAATCAAATAAAGGAGGAAATCAAGGCTGAGGTAGCTAAGATGCGTGAAAGAGGTGAAAAAGTACCTCACCTAGCGGCAATTATTGTAGGTAGTGACGGTGCTAGTTTAACTTATGTAGGTAGTAAAGTGCGTTCTTGCGAGCGTATCGGTTTTGAGTCTACCTTAATACAAATGCCAAGTACTACTTCTGAGCAAGAATTATTGAACAAGATTAAAGAATTGAACGTTGATGATGATATCGACGGTTTTATCGTTCAATTGCCTTTACCAGAACAAATAGATACCCAAAAGGTGATTATGGCCGTAGATCCAGATAAGGATGTAGACGGATTTCACCCAACCAACTTTGGTAAAATGGCTTTGGATATGAGTACGTTCATACCTGCGACTCCGTTTGGGATTCTTGAATTATTAGAACGCTACAAGGTTGATACAAAAGGTAAACATACGGTGGTAATAGGTCGTAGTCACATCGTTGGTAGACCTATGAGTATTTTAATGGGTAGAAAAGGATGGCCAGGAAACTCCACGGTAACCCTTACCCACAGTCACACTAAAAATATTACCCAAATTATTTCTCAGGCAGATATTGTAATATCAGCATTGGGAGTGCCTAATTTCCTGAAGGCTGAAATGGTAAAAGATGATGCTGTGGTAATTGATGTAGGAATCACAAGAGTGCCAGATGAAACTAAAGAAAAAGGATATTATATTACAGGTGATGTTGATTTTGAAAATGTAAGTAAAAAAGCATCTTTTATAACTCCCGTACCTGGTGGGGTAGGTCCAATGACCATAGCAATGTTGTTGAAAAACACATTATTGGCTAGAGAGAGACATAGAAATAGAAATTAATTTCTTTCAACAATAAAAAAACCTTCAACTAATTAAAGTTGGAGGTTTTTTTATTGCGGCAATTTCTTAATCGAAATACCTGTATTTGTACTATCATTAGGTGTTAAGATATCAATATCATTACTGTCGTCATAATCACAACTAGCAATGCATGTAACTGAACAAAGAATAATAGTTATCATTAAAATTTTTCTCATAATAGGTGTTATTTAGCGGTTATCATGAATACAACTATTACAAAACGAATTTTTATTTAAAATGGTATTTGTTAAGAATCAATTAATTAACAAATTGACAAAGAGTTGGAATTAAATTTTTTAGTGGTTATTATTATGCAAGTTTATATTTTGTCTAAGTTTAAAGGTGCAATGCAATTAAAAACAGTCGTTCTGGCGGTTTTAAACCAGTAAAGAAAGTATATGAAATTGAACCATTTTTTTGATTCATCGGTAGATATGCTTTGCATTGCCAATTATGATGGATATTTTGAAGATGTAAATCCGGCGTTTATTAATTTACTTGAATACACAAAAGAAGAATTGTTTTCAAAGAAGATTAATGATTTCGTTTTTGATGAAGACAAAGATGCTACGCAACAAACAAGGGCAAGTCTTCATGAAAATAAGAAGCTGTTAAGTTTTCAAAATAGGTATGTCAGTAAATCGGGAAAGATAATTTGGTTGTCTTGGAGCGCTGTGCCAGTAGATGAAGAAAAGTTGGTGTATGCAATTGCAAAGGATATTACCAGCGAAATGAATTTAAAAAATGAGCGTATTCTAGAATTTGCCAAACTAAAGACGGTAAATGAAGATCTTGTGAGATTAAACTACACTACTTCACATGATTTAAGGGCACCAATGAATAATCTAATTTCTCTTTTTGATGTGTTAGATTTCTCTGTAATTCATGATGAAGATACGATACAGGTACTTAGGTATATGGAGATTTCAGCTAAAGGTGTAAAAGAGTCTTTAGAGAAGTATCTGAGTTTAGCAGAAAATGCAAGTAAAGGTTTAAGTTCACTTACAGAAGTTAGCTTTGAGACCATTTTGGCTAAAACACAAAGTACACTAGGGTCAATACTAAAGAATTCTAAAACAGAAATTGACTTTGATTTTTCTGTTTGTGAAAGTGTTTATTTTGACAATGCTTATATGGAAAGTATTTTCTTGAACCTTATTACCAATTCCATAAAATATACAATCCAAGGTGTTCCTCCTAAAATTGAAATTAAATCAGATTTTAAAGAAGGTAAGAAGGTGCTCTTGTTTAAAGATTACGGGCAAGGTTTTGATATGGAAAAGAATGGACATAAGATTTTTGGTTTAAACCAGCGTTTTAATACTACGGAAGATGGCAAAGGTGTAGGGCTATTTTTAATTCATAATCAAATTAATAGTCTAGGCGGTACAATTTCAGTAGCCAGTGCCCCAAACGAAGGGGCTGAGTTTACAATCACCTTCCCTGCCTTATAAATTAACTATCTCGTATTTTCTTAATTACTAGTTTTAAAATAATATTGATTTCTAAAATTCAATAGAGAGATTTCATTAATTATCTTTAAGCTTGAAAATATAATTTACCATGATAAAACAAATAGTTGCCATTGCATTAGTATTAGGTCTTTTTGTAAGTTGTGAAAAGGTGGTTGAGCCGGTTCATAAAATTCAAGTTTCCTTTAGTGAGGATGTCGGATCTACAACGTTAGATGGTCGTTTATTGCTTATGTTATCTTCCGATGATAGTGATGAGCCTAGGTTTCAAATTAATGACGGATTAAATACCCAACTCATTTTTGGGATGAATGTAGAGAATTGGGCTAAGGATTCTGTCTTAACTTT
>Ga0207888_100164_pt1 | contig 40407 bp, 35 predicted proteins | sample LinPmetageLP43_FD_184055 | JGI IMG/M metagenome (GOLD analysis project Ga0207888, IMG submission 184055) | Marine viral communities from the Pacific Ocean - LP-43 (SPAdes) | ecosystem: Environmental > Aquatic > Marine > Oceanic | place: Pacific Ocean | collected 2010-08-27
AGATAATATTAAACGTGGCGCATCCGTCATCGGATCCGCTGGAAGCGGAAAAACCGAAAGTGTCGTTTACGGATTTCTTAAACACTTCCAAAAAGAAGGCTTTTGCGGAATCATTCACGATTACAAAGATTTTGAATTGACCGAAATGGCATATCCACTTTTCAAGGATAGCGATATTCCGTTTAAGGTCATTTCCTTCGATAAAATCATCCATAGGGTAAATCCTATTGCGCCACGCTATTTAGAGAACGAGGAAAGCGTAAATGAGGTGTCAAGGGTATTAATCGAAAATCTATTAGAGCAAAGAGAAAGCGGAACAACAGGTACAACAAAATTCTTCAACGATGCCGCCGAAGGATTGATTGGTGGGTTAATTTGGAAACTAAAAACGGAATACCCAAAATACTGTACGTTGCCCCATCTGATAGCTGTTTATCAATTTCTTGATACAAAAAGCCTAATCCAGTTTCTGGAAACCAACACTACATCAAGAGCAATGGCAGATGCTTTTATTAGTGGTAAAGATTCTGAAAGACAAACCGCAGGTGTAAAAAGTACTCTGGCAAATGCCCTAAAACGAATTAGTACACAGCGAATTTTTATGGCATTGTCCGCAGACGAAGTACCATTGAACATCAATAATGAAGATAATCCTGCAATCATTTCCATAGTAAACAATCCAAAATTTGAGACATCTTATTCACCTGTAATTGCTACCATTATTCACACCATTACTAAACAAATGAGTGTGCGAAATTCAAAACCTTCATTCTTATTGATGGAAGAAGCGCCTACTATTCGTTTGTTAAATATGCACCGCATTCCTGCAACATTACGAAGTTATAACATCTCTACTATTTATGTAATGCAGGACAAGATTCAGAATGATATGATGTACGGCGACAAAGCAAGCAAAGCAATATTGAGTAATCTATCCTATCAGTTTTTCGGAAAGGTAAACGACCCAGACACCGCAAAATATTACGAGCGCTTTTTTGAAATCATAAAAGACCCGACTAAAAGTATTAGTCGTGGGCATAACCTCGATTTTGACACAAGAGTTACTACAGGCGAAAAAGAAATTCCGAAGATTAGAGCAGATGTATTCTTTAGATTGAAACAGGGCGAGTTCATTACGTATGCTGATGGGAAGGATAAAAAGGTGCAGTTTAAATTGGCTAATATTCAAAGAGAGTTACCGAATGAGTCAAAACAGTTTTCTCAGGCTGATTTAGCGTCTAATTTTGAGCGAGTTTATGATGAGGCGAAGTCGATATTTAATTAACATCTATCGGCTTGGGAATTTAAAAAAAATGATGAAAAAATTTTAATAAAAAAAACTGAAATTATTTAAACCAATAAAATGCTCTTATATTGAAAGCTGAATTATAGTATTCGCGTACTCATCATTAAAAAATAAAAATATATTGATTGAAAAAAGACAAATAAAAAAGAGGCGTCAGGAAATTGCAGAAATTAGGCACGCCGATAGTGTATATAGGGATATTGTAGCTAGAGAAAATGAAAGAGAAGACTATGAGAAGCGCTGGTTTTGGGAACTACTTCAAAATGCCAAAGACTCTGTTAACCCAGGTCAAAGCATAAAAGTAAAAATTTGTATTGAGGAAAATGAAATTTCGTTTTCGCATACTGGCAACCCTTTTGAATTAGATGATATTTTAAGTCTGATTATTCAAGGTAGTTCTAAAAATAATAAAGAAGGTATGACTGGACGATTTGGGACAGGGTTTATGACTACCTATCTTCTATCTAAAGAAGTCAAAATTACTGGCAAACTAGCAAATAATCAAGGATGCTTTGAATTTCTGTTAAATCGAAATGCAACGGATAATGAGCATTTTTATCTGCTACAGCAAGAGTCAAATAATCAATTTGATAATTCCATTAGGAATAATAGCTATTTAGATGATGATGAATTCCAAACTAAGTTTACATATAGCCTAGGGACAGAAGGAAAGAAAACTGCGAAAATAGGATTGAAATGTTTAGATGAACTTATTCCCATTACTCAACTATTCAACGAACAACTCGAATCAGTAACTGTCATTGAGAATAGTATAACTAGAACTTTTACTAAGTCATTAGTGCATAAGCACCAAATAGGTTCTATTAATGAATGGATGGTTAATACGCTTCACGACGGTAAAATGCAATCAAGTTTAAAGGCCTATGTGCAAAATGACGACAGGTTTGATGCTTGTATTATTACTACTAATCAAAATAAAACCGAAACAATACTGCCATTAACTAGGAACCATCCAAGACTATATTATACTTTCCCACTTCTAGGAACTGAAGAAATTGGAATTCCGATAATTATTAACTCAACCCATTTTGACCCTAGGGTTGAGCGGGACGGTGTATATCTAAAGAAAGTCGCAGAAGGTGGAAGCGAAGTAATTAACAAAGAAATAATTAATAAAGCTTTATCTCAAAGTTTACTGTCATTTCTACAATTATTTAAAGCCAAAAATATTGGTGGGATTCACGAAGTTTTTAATTTTAAACTTTCGAAAGATTTAAAGTGGATAGACCACGATTGGTTTTCCAATCTAAAAAATGAGACATTTCAGATACTTTCTACCAAAGAAGTAATCAAGTATAATAATTCTGCTGAAAGCTTTACTAGCCTTAGAGACTTAACAATTCCCTTCACTGATAAAACAGATAGTATTACAGGTTTATGGAATCTCTTATCAAAAACACTTAAGTTAAAAATTCCATTAGCTAGTGAGTTGCAAAGTTGGGTTGAAGTTGCCGAAAGTTATTCATTTATTGGCCCCAAAATAGAAAACATTTATCAACTTGATTTTGTATGGGGTATTGATGAGTTAATTGATTTTGTTGAACAAGCTAATTCTCTTGAAACATTAAATTCTTCAATCAGTATTGATGGAAAGTTATGGCTTAACAACTTTTATTCAATAATTGTCCAGATTAAAAATCATTTTCCATTAGAGAAATGTATTGCCTTAAATCATAGGAATAACTTAAGGAAAGCTGAAGGTATTAGTTGGGATCTATGCAATGATGAAATTTTAATTTCTATATCAGATTTAGTTGGATTAAACTTTGCTGACAAACTTTTTTCAAAAAGCATTCAAATATTTAATCTAAGTGGTGTCGAGAATTTTTCGCTTCAAGAGGCGGTTAATGAGTTAAAATCTAAGCTCAATCAATTTACGGCAGCTGAATTAAGTAATCGTTCATACCAAATATGCAATGCAAAATTCTTGAAATGGCTAATTTCTACAGAAAATCAAGAAACAATCAAAGATTTAAAAGTTCTAAGAGGTGCTGTAAAAAGTAACAACGATGATTTTATTTACGACCATTTCCCTAAATCAGAACATTTGCTTTTAGGTCCAAAAGATTTATTTGAAAAAGAATTTCCAATCTATGCAAGCTTAGTAAGAGATAAGGATTGTATGAATGGTACTTATACTGAGTTTTTGAGTAGTGAAGACTTTAGTTTTTTAAATGAAAAAGGGTTTATACATTCAAGACCAATTATTGTTAAAACTGAAAATTCAACCATCAAATTGCTGGAAGATTTGATGATAAGCGAAAGGGATTTGAATAGATTAAGAGATAGTGATGGAAACCTTAAATATAAATTCGAAGTCACTTATTCAGACTTCGCCTACTTAACAACAAGTGATGGTCATATATATGCCCGAAATACAACTCAAAAATCAAGTTTAGAACGTTTAAAATTTTTACTTGCTGAAGCCATAGAAAAAGATGCTTTTTTTGATCAAGATTCTCAAGAAATCAAAATCGATGATATCGAAGCTACAATACAATTAAAAAAGTGCTTATGGGTCTATCGCGCCAAACGTTTAAATTGGATTAATATAAAAACTGAAAGTGAAGATTCGGAAACAAAGTTTGTAAACGAAACACCTTCGTCAAAAAACCTTTCCGAATTATTTAAGGATAATGATGCCTTACTTAAAACAATTCGTGGCGCCAGACAACAAGCTTTTTTGAACAAACTAGGTGTTGGTGTTTCAGATTTAATAAGAAATACTTTACCTACGGATGAACTTCGGTTGAGCTGGGATAAAGCAATAACTAATATGATTACAAGTGATGTCGACCCAGAACTTGTCCAAGAAATCTTTAACGACCCAAGTATTAGAAAAGAATATGAGAGAAGGCTTGGTGAGAGAAAATTAATAAGTCGGAATCAATTTATTGGTAAACTCATAGAAGATTTATTTAAAGAATACATCGAACAACTCAGAGCTGAAGGTGTTAGCATAAATATTGAAAGAAAACCATTTGGTAGTGATTACATTCTTACAGAGGAATCATCAGATTTAATCAATCAACAGAATGAGCGCGAGGCTTTTAAAATCAATAACTGGCTTGTCGAGTTAAAGGCAACAGGAAAAGATTACGCTGCAATGACGCCTTTACAAGCAAAAACTGCAACTGAACAGAAAGATAATTATGCTTTAATAGTAGTACCTCTAAATGGCATTGAACCTGATTTAGAATATCTGAGGCAAAACACCAGAGTGATTCACAGCATAGGTTATAAAATAAATAATGTTTTTGCAGACTTTAATGAAATTGAGCTTAAAAAAAGCAACCTTCACAATGGTCAAAATGGAATTTCTGTGAGTATTGAAGATCAAAATATTCGTTTTAGAGTTAATGCGTCTATTTGGAACAACGAATACATCAGTATTAAGACTTTTATTGAAACGTTCTTTGTAGATTCAGATAATTAAAATAAGGGTAAAGGCTGAAGAATTTTTATTGAGAAGGGAAAGATATACAGAAAAAAGCAAGAATTTAAAATGAGTATTAACCGAAGTGAAATAATCAAAAAAACAGATGAATTTTTAGACAGTCTTAAACTCAATTTAAAGCAAATAAAACTCAAAAATCATCAAAGGATAGTTTTCAATTCTTCAGAGTTTAGGACCAAAGAAATACTGAATGAAAGTATATCTAAGGTTAAAAAAAGTAACCTTCCTATAATCTATACAATTGAGCTATTAGAAATTAGTAAACTATCTAAATTACTTAATCTCTTCGAGAATTTTAGTAGAAAAAATAAATTGAAAGTAAAAAACAAGAACAGGGTTAACGTTTCAAAATACAATAAGTCACTTTCATCTTTTCTTTATGTAGGAAGCTCTACCACGGATTTTTATTCAAGATTAAAAAACCATTTTGGAACACGCGGTAATAGAGTTTATAGCCTGCATTTATGTAAATGGGATAATGGTATTAATTATGACTTAAAGTTAAGAACTTACACTATTGAGAACTTGAAAAGTCTAAATACAATGCATTCCATGGTAGAACTAGTAGAGCAACAAGTGTGGGATGAATTAAAACCCAATTTTGGAAAGCGAAGTGGCCAATAAAAATTACGTAATCTGCTATCTCATTTTGAAATATGAAGTAATTAGATTAAAAAAATTAAATTTGAAGAAACAATACATAGTTACTATAAATATTTAAAAAAGTAGCATTTGCTAATTTCTATTGATCAACAAAGAAGAAATATCAGATTTAGAGAAAATTGTTCAAAAGGAATGCAATAAGCATTCTTTAATTTTGGAACAAGTGATTGACAATCACTTTAAAATCTTCACGGATCAGTCTTCAGGAATTACACTTTTCTTACAACTTGACGACAACCAAAATTTGTCATTTCACTTTCTTCAAAGAACACACGATGTATTTTATTCTGGCGACAGATCTGATGCACACGTAATTCTAAGCTTAATGTTTACAGCTTTCTTAAGATTCTACAAGACAGGAATTTCTTGTGAGCAATTTGATGTTGGACATCCCATGGTCTCAGATGAAATATGGGGAAGATATATGATGCCTGTTCAAGCACCAATTCTTCTAGGGATCTCAACAGCAGACAGACTCATTGAAGTAGTCAAGGAAATTATTGAAATGGTTGCTGTATGGAGACAAAGCTTATGGCACTTTGCAGGGTGTCCTTGTGAAAAATGTATCAAAAAAGAAAACATTGATAATTCAAGCTATAAGTATTCAATTGAAGATATACAGGCTGAATTTTCACATTTATACAGTCCATCGACTCGAACTAACTATGGTGATCGTGAACGGCCTGAGTGGATTTATTTCTATGATATGGAAGATGAGGTAACTATGATTAAATCTAGTTCTCTTGTCAATTATTTAAATTATGTAAGAGGTTTCAGTACAGATAAGTTAGAGCAATTAGCAGGAATAGATGGTGTTTTCGTGCTGAGTGATAATGTCAAGAATTTTGTTCAGTACGAAACAAAATCTGAGCTTGATGAATATTTTGAAATCATAAATAGTAATAACACATTAAAAGGTTATCCAATCATTCCAATGGAAAATATGATTGTAACTGTAATGGATGATTACATCATTGCGTTAGCCAGGATATGTGGATTTGAAGAATATAAAAAAGAAAGAGAGCTAATTAGAAAGCGACACAATAGAGAGTCGGAACTCTTATTCCCCATACCAAAATTCGAATGGAAAGAAAAAGTTTGTCCGGACCAATTCGAACTATTGGTTAAGGCATTATTGGAACGTGAGCCTAATGTTAAAAGTGTTAGACGGCCTGCACCAATCAATCAAGGAGACAAAGGAAGAGATTTAATAATAGAATGGAGTATTATTAACGAATATGTAATGTCTGATGTCACACCGCCAAAAATGTTAATCAAAGTGGTAGGGCAATGCAAATCTGGTACATCTACAATTGGAAAGGGTAAGGTTTTGGATATTAGGGATACCGCAGAAACCCACGATTCTCAAGGATTTTTTTTAGCAGTTAATACACAAATTTCTGCACCATTAACCGAAAACTTGAATCTCTGAAGTCTAAAGGCTTGTGGACCTCTTGGTGGAACAGGGATGATATAGAAATAAGACTTTCCAAAAACCAAGATTTGATTCCTAATTTTCAAAAAGTTATAACATCAAAGGATAAAGTAAAATTTGTAGACAAGGAAGACTAAAGAATAGCATTTTAGGATTTAAAACTTTGAAATTCAATAACCCCCCCAAAAAAAAACTTATTTAAGTTATACGAAATAAACTTAATCTTGGTTAAAGTTCAAACCTAAAAATTTGTGTACAGAATCAGAATTTAGTAGCTTTACTGATTTATCTATCTAAGATAGATTTAACATTTTCAAGATATTTTATTCTACGAAATTTAATCTCAAAATTGGATTTTTTTCAGAAATTAAAGTTCCTCTAGTGAGTAATTTACACTACTTAATAGGTGTGAAATCGCTAAATTTCTAGCAATCTTGAGATATAGTTAAGTAAAAAAAATTACGAATTAATAGAATTTTTACCTTTTTGGGTTGAATAGATTAGTTAATTTTTATTCTAAAAATCAAGGTAAATAATTAACAAATATAAACAAAATTTGAGTTTAGAAAATATAAAGTATACATTCTCGGGGCACGATTCCTTCCAATGTCGACAGCTTTGGCTAAAAAAAGGATACGATTACGTTATCGAGAATAGAAAATTCAATGACGATGATGCAGTTGTACAACTTGGTGTTGGTAAAAATATGGTTTCATCAATTCGGTTTTGGTTAAAGGCTTTTAATATTGTTGACAATAAGGATCTTCCAACTGAATTCGGAAAACGATTGTTCGACGATGAGACTGGTTATGATCCGTTTTTAGAGGATGAAGCTAGTTTGTGGCTTTTACATTATCAACTTGTAAAAACTGGATTTGCTTCAATTTACAGCATCATTTTTAATGAATTCAGAAAAGAAAAACTCTTTTTTAATAAAGAAACGTATGTGAATTATTTAAAAAGAATTGGTGAAAGTGATAATGATTTCAATTTCAATGAAAATACAGTTGCTAAGGACTTTAATGTTTTTACCAATTTATATAAAAATGAATCTGAGAGCAAGAATATAGAAGATAGTTTTACAGGAATACTCTCTGAAATAGAACTTCTAAACACTACTGGAAAAGGAAAGGATGAGCAATTCTATATCGAAAACAACGAAAGAGATAATCTTTCTGAATTTATAGTATTATATGCAATTCTTGACAATTTAAATTATGGCAATTCAATTGGCTTAAATTCCTTAGAATTCAATATCAATAGTCCAGGTTCAATTTTTGCATTGAATCGTTTAGGGTTGATGAATAAAATTTCCGAGATAGTTAGTGAGTTTGAGGAAATTACTTTTACTGACCAAGCAGGAATTAAGGAATTGCAATTCAAGAATAAAGTAGAAGCATTCACAGTATTAGACAAATATTATGGCAAATAATTTCACAACATCGGTTAATATTATCAGGGATACTGATAGGGATTTTAATTATATCCCAACACCTAATGCTAAACAAGTCGTCAGCCAAATAGTTAACGACTTTAAAAAAGGTATTCGTTCTTTTAATGTGGTAGGAACTTATGGTACAGGTAAGTCATCTTTTCTTCTAGCATTCGAACAGAGTCTCAAAGGAACTAAGCGCTATTTTGATCCAAATTTTATTACTAATCCAAAATTTGATTTTGTAAAAATTATTGGCTCGTACACTTCAATAATTGAACAATTTGAAGATGCGTTCGAAGTTCAATCACATAAAAATCAACAAGAAAATATCCTTTCCGAAATATTTAATAGATACCATTCCATAAGTAAAGAAAATAAAGCTTTATTTATTTTAGTTGATGAGTTCGGAAAGTTTTTGGAATATGCTAGCAAGCATAACCCTGAAAAGGAATTATATTTTGTTCAGCAACTTGCAGAATTTTGTAATAATCCAAAGCACAACATTGTACTGATTACAACTGTACATCAAAGTTTAGAGTCCTATGCTTATTCATTAAGTAAAACTCAACAACAGGAATGGACTAAAATTAAAGGTCGTTTTCGAGAAATTACATTTAATGAACCTGTTGAACAGCTTTTATTTTTAGCATCAGAATATCTTGCTGAAAATCTTGAAATTAAGTCGTCAATTAACGCTATTGAGAAATGTCTATTGTTGACAACTGAAACAAAAGCATTCAATTTCAATAAAGACTTTTTGAAGGATATCGCTTCAAAGTTGTATCCATTAGATATTCTTTCAGCTAATATTCTAACGCTTTCTTTACAAAGATATGGACAAAATGAAAGATCATTGTTTTCATTTCTTGAATCTTCAGACCATACTGGTTTATCAAAATTCAATAAGCAGGAAGATCCATTTTACAATTTGTCAAATGTTTATGATTATTTAAATTTTAATTTTTACTCGTTTTTAACATCAAGATATAATCCTGATTTTTCCGCTTGGAGTTCGATCCGTTCAGCAATAGAAGAAGTCGAAAGAGCATTTGATTCAGGTATAAATAATTATATCAAGACAGTCAAAACGATAGGACTTTTAAATATTTTTTCGGCTAGCGGTTCAATTTTAGATTTGAATTTTTTAATCGATTATTTGAAAATTGCTTGTGGAGTTTCTGATTCAAAAGCCATAATTGAAAATCTTGAAGTAAAGCATATTATCCGATACCGTTCGCACTCAAAGCGTTTTATATTGTTTGAAGGTACGGATCTGGATATTCAAACTGCTTTGATGGAAGCTGGAAATAAGATTTCAGAAGTGGTTGACATAACCACGCTCTTAAATAAGCATATCCTCTTTAGCCCTGTTTTTGCAAAACAATATTCTTTTGCTACTGGAACACCAAGATATTTTGAATTTGTTATTTCAGACTATCCCATTCAAGAAATACCTGTAGGAGAAGTTGACGGTTTCGTAAATCTCGTGTTTAATAGTAAGTTGAAAGAGAGCGATATTAAAAATAAATCTAAACTTCAAGAAGAAGCTATCATTTATTGCTTTTTCAATAATTCTGCTGAAATAAAAAACTTATTATTTGAGATTGAAAAAATCCAGAAAGTTCTTGAAGAAAACCAAGATGATAAAGTAGCCAGGAGAGAGCTTGAAAATATTGTAGAATCACAAATTAGATTACTCAATCATTATATTACGGATAGTATTTATTCAGGAAGTAAAGAAGTTAAGTGGTATTTTAATGGTGAAGAAAAAACGATAACTGATAAGAGAGACTTTAATAAATTGCTTTCTCAAGTTTGTAGCTTAGTTTATGCCGCAACGCCTCGATTCAAAAACGAATTAGTTAATAAGCACAAAATTTCATCATCTATTCACACAGCTAAAAGAAATTATTTTAAGGCTTTAGCTAATAATTGGGACGAGGAAAATTTAGGTTTCGAAGACTCTAAATTCCCGCCTGAAAAGACTATCTACCTATCATTATTAAAAGAAAATGGAATCTCGCCTATTAGAGAAAACACAATGAATGTTGTTTCTGTTGACTCTACTTCTACTTTCAATCAATTATGGAGATCTTCCGGGGATTTCTTAGAAAGTGCTAAATCTGAACAGCTTAAAATATCGGAATTAGCTGATATGCTAGGTAAAAGACCTTTTAAGCTTAAACAAGGATTTATAGATTTTTGGATTCCTACGTTCTTATTCTTAAAACGAGACGATTTCGCCATTTTCAATGATGATAGTTACATCCCAAATCTATCCGAAGAGAACTTAGAATTAATTGCCAAATACCCAGATAAGTATTCTATAAAAACCTTTGATATTGAAGGCGTTAAGTTAGATATTTTCAATAGCTATCGTACTTTCTTAAATATTGCAACACAAGAAAGGTTTGACAATAACTCATTTATTGAAACTATTAAACCGTTTATTGTTTTTTATAAGCAATTACCAGAGTATAGTAGAAACACTGAAAGGTTATCTTCTTCTGCGATAAAAATCCGTAAAGCTATTGCTACGAGTAAAGATCCTGAGAAAACTTTCTTTGAAGCCTTTCCAAGTGCGTTAGGCATTACGCTTGGCACATTGCAAAAGGATAAATCTAAACTACAGAATTACGCAGTAAATCTTCAAGATGCGGTCAGGGAATTAAGAACATCTTATGATGATCTTCTAAATAGATTTGAACAGTTCCTTTTAAATGAATTTGTTGGCGAAAAGGTTGAATTTCAAGAATATAAAGAATATCTACAAAAGCGATTTTTAGGATTGAAAAAGCATATGCTTTTGAATAATCAAAAAACTTTTATTCAACGACTTGACTCGCCTTTAGATGATAAAAAAGCATGGTTAAATTCCATAGCACAGGCAATAACGGGTAAAACATTAGAGAGGTTTTCTGATGAGGATGAAGTTCTACTTTATGAGAAATTTAAGTCAATGATTTTGGATTTGGATAGCTTAACAAAAATTTCCAAAACAAATATTGATGAAAGTAAGGAAGAGGTAATTGGAGTTAAAATTGATTCATTCTTCAGCAAGATTGACCCAAAAGTAGTTAGGGTGCCTAAAAGTAAGAGTAAAGAAATTGAACAATTGAAGAACGAGTTGAAAAATGCGCTCGGCAAAGACAATACTTCTAATATAGCAGCGGTATTGAATCTATTAAAAGAATTATTACGATGAGCAAAATAAGACACGTATTAGGTATTTCGGGAGGAAAAGATAGTGCTGCCTTGGCTATTTATGTAAAGACTAAATACCCATCCATCGACTTAGAATTTTACTCTTGCGACACGGGTAAAGAATTAGAAGAAACCTACCAATTAATTAAAAACTTAGAAGTTTATCTTGGAATTAAAATTAATCTTCTGCAGGGTGCAGAAAATAGTTCAGAAGATCCATTTGACCATTTTTTACAAATGTATGGTGGATTTTTACCTTCTTCCAATGCTCGTTGGTGTACAAAAAAATTAAAGTTAGACCCTTTCGAGAATTATGTTGGCACTGACCCAGTGGTGTCTTATGTTGGTATAAGAGGTGATGAAGAAAGAGAAGGTTACATTTCTACTAAAAAGAACATTCAATCCATATTTCCTTTTCGCAAGAATATCTGGAGTAAAGACGTAGTAACTAAGATGCTTTCTAATCAAAATATGGAGCAACTACTTGCAATGTCAAAAAACATAGATTTTGGTCAAAATCAAGAGAAAGCATTTCAAACTATTTCACGAAAAGTAAATCCTAGTTTTACCTTGGACCAAAAGCTGAATATTTTGCTAGATTCAAATGTGAAAGCTTTTAATCATTTAGTTTTCGACTATTTAAAAACAACTGAATATCCCTTAGCCACTGAAGATACGTTTCCACTTCTGGAAAATGATGAAGTATCAGTTAAAGCAGATATTTTCAGAATATTGGAAGAAAGCGGAGTTGGAGTGCCTGCATATTACAACAAAATAGAATTTGAAGTAAATGGTAAAAAGGGTGAATATGCAAGAAGCCGTTCAGGATGTTTCTTCTGTTTTTTTCAACAAAAAATTGAATGGGTTTGGTTGTATGAGCAACATAAAGAATTGTACCTAAAAGCAATGGAATATGAGAAAGACGGATATACTTGGGCACAAGGTGAGAGCTTGGAAGAATTGATTCAACCTGAAAGGATGGAAAAAATCAAAGAGGAGTATATTAAACGAATGGAAAGAAAATCCAAAACAAAATCACCATACCTAGTGGACATCTTGGATGATGATGAGGGTGAAGGGTGCGCATCTTGTTTTATTTAAAAATAGACTAAAATGAAATTTAGAATTGAAAATTGGTCCATCGACCAATTAAAAGAGAAATATAAGGATGATAAGCTCAATTTGAATCCGCCTTATCAACGTAAATTTATTTGGTCTCTTAAGGATCAACAAACACTAATTCAATCAATATTGAAGGGATATGCAATTCCAAATATTTTCCTATTTGAATATCAAGATGGCTTTTTCGAAATGGTTGATGGTCAACAAAGAACTAGAACAATTTTAGGTTTTATTGAAAATCAATTTAAATCTGTTGACGGAACTACTTATGACCAAATAGAAGATAAGACAAGTTTAAACCAATATATCATACCAATAACTATCATCGAGGAAATAGAAAATGATGAATCAATTGAAGAGTTTTACTCACTTGTAAACAAATCAGGAATACATCTAAATAGACCTGAATTAAAGAAAGCAGAATATTTTGATACAAATTTCTTAAAGCTAATAACTGAATTGTCAAGTAATGAGAATTTTCAAACGCTTGACCTTTTTACAGAAACAACATCTAAACGAATGAATGATGTAGATTTTGTTTCTGAATTAGTTACTTACTTGATAGAAGGCGTATCCGATAAAAAAATTAAAGTAGATAAAGTTTTTGAAAAGGACATTTCTGATGAAGATTATGAGAATCTCAAATTGAGGTTTGATTCAATATTGAGCCTTTTTCGTGAGTTTAATTCAATATATCCTCTTAAAAAGACTAGATATAAGCAAAGAAATGATTTTTATACGCTATTCGGCTTTGTAGATAAAAACCAAAGCATAGGAAGCGAAACACTGAAATATTTTTATCAACTTCTACTAAAATTTAACGATGATATTAACCCATCAAATGAAAAATGCGAGCCATTTCAACTTTATGCCTTTCATTGCATAAGCCAGTCCAATTCAAAAAATGCTAGAGAAGAAAGGCTTAAAATATTATCAGCTGTGTTTTTAAATAAGGGCGAAAGACCAAATAAACACCAAAAGTCCATTTTAAAATTTTACGGATTAAATAATCAAGATGTAATAAATGTTGATGGGTATTTGAATATTGCTTTGGATAAATTAAAATAGTTAGATATGTATTTTAGATACGGGAACATATACTTATCCAAGGAAGAATTCAAAAACACCATTAGATATGACAATGTTGATTATATAATTTATCCTCTTAACGATTCTTATAAGAGAAGTAAGGGCGGGAATTCAAATGTTTTCAAACTATTAAACCCACAAAATGAAGATGAGTTTGTTATCAAGTTCAGTAAGTACAATATTAATAAACCAAGTAATCCTGTCAATATTATTTCAAGGATAACAAGATTTGAAAGAGAGGTTGAAGCTCTTAGACTTTCAACGGAACTAGAATCAGATAATATTATTCAATATTATTTTGATGATTACAAAGATATTGGAGCAAAAAGATTTCATTTCTATGTAATGGAAAGAGGTGATTTTGATTTGACTCAATACCTAGATAATAATGACATATCAGATCAACAAAGATTATTACTCTGTACAGATATATTAAATGGTATTAAGCAATTGCATAGTAGTGATATTTATCACAGAGATATAAAGCCGGATAACATACTGTTTGTCAAAAAAACCTGGAAAATTGGTGATTTAGGATTAATTGCAAATCGTAATTCTGATTTTAAGATGAAAGAGGTTGGTGAAAAAATTGGACCTATCGGTTGGCTTTCACCTGAAGCCACAAATAAATATTTAAATGAAGGTAATGGTAAAGAAAATAAATATGATTTTGATTGTGATATAGATAATTTTTCAGATATTTTCCAATTAGGGAAACTCTTTTGGTACATATTTCAAGGTAATATTCCTTTGGGACAAATCGAAAGGGGGGATTTTAAATTACAAGACACTGAAATTTATGAAATAATTTATGAAATGTTAAAACATTCAAAGAATAGACCTACGCTTAATGAAATTGAAGCTGGATTTAAGAGTAGATATAGTTATTACGGATTATAATTTTTTTATTAATGAGTGTAAATAACATATATTTTGACTACAATTCAACCACCCCTGTTGACTCAAGAGTACTCGATGCAATGTTACCTTTTTTAAAGGATAATTTCGGTAATTCAAGTAGCACACACCATTTTGGTCAAACCATCAATCAAAGCGTAAAACAAGCACGAGAGAAAATTGCTCATTTCATCAATTCACAATCAAACGAAATTATCTTTACTAGTGGAGCTACAGAAGCAATAAACATTGCGCTTAAAGGAATAGCAGAAAGCTATACAGGTAAAGGGAAACACATTATCACAGCTTCCACCGAACACAAAGCAGTTTTAGACACTTGCAAGGAATTAGAAAGAAAAGGTTTTGAAGTAACTTTTCTGCCTGTTAAAGAAAATGGATTGGTTTGTTTAGACGTTTTAGAACAATCCATTCGGCTAGATACAATACTTGTTTCAGTTATGTACGTCAATAATGAGACGGGAATTATTCAGCCTATTAAGAAAATCGCCTCATTGGCTCACAAAAAGGGCGCTCTATTTATGACAGATGCCACGCAAGCCCTTGGTAAAATTGATATTGATGTAGATGAATTAGGAGTTGATTTACTTTGTTTTAGCGGCCATAAAATGTATGCCCCAAAAGGTATTGGCGCACTATACATAAGACGAAGTAGAAATAAAGTGAATATTACCCCACAAGTTCACGGAGGTGGTCACGAAATAGGCTTGAGAAGTGGCACATTAAATGTTCCTGGAATTATTGCTTTAGCGAAAGCTTGTGAAGTTGCTGGTCAAGAAATTAAAGAAAATGAGATAATCATCCTTGAATTAAGAAATAGATTGGAGTCTGAATTATTAAAATTACAGAATACATCACTCAACGGTGATATAGCAGAAAGAATCTACAACACAACAAATATTTGTTTCCGAGGTCAAGATGCCAATGTATTAATTGGTCGAATGAGAAACATAGCAGTTTCAAATGGTTCCGCTTGTTCGTCAGCTATTTTTGAACCTTCTCACGTACTAAAATCGATGGGGCTCAGTGATGATGACGCATTCGCTTCATTGCGTTTTTCATTAGGGAAATATAACACAATGGAAGATGTCGCAATAGTTGTTGAAAAAATAAAAGAATTAACCGAACCAAATTAAACTATGCTCAAAGATTGCGACTGGTCGTTAGATCGAGATTACAAAACAGATTCTGAAAATGAACCGATACAATTCTATTTAGATGGATTAGCTAATAGTAATGAGTTTAATTTATTATTAGGCTACTTCAGTTCTTCCGCTATCAATTTACTTTCTGTTGGCTTTGCCACTTTCATCAGTAAAGGTGGTAATGTGAAAATGGTTATAAATCACTTACTTTCTTCAAAAGATAAAGAAGCGGTAATAAAGGCCAATGGAGATTCTGTGAACAAGGTTTTTGATTTAATGGATGTTGTTTCGTTGGGTAAAGTTTTGGATGAATATGACACCCATTTTTTTGAATGTTTGGCTTATCTCATCGCTGAAAAGCGAATTGAAATCAAAGTCATCAAACCCAAAAACGGAAAGGGCATTGCTCATTATAAATCAGGAGTTTTTAGTGATGGTCAAGATTCTGTTGGTTATAAGGCGTCTTGCAATTTTACACTATATGGATTATCAGAAAATTTAGAGGAACTTGAAGCCTTTCTAAGTTGGGAAAATGGTCGATCAAACAAACTAATAAAAAAACAACTCAAATTAATAGATGATTATTTTACTGAGAAAGATGAAGATGTAGAATATATTCCTGTAGATCAAATAGAAGTGGTTCTAAAAGATAGGTTTGGCAAAAAGGATATAAATGAATTACTTGTTCAAGAAGAACAGCTCTTGAAAAAGAAACAGAGTTTAATTTTAAATCCTAATCTCAAAAAAACCATTACAAAACTTTTCAATGATATTGATTTCATTCGAAGATCGCCTAGATTCCCATATAAAGAAGGCCCTAGGGAATATCAAATTAACGCTTATAACGAGTGGGTTGTCAATAATTACAAAGGAATGTTTGCGATGGCAACAGGAACAGGGAAAACAATTACTTCCTTAAACTGTTTGCTTAACGAGTATCAAAAGACACAAATTTATAGGGCAATTATCACAGTACCAACAACTGCATTGGTAGAGCAATGGAAAAAAGAATGTTCTAAATTTAATTTCAAAAATATAATTACCGTAAGCTCTAAAGAAAATTGGGATAAGAATCTTGCGTTCTTCAACACGGCTTCAAAACTTATCGATACTTCTTTTATTGTTATTGTAACATATGCTTCTTTGTCAAGACCTAAATTTCAAAGCTATTTTACACAGCTTCCCAATGACACTATTTTAATTGCAGATGAAACACATAATTTGGGTTCACAAAGCCTGTTAAGAATACTTCCGGATATACATTTAGCGAAGAGAATTGGATTGTCCGCTACACCACACAGAAAATTTGATGAACTAGGAAACAACGCAATTCAAGAATTTTTTGATGATGAGCCGCCTTATATAGTTTCGTATTCTATGGAGGAAGCTTTAAAAATTGGATGGTTGTGCAAATACACTTATTACCCTCACGTCGTGAAACTTACAGTTCGGGAAATGGAGGAATATAGGAAATTATCTCTACAATTATTAAGAATGGGAATGTTTGACAAGGAAACAGGTGCCTTCAAAAGCAGTCCAGAAATTGAGAGGTTGCTTCTTCAAAGAAAACGCATTATTCATAAAGCAGCTAACAAACTGGAAGCTTTTAAAAATATACTAAGCAGCGAATATGATAAGCGCAGGAATCTAAGATATACATTAGTGTATGTTCCGGAGGGAGTAGAATCAAATTTTGAAGATGTGGATTTTAGTGTTGAAACAGAAGATGAAAATAGGTTGATAAATGAATATACAAAAGCTGTAAGTCAAACGGACGACTCTATTATGGTCAAGCAATTCACTTCTAACTCTATTAATCGTGAAGAAATCTTGAAGAACTTTGAAGTTGGAAATATTCACGTATTGACATCAATGAAGTGTTTAGATGAAGGTGTAGACGTACCACGTTCAGAATTAGCAATATTTTGTGCTAGTACTGGAAACCCACGACAGTTTATTCAGAGAAGAGGTAGAGTTTTGCGTTTACACGATGATAAAACCCACGCAACTATTCACGATTTAGTAGTAGTTCCAGAAGTAGGTTCTGAAGAGAATACTTTTGAGATGGAGAAAGGGCTAGTTAAGAAAGAATTAGAGAGAGTTGTCGATTTCGCTAATCTGGCAATGAATAAATCTGACACTTACCAAACCTTAAAAAACATTTTGGACTACTATAGTTTAAACCTAAACGACTTATAAAATTATACTTATGGCAAGAAAAGATAATATACTTAAAAGTTTTTTAACTCACGATCTACTTGAATCTAAGTATGAATTTGATAAAACTGATTTGCCTTCCACAATAGGAGAAGCTCTCTATTCAGATAAACCAATAATTAGGGCAATTGCACTGATAGTGGAAGGATTAGACGGCACCTCACCTGTTACGGATTCTGTTTTACGTAACCAAGTCACACAATTTTTAAATGAAGCATTATGATTATCAAGAAAATACAGATAGATAACTATCTATGTTATTACGACACCAATACTTTTATGTTATCGGAAGGGTTAAATATTATTCTTGGTGAAAATGGGGAAGGAAAAACAAAATTTTTTGAAGCTATTGAATGGCTTTTTAATGGTGAAAACCGAGAACTTGAAATGCTTGTTTCTGCCAAGAAACTAGATGAAACTCAAATTGGAGATAGCTTTAGAGTAAGAGTGTCAATGACTGTGGAACAATATGGTCAGAAAAGTATCATAACTAAGTCCTTTCTTGTAATAAAGGAAAAGGCGAATGAATGTTCTACGTCAAATTTTATGATTGAGGGTATTGAAGAAAATAGTTCAGGTGAGCGTAATCAAGTTGATGGAACAATGCTTCTAGACCGAGTATTCCCTTTTCAAATTCGAAAATATTCTATGTTTAAGGGTGAAGCTGATTTAAATATTTTTAAAAGTGATAGCGCTTTAGCAAACCTAATTAATTTATTTTCTGAAGCAAAACATTATGATAAGTACTCAGAGAAGGGTACTTTCCTAAGAGAAAAAGCTGAAAAAGCAGTAGAAGATTCGTCAAAACTTGATAAAAAAAATGCAGGTCTTTATAAAAAACTTGAGGGAGAAATTCTACTTATAGAAAAAGAGAAAGCTAAATATCTAGTTCATTTAAACTCAACTGAAGAGGAAATTAGAAAAATTGAAGAAAATTTACAATTAGCAGGAAGTTACGTCAATAATGCAGGTGCATTAGAAACTTTAAATAAGAGGATTAAAGAAATTGAAGGTAAAATATCTTCCCTCAGTGGAGGGATTGATGAGAACTACACAACATCCCTATTTGATGAAAATTGGATTCTAGTCAATTTCGAATCATTTCATAAAGAATTTGCTGATAAGGTGTCTGCACACAGTAGAAAACGAAGAGAATTACAATCTGAGTTTGATACACAGAAGGGCATTAAACTAGGTGAGGAAAAAGCGAAAGCAGAATTACTAAATAACGCAGTTCCCCTTCCCGTCGGTGTGCCATCAAAGGCTCATATGGAAGAAATGTTGAACGATGAAATATGCAAAGTATGTAATCGTGAAGCAGAAAAGGGTTCAGATGCTTATGAATTTATGATGGAAAGATTAAAAGCTTATTTAGTAACTCAAGTTGTCGAAGAAAATGAAGAAGAAAAAGACGAACCGCTTTTCAAACTTGATTACACCAATAGACTTGAGAATTTGAGTATAAGTCACGAAGACAATTTGAAAAACCTTCGATTAATAAGAACCAAAATCAAAGAACTTTTTGAATTTAATAATGATAGAAAAAAAGACATCGAAGAACTCAATGAAAAATTAGAAAATGAAAAAACGGAAAGAGAACGGATTTTGGGTAATTCAAGTCTTGCAGCGGAAGAGCTAATAGATGTTCTAAAAAATTATAATGCTTGGCAAAATGACCTAAAAAATTGTAATCAAGACCAAGTCAATTATACAGCAAAATTTGAAAAACTTGAAGCCGATTTGATTTTAAAAAAGGAAAAGAAAGATGAGATTGATACTAATTCGGCAAATTCATTCTTGATAAAAACAAGAAACATATTGCGAGATATTGAGACTATATTTATCGATACAAAAGAAATAAAGTTTGATGAATTTATTGATAAGTTGCAAAAAAAATCAAATAACTTTTTCAAAAGAATCAACATTGATGCTTTTACTGGTACAATCGTATTTACAAGGCGAAATAAAGTTAATCGAACAATAGTTGAAGTTGAATTACAAGAAAATAGTAGAACATTTTACAAGCCAAATCAATCATTGTTAACCTCAATGCACATATCTATTTTATTTGCTATTTCAGAATTAGCATCAGAGATAAAAGAAGAAAACTTCCCTATGATTTTTGATGCACCAACATCTTCATTTGGTGAGAACAAAACTGCACAGTTCTTAAATTTGATTTTTGAAACTGATAGCCAAAAAATATTACTCATTAAAGACTTTCTTCACACTGACAAAGCCACAAAAGTACTTTCAATAAAAAAAGAATTTGAGAATGTTAGAAGAGATAAAGCATTTTGGGTAAAACTAGAAAGGCCATTTGATTCAAACAATTTGAAGACAATTAACTCACAAGTAATTACATTATAGGATGAAAAATTTATTTGAAAAATGGAAAACTAAAATTCCAAAATACAGTGAAGTCCATAAAGACTTGTTCGTCTCACTTTCTCAAAAGTTTGGTGCAGAAGGTGAAAAGAAAATTAATCTGGGTAAACACTTTAGTACTAATTATGAACTATATACCTATGCTTTCTTTCTGGGTCTTTACAATAATGAATTAACACCAATTCCGGATGCTGAAAAGAAAACTGACTTTAGTCATCACATTCAGCATTGGGGCAGTAAAACAACGATTTCTACACGCAAGGATTTTACTAACATACAAGAAAATATGTTTATCGCACTTTTGGCAAAAACAGATATCAACTTGATTGATCTTGAGAAAGGAGAACTTGAAGAAGATCAAGCTGTAAAATTGATACTAAAAACTATGGAATCATATACCAATGGTGGTCTTATTTTGATTAAAGAAAAATTAGAAGAGAATCCAAACTATTTTTTACAACCGACATCATTTTTAAATATGATACTTGATACTAATAATGCCTAAAAAAAACTAGCAAGGATAAACCATAAAAGGATTATGAAAAGCGACGAACAAAATTTAACAAGTAAAGAAACAAAAGACCTTCTCAAAATTCAAGATTGCGAGTTAGCTCATATTAGAAATGCTGGAAAGATAAAATTCATAAAAAAAGGAAACGCCTTTCTCTATCTTAAAGAATCGGTAGAAGTTTATAAAAATCTATAGGCAGAAGGTTAGGTTTAATCCATTTATTCCCTCTTAAAATAACCCTTTTTCTCTCGCCCCTTTGTTAGTCACTTTCCATTGGTCATTCTCTTTGACCAATTTAAAGATACCTGTCTTTCCATCATAGGATGTTTTATATCTTACCCAAGCAATTTCACCATCAATGGCTTCATCTAAGATTTCTACCTCGATTTCTTTATCAGAATCTGGCAACATATTTTGAACCGTAATCAAACTAGCATATCCTTCTGATGTGGTATGCTTCTTTAGAGCTGATTCATCTTTTGAGAAAAAGCTTTTCGCTACAATTTCTGCGGTTTCCGTGTGGGACATATTCTTATTTCCTGAACAGGAAATGAATAAAAGTACGAGTGAACAAATGACTAATTTTTTCATAATATTATTAATTTGGGTTATTGATATATCTATGCGATATTTTTAGTTCAATATTTCGTTCGCCATCCTTCTCGTTCAATTCTAAAATTGCCCTACGGTCATTGGATAATGAAAATTTGGGCAACACGTAAACAAATCTTGTCATCTTACCCTCTGCAATTTTCGCCGGTAGATTGTGCATATAAATAGGTTCTTGATACAAGCTCTGTAAAGATTTCTTTTTTCCCTTTTGTCGAGTCTCGATTAAAAGGTTCAAGAAATTCAAATCGTAATCCAACGTAGAATTATTCTCAATTTGGATAACGAAATAGAGCTCTTCTTTATCAAAAACAATATTTTCAACACTCAAAACAATACCTTCATTTCGCTTTTTGATTCGGCCTATACGCTGGTTTCTGTTAAGAAGATAAGAGCAGAATTTTTGATAATAATATGTTCTGTTATCTATACTTTTTTCAGAAGTTTCAACCTGAATCGAATCGGTAATGATTGGCTTTTCATTCCCAATACTATTTGATAATGGAATGAAATAATTGAGCTTTGATAGCTGCTTTTTATACCTTACAATATACGAAAAAATCGAACCATTTCTGTTGACTACCAGTAGATTGCTTTCTTTTCCAGGCTTTGCCTGAAGTAATCCAAAGTATTGTTCTTTCTCACGATTGTAGGTAAAGACAAAATTATCCGAGCCAGTTATACCTTGTCGTATAGGTTCTGGAAAAAATAGCGCTACGTTTTTAGTGTCGTTTGCGTAAATGGTATCAAGTACTTGTGTTTCTTGTGCGTTAGCTTTCGCGAAAGCGGAAATAATGAGAGCTGAAATAATAATATACTTTTTCATAAGAGTGCGTTTTAAATGCCCAATATTGGCTTATAACTTAGGTTTTAGAATTAATCTGTAATTGTTCAATACGGTTACTTTTATCTTTCGATTGTTACGTCTGAACACTTTTGTAATTCCGCCTACTTGTGGAACAGTAGGTATATTGATGTCGCCAATAATATCATCTATAACTTCGGTAGTAACTTCTGCCCGAAAGTTGCTTTGTATATAGATGCCCTCACTACCATCCGATAAATCGAAGGCTTTGAGTTTGGTAGGATGATGCTTTATATTTTCAATCTCAATTAAAGCACGATTGGGCTGAAAGCTTATAAAACCGAAAACTGGTGTGTTCTTTAGCATTAATTTATTATTAATTGTTGCAGCTTTAGTAAGACGCATTCTTAATCGGGTATTTGCTTTTACAACTTGGTCGCCATCAACAACCACATAAATGGTTTCATCTGTATTACCAATAATCGAAACTTTATTTGGTTTTGGCGAAGCAGCAAAGAACAGTTGATGTTCCAAGCCCAATTCTTTAGCTTCTATTTTTTGTTCTCTTTTGATATCGGCTGAGTCAATTTGCTGTGTGCTTTTTTGAGCGACTTTCTTTTGCCCAAAGCTCTGGTATCGCTTTTCGGAATATTGAATTTTGCCAGCCTCATAAATACTATCTACAATACGTTCTTTTTCCTGTTCTGGTAGATCAGGATTGTAAAGACCTGTTGAATCCAAAAATTTTTCATCGTAGATGCTAGGCGCATTATTTTCACGCACTTCTTTTAAATCATTGATAGCATCCAGTTTAGAATCATACTCTTTTTGGTTTTCATCTAAATCTGGCACTAAAGTCTGTTCAAGATTTTCATTTTCACTTTTATCATCGCCCATAACCATCATAGAATAGGAAATTAGGAATATGAAAATCACGACTAATACCGCTGCAAATACTATTTTATTCTTTTCTACTTTCATAATCGTGGTTTTTTAATTGCCGATTATCGGCTCAATTTTCATCGTTTACTTTTTTTAAGGTGTTCTCGAAATAGTTTGTAATCAATAATCCGTGTGGATTGTTTGGAAAATTTCTATCAACTGATATTAAGTTTCCACTAGAAACAAGCTCGTAGGTGTCTATTATTGAACCACGGTTGATTTCAAAAATTGTAATGGTTCTAAAGACATACGTTCCGTTTTGTTCTTCGATTTGTGAGTCTATACTTAGTACTTTCTGAACGAGCGAGTATTGCAGCAATCTGTTATAGACACCATCAGCCTTTTTCTGGCGATATAAATTATCTATAGAACTATTCCCTAGCCAAAGTGCCTTTTCAAGATTCCGTTCATAATTACTGGCATCAATGTTATAGAAATAGTTATGAAATAGGTCTAGATGTGCCAAAGCTTCAACCTTAAAATTCTCTTTTTGGGTAACGAGCTTCAGCGGAATAATACTACCATCGGTATTAATGGCAAATGCACTATTGAGTGCTTTTTGATTTGTGCTGAATGCCATCCAAAGTGAAAAGATGCTAGATAGCATTGCAAAAATGACAACTGCCAGTACGATAAATCGGTTCAGTTTTAAGACGGCATAGATGTTTTTATAAGGTGTTTTCATTTTCATTGGAATTAACTGGTAAACAATCTGAGCGTGAAAGATGTTGCGCGTTTGTATAGTTTGAATTTTAGGAAGACAATAAAAAATACCGACCCTAACTGAACTACAGGTGCAAAAAAGCCCTGACCAACATCTGTACCAAAAAGGTTAGTCCAGAAATTAGTGTTGATTTCAGTATAGAGCGCATTTACAAATACATTGACCAAAAAGAAGGCAGGCACCAACATATACACCGCAGCATATAACTTAAAAAACGTGTAGGCAAGCGAACGAAATTTTTCAAAAACCGCTAGACTAATTACCAAAGGAAAAAAGGCTTGCATTATACCCAATAAGAAGTAGCGTTCCGCAAGGAATAGTGGGTAGATGAACAAATCCAAAATCCAAAGAAAAAGGCTAATGATAAATGCAAATATTTTGAATCCGTAGAGTGGTGTTACCAATGCTTCATATAAGAGCGTCATAGCAGCTTGCGCCACCTCGATGATACTTACATCTTCTTCAATAGGAATATCTTGCATCTGCAACGGTAATAAAGCAGGTGCTGTACCACGATATTGCGCTTCTATCGAAACCAAGATACTATCGAAAAAGCCTAATACTTGTGTCGAGAATATGACTAGAACAACAATTGCAAAATTCTTCATCAATTCCCCAGGACTCAATCCCCAAGTATAGCCATCCTTATCTGCAACACCTTCATTATACTTTTTAAGGATATTAATTAAAAAGAACAGAACAGCAAGCGTTTTCATTCCGGCAATAGTGTATTGCGAGAAGCTACTGTTCTGTATGGTTTGAAACACCGCATCGATGTATTCCAGTCCAATCCCTAAAAATATGGTTGCGGTCATTTTTAGTATTCTGTTTCTCTATTATTTACTTTATCCTGCATTTTTCTGAAGGAAATAATATCCTTGTAGCGTTTCGTTTTTGTCCGAATATTGGAAACCATTTCTTTTGATTCCAGCTCTTTCTCTTTTAAAACTTCCGCACGTTCAGCATCGGTCATTTTTAGATTATCGCTAGATAGTATTTCGCCCATAAAGTCAACGGCGTCCAATGAGTTTTGAACTATTGCATCAAAGGATTGTGCAACCCGTGTAACTTCCTCTGGTTTTATATAAGGTGAGTTCAGGATGTCTTGTAAATCATTCTGCATTACATTGATAAGGCGCTGATTGTTTTGTGCTATTTCTTGAACCGCTCTAAGTTGTTGTACCACACTTGATACTTTCTCGATGCTCTCTTTTGCATCTTTTAAAAATTTTACAGACTTAATCATTTGAGCTGTCTGTTTACCAGATTCTACAAGTTGTTTTATCAAACTGACAAAATTGGTATTGTCATAAGTTGGCATTCCCTGGGCTTTAATATTTAAGCTAAACAGTAATGCGATTGCGAGTACTAAGATTTTTGTTTTCATTGTTTTTATATTTAAGATGTGAATTGAATTATTGCTTTTTCCATATCGTTATGCTCATTGTAGAGCTTCATTATTTCTTCATTTTCTTGCCCATCAGTCAAGTAAGCTGCATAGACTTCCTTTGGAACTTCAAGACGGAAAATGTTACTTTCCTTTCCGATTTTGATAAACATTTCTGTGTACTTCCGTGGTCCAGAAAGGTTGTTTTTAATGGACTTTAATTGGTTCAAATCGTGGCTAGAAAGATTTAATCTTTTGACCAATTCGTCATAACCCTTTTCATTATTTAGGCTATAAATAACTTGTGTGTTTTCTAGAATACTGGCGGAAGTCGAATTGTTCGGAAGCTGATTGATGGATTGCAGTATAATCCCAATTGCTCCGTTCTGTTTACGTATGGCTTGATAATAGAATTCTACGCTTTCCAATACATTTTCAAACTTCAATTGCTTAGCAAACTCATCAAAAAGTATAATACCTTTTTCAGCACGGTTCTTCCATATGGTTCTTTGGATAGCCGATTTTATCAGCTTCAGCATTACGGACAGAATTTCCTTGTTATCCTTAACTTCATCCAACTCAAAAACGATCAAACGTTTGTCCTCAATTTTATAAGTCTGGTCTTCGCTTACCTCAAACAAGAAGCTGTATAGACCATCGCCGACATATTCGGACATTACGTGCAAAAAGCTTGTGACGTTGAAGTAGTCGGGATGGATTTTTAGAGTATTTAGAAGGTCTTTTTGGTTTGTTTCTATAAAGCTGTAAAAACCATCTAGCGAGTGGTTTTCTGGTGTGCTATCATAATAATGTTTCAGTATTTTCTTGACAGAGACAGATTGTGCCTTGGTCACTTTTAAATCTGAAGCAAAGAGTTCAAATAGGAACACCGATAAATCTTCCAAACGTTCAGGTGTCAAATCTTTTACATCGCTGATGTAAAAAGGGTTAATGCCTAAATTCTTACCGCTTTCATAACGAAGCACGGTATATTTCTCAGGATATAGTTTTGCGAATTTGGTATAAGAACCACCCAAATCAATAATGACTAAGCGCACACCACTTTCAAAATATTGACGTAGAATATTATTCGCTAAAAAGGACTTGCCTTCGCCTGTTGGTGCGAAAATGGCAAAGTTTCGTGCCTTTATACGTTTCTTGCGTTCATCCCAAACATCTTTTAAAACGGGCACATTATGTTCTCTATCATTAAAAATGATTCCTGTAGCATCTGAGTTGTAATTCGTATTGTTGATAAACAGGCATAAAGCGTGCTTTAAATCTGTCACATATAAATCGTTATTTGAAAAGTTGGATGAAAAACAGCAGTAACTATTAAGGATGTAGTTCTTCCGTTCTTCGCCTCTTGGATAGTATGGGATAATGTCCAGTTCTTTAAACTCAGTTTTAATTTTTGAACCGATTCGGCTTAAATTTTCAGGGTTCTTATCCCAATACACAATGTTTAGATGACCACGGATTATTCGTGCATTATCATCGGCATTAATCTGGTCGAGAATGTGTTGAATTTTGCCTAGTACGACTTTGTTCTGAGAGCCGAAATTGGAACTTTTGTTCAGTTCTTCAACTTTCTTATCAAGCAGCTTGCGCCACTTCTGTTTGTCATCCAAATACAAGATTTGATTGACTATGTGATTCTCATTAAGCGTAAGCCCTAAGCCATCAATAAACCCTTGATGAAACACAAAATCGTCAGATGTGAATTTCTCATTGGTCTTGCTACTCTGTACACTTTCGCCAAAGCACAGTTCGCTATTGATAGCCAGGGCATCAAAATGGTTTTCGCCAATATTGGCGCTTTTTTTATCTAGTATGATATCGGTATCAAACCCATCATTGAAGCCATTGAAATAGCCATTTGTGAGTTGCTGTATCTCTTTCGCTTTAAGCGAAACGAAGGTCATCTTTCGGCTATTATTTATAAAGGAGATAGAATCGCTTACTGAACCGATGAAGCTCTTAACGTTATCATCCAATTGTTGAACAATTCCTTTGGAAACTTTACGAAAAGGGTTGACATATTTTGAATTATTCAACGCTTTGTTCTTAGTGAGCGTAAAGAACAAAAAGCAACGATGTTCCATATAATCACGCCCTTTGAAGTGGTCGTGGGTTGCTTTTTCTAAAAACGTTTTATTAGGAAGCTGTTCTGAAGAATATATTTTTTTAAGGTATATATCTTGTTTTTGTACTACTGTACCAATGGGTAATGATTTTAAAGCCTGAAACCAAGCACCGTGTATATCTTCAAAGTCTTTTTCGGATAGTGAATAAATCTCTGGTAACGTTCCTTCATAGCACAGGACGACATTGCCATTATTGGCAAATATGATATTGTCTTGAATATCCGCAATGGGTTGATATGCTGAAAGATTAATTTTGTTCATAATCGAAGCCAGAGTTTCTTTTGTTACTTATTATTCTTGGGAAGGCCTTGGCCATCTGAAAAATTTGTGGATTATGTGTTATTCTCGTTAAGGCTACGTACAGGGTAGCATTAAAAACGAGTATTCCAATTATTATCCCGAAGCTGAAAGAGAAGATGATGATGAGCAACGAAGCCAAAATGGAAACCATCATTAACGCAAACAAGGAAATAGGCAGCCCAAAAATGACCGCCCGTTTCCTGATGTTCTTATAGACCTCGAATTTCTTCATACAGATTGGTAATTAAATCCCTCTAAGAGGGTTTATACTACGATTCCTATTAAGTATGTAAAGATGCCGACAACTGCGCCAGCAATCAAAACAAATACAAGTACTCTAGTAATCCCTTTTTTAAGGTCTGCGTTTTCCCCAAAGAAATGTCCCGCATTAAACAAGAAACCAACTAGAAAAATGACGCCAAGTAGAATCGGAAAAATGGTACGTATGGTATCGCCCACATCGTTAACGGAATCTTCAATTCCCCCAATTTGAGCAAAAAGTGATGTTGAGAGCAACGATAAAAAAGTTGCTAAGTAGATTGATTTTTTCATAATAAAACTGTTTAGATTTTTTATTCATTTTCTCTTTCTTAAATTTACATATATTTACTCATAAATAACTGATAATCAAATATTTGTGAATAAAATATTATTTGAAATCAATTGAATTTAATTGTTATTATTTGGCATCAAATTCTATGAATTTTTGTCGGGAAGTTGTTGATAACCCGAAAATTAAAAATGAAAAAAGTGCTCAAAAACGTCAGTTTTGTCTTTTTGCTTCTAAAAATGTGTATCGTTTTTGGACAAGAAACGAGTGCTCAAAAGCGAATATTAATTGATGTTGGACACGGCGGAAAAGATTCTGGTGCCATCGGGATAAATAAAATTCAAGAAAAAGATGTTGTTCTCAATATTGCTTTGGAAATTTTGAGTTTAAACAAACAATCTAAAACGCCATTGGATATTTACTTGACGAGATATAGTGACACATTTATTTCGTTATCGGATAGAACTAAGTTGGCCAAGGTTCTAAAAGCTGATGTGTTTATCTCTTTGCATTGCAATCATTCGGAAAATCCAAATGCTAGAGGTATTGAAGTTTATGTGACTAATGACAAATCACAGTATTCTGAGAATGCCGTTTGGTTGGCTTTTGAGTTGCAAGCTTCATTCAAAAAGCAGTTGGGATTTAAAAGCAGAGGTGTGAAGTTTGCGAATTTTCAGGTATTACGAGAAACACTAGATTATTTTCCAGCTGTGCTTTTGGAATTGGGTTTTTTGAGTAATCGAGATGAAAATAATTATTTTTCAAATCTCTCTAATATTCGATTGTCAGCATTATCAATTTTACTAATTATTCAAAATTATTGAAACTATGAAAGATATATTTGTAGAACTAACTAAAAGTCTTAAGGCTATAATTGAACATTTTATTTCAGAAGTGATTTTGTTATATAAATCTTTTCGAAGTTGATTACTTTCTTTTATCCCCAGCGCCATCATCAAAAGATACCAAATTGAATAATTCTCGCATTCGGCTTCGAACTCGATGACCATATCGTTCTTCTAGTTCATCGGCACCGAGGTTAGTCGTAGCGTGTGTTTTGATTTTTTGTTTGGTCTGAAGATAAAGCTCGTATCGAGATAAAAGTACTTCTCCCATCACATTAAGATCCTTACCATAAAACCGTCCAGTAGGCTCAATTCCTAAATCATCGAAACAGAAAAATTTAGTGTTCCCATAGTCTTCAATCGTTTTAAAGCCGAGGTGGTTAAAACTAAAGGCAACGTTCCGGCAAGGTATCATTTCGTAAGGTCTCTGTTGTGGAACGATATGACGAAGTAATTTCATTAATGTAGTTTTTCCGCATCCTACTGGTCCAGAAAGTAGAATTCCTTTGTTTGGATCAATATGATCCTTCTGACAATTTTCTTTGTCTTTAATGAAATAATAGCACAGTTTACGAATGATAACCAGGTCTTCGTCATAGATTCTGAACTCTCTGCCAAAAAGTAATTTCCCTTTCGCATTCAAATAAATCAGAATCTTATCGAAATCATAGAGAACGCTATTTCCATCAAACTCCCCAAGAGAATATTCCATTTCACCTTCGGTAATTTTAGAGGGGTTGTCCATAGTTTTTATTTTTAGTGGTTCGCAAGTTGTCCTTGATTTGGGACGGTTGTTTTATGTTTGGACTGTTTTCCTTGGCAAATAATACTGTTCTGTCCATCCAGTTGAGGGCTAGGGCACGCCAATCTCGAATATCTTTTCCATCGCTTGTTTGCCAATTCCGAGTTTCATAATGGGCAAAGAATTTTTTTCCTTCATCTGCATTAAAACCTTTTTCAATAAAAAAATCAAAAACGGCCTGCCAGTCCTTTTCTTTTTTATTGTTTACTTGTTTGTTATTGTTTATAGTAGATCCCAAAGTAAGTCCTGTGGTGGGATGGTACTGTCCCGCGACCTGTTCCAATATGGGATGGTACTGTCCCTTGACTGGTTCATTTTTGGGACGGTACCGTTCCGCTAGCTGTTCTAATGTGGGACTGTACTGTCCCATAACGGGTTCATCTATTGTAACGAATACAGTCATTTTGATTTTACTTCCTTTATAAGGACTGTTTGAGGGAAAATAGCAAAGATATCCCCAAGAATGAAGATCGGTCACACATCTATGGTAGTTGGATTTCGAACCAATTTTTGAGGCCAACATCAAATCCCTCCGATTTACATTAAATTCATCCGCAAATCGGCTACTATTCCATTCTTGGAATAACGCCATATACAAGCTGATATGTGTGGGATTTAAACGGTCATCCAAAAAGAACTTTTCAAAAGCCGCATTCAGTAGCTTTATATAGTTCATAGGTTATAAATTTAACCCGTGCTGAACACGGTTTGCATCCATTACATTTTGAATTTCCGCAGCATCATAATAAATGATTCCGCCTACTTTCGTATAGGGTAGTGTTCCGTTGATACGAAGATTTTGTAATGTACCTGGACTAACTTGGAGAAAGTCCATTACTTCGGAGGATTTAAGATACTTCTTGATGTTTTCAGAAGTTTGTTTGGCTAATAGATTTTTAATGTCATCGAGTAATTCCATTTTGAATTCCTGAAGATCGTCTGTGGTAATAATAGCTGTTGGCATAATAGAACGGTTTTAATGGAAAGGGACTATCACATCGCTGTCAACTTATTTGATAGCCCCTTACCTGATTTGACTTTCGATCTACAAATTTGAAGTGTTTTATTGGGTTTTATTCCATAGCACAACCCTAGTAGTGTCAAAATTTAACATCTTAAAATTTGATATATAATAAGATTGTTTTGAAGCCTAACTCCTCAAAACAGTAGTTCAAATGAGCCTAAATAAAATTAAATTTAGTTTAAAAATCAGATTTCAGGGGGAAGGCACTACTAGGGGCTTTTAGAGGTGATTAAATCTTGGAACGGATTATAAATTATTCTTCCTTTTTATCCAATTCCGCTAATAAAGCATCTCTAAGTAAATCAAGAAACAAAGTGCGGCTATTTTTTCTGTTGGCAATCTCTTTACGGATGTTATAGATATCTTTTGGTTCAACATCAAATATGTCTTGCAACTTTCTTGATATTTCAATAATGCTGACATTATTTTGATGGTGAAGACCTAAGGCACAGAGCGCTGAAAGTAGTTCAACAAAAGCAGTGTTTCCAAAAGGCCAATATAGTTTTTTAGGTTTTACCTGATAACCATTTAACGAATTTTCGAGCGTAAACAGTCTTTCTTCTAAATACTCCACTAAAGCCCCGTAAGCTTTAAATTCTGCTAAAAGCATATCTTTTGGCGTGCTAAATTCAGTGTCTTGATAATAGAATTTGGATAACGTGAAAGATAATTTTTCATTAGATTTTGTAGTAAAATAATGCTCATCAAAATGAGTGTACCCTAATTCTATATATTGCCCAAAATCAATGTTTTTAAGAAAAAAACGGTTGAGTTTATTAATTTTTCTTTTAATAGATTTACGTTGGGAATCCTTGTCACCTTTTGGAAATTGCATTTCAAAAGAGCGTAATTTAGAAAAATAAATAAGTTCCTTTAAAGGTATTTGTTTGGTGTTTTTGAAAAAGTTGATTTCCTCTTCTAATGATCCGAATCCATTAGGAACAATCTCTTTTTTCAAAGTTTTGAGCGCATTCCGAGATACGATAATTGAACGATTCGCTTGTTCCAAAGTGGTTTTAGAGGTTCTTTTTATTCGAATTAATTCGTCTTGTAAATCTTTTAGTATTATTTGCTTCATCCTATCCCATTTTACAGAATTATACTGTATATAGGGTCAAATTGGATAGGCTATAGGCTACATTAAAAGTTCAAGTTATGACGGTCTATAGAGACAGCTTTTTTTGTTTTAAAGCTACAAATGTGATAGCTTAATATATGTTGTTTTTTAAGTTTCTGGTGACTTAAAACTCTAAATTTTTCTAATTAATGGTTACGTCTTGGATCGCTTCGATTAGAAGGGGCTGCAGAAAATCTCAACAATACTCTTTCTAAATAAAAATACGCAAACCAATCCTTATACTATACATATTGCTTCTGCCACCATTAAATTGTGTTAAAATCACATTTTCATTGGTAAAATAAGAGGTGTCTACTCCTTTACTAATTGTTGTATTCGTTAGTGAGCCATTTAAAATAATTGAGAATATGCGATTCAGTCTGTGTCCACACATTATGCCAATACCCAAACCTGAACCTTTTGAAGTATGTGAAAAACTCAAAGGATGTTGAAATATATCTATGAGGTTCCAATCTGCCTTTGCTTCATAATTTACAAAGTTATAGTTTATAGTTAATGAAGAAAATAGAGATTTGTTAAAACGGATCTTGCTTTCGACGGATAACTCAACACCTTTCATATCAACTCTGTATGTACTTCTTAAATTTTCTATTTCATTGCTTAACAAGTAGTATTTCTGATCGGTTGAAGAATAAAACAACGAAGGGGTTATAGTAATCTTATCCGCTAAAAATATTGGGAACCCAACTCCAGTTCTTAGATTTATAAAATTTCCCTGGTTGCTCATAAATTTTTTTTCGAAAGTTGGATTCGTTCGGTTGTCATCTTTATAATCGGTATCTAAACCATTGCCACTTATTACATTGTTTTTTTGGTAATGCGCTGAGATTTTTAGATGCTTTGCTGGATAATAAATTGCTTCAACGTAATATCCTAATGATGTTATTTTATTAAACTTTAATTCTGATAATACATTAGGGGATTGCCCATCCAAATTCCCTGCAATTGACCAATTAAAATCACTTGTATTGTAGGCCGTTCCCATTTCCAAAGAGAATAGTTTCTTATTGGTTTGAGAATAAAGATTAGCATATAGAAGCAAAAAGAAGCATGCAGGAAATATTACCTTTTTCATTGTTTTTTACTTACCAAAATATTTACAAATGTTAGTGCTAAAAACAACAAGGCTTAGGATATTTAACTGTTATATCCTAAACCTTGTTTGAAGTCAATACTTTATAATTGTTTGAAAAATATTAAAAGTCATTTGGTATACGACAGCAGTTTGGTGGTGTCGAATTACCATTATTTAGATATGCTTGAAAAGCAAGCCTTTCTGCAGCGGTCATGATTGTATTATCTGATTTATAAACAACTGGAGCCAATTCTCGATATGTATCGGAACGTGCTATGTAAGGAACATGGAAATAATTCATCCAACTTCTATCTGAACTAGATAATGTTGTAGCTGTAGCAATAGTACTTCCATCAAGTTTAGTATACATAGGTAAACTAATATCATGAACAGCACTTGTAGCACTAGTATACGAACTATACCCCATTATAGAAGTATAATCATAGGTTCCAGTTTGATAATAATTAGTAGATGGTATTGTAAATTGTGATAACCCAGAAGAGGTTAAATTTGATGTATTAACAGTTATATAGTTGTTTCTATCAGTACGCGTATGTTCATGTCTCAAACCAAGTGCGTGGTTAATTTCATGGATAATTGTTCTGTTGTTCCAACTTGTTAAAGCAAAATCAGCTAGACTTATTTGTTGTCTACCTCCTATACGCCCTAAGTATGAGGAACTTGTATCTACATTCCCTGTAGAATAAAAGTCAATATATGGATAATAAAACCCATATTGACTATTGTAGGTATCCTCACCAGTAGCATTATAAAACCTTACATTGGTTGATGCTTCGATTTCTTCAAGGGCACTTTTAATTTTAGCTCTTTCTGTCGCAGTCAAATTGCTATTGTACACAAACCGAACCATAGCCCATAAATTATAGGATGTTGGATAAATGCTAAACGCTCTTGGTATTGTTGCATTATCTGCATCCGTTGTCATTGGTATATTGTAAACAGGATGAACATCAGTATCTGCGCCGATGTATTGTGGTTCTTTCGTGATTAGTTCACCGTATTCATCCAAATTTTTCAACTGCGTGGGAGAAAGTACAATATCGCCTTCGATAAGGTAGTCGTTACTTTTTTTCTCCACAGTAACACCTGATTTTAGGGTAACCAAACCATCTGGTAATGCTGAAAGGTTGTCATTATTTTCTATACCTGATTCTTCTTTTTCACAGGAATAGGCGGTAATCAATACGATTACCGTTGCTAGATAAAATAAGTAATTTTTCATATTCTATTTGATTTAAATTTATCATTAGTAATACTGACTTCGTAATACTTAATTCTCTGCCCGTATTAAACGGTCATAAGGGTCATTAATCTATTTTTTCGTATTTAATCTGTATGTTGGGAATCACTAAATCATTAGTGATGATAAGGGTGTTACCTTCCTCTTCAATTTTTACAGTTTTTCTATCCGTATTTATATTTGGAAAGAGTGACAATTGATCGTCATCTTGTGTAAAAAAGCCAGATACATCTACATCGATTTGTAATTTGACAGGATTATATATGTATGCTCCATCTCTTGGTTTTACATTCTCAGCAAGATCTGAAAAAAGTGTAAGGGTATCTCCAGAAGAAATTGGTTCCCAATTTGTTGATCCAACGTTGAGTTCTATCTCTTTCCATTCTGTTAAATAACCATACACTGGAGGGTCGATTATTAGGATTTCGTTGTTATCTTTTTCTAAAGAGCAAGAAACAGCAAAAAACAGGCTTAGAAAACAATAGAATAGGTGTTTTAAATTTTTCATAGGTTTCGTTTTTTTATTAAAATTTGATAGTTTATTTTTATTAATGTTATTTTTGATGTTAATAGACGACCTCCGCTTCATTATACCGATGTGTTATTTTGGATAGCTTTCCATTTTTAAAAAAGAGGTTAACAGATGAAAGTCCAACGGTACTAACGTTTATATCTTCGGAAAAAGCAAAAGCCCATTCATTATAATTATTCATATCTGGATCATATGACTTTTGCAGCCACTTATTTGATAGAACAATTTGGTAGTTTTGGTATTCTGAGATTTGGTAAATGGCGTACAACTTCTCCTTTATTCCATTAAGTGATTCATCAATATGAATAGCAGTTTCATCTCCTACGTTCTGAGGCCATTTGTCAACAGCATCCAAAAGAGCACCGCCTTTTTCTATAGAGCTTACTTTATCATCATTGAATTGAATGAGAGCACGATTTATTGCCCCTGATGTTGATACCACAGTAATAGATCTATATAAACTAAAATCATTTTCTATGTTCTCTGGTTTTGAAAAAGGTTGCCTATAAACGACGGAAATATCATCAAAGTTCTTTTCTAATCCCAACTCCTGAAGTTGGCCATAAACCTCTAGTGGGGAACTTCCAATTTTAAGTGTCCATTTTGTGCCGCTAGTAATGGTTTCAATATTCGGGAAATCATCATCGGTATTGCACGAGTATAAGAATAAGATGAGAGCGATTAATAATATGAGTTTTTTCATAGTGGCTAGAGTTTGACTATCATCTTTTGCTTTATTCAATTTGTCCAAAATTTGTTAAATCCCTTTAATTCCCCCTTATTTTATAACGTTTATATTAATTTAAAAAGAAGAAATCAGCATTGAAATGAATTTAAATGATTGATTGGTGGTTATAAAGATAATAAATTTTCCCACTAACGGGAAAATTTATTATAATTATTAAGAAATTGTAATATTTTCTACACCATTTGTCTTATTGTCTATTTTAAATTTTCCCGTATTCGGGAAAAAATGTATATTGAGGTACTCTAAATAGTTCAGCCCCATGTCTAGACCACACAATATTGATTTTAATAAAGCTAGTTTTAAAGATTTTGAAAACATTTCAGATTTGAACGCTTTCCAAAGAGCAGAAGTTTTTAAGGATTATACTAATCACATGGAAGTTGAAGGAAGAATGAACTATTCTTTCATAACTCATGATGGATGTGGGCCTGAAATATTTTTAAGCACCTCTTTTCAGCAAGCACCTATGCGGTGTGTAAGTTTTGTGTCCAATGATTATTTAAACTTCACCCAGCACCCCCGAGTAAAGGCTGCTGCAATTGAAGGTATTCAAAAATATGGAACAGGAGCAGGTGCATCACCATTAATCGGTGGCCATCATGAATATCATGTTAAATTAGAAAACAAGCTGTCGACTTTTTTCAATAGACCTGAAGGATCCACAATGGTTTATACAACTGGTTATACTGCAAATAGCGCTACGTTGTTGGCTCTATTAAAAAATAATGATTGTGCCATTATAGATATGGCTGTACATGCAAGCGTGTATGAAGGATTATTAGAAACAAATATTAAAAGGTTTCCTCATAACAACCTTGATTATTTGGAACGAGCTTTATCCAATACTCAGTCAAAATATCAAACACGAATGGTAATTATTGATGGGGTGTATTCTCAAGATGGTGATATTGCTAAAATGGATGAAATTTATAAACTTACTAAACATTACGGTGCTTTTCTTATGGTTGATGATGCTCATGGTATTGGTGTATTGGGTAAACACGGTAGAGGGGCAATTGAAAAATTTAAATTATTGAATAAAATTGATATTATATCTGGAACTTTAAGCAAAGCTTTCGGACACATTGGGGGATTTATTGTTTCTAAACCTGAAATTATCAATTACCTAAAATTTCAATCTCGGCAATTTGTTTTTTCATCTAATTCCACACCAGCAACTAATGGATTATTGGTTGCAATTGATTTAATTGATGAAGAACCTGAATGGAGAACTAAGCTTTCAGATAATGTTGCTTACTTTAAAAAGGGGCTTTTGGATATGAAGTTGGATATTGGAATTACTGAATCTCCAATTGTACCAATTAAAATAGGGGATGCTCTTAAGACTGGTAATGCAGCAAGATTACTGTTAAAGGCAGGCGTTTATGCGAATGCTATCGTATATCCTGGCGTTTCACGTAAAGATGCTAGAATTAGGACAAGTTTAATGGCCACCCATACTAAAGCACATATAGACAAGGCCTTAAATGGGTTTGATTATGTAAATAAAAAACTACATATTTCTAGATACTGACAGACTTCCATTTAAGTACTGTAAATCTAAGATAGTATTAGATATTGTTTTTTATAATTAAAAACATATTTTTATTCCTAAACTTGGAACAGACACATTATGATAAGAAAAAAGTACAAAGGAGAAATAAATGATAAAGAACGATCAAAAAAAAAGCTTATAAATGCCGTTGGAAAAGTACTTAAGATCAAAGGTTATGTAGGTTTAACAGCAACTAATATTGCCAAAGCAGCAGGATTAAGTCGTCGCCTTATCACAATTTATTTTGAATCAGTTGATGACTTAATTGAGACTTATGTAAGAAATAAGGACTATTGGATTGCTGCATCAGGAGATGCTGGGCAAATGATTGAGGAAAATAAAGGGCAGGATACTAAAATGATTATCAATTGTCTGTTACAAAATCAGCTGGATTATTTTTACAACAACGCAGAAATGCAAAAACTCATTTTATGGGAAATTAGTAAAAAAACAAAAATTATGCATGAGGTTTGTGAGGATCGGGAACGTCTAGGTTCTAAGATTTTTGAACTGACCGATAAAGAATTGGAGGGAAAGAATATTGATATAAGAGCAGTTTCAGCATTATTGGTAGCAGGTCTTTATTATATGGTACTTCACGCCAAATCAACAGACACACTTTTTTGTGAAATTGATATAAATACATCTGAAGGAATGGACAGAATTAAAAATGCAATTAGCTTTATACTGGAAAACACATATAATAGTTAATTCATGTTTCAAAAACTGACTACGCTATCCAATGCATCATCAGCATCCTTATTAATAAAATTAGCTTGATAGTTTATTGTTGTAGTTACAGAGGAATGCCTATAAAGTTTTTGAAGCATTTGAATAGGGATTTTATCACCTGAAATATTTCCAAAACTATGTCTTGCGATATGCATACTCATGTTTTTAGTGATGTTCAGTTTAGCAGCAACTTTTTTCAAGTGTCTGTTTAAGTTTCGTGTTATAGTCTGTGTTCTAACCGAAACCATTTGAGAATCATCTAAATCAGAACCTTTAAGATAATCAAAAATCAAGTCGTTCTTAAGTGAATAATTATGTTGATACATTTTAAGAATAGCATTAGCCTTATCAGGTATTTTTAAGGTGACTAGTTTACTATTTTTGTTCATCCTATACATCAACCTGCCGTCATTAAAGTCAGACCATTTCAATCTTAATACGTCACCAATCCTTATGCCAGCGAAGTAAAAACTAATAAGCCAAACGTGTACAGCTTTTTGTTGAGCCTCAGTTAAATCAGTTGCAGTTTCTAATTTCTGAATTTCCTCTATATTAAATCCGATTTTTTGAGTCTCAGGAATTTTAATTTGGACTTTCCCTTTTCCAAAAGGATATCTACCCCTATCAACCAAAGACTCTGATATCGCTAGATTGTAAATAGTTCGTATTAAAATGAGATAATTTACAACGGTTCTTGGTGAACGCTTATTATCGTGAAGTAGATAGGCTTCAAAATTTTTGAGAAGAGGAACATTTAACTCGTTAAAGGATAACTCCTTTTTTTTAAGAAACGTTTTGAATTTGTTTAAACGACCAACCTCAGTATCGTATTGATGATGGTTTCCTCTATTTTTAAGATTTTGAAGGTGCATATTTGCAACCTTGAAAAAATCGACCTTTTTGTTTTGCCTGATTTTTTTCTTAATTAAATTGACTGTTTGATAATCTATACTGCTTTCGGCTTCAAGAGCTTTTTTATTTGCCTCAGCAACTTTTGTGATTATAAAATTATTGATAGTGCTAGCATTAGGATGGGATTTTCTAACGCATCTATTTTTCTCATCCCAATACTTTTCTTCAATATACTGACCAGTTCCTAAATAAGTGCTTTTTCTGTCTTTGGTGATTCTAATAGCAATTGGATATTGCCCTTCAGGATTATTTTTTTTTCGGAGTACTGCTTTAACTGTTGCCATAATAATTACTTCAGAATATAAAAGTAATAAAAATAGGTACAACATAGGTACAACATTTGTTGATTTTAATCCCTATTATTTGATATTAAAGTTTATTACTTGTTTTATAATTAATTGATTTACAGTATATTTAGGTTTATTTGTAGTAGTATGGTAAAATACTCATAACCCGAAGGTCGCTGGTTCGAGTCCAGTCCCCGCTACTAAGATTAAAGCCTCTGAAATTTCAGAGGCTTTTTTTATTCCTAATATTTTAAAGAGATCATTCCTATTTAATACGAAAGTTCATACTATTAATTTGAAACTAGAATCTCTTCTCATTTTTCCTTTTTAGCAAAACCTAAAACGTCTAATTTTCTCTAAATATTTTAAACACTAGATCTTTGGTAAGTGGTTGTCCCTTTGCCTTATCCCGAATTTCATCAAAGCTAAATCTAAAGTCGCATCCTGCTTTGTATTCGCTACAGCCATAAGCCGATTTTCCTTTTATGATAACGCCCTTACTACATTTTGGACAACTATTTTCTTCAGAAGTATTCTTTACTTGAACTTTAGCCTTCTTAGGCTCTAACTTTAGCTTAAAGCTTTCATCAAATCTAACCAAACCTTCAACGAAAGCATTATTGACTTTAAAGCCTTTTAAATTTACCGTGGATCCTTTTTGAAACAGTCTTGTATATTGTTTTTCTGAAATAGTTTTACCTTCAAACTTAAAAGGAATAACAAAATCGCAAGTCTTATTAAACTCAGAACACCCATAAGCTGTTTTTCCTTTTCGAATGGTGCCTTTCTTACATTTAGGGCAAACCTCTGATGTTATTCCTGTGGCCTTTTTAATAGCTTTTTTCTTAGAAGCCGCTGCTGCTGGTTTATTATTTATCGCTGAAATATTCGCCTTTTTTGTTTCACTTCGCACTTCGTAAACCAAAAGATCTACCATTTGCTTCATTTGCTTAATAAAACTACCTGCACTAAAAGTTCCTTTTTCAATATCTTTTAACTGCTTCTCCCATTTACCAGTTAGCTCGGCAGATTTTAGCATTTCGTTTTGTATGGTATCAATTAATTGAATACCTGTAACTGTTGGAATTACCTGCTTTTTATTTCGCTTTATATATTTTCTACGG
>Ga0207888_100165_pt1 | contig 40313 bp, 19 predicted proteins | sample LinPmetageLP43_FD_184055 | JGI IMG/M metagenome (GOLD analysis project Ga0207888, IMG submission 184055) | Marine viral communities from the Pacific Ocean - LP-43 (SPAdes) | ecosystem: Environmental > Aquatic > Marine > Oceanic | place: Pacific Ocean | collected 2010-08-27
AAAATCTAGGCTTATTTTTACATCCTTGAAAACTACGCAAATCCTTTATCGTGCGGATAGCAAACCGCTGCGCTAAGCTATCCTCCACTGCCCCGCGCTACAGGCTTCGCTTGTTTTACTACGGATCTAAAAAGTAGGCCGGTGCTGATGTTTTAATAAACTTGAACTTCTAGTTGTGTTTCTGTTCTTTTGCCTTGATGCCAAAGAACCAAAAGATCAAGGCTGCAGTATACTTTGGAAACGGACGAATGTTAAGAAAACGTCTTGAAGATGTTTTTAATGAGTAGCGAGCCTGTGGCGCTGGAGCTCACTCGCTATATTCTGGAAAGGAGGCTTACCCCTTAAAATGCTTTGAATAAGTTTTAATAATTTATGTAACCCATAAGCCTTACTACTTCTACTCCAGAATATAAACGCTCCTTTTACCTATAGTTTTAACCAAAGTCTACTGAGGCCGTTTGCACTTAAATTCATGTTTTATTGGCGCCGCCAAAGGGTTTAATACCCCGAGGCTTGCCTCGAAATTGAAAATTTGTTTCTAATGAATGCCTCGTGGGCCTGCCTTTGTCGGCAGACAGGCTTGCCCCGAGGTAGTTTACTTTTTTTAGACAGGACTATTCTTTAAGGCTCTGCCGTAAATTTAAATAGAACCTTCTGGTATGCCGGTACTGGGGTTTGAATAAGCATCTTTAGAGTTTAAGGATAATTGATTAAATCTCCGTTAAAAGTTCTTGAGCCGCTACCCCTACTCCATCCGGATCTAAAGTGATGGCCTTGTGGAGTGCTTCTTTTGCTTTCTGGGTATTTCCGGTGGCGATATAGGATTCGCCGAGGTGTTTGTACGCATTTGCGGAATCTGGAAATAGGTTTAAAACCGTAGCAAATACCTGTATTGCTGCCTGAACTTGTGGTCCGCGTCCACTTTGCAGCAAGAGGTTTCCTTGTTTGATGAGTTCGTTCTCAAAATCACAAAAGGCATACAACGGGTCCTGAATCATTCTAGGAAGTTCTTCTGCCAGTTTATGAGCTTGCCCTGAGAAATACAGTTCTTTTACGTAATCCATGGGTCTGGGTTTAAAATCGGGTTCGTCAAAGGCTAATGCGGCTTCTAATACCGGATCCTGATTGGTACGGTACTCCTCAAAAGTCATCGCAACCGGAAGACTCGGAGCCATCCATTCAGCATTTTCCAGAGCGGGTTTGTCCTGCCACCATAAATACGATACTGCGATCTCGATACCGCTATTGGGCAGGGTTACCGGACGGTTATCTCCCCAAAAATTGAGGTTCTCTGCGGTGGGCTCTCCCACAAAAATAACATTCGTATAGTTGTCGAGTTCGTTTACCAGATTTTGACAGGCGGAAAAGGTGCGTTTGCCAATGATTACAAACAGCTTTCCTATCTGATTGATGTGTTCCGTTTGAAGGAGTTCTTTGATGATGTCTTTATTCAGGTAGTTGTTTCCGCCACCGTTTAGCCGCAAATCGATGATCAGTTTTTGGGCATCCTTTGCTACCACTTCCTCTAAAACACGGGCGTAAAAATCTTTAGTAGATTCTCCAGGTTCATCCTGAATTCTGCTGTGCCTAACGTACATTGCCTGTTCTTCGGTTAAAAATTCTTCAAAGTACACCTTATCCAGATGCTGTAAATACAAGGGTGTGGTTTCCTGATCTCTTGCCGATAACCAACTGGTATCCGGAGTGACAAAACCCCGCTCTGTGGGTATGCTTTTGCCTTTTGGTAATGCTGTAAAGGTTTGGTTGAAGACCCTACCGTTTTTTTCCAGCTTGAGGGTTACGGTATCTTGAAGGCTTTGGGTTAGGTGTTGCGCGTGTACAATTTCCGGATAGCGCAGGTTGTTGATTCCATAGGCTTTAAAATATTGTGCGTTTTCTGCCGGAACTGTGGGTTCGATGGCTTTTAAGGCTTCGGCAATGGGTGTTCCTGCTACGGCCAGTACCTTCGCTCCTACGGCTTCCGGATAGTCTTTGTGGGTACCCTCCATATAGATTCCATCTTCAAATGCGTATAAATTGTACGGAAATTGAGCAAATTCCACCGGTTTTTGCCAAAAACTCAGGTGTGTATGTCCGTATTTGAAGGATGCAACCAATCGGGAGATGCCCACGATGATTTCGTGATCCTGTAAATTTGGGATTTCCGCGTAGAGGGTTTCCACTTCCCGGTCAAAAGCCTCCGGGCTTGTTTTTACAAACAGAAAGGGATAGTCCTCGTGAATGGTATTCTGAAAAAACCGCAGGTCTTCCTGCCACGGCGTAGCCCTTCGGTTTTCTTGTGCAACCCCTTGAAGGGCCAGGAATAGATTGAGTAGTATAAGAATTAATTTAACCATCGTTATTTGGATTGATGAATGAATAGTAAAATTGCCAAGGGGCAATCCCAAAAAGATATTAAAAGGAAACCGCTTTTGATTCCTCAGCAAGTCTGACCGCATTTAAATCTCGATTATGGGGTAAAGTTATGGTTATCAATTTGTTAATATGCTACCCGCACGAGTAGTTTTTAAAAATAACCGGTTTCATAGAAAAATATTTAGATCGTTAAAACTACCCTCAGGAGTAGTGTGTAGAAAAGGTATATTTGTTAGTATAGTTGGGTGTTGCGACGCTTTATGAAGCGATCTCGTATGCTACGGTCAATAAATTACTAGCAATGTATCGTTATTCAAGGTTTAAAATTAATGGGATAAGCCTAGGGCTTTGTCTGGGTGTCCTCTAGTTTGTGTATGGGGAGTTTTACCCCAGTCTTCAGGTAGCCGTATCATAGGCTTCATAGTTGCAAGTATGCATCTCATACCATAAATTAGTGTCACAAATTATATATGGTTTTTACTTTTCATATACTATTTTGAATTTAGTTTTAAATAACTCTCTTTTTATAAAAAAAGAAACAAGAAATTAAGGCTTTTGCAATCATTTGTTTTTTAATGCTTTAAAATTAATCATAAGCATATTTAGCACATCAATTTCCAATTTTACCAAAATATAATCAGTACCTATTTGATAAGCCTTTACTCCAGAATCACTATCTCTATTTTTAATCACCACAATCATCATATTTTAGAAATTAAAAGGATTCTTTGGATGATTATTTGTAAATAATTTTTCTAATAGTCAACATTCACATATCTTCTACCCTAAAAACAGTACTTGGATATATTTCTAACCAAAACCTTAAGGGCAGATATATTTGTAAATAGAGATAGGAGCGAGTTCACCAAGCTTTATTTTAAGAATGTTCCGGCCTCTAAAGTTGCCTACGAATTTAAAGCAACAACCTTTGCTTACAGCCGAGGGATTCCTGCAGCTAGAGCATTAAAAGAGATACAGAAAGCAGGTAGGTTTGGAATTGTTTTAAACTATGAGCAAGGATACAATTTGGCCGATTTTTTAAGAGCTAATCCTTTACTTATTTTTAAATATGCAAAAAAAACGGCTCAATTGCATCTACAAATCCACACGCAAATAGCAAAACCTTTAATTGCCCAAGAATATTCCTTAAGCAATAGTTTAGATTATGCGCTTAGAAATTACCCAAATCTAAACATAAATAAGCAACAGCTACTGAATAGTCTGATTGGAGAGGTAGCTCGTCTTTGCCATTGCGACTTTTCACCAGATAATATATTGGTTAATGCAAGAAGTAAGAAATTAATTGCTATTGACTGGGCAGATGCCTCAAATGGAACCCCTTTGTACGATGTAGCTCGTACTATTTTGCTAATTCAATCACCAACTTCTTACAAAAAGAAAAGTATTCTAAAACAATGGATTGGTAAATATGGTGCATTGCTTTTTACTTTTTTTTATTTAAAGCACTATAAAAAGCACAGCAACTTATCTTTTAAAAATTTTAGATCAATACAACTACTAACCCATGTTATTCGATTGAATAGCAATATTGCCTATGAAGAAGATTGGTTGCTTAAAAGGATAAAAAAGATGACTATATAGTTGAATTCTTTTCTTGATCGGTAGAGCTATACTAACTTTCTTAGAATATCTTTTCCACGTAGGTTAACGCATTAATTTTGACTTAAACGCTCCATTGAAGATAACTGTTTTTTATAGTATTCACTACAATAAAGATTTCTGCTTAGTAATTTCACATAATGATATCCTTATTATTTCATAACTTAAAATTTAGTTATACTCATTTTCCTATACCAGAAATGCGTTGCACTGGCAATAAAATTAAAGTCATTACTCGAATTAAATGGTAAATTGTCTTTCTCCAATAGCCGGATTTGTTTTTTAATGATGGAAATTTGGGATATAACATTTGAATTCCCGATGAGGCTAAAACATGAGCGCATATACGATTCTTTTTATGAATAAATTCTGGTCTTACCACATCAAAATTTATTATAATTCTCCTTTTTTTAGTATGATTCCATGCGGTATGAGTAATTGCATCACAAAATGGTAAACACTTCCCTACTTCCCAAGTTTTTATTTTGCTACCTACCTGAAAACCTAAATCTGGAAGCTCTCCAGGCACCACGAGTCCTAAATGACATCGAATTATTGCGTCTGTATCTCCTTGATGTGGATTTATATTAGATCCTGCTTCTAATACGCTAATAGAAAACGAAGAAATATGTTTAATTGATTTAATTATTTTAAGTGTCTCTGGGCATCGCCGGCAATTTCTATGTATTTTATATCTCCAGAAGTATAAGCCCATGGTTTTCCATTGTCTGGGAGGAAAAGCCATTGTTTTGTTTATAAAATAAGGTTGTAAACGGTCTGGTTTATCCTCTATTAATTGCAATAATTCATCGCGCATTAGTTCCCAGTTGTCTTCCATCACTTTAGTCCAAGGTAAGTCTTCACGATTATAAAATGGGGGTTGGTTCCCGTTATATCGATCACCCCATACGCTATACCATGGTTGTGTTATTTTGTTAGTCTCTGTAGAAGTTTGTGTACTGGTACTCATAGATTCTGCTTATACCGGCTACTTTTTAACAGCCTACTTTTTATTTAATGTGATTAACGTTTCTAAAATTGTAGCTTGGTTTTCACGTAATATATCATGAGATCCCTCTACTCTTAAAAAGCTAGTATTAGCCTTGCTAAAATGTTTCCATTCTTTCATGTTTTTAAACGGTGCTACTTTATCTTGTTTGGCAACAATAACATGAATATTACAAGGTATTTGAGTTCCGTTAGAAATGTGAGTTTCCATAATGGTCAAATCTGCCCTAACTGTGTCTTTACTATTTAGTATTGCCTGTTTTCTAGTTTGATTATCTTGATTATTGGGATATGATTCTAATACCGTTTGAATCATTTCTTGATCTGGTAACTCATGGATTTTTCCCTGACTAGGCTTGTTAACGGGATTGGTTCCTGAAACTATTAGGTTTTCTGGTAAGCGTAAACCTTTTTGCTGCAGTACTAAAATAAATTCATAAGCCAGAATACCACCAAAACTATGTCCATATAACGAATAGGGATGGTCTGGTATTATAAAACTACTTATTAACTCATCAAGTAATTCAGTCATATTTAAATGAGCATTTTGATTGGAGCGTTCTTCTCGCCCCGGAGCTTGAACCCCTATTAGGGAGAGCCATTCAGGTGCCGCATTTGCTAATGGTTTAAAAGCAGAAGCTCCAGATCCAATGGCTGGAAAACAAAAAACTGTGTACTCTGGGCTTTTTTTAATTTCCCGTAAATCAATCCAAATTTTAGACACAGGTGTTGTTATATTAACTTGATCATTTTGGTTATAATCGTGCTTATCATCTTGTAATAGTTTGTCAAGATAGTTTGCTGCACTTGGATGTTTTGCAACATAAATTTCTTGGAACAAATAATCTGAAACTGCTTTTATATGTGGGTAGTTATAGGGTAATGTATTAGGTAAGTTAATATTAAAATATTGTTCAATTTCTACCACAAAAGAAATAGCCATTAAAGAATCCATTCCCAACATATTAAAACGTTCTGTAGCCTCTATAGGCCCCATAGAATCTACTAGCATTACGCGACGTAATTCTAGCCGTACTACTTCCTCTATTTTTTTGCGGGCCTGCTTCATCGTGCTGTTTAGTATTTCTGTAACTCCTTCGGAAGCAGGTTTAAGCTGCACATAATCCTCTGGCATAACTGGAGTGAATAAAGAAGGTCTTAAGGAAAAGTCTACAAAGGGCTTAAATTTTCCCCAATTGATATCGCCAATTACAGCAACTGCATTACCGGTACTTAATTGATTCTTCAAGGCATTTAGGGCTGTATTGGGAGGCATCAGATTAAATCCTAGTTTACCTAGAACTTCTACTTCTCTAGTTCCGGAACTCATACCAACTTCTGCCCAAGGCCCCCAATTTACAGACAATGCAGGCAACTTTAAAGTCTGTCTATAACGTGCAAGAAGATCCATAAAATAATTAGCTGCTGTATAATGGCTTAATTCAACAGAACCCCAAACAGCAGAAACCGAAGAAAACAAAATGAAGCAATCTAAATCCATGTTTTTTGTAAGTGTATGCAGTTGCCAGGATGCGGCTGTTTTAATTTTTAAAGTTTGCTGCAGCTTAGCAATGTCTATATCTATTAGTTTAGAAAACCAGTTAACACCAGCTGCGTGGACTATTCCACGAACTACTGTATTCTTTGTGTTTAGCGTATTAAAAAAGGATTCCAATTTTTCGACATCAGAAATATCCATAGCTATGATTTCTAAAACATCAACTTTACTTTTTAAGCTAATCAATTCCTTTAAAAAACTATATTCAGGATTTTCTTGTGATAATTGTTCCCATTGTGCTTGTTGAGGCAATTCCCTTCGAGAAATTAATATAATATGTTTTACGCCATTATTTACTAACCAAGCTGCAGATTTTAATCCTAATCCACCTAATCCACCCGTGATTATATACGCCCCATCGTTTCGTAGTTTTAATGTATTAGTAGGACTACAGGGCGCTGCATACAATTGTTCAATATACTGTACCCCTTCTCTTAACAAAACACAACGTTCCTGCTCAGGTTTTAGGATTTTATATAAGATCTGTTTTGCAGTATTAGGATTCTTGTGTTGTGAGACATCTATAAGTCCACCACGCCATTCGGGATGTTCTAAATATGCAGTTTTTGCATAACCCCATAACACGGATTGTGCTAAGTTTACTTGGTTTCCATTTTCATTTTCTAAGCAATGAATTCCTTGAGTCACTACCCAAATAGGTTGCGAAAATACAAGCTGTTTAATAGCTTTTAGTAATCGAGTGTAAAAAACTACTGTTTTATTAACGGTTGAATCAATATTTTCTAGATTTATGGTGGGATTCAATTCCGGAGTAATGTATACTATGCGATAATCTCTAATGGATCTTTTGGCGATTAAATTTACAATACGATCAAACTTTTTATGTAAAGCTTCCTTAGTTGCTTCGTGTGTTATTTCTATGTCTGGTTTTACGGCTCCTTTTTGCTTTGAACCCATCCAATAGACAGATGTATTCTGATCCTTTAGTTCTTGCAACACTTCTAAAAGTAATGGGCTGGACTCTCCTATTAAAATCCAATTAATTGGGTCGGCCAAGGTAATTGGAAGAGATGCTATATTTAATGAATCATAGGGGATCCATTTTAAAGTATAGTGCAAATTATCTTCCATTTCTTGACCCTCATCGTTTGTAGCGTTTAGAATATCTTTCTTATAATTAGAGTTATCCTCTTGTGCCGCAAATGTGGCCAGTTTTGCAGCATCTATTCCTCGCAACCAAAATCTTTTATTGTTTAAAGCCAAGCCAGGAATACTGCCAGGATAGGTCTTATGTGAATAGAAATTCTCCCAGTTAATATTAAACCCAAAGTCATTAAGTTTACCCAAGGCGTGTAATAAATAGTCTCCTTCTGGTTTTAAACGCTTATTTTGCATCAACGTTCGCACAAGTACCTGAGACCTTGGATTTATATTTTCAAAAATTGCCGACAATGTACTGGCCCCTGGTCCAACTTCTATAAAACTAACAGCATTATCTAGTTGGTTTAAGGAATGTGCCGCTTCTGAAAACAAAACAGTGTTGCGGGTTTGATTAATCCAATGCATAGTATCTGGGCACTTTTCCATTAAACTACCAGTAACACTAGACACCCACTTTTTGATGGGTTTTTTAAAATTCACAGTTTCTAAAAACTGCTTATATTCCTCTAAAATAGGCTCGATAAAATGACTGTGATATGGTTTTATTGTTTTTAAATAATAGAGCTTAACATTTAAGGACCTGAATTGTTTACAAATGCGCTCTATCTCGATTTGATCACCAGAAATCACAGTCTTTTTAGGACTATTATGTACGGCTATAGTTACCTTTTCCGGATTGATTACAGGTAAGACTACCTCAGGACTTTCAAATATGGTAACCATAGATCCATAAACCTCTAAATCATCTAGAAGTTGCCCTCTTTTTTGTACCATAAGCATACCCTCTTTTAGGGTGAAACATCCTGCTAAACAGGCTGCTACATATTCACCAAAACTATATCCTAATAAATAATCTGGATTTAAATTCAAATCCATTAAAAATTTAGCTAATGCATATTGTAGTGCAAACTGTAAGGGTTGTGCATGAGCTTCGGTGATTCTAAAAATATGCTCTTTATTAAGTGCATTATTTATTTTTTCTAATGCCTGTTCGTCTAAATTTAGTTGGGAAATACAATGATCATAATAGGTTTTGTATCTGGGATATCTAAAATATAAAGAACGTCCCATGTCATAATAATGCTCCCCTTGACCCGTAAACAAAAAGCATAATTTTAAATTCTCTTGTGCAGCTTGTATTGGCTTTTTAGATGTAATGAAAGAATCTAACTGATTAGCCAATTCTAATTTATCAGAAGCCAAAAAGTACTTTCTAAACTGTAAATTGGTTCTGTGCTTTGCCTGAGTAAAACAAAGGTCTGCAAATGGCAAAACTGAATTAGAAGTTAACCAAGACTCCCAAGCTGTAGCTTGTTGTATTAAGTTGGTTTGAGAATGACCACTTAGAATAAAGGGATATACAAAGTGATCAGTAGGAATGGCAGTTTTAGGTTCAAGAGTATTAGAAGCCTCTTGTAAAATTACATGTGCTAGAGAGCCACCAAACCCAAAGGAACTAATCGCAACATTCCTATTTTGATCAGACTCCCAGGGAGTTAGTTTTTTAGCAATCTGAATTCTAGTATTCTCAAGTTGAATTTTAGGGTTTAACGTGTTCACATGAATTTGTGGAGGGATTTGCTTTTTTTGCAGCATGAGAACCGTTTTTATAACACTTGCAATACCAGCACTAGCCTCTAAATGTCCAATATTTGCCTTAACAGATCCGACAAAACAGGTTGAATTATTTTCATAATCCCCGTAATGGTGAACAAGTTGCTCCATTTCTATAGGGTCTCCTGAAGCTGTACCTGTACCATGCGCCTCTACATAACTCACTTGAGACGGGGATATAGCGCTTTTAGCCAAACATTTACCAATAATAGCGTGTTGAGCAGAAGCATTAGGATACGTTATACCCGGGCTCATACCATCTTGAGCAGCCGCGGTAGATACAACGCTTGCTAAAATATTGTCACCGTCTCGCAATGCCGCAGATTTTAACTTAAGCATAACCAATCCACAACCTTCAGAGCGCACATAACCGTTAGCAGATTGATCGAATGCCTTACAACGACCATCTGGAGCCATCATTCCAAATTGAGACAGGGTTACTGTTGAACCGGGAGATAATATGGCATTAACACCACCTACAATGGCCTGTTGGCAATCCCCATTTAAAATGGCTTGTGCACCAAGATGAAATGCTGTTAAAGAAGAGGAACAGGCAGTATCTATAGCCATACTTGGCCCCTTAAGATCGTAGAAATAAGACAGTCTATTAGCAGCAATGCTATGTGCATTGCCTAGTCCAGAATAAGCGTTAAAACCTGTTAATCCTGTTGTGAGTTTAATTTTCATGTACAGGTAATCATTTGTAGAAATACCTATATACACTCCTGTATTGGAATTTTTTACGTGTGGTTTTGTCCAGCCCGTATGTTCCATTAGTCTCCAAGAAGTCTCTAAAACCAGACGTTGTTGTGGATCCATTTCTGCCGCTTCATATTTAGAAACACCAAAAAAAGCAGGATCAAACTGATCTATTCCATCAACAAAACCACCCCATTTTGTATTTACTTTGCCGGGAACAGCTATGTCTTTATCGTAAAACAAATCGTTATTCCAGCGATTTTTAGGCACCTCTTGAATAGCGTCAGTACCCGTGGCTAATAATTCCCAAAAATCATCTAAACTGGTAACACCTCCTGGGAATTTACAGGCCATGCCAACAATAACAACCTCTTCATTTTGTTTATTACGAGTAGTTGCTAAACCTGAGGTCTTGCCAGATTGACTTAGTATTCTGAGCTTATTTGATTTAAACTGATCAAGACACTTTCCACGCGCTAATTTATAGTTGGGAGTCCGAGCTAAAGTACCTTGTGCAATCAACAAAATAGCTTGGGCTTTAATGCCAAATCCATCACTAAGGTTAGCCTTGATTTGAGCTATTATTTCTTCCTGTTTATCTGAATCTAAATGCCTGTGAATTTCTTGAAGCACAATTACAGAATTTAATGGATCCTCTAAATCTTGCAGACAAGCAGTGGCGTCATTTGGTCGTAAATTCGTAATAAATTGTCTTGCACTATGCTCAAGATCTTCGGCTGAATAATTACGACCTCGTACAATAATGATTTCTTTTCTTCTTCCCGTTATATATAGATTGTCATCTTTAATATATCCAACATCTCCGGTATTAACGGTTACGGCCTGGAGTTTATCAAAATTTAAATCATATTTTAAGTAGCCTGAAAAATTATGTTTGGCTTTAACAATAATATCACCTTCTTGTCCATCGGGTAGCTCTTGTAGCGTATCTGGATTCACAATTGTAACAGTAGTACATTCCTTATCTAATGTATAAGGAATTAGCTTACGCCGTGATGAATTAGAAAGGGAATTTTTTTCAACTGTGCTTAACAAGTCTTCAAAACCCAGAGCGCCACCTGCAGCTAAAAGTGTTACTTCGGCCAAGCCGTATACCGGTCTAAACGTATTGGGGTTAAAGCCTTGAGGCTTAAATGTGTCTATAAAACGTTCTAGAACCTCTATAGTAACTGTTTCTGAACCCACATAGGCATGCTGCCAGGAGGATAAGTCAATTCCATCAAAATTTTTAATTTTAGACACACAATGCTTAAAAGCAAAAGTAGGTGCAGCACCACTATTGGCATGATACTCACTAAAAGCTTTTAACCATAGTTCTGGTTTTGCTAAAAATGTACTCGGATTTAAAAAAACACCAAAACCAGATTCGTAAAGCACTGTAAAAAGGTGACCAACCAATCCCATATCGTGGTAAAATGGAATCCATCCAGCCACACGAACTACTTGTCCTCTATTAAAAACCCGATACATTTTTTCCAGATTTTTTAATATTTGTTCATGCGTTAACACAATCCCTTTTGGTTTGGAAGTAGAACCTGAGGTATACTGAATATAAGCAACCTGAGACGTCTGTATTTTTGGTAATTCAACAGGTATTGCATCTGGTTTATCCAGAGCTTCTGTAGTATAAATACGCGTATTTAGGAGTCCGTTCTCTTGTAAAAAACCTAGTACATCATCATATTCTGATTCTCTTACTAATACAGAAGCATTAGATTGTTTTTTTAATATATTTTCCAATTTACCCCAAGAGGATTGGTTTCTTTTATGCTGTAATGGCGCAATTGGAGCTGGAATTTTCCCAGCCAAAAGACAGCCAAAAAAGCTGACTACAAAATCTTCCTGATCTTCTAAAGTAATTAGTACTATTTCATGCTTTGAGGCAAATTGAGAGATATTAAAAGCGTAATTCATGCACCGCTGTTCAAGATCTTTAAACGTAAGGTTATTCTTCACTTTACCCTTAGCATTTAAAAATATTAGAACATCCTCTTGGGCACGATCTTTAGGATAATTAAGAATAAGGTCTACTAAGGTTGTATGCGGCATAAAGTTTAATCTTTTGGTTGCTTTAATTGGATTCACTACCATCTATTATTCCATTGGGATAGATTATTGTAGACTCTCCCCCAGGCTGATAAAATGTACATTGCCATTTGTTACCATCTACCAATTCTGGATTTGCGCCAATCCAATTTGGTGGATTAGTTACTAGTTTTACAGATTTTTTGGTTGCATCAGTGTATTTAAAATACAGGAGCTCAACGTTCTTAAAGATTAAAGATACTTTCTGTGTTACTGGCTGATTCATCCCGTTAGCCGTGAGATAATACTCTGCTTTAGCAGGAAATTGTTCCATAAATCCGTAATAGGCTCGAATTACATCTAATCCCGGACTTATTTTTAGATTTATATCTCGCTTAAAGACTAATGCATTTGGAGTTAAAGGTCCCGTAAGAATCACATTACTAGAATACTGTGTAAGCCAAGTAAGTCCTACTTCTTGATTTACTGCAATTTCTATTATTGGAATCCCTTCGACACTTGTGTCAGTATTATATAGGGTAGCCGACATAGCGTTTATAACGGGCCTATTTTTTTGTAAGGTTTGCGGTGGAGATTGAAGCAATTTTTGACCTAACTGACCATTAACAGTATAATTTCTTTGATTCGTACCATTATTCCCAGGCAGCATAGTTACTTTAACATTTCCTTGTTGTGGCGCGTTGGGTACAGGAACGTCTGCTTGGTTAGGATAACCAGAAATAGTAATAGCCGTTATTCCTTTAGGTGCCTGCCAATGTAAAGTAGATTCTTGTAGGTCACCAACATACTTAGGATCTAACCAAGCAATTATTTTTTCCATCTCTTTTTCTATATTGAAAACAATAGATTCTTGGTTGGTTTGTTGTTCAAGTACCTCTGTGACCTCAATATTATGTGCTCCGGTATTATCTGACAATCCAAGATTGATGAATCTAATTTCCCAAAAGGCTTGAGGTTTAATGGTAACACCTCCTGGAACAAACGGGTTACTTTTTACAATGTATACACCTGGATTATTGCCCTTTTCAACATAATAGCCACTATCTGAAGGAGTTGTAATTTGAATATCAAAATCCAGAACCAGATCCTTTGGAAGGGTAATGGTGATGGAATCGTCGTTAGTAATAACAATATCGTTAGGACTTTGATTTACGGCATTTATAGTAAGATCTAAAGTCTTTTTAGCAAATGAATGATTAGGATTACTTGAGTATTTTAAACGGGTAGCCATAGTACTAGGATTCTTGGTTTTTATCTTTTCTAGAAAGTGTGAGCCACCCTTCTTTTATTCGGAGTGGATTTGAATGTAAATCACCCAAATGCACGCGATCTTGAACCTCTTGGTCTGGACTCCAGCTTACGGTATCTTTACGTTGCTTCCAAGACCATTTTCCTGTGACTTCGTCTGGTGTTGGCATTTGAACGTTTTCTGGGGGTAGCAATATAGGTCCAACACGAAAAGATGCTGTTAATCTTTCTAATGCTTTACTCACCGGACCATTTGGCAAATTAGTTTCTACGCATGGCAAGCACCCTGAAAAAACCGGAATTACCCCATTGGGGTCTACTAACATGGTTAACGGCGTTGGAGTTCCGTTTAATTGAGTTGTAATTTGAACTGGTTTTTCTTTAATATAGTCTGATTTAAATCCGGTGATTACCATTTCAGGATTGAATCTGAAATCTTTGCCTGCACGAAGCAGTTCCATTAAATTCTGAGTTTGTCCTTCTGCCCCATATACCGGATAAAATACGTCGTATTTATTATTTGGAAAATACCCCAATATTCCATTATTTGCCAAAAAGGCATCGCCAATACGCAATGGAAATGAAATCGACATGTATGGTGGGTCCTGTGGCTTATAGGTTCCATTCTCATTATAAAAATCCCCTGTATTACACCAGTATTGCTTATAAATAGGATTGCCGGCAATGGTTACACTTACCTCTCCTCTAACAACGGCTATAGGACGTCCTACTAGTAAAGACAGGTTATCTGTTTGTTGACGTCCGTACGTTCCCATTGTCCACAACGTACTATCTATAGCTTGCATAAGGTTTTCGAAGGCCAACGACCCTTCAAAACCTGTTTGCAACAAGGCATTAATAAAACCTGATAAAAATTCGTTCTCAATATCTGGCGGTGCACCTAACGGATTGTCTAATCCTGGGGCACTATCCCAGCGAATACTCCAGTTCCCTCTGGATTCTACATCTTCCGATTGAACTTTTATAACAGCACCTATATTAGTTCCCTCACTGGTAAAAACCATTAAAGAATTATCTAAATGATTCGCCATAACCCATCCACAAATAGGGCTGGTCAAATCGGATGAATTGGTATACTCAATTTGAGTCGTATCTGCTCTTATCAGGTCAATATTAACCCTGGTATTTTGTAATACTCTTGGATTAATATTCCCAAAAGAATTGATTTGTTTGTCTAAACTTGAATAAAAAGTTTCAGACCATAGGACATTTACAATAGGTGAATCATCACCGCCATCGCGATCTAGTTTTCCAAACATTACTTGCCCAAAGCCATCCACTACATTTAAGTTTATAATCTCAAGATGACCCGATCTTATAGGTGCATATTGTTGCTCATTTTCTGGGATATCGCTACAGGAAGTTGTTCCAACTTGTGGTATATAGCTTTCGTATTCAGTAGCTAGGGCTTTCATTGCGGGAAATAGTAAATCTTGTTCCTTACTATGTCCTGCTCCACTGCTCATAAAAGATGTTGCAGCACTAAGTTTAGTAATGAGTTGTTCATTAAACCCGCTTAATGATTGTGTCAATAAATCAAAGCTTCCAGCTTGTCTTGAAGCCCACTCTAAACCCGTTTGCATCCAATCAGGAAATTCATCTAAGGATTGGTCTTCTAAGGGCTTTAATCTATTTTGAATGCTTTTAGCTACATTAGGATTGAGAATAGTTCTCCCCCATAGAAGTATACTTCCATCTTTCTCTAAACTTGTATTCGAAGTAACATAATCTATTTCGCCAAGGCTCCATCCGTCAAAAGGATTCACAGCATTTATTGATGTAGGATACCATCTAACTTTCCAGTCCATAAATACTGGAGTCCAAGGTTGTTTTGTTCTAAAGGCTACACCGGCCTTAGCGGGTAATATACCTTTAAATCCAGCTGCACTTACTAATGCTTGTGTAGTGTGTTCTAATGAATCTGCATTTTCCCAAACCAAAGTTTGCCTATAGCCAATGCGCTGAGTTAAATCTTCTAAAGGAGTGGTGCGGTCGGTTCCAGATTTGGCATTGTATACCGAATCTGGGACCTGATTTTTCTCGAAAAAAATAATGGCCATGACAGCTGCCATAGAATAATCTAATAAGACATTTTCTATCCACAATCCCATAACTTCTTTTGGAATAATATTCCAATCAGGCATTTGAATTTTTGACAATAGCTCCGCTGCTGTTATGGTTACCGAAGGTTTGTTTAAAAAAGCCGGAACCAAAAAAGAAGATATTTCTTGACCCGTATATCTTACGGCCAATGGAGCATTTGAATTGGTCGCTACCGCAGAAGAAAATTTAGTATCCAGTTGAGCCCCAGCAATGGCAATAATGGGGTCTATAGGTGCTGAATACCCGGTTAAATCAACTTCCTTCAACTCATACCCTGGCAGGTCAACTTCAGGAATCATGGATTCATCAACCAGCATTTTTTGTAATGCTGTTTTCTCTTGAGTTATTGTTTGTACTAATCGACCTGCTTTATCATGATTTGTTTTTATTACAGTTGTTAACGCCTGAATGCTTTCCAATACAGCTCCCTTAGTTGAATCGCTCACTTTTACAGTATTCACAATTCCTTCAATCAGGTTTTGTTTGTATAACAGTCTAAACAGTTCTGCACGTTGTGTTTCTAAATTCAAATTAATCGCATTTAAGCTCTTTTGATTCCCATTTAGTTGGGTAAGAGCAGCGGTTTGTTCTTGGTTCAATGGAATACTTTGTCTACCAGCAAAGGTTGTTGGCGGTTTTGTATCTTGGTTGTTGGTATCACTGGTAAGTCGTGTTACAATCCACTGTGTTCCTGCTGAATTTCTGGAAAAAGAAGAGGCGTGCAATAAATTCTCAACCCGGATTGGATCTACTGTATAATCTTCTAATAAGTCTTTTTGAAATGCAGATAATGCTCGAGAAATTACTGGAACATCTGCCAGTGAGTTTCCATTCTCAGAATTTTCTTGAATCTGTTTGGCAATATAAGTGGATACCGCATCAATTGCAGTACTGCCTACTGTAATTTTAGGAACTTCCAATTTTGAAGCAAGCGGATTTCCAGATTCGTAAGCAGTTTTGGGACCTATCCATTTAACGGTTCCAACCATAGAGTGACACAACATTTGCTTTGCTAGATTTCCAGGGTCTGTGGCTTCGCCATTGGCTTCCCAGTAAGAATGCCATGCAACTATTGCAGCTTTTACTTGTGGCGGTAATTTAAGATTGTCCGGATTAAAATCACCGTTAAGACCGTGCGTTTCCTTCCAAATATTCCAGGCCTCAATAGCGGTTTCTATAGAGTTATCTTCGTCTGTGCCAAAATCCCAACCTAAATTGTTTTTTAAATTGGTTGCAAATTCTAGTGCATTTTCTCCTTTAATTTTTTGTACCAAATCTTGATTAGGATCCTGATACCATCCCATTATAGAATAGGTATAGTTATAAGGGTTCGCACTTGTGGCCTCGGGACTCAAACTATCATCTACAAACGAATAGACATTTTGGATATTGTCGTATACTACAGACCACGATACGACTCCCGGTCCTACTGCTTTTATTTGGGCAGTATTCTGTTCTGTCCCGGGACTCCCATCCCAATCAGATAAGTCCATATGCGCTCCAATTTGACTTACCGGGGTCTGAGAACCCTCTATTTTTTTTGGATACAAGCTTTCGCTAAATTTTGGAGGGAAAGATGAGGGCGATAAAGTATCACTGGCAATTATTTTAGAGATTACCTTAGGAGCTGTCCCGTTTTTAATATTTGAATATTCAAAGCGTGTTATTAACCAGCGATTAGGTGTAAATGGAAAATCGGTTGTTGTGCTTCCGTTGTCATCTTTAACTTGACTTCCTTGTCTAAGACTATAAGGCAAGGTCCACATCATGTGCGCACCAACTTTAAATTCATTTTGAGAATTAACTGATAATTTATTGAAAGGCTCCGATTCTGCGTTACCTGTAAAAAACAAATTAAAATAATTTGTTTTAGTTGAAGACATAGGAATTCCGCCGTTGTTTATTGGAATATCTCTTTCTCCTATTAACAACACATCTGTTGCCATTGGTACAAGAACTCTAGGCCCGGGCCAAACTTTCATTTTATTTGCCATAATGAATTAATTACAATCATCTGGAGTTTCTCCTTCAGATGTTTTTAACATATATTCTTGAATTTGTTGTGTTACCACCATTTGAATGGCAAACCCACCTGCACCAAGTTCAGATAAATCTCCCATTGGATTTTTAGGAAGACTTTTAAATTTATCTGTAATGTTTTCAACTAATTGTGTGATGTCTAAAACCCCTTTAGCTGTTTCGGTTAAAGGTACATGCACGCTTACATTGTCTTTACCATCGTTAGTTGTTATCTGGTCTCCGCCCGATATTCCATTAAATCCAAGACCCCTGAGTAGTATTGCATTTCTATTGGGTTCATTAATAAAGAATTGAGGAATCCCGAAGTGTAAGCCTTCGGAAGGTTGAATAAATTCTACCTTATCGGGCTTTCCGTCGAACAAACAAATAATTAAGGTATCAGACAATCTATCCATTCTAAGGATTTTAAGCTCATTTTCACCACTATTTGTAGTTCCTTTAATCTCTAAACCAGGATAATCAGAAACCACCCTAGATCTAATAAGTAAGCCGGTAATTGTGCCTCCTATATGAGTTGGAACTTCTGGTATTTTATTGCGAATTAATGCTCTAGTATTTTGTTGAGCTAAATCGGTTGCCTGGTATATTTTATTAAAAAATGTTTTATTAAATATTTGTTCTTTAGTGGATAATACACCAACACTTAAAGCACCGTCTAACAGTCGATCTGTCCAGTTTTTATCCAAATAGAAAAAACGAATACTCTCTGGCGGTAACATACGACTGTCTGGCACCAAATACTCCAGAGGAACCCCGTATAGCAAAGACAGTTTACCCAACCATTGCGCTACTTCTGGATCAAGTTGCAAATCGGGAAGATCTGAATGGGTCGAATCATCTGACATTGACTTTGCCAATCTTTCATGAAATGTCTTTTTATTTACCCAAGATTTCATATTATTTTTTATTTAAAAGTACCAGGAGCGGATCCTGACCGTTGTTATATATCTCTAATTTTTCTTCTTTCGAAAGCACACCCGGTAAATGTGTTCCTAGCATTTTGTCTTTTCGTGATGTCGCCATGGGCCAGGCTTGTTTTGTAAAAGACTTCACCAAACTATATTTTAAACTAGAATCCAAATCCTGTATTGCTCTAGGGTCATTAGCGAAGGTTCCTGCTAATTTTTTAATATTATCATCTATATTTTTTTGTTTGGCTTTTTGCATAGCAATTAATACATATGCATTCCGCCAATTAAACAAAGTCCGTGCAAATGCTCCATCAGAAAGTGCTAGCAAACGCCCCAGTTGCCATGCACTTGCATAGGATTGATCAAAAATTCCAGTTGACGGATCGTAGTGAATGGCGTGATCACTGTATAAATATGTACCATAAGCTAAATCTTCCTGTCTTTTAGTTGGAGCTGGAACAGTTGGTCCCCGATACCAAGAAGTCATTTCTTCTCCTGCACGCATATCGTTTTGCAAAGCTGTATATCCAATATCTATTGCTAAACGAGCCATATCGTCTGTTATATTCTTAATATCTCCTGGCATCTGGAGCAACCTAACCCCTCCACTACCTGGGTCACAAAGCGCCAGCATTTCTCCTAAAAAGCTTGAAGCAGCAGGTATTTGAGAAAACTTGTAAGAATACAGTACAACCAGTCGTATAGTATCGGCCGTTGGTTTTAAGCTATTCCTTAAGTGATTCTCATGTCCTTCATAAGAAACCATGAACACCTGGTTTTCTACAGGAACTTTATTTTCAGGATCTCCTGCCGGTAATCGGTTCCCTATAACTAATGAAAACAAACCATCAGCGTCCATTCCAAGCATGACTTTACCATCGGTATTAACTTCACGTCCGTGTGCCAAATACTTTAAGTCCCCTATTGTTGGGGAAATCTTCTGAAAAAGTTCAAAATTGAGGTCTATCACTGTTACTTGATCATTTAACTGATCACTTAATGCCGATTTATCCAAAACTGGGCCTTGAATATTATCTTCTGGTGTGATCAGCTGTTGTACAGTAACAATTTTTGGTTTTGTATTTTTTGTTATTTCGTTGGGATGAAGGGTTAATAAACCTATCCAAGGAGTTTCTAAATCTTCACTTGGTGTCTTATAGTTAATAGGTCTTGACCATGGTAATGCAAAATCTGTTAATACTACATGTGGCAAATCTGCAGCATAGCCTCCAACGGATAAGGGCGCCGGATATGTTGCATGAATTAATGACTGGCTAATGCTGAACTGCGGTCCTCTTACGTTAATTTCTCTAGTGGCATTATAAGTAGGTAGTGGTTTACCGTCGTTAGAAATATCTTGAATTTCCTGTACTGCTTCTAATGTATATTCTCCAGCTTTTAAAGGAGGTTCGATAGCATCAATAAACTTAATCTTGCCAGCTTGTAACGTGCTCTTTTTTATGCTCCCTTTGGTTGTATTTTTATTTGTCATATTAATAAATTTAACCTGTTACTGATATATTAGAAGTTTTATGCTCACGCTCGCAAGTATTCAATGCTTGTTGTACTATACTTTGTTGCTCTAAAGATTTTTTACGAGTAAAGTCTTTAGGTTTCATACTATAAATAGCGTGCACAGTTGTCCTGCTATCAGTTGGTTTTACAATAATACCAGCATAGATTTGCTTTTCATCTTTATGCTCTCGCAACTTATAAACATGAACAAATTTACCGTTGCAAGGAATTATTTTAACGCGTTTTCCATTACCTAAAATCTCTGGTAAATTATTAGTTGCTGTACTTACTTGAATAGAATTATCCTGATCGCTATCTAGTAAAACCCCAATGTATTTGTCTTGGGTGAAGCAGCTGGTCTGAATCCAACCGGGTACGAGTTCATCGTTTAGTGCAAGCACTTGATTTTGAGCAAGCATACTGTTCATCCTAATTACCCCTGTAAGACTTCTTGCTTCTGAAAGTTTGACACGTTGTGCATTTTGCACACATATTAAACTTCCATCTGTCATGGCCCATTTTGAGTTTATCTTAGCAACTTTAGTATCTAGTTGCCAACCAACCGAAGAATGTATTCCAGAATCATGTGCAAGAATGGCTACTTGAGCGGTTCCTTGCTCTATTTTGAATTGTTTGTTAGGCGAAACAAGGTGTTTTCCAATTAAATTATCTGCGTTGTCAAAGTAATATGCAATGGCCTCTAAATTTCCATCCAATTTAATTTTATGGGATTTCCGGCTATCCAAACGCCATATGTAGGCACCCCCTTCGTACAAGCGTTTTGTTTCAACACTATTCTTTCTAGATTCACCAAACCTAGCCATTTGTAGGCTTTGATTTAAATCTAATTGTGCCTTATTTGTCCACTTAGACAATATTCTTGAGCCCTTTATTATATGTTCACCAAGTGCTTCATTTGATATATGTCTTCTTAAAACCCCCTCTAATTTAGGTTGCTTATAATCAGCTATAGAGTCAAAACTTTTTACGGCAATTTCTTCAGGCTGATATGGTTTGGGTGGAGTAATTTGTCCTTTATTTTGATACATTCCCACAGTTGCCATAGTGGGAAACACTTGGAATATTAGATTCGCTGCGTGTGCCATAACAGATAAATCTGGAAATAACGGCGCATTAATCCCTACAATAGCTCTAGTTTTTAATAAAGCTTCTTGAAGAGAGCTAAACTTGGTTTTATCAGGACCAAAGCTTGTTGGAATTGGATATGCAGGTATTTGCTGTAGCGATTTGTAAATATTATTTCTCCTTTCAATAATATTAGACGTTTCATTAGTGCCGTCGGCCATAATGGTGTTCATAATTTGCGTATATGGTAACGTCTGACTTAATGGAGTACTTAAACCAGAATACACTGGTGTTTTGGCAAAAGGTAAGAGTCTAGGACTGTTTTTTGTGTATTTCAAATTAATTAAGTCAAACGCTGGGATGGTATCCTTTATAATAAACGTATTGGCCGTTATGGTCGCTCCAACTAACGTGTCTACGATAATCATATTATCACCACCAGGTGGTGCGCTTTTAGACAATTTCATTTGAGACCACAATGCTGCTGGAGAACCATCTAAACTTGCCTCTGGCAATAAGTGACGTTTCTTAAGGTTAACTACAGTTCCATCTAAATATTTTACAGTGACTAATACTGGAGATTTTAAATTTTTAGTGAATCCCATTGGACGCACACCTATGCTAGAAACACCGTTTATACTGTATAGATCTGAAGGTTCTTCTGTTAGTTGTGCATTGAGAACATTAACAGGAACTACACTCTTAATATTGAACGAATAAAACATAGTGTTTACTGTCCATGGTGTCTGATCATCTGGAATTTGTTTGGCGTTAGCGTTTAATAAACCTGCACCAGAGTTCCACTTTAGCACCTGTTGTTTCTTAGGATCTGTATAAGCAGCTTTTGCATCCCTAGCTCCTGCTTTCAGCAAGGGTTGTACCGGTTTATTAATATCCTTTTCAGATTCGGACTGTGGTAAGAAACTTTCTGCAAAAGCGTCCCAAGAGCCCAAGTTATTATCACTGGTGTCTGGTTTTTTATCTCCAAATGGAATGGTAAATGAAATTACAACCCAATCCACTTTTATGAAACCACCTACTGGCGGTCCTTGTAATTCTAAAACAGCACTCATTTGGACAGATAGCGTTATATCTACACCTGCAATGGTAACTCCAAAAAGGACACCTACTGTAACCCCTATTCCCACATCAAAATAGAACGGTTTCCATTCTATTAAGAAATTCGCATAAGCGCTAAACCAAGCTTTTAAAGGACCAGCTTTAAATACGGCGTCTAAATACCCTCCAGCCATTACAGCAGTTGGACAAATAGTAAAATAAGCACCTCCATTAATACTTAAACTTGCCACGTCAAAGTCCATATTCCACATTAACCCAAGCCTTGGTACTTTGGGATAATACACGGGTGCTTTAAATTTAGGATGATATCCCCCCAAAGTAATTACAAACTGCCCTTTAGGCACGAGTACAGTTTTACCATCTACTAACTGGGTGGTATTCTTAAACCATAAATAAAACGCAAATCCACCAGTAACTTTACAATCTTTGGTAAGAACAAAGGAATTTGGTGTTAGCATTGCTTCTACACTAATTACACCTGCATCTGGTTTAATAGATACCTTTAAGGCTAATTCAAAATAAGCCAGAGCGTTCTCCTGTTTTGTTTCTGGAGGTAAAGCAGCATAACTTAAGCCTAGGATGTTTATTTCAAAATTAACCCCAAACTGAACAAATAATAATGCTGCGGTATTTATTAATTCGAAAGATTTAAACTTAATACCCGCTGCTAACCAATATTGACCAACTCGCGGAGTTACAAGATCTCCTAAATATGCCAAAGCACTTTCTGGATTGTCACTGCTACTCAAGTCACCATTCAACATTCCTGTTATAAGTGGGAAGTTCATCACTTCGGTAATAGGTGGAATTTGAATGTCACGATTAAAACCAAAACCTGCTGCCAGTCCCGTTATAAAGAATGCTGGAGGTCCTCCTAGCGGAATGTCTATGGCCCCAAAAATAAATAGGGAAGTCACATTATTATTGTTAGTATTTTTTATTTGAGCGTATGAACCCAATGCCATGAGAGAGAAAGAAGCTGCTTTAATAACTGCCGCTCCATTATAGATTACAGTGTCTTCATAATCTTGTTTTAAAAGCCCTCCGTTAATTGTAACTGCTCCTCCGTTAAAGCTTACATCCATTCCTTGAAGAGAAATTTCGTAGGCTCCAAAATCTGCTGGCGTTTTTACTGGAATTCCAACATCTAAGCCAATTAGGTCAATTTTTAAACCAGCCAAATCTACATTCCCTGAAAACAATACATCAAGAAGGGGTCTGTCTTTTTCTTTATCGTTCCAACCTACTCCTAAATCGTCTATAAATAATGGACCAAAGGAACGTTGTATTGGAAAAATTATTTGTTTACCTTCTCCTGTTGGGTTTGCCAGATTTACCCACAGATTGCCTTGATCTGAAGCAAAGTTTTGGGTGTAAGCCGCCTGAATAGAAAAAGTTGGATTTGAAGGTTGATTTTTACTATCATCTCCTTCACTACCTGAACCTAATAAATTACTGGCTATTGGATTCTTAGTGTTCGACTTTTCGCCTTGATCGTTCCCGCTACTTAAGGTATTGGGTGCTAGTGAAAGCCCCATATCTGCTAAGGTTAAATTACCTCCAAATGTGACCTCCGGGGTATTTTTTCCTTTAAATTGAAAATCTAAAAGTACTCTAGGTTGTACACCTCCAAGCTTAAATCGAGATAAATCTACTATAGGCTGGCCATTCTTTCCAACCACATCAAAACCAATATTACCCAATACAATATTAAACTGATCAAAATCAATTTCGGGTACACTGTTATTAATGGTTATAGGTACATAAAACTGAATACCAGGTTTAAGTGATTTTTTAGTATCATCTGCTTTTTTAACGGCTATATTACCCTTGGTTTTAGACTCTGCTTTTGCCGTAGCACTGCCACTCTCTGAGCCCGTCACCATCGTGATTTGGGAAGTTTGGTCTATCCATTCAGAATTAGTAGCCCCGAATTGTAGAACCATATTTGGGGCTTTTTCAATTTTAAAATCTGGCATATGGATATTAATACCATAGAGATTGTCTGGATTAGGGTCAGACTTAGGTCCAATACTTATGGATCCCTGTTCTCCAATTTTAACAATCGTTACGGTTTCAGATAGTAATTCTTGTAATAAATTACTTAAAAAACCAAGTGGAGTAATATCGGCAATTTTGTCTATGGTATTTAAGACATAACGTATTTCTTCTTCTTTTTTAGTTGAATTGCAACTGTCTCCATCGCATATTAACGTAGTGGCTACTAAAATTTGAGCAGCACTAAGCTCTATTTCGGTATGGGGTACTTTGGTGAATAAATTGTATTCCAACCACATTTTCACAAACTCGTTGTTTAGTACTAAAATAGATACGTATCTTGGAAGTACATTTTTAATGACCTGTAACGTCCATGCCTGTATTGTTTCTCCTAGGTCTTCTGGCTCTTCTCCCTTTGTACCAAAGAATACAGGTAATAATTGGATAGCCATATCTGAATTGGTATCTGGATCTTTACTATTGGCCATAGGGTCCAGAATAAGACTAAATTCAGAGTCCTTATTACGTTCTAATTTAATTCCTGGTCCGTAAGACTGATCCAGTGGTAAAATAATTTGAGAACCAAATGATATACTTACTTTAGATAATGTGGCTACGTCTATTCCAATTCCAGTTCGTAGAACATTCATACTTAAATATGGGATTTTTGGAATATTTAGTCCTACCCAAAGCCCTAAATTCTCTCCATCTACTCCAAAAAACAACTCAATAGGTAAATTAACTCCTGGAGAGAATACCAAAAGCCCTTTCTCCTTAGTATCTACAGTTACAGTACCTATTTGTTCAGGTACTTGTGCGAAAATACCTTGAATTGCCACTATGGTTTTAGTTAACTGATCCTCAATAAATAAACCCTTTATCCAATTTAAGGCAGCCTCTTCTATCGCTTCACCTAATAGTTGTTCAGCAGGTGGGTTAGACACCAAATTTGCTATGGTATTAATTAAATTTTTAACGGGTACATTTGTTCCAAAATCAGTAAGCGCAGTTACAAAATCTGGTGCTTTTGGTTTTAGTTTTTCTAATATTACAGGAACTACTTGTTCTATCACTTTTGTAGTAGCTAAAGTCCCTGCTTGCCCGGCAAGTGCTCCCCAGCCCGTAAAAGGTATAAGTTGAACTACACCGCTAGGGTTTTTAGGTGTGCCGCCTGCAAAAGAAAATTTAAAATCATTATCGTACTCAAAATCAATAAATAAACCGCCTGCTGCGCCAGTTGCCAGTTTAGCTCCTCCACTTATGGCCGCTTGAAAATCTGGAGTAACCCGTACAGCAAAACTCAAGTCATTGACACTTGCCGAATCGGCAATGTCTATGGCAGAACATCCAAATTTAAATAAGGCTAAATCTGTATTGTGTATGTTCTCCTTCTTGATATCTGTTACTGAACCGGAAATTTCAATACTAAAGTTATAGGGAAGCCCTTTAAGAAGCATTCCCGTCTTATGCGTATTAGGTCCAATAGTTATGGGATTTCCGCTTGCAGGAGTAAACGATTTTTCGGGTATTAATGCTAACTTATTAGTTAATTTTGCAATATTAAAGCGACCATTAGTTCCCAATACTTGGTCAGACAACAACCAACCTAGTGGGTCTGTAAGCAGACCTAAAATAGATTGCATGGTCATTGGCACTGTAGCTTCAGATTCAGCTAATAAGACTTCGGGGGGATCATTTGATATTGGTTTTGCAATACCTAACATGCTAAATATATGCTGTACTAGTGGATATTTGTCCAGCAGAGCGGATTCAAACACGGCATTAGAAATTGTATTTATTGCGTACGCCGGTGCTAAGGTTGTAAATTGATCTGTATAAAAGCTTGAGGTTGATTTATTTTTATCAATAGGCAAAATAACAAAGGGAGGAGCAGCTGGTTTTTTCCCATCTCCCCAACTAATAGATATTGCCGGGGTTGGCAAAACAATTTGATTGCCCTGCAGGGAAATAGTAAAGCTATTTTGGAGCGCGAGATTCAACAGCGGAACTCTTGAATTTATTTGAACTTCTAAACTATCGTTAGCAAAACTTAAGTCAATACCACCAAATAAAGAGACAAATGGATATTCTTTATCATCTCTTCCAGTAACTGCACCAAAATTAAGTGGTTTTTCTTCGGGGATTTTAAAGCTTACAAGTCCGTTATTATTCGCGCTGAATACAAAAAATCCAACTTCCGTCTCCGGTATAGTTCTAGTTAGTTGCTTTGCAAGAGCCTGTCTATTTGCTGTATTTGTAAATAGCTCCTCGAATCTTCTTTTTAATTCTTCAACGGGATCGGTTACAATGTTGAGGAGTGTTTTTAAGTTAAAAACGAAATTATCTTCTTCTGAACCCACAATACCTAAACCGGATAGTAATTGCAAGGCTGGCAAAGGAACATCTGGAAATTTAAAGCCTGTTAAGGTTGATACTAACTCTGTCAATTGATTTCCGGAGTCGGGTTTTCCCATAAGCCCAATCAACTGGGTTTCCATAAAGGTTTTTGGGTTGGCTAAAAGTGATTGCCACCCTCCAATATTTATACCTAGAACTCCTGGAGCTACCTTATTTTTTGCTGAGAAATTATAATCTAATGTTAAGCCCAATTCGGACAATACCGAATACACATCTTTAAAAAGATCCTTATTTGATACCACTTTGAACACTTTTTGCAATCCGGTATTGAGCATGCTCATAAAAGCCGATTGCACGTGTTTTGATTCTGCTAAATACGTAGCTAAATCTATATCTGCAGCGGCTTTTTGACCTTCCAATCTTGTGTTTTTTAATACAAGCGTAGGTTCAAAATCTAGTGTGTCATCTATAAGTGTTATTTTAAAGCCTAATTCCAAAGCGCCTAAATAACCTAAATCGTCTGGAAGGGTTATTAAATGTTCTGCTGTATTTACATTAGTAAGGAGTACGCTATTTACCAAAGACGGTGTTTGATCGTTTTTGGGAAACGATCCATCTGCCAATCCATAAACAATTCCATTTAACCTGTTAGAAACCGCTACCTTAAACTTAAAATCGGTGGTATTGTACTCATAAGTTAGGTTTTTGGCCAAGCCTAATCCAATACTTTGAGTCGCTTCATTGTAAGATATAGGCAGATCGAACCCTAGAGGTAAAGGTGTTAAGTAAGGGTCTGCGAAACTACCTACACCTAATATTTTAGGTGCCTTAGCTTGATTGGTTAAACTCCATGAAAGTAAACTTAGAAAACGCTGTGCGTGGGATGGTGTTTCTAAATTACCGGCCAATTGACTTCTAATAAGCTGTAAAGGATCACCAAAGTCATCTAATTTTAATCCTTTAAACCCTTCCCATTTTAATCCACTTTCTTGAAAAATTGAATACTCAGAAAAATCAGTTAATAACCCAAAAGATGCTGCTGTTAATAATCCAACACGTGTTTTACTGCGCATCATGGCCAAGCCTAATGCTCCTGTAAAAAATGGGCCGAACGCCTCTACCCCTTCTTTAACTAGATTACTCCAACTACTTTGTTCACTAAAATTTAAAGATGCTCCTACAATTGGTTTATTGGAGCCTATACTCAACGTGGGGTTATCAATTAACATAGACCAAGACCAGCCTGTAGTTTGATACCATCCTCCAGAGAGTGCAACATTAGTAACCCCTATAGTGGCGTCGCCAAACTTAGGAGTAGTAAATCCATCTGGGAGTGATATTGTGGCCTGTGCTTTATGAAACCAACTTGCAGCAGCGGGTTTATCTTTAAAAAGATCTATTTGTATGGTCTCAATGGTAATGTTAGGAACAATTTTTATTCCATCCAGTTGTAGTTCTGGTATTAAACTAAGGCCAAATACTAAACTTACCGTATCATTAGAATCTGAAGTGTCTTCGTATGCAATTAAATGCACAGGCATATCACTCCCATTTACTGTTAAACCTACCTTCCACGGATTATCTGGTGTACCTCCACCAGTAACATCTAATGAACTTCCACCTATTTCAAGCATTTGTGCAAAGGCTTTTAACAAATAGGTAAAAGGTCGCACTCCATTGGTAAGGGTTTTATCTTCTATTAGTGTTAAGTAATATTGAGCCCACGCGTGAATTGGGTCTTTTATACTATTGGAAATACCAGCCTCGGAAAACGGAGGGATTGGCCACTCTATGGGTGATACAGGTTCTTTTAGGCCTAATAATACTGCGATTCCATTTCTAAAACTACCTGGTTCTTTACCTAAAATAAGTTCTTGTAGAGCAGCACTAAGTGCAACTGCGCCTATATTGGCTAATTCGTCTGGAGACAGTAAGTTGACTACTCCAAATTTATTAGGAGTGTTATCGTCTTGTGTTTTGCCACCCCGCTGTGCGGGTAGTGTTAAATTAATAAGTTCAAAGTGTGGAATTACGGCTCCAGTTAATGCTCCAATAGCGATCCCTCCCGAAAGCTTTCCTAGACTTATACCTTTATAATCATCTAAGAGTACATCACCATCTTTCCCAGTAAGATTAAAGTTTGTAATAAAGTTTAATGCTAATGCAGCATTGTTAGTGGTTGTATTAGGCGTTGTGCTTAACCTAAAATGCGCCAACTCTAAGTCGGCTTCCATCATAAAATAGGCATCAGACGTATCAATTTGCAGGCTCTTACTTGTAAAACTCAATCCTGGATATAAGAATCTATCACCATTTCCGGTAACGCCACTTCCCAAGTTAAAATTTAGCTGTCCAATTCCGTCAACCTGAATCAAAGGAGACTGGAACGGTTGCAATCTAGAACCCTTTCCCATTACAGCTTTTAATGGATCAGTAATCCCTAAGAAACCTGAGAAACAACTTAGCCAAGCTTTAAGATTATTTGTATCGCTGCACAAGGCGTTAAACCAATTGAAGAAAGGAATCGCAGCGTCTTTTTGGTTTATAGCATTTTCTGTAAGCTCAATCCACTGCATGAGTGGTAAACGAATCTCATCGTGGTCTGGAACGTGACTAGAAAAGCCGAATAAAGGAGCAAAATATTGAAGTTCTTTTTCCTTATCTGTGAATTGCTTGCTTAAAGCACCAATAAATAAGTTTACTGCTGTATCTAGTATTTCTAAAGGAGTAATTGCTTCTAAATCTGCTAAGGAATAGTTTTTTGGGGTATCATCTTTAGCGAGTTTTAAGCCTAAAATTTCTAAACTAACTTCAAATTTAGGTTCTGGAGCAATAAATAAATTAGAGCTAAATTTCACCCCATTAAATTCAATCCCGTTTATTTTTATTAGCGCATTCTCTGGATCTACTCCTTCGGCGGCAACCCCAATTGTTACTGGATTTACATTATTTTCATCTATGAATGTAAGGCTAACTCCATCTGCTCCTAAAACCACAATAGGTAACGAAGCCCATACCTCTACTTTTATGCCTTGATCCTTCTTATCGCTATTGGCATCCTTATCTATTTTTTTGTCTTCTTTTTTATTGGTATCCTTTTTACTTTCAGTAACTTCTTGATCTTCGTTATTAAATTCCCATTTCTTTAATACTCCAATCCCAATGGCTGTAGTAACAACTTCGTCTTTAACTTTATTATCTGTACTGACCACGTAAAGTCCAGTAGGTTCAAATGCTTCGGAGGTTTTATTCTTTAATTGTATAGGATACCAAGTTCCCAATATTGCAGGATCTTTTATAGGAATACCTAATGCGTTTCCACCAAAACTGCCCAATAATTGACCAATTAAGGGGCCCATTTGCTGTCCATTTTTAGTGATCCCCTTTTTGGTTTTATTATAGGGATCTGTAAACCATTCCGGGTCTAGCAAATAGGTGTCTTCTGCAGATTCCTCCTTGAGTAACAAACCAATCATAATACCAAGGGTACCTAATACAGGATCCAGACCTTCGAACTTAATATAGTTTTTATTGTCTTGCGCTACCTCAAATTCATTAGTATTAGATCTGCGCTCAATGAGTGCACTAGTGTTTGGTGTATTTAATGAGCCTGCCATGATCTTCAATGATTAGTAGTTTAATTTTAATTCGTCTATTCTCAATCCGTTGTTAAGAAGGATCTAGCAAGTGTACATAGCCATTAATTGCATGATAACTGTTCTCTTCTTGTGCCAATTGGCCTTCAAAAATTATAGCGCTGCCAACCGGATGGTAATTGGTACCATAAATCAAACTCATTGATATCCTATCATATATACGGCGAACGGAGTATACCTTATCTTTTAGTTTGTGATTAAATATACCGGCAAAGCCCATTCCTCCTATTGGAATCGCCCCAAATGTATAAACAGATTGTACATTTAGCGTAGCGTCTGAAAAAGCTAAATCTAAAGCCAAAAAGTTCAATAACGTTCCACCAATGTCGTGACCTGTTAGTGTAACCTTTGTTATATTATTATTAGATAAGGTGCTCATAATAGCATTCTTAAGACCTCCAGTTCCATGATAAAGTGAGCCTGTACCATAAAATAAATTTTGGAGGCCTTTGTGAACATGTTCTGTTGTAGCTAATTGATAAGTAGCTAATTCCGAATTTGAGGTTATCAATTTAAACTCTTCCCAAGTAGTGGTTCCCCGTAAGGTTAAAATAGCATCTCCATTAGCATTGGTGTAAATCCTGCCCCAAAGCGTACCATTAAATTCAATCTTTCCCGTTGGCAGTGCTTCATAACCTCCTGGTAGTATAGGGCCCGCCTGTGGATGCTGACTAAACAAATAGGTAGAAGAAATAAGCTGGGTTAAATTATGAGCAAAAACTTGACTAAATCCTGAGGCCCGCTTTATATCTTGATTTTCTATACGTGGCCCGGTAATAAATGTCCTATTAAACATATCAAAATAATAGGCATTTCCACGTTCTAGCCATGGACCAGGCCAAGAAGGGGTTGTTGGCAGTTTTACTTGTGGAGTTGCTTCTACGTTACCTAAAGGAAAATAATCTTCTTCTTGGTTCGGTTTTAAGGGAAAATGATCAATTAATAACGGCATATTTCTATTGTTAACGCTGTAACTGTAGCAAGCCGTTTTTCCTTCTTTATTTGTAACTTTAGTATTAAATAATTCTGATAAAGCCTGATTTGTAAAATTAAGTGCCGAAAAAACAAAACATTCTGGTTGATAGTCTAAATAGGGAGAACGATCTAACCCATGTACAATATGAGTAGGAATTAAGTCTAAGGCGGCCAGCTGTGCTAATGGTGTAGCTAAGCCCATACCACATAAAATGAGAGTGTCCTTATTCGTTAAATGTTTTTTAATAAGATTCCAGACTTGATCTCTTAAACCACTTAAGTAGGTAGTTTGAAAATCTGGATCTAGTTTGGCCGTAGAAGCATTTAATAATAAGCTAGCATCTATTGTTACCCTAGCCTTATTGATATCCTGATATTTTTCTAAATACCTCCCCCAATTAATTCCAAAAGCTAACACAAGTTTAGTGTTCTGGTCTGGCTGTGCGGGATCAATAGGTTCCCTTGCCAATAATAATTGTACAGGTATTGGATTACCAGAACCACCTGCAGGCAATACGCTAATTTTTATAACATTCCAATTGGCCGGAAAATTTTGACTTAAATTGGCAATTGTATATTCATTGGCTTGAGCTGCTATGCTTAGTATTAAACTTGCGTCCTGAATCTTAAGATAATCCGTTTGGGTAACCATATTTTTAAATTTCTGATTAACCAGTTTAACTTACTGGGTTTGTTAACCTTCTATAGGCTACAGTACCTGGTTCTCCAGGTCCTCCAGATGATTTACCCAAACCTCCTCCTAAGAAGTTACCCTTTATTTGTTGATTAGGCGGTTGGCCATCTTGAGGCTCATCGAGTCCTCCTTCACCCGGTTGCCCTCCGTTTCCACCGGCACCACCATCTCCTGGGGTAGAAGCATTACTAGAGGTTACTAGCAATGTGTTTAAACTTGACTGATCTGAATACACATAAACTTCGCCACCGTTTCCAGCGTCACCGCCTTTACCACCATCATTTCCTTTGCCTCCGTCTCCTCCTATTCCTCCCATTGAATAGTGCGTATATCTTTTGGAGATACATTTTAAATTATTTACTCCTGCATTGCCTCCTTTAGCACCATCGCCACCATCTCCGCCTTTACCCCCTTTACCCCCTTTTCCTCCATTACTTTGAACAATGATTTGATTGGAGTTGGGATTAATGGATCCAATTTTTAAAATTAGCAAGGGGGACTTGCCACCGTCTTGACCATCACCTCCGGCTAATCCAGGTAATCCAGCAGCGCCATTTTCTCCATTTGTAGCCTGCTTACAATTCCCTCGTCTCCACATTGAAGGGCTATCGTCGCTAGTATTGCTCCCATCTTGACCCATATTATTCTCTTTAGTGTTTTCTCCATTTGGTGCTTTACCCGGATTTATGCCGTCAGCACCAGAAATTCCTAAAATTTCTATATCAGCTTTCATACTATTTATATTAATTTGGTGGCAAACGTTGAAAAATCACTTGTGGTGCAGGACTTGGGTTAGGTGTATGGGGATTAGTATCTCCAGGTTTACCACCAGGTAAACCTCCTTCACCAGGGCTACCATTATTACCACCTTTACCACCTACTGGGGTTAAATCTACTGGTGGTTGTGCCATATCAAAAGGTAATTTTATAATGATCACTCCAACGTCTCCGCCATCTCCACCATTGCCGCCCATGCCTCCTTGTCCTCCAGGACCTTGAGGTCCTTTATTTGCTGCAGTACATTGTGTAGGGCAAGATCCTGGAGGGCCACCTTCGCCGCCATCTGCACCTTTTCCACCTTTTCCACCCACTTGGCCATTCCCTCCGCCGGCTTGTATAATTATTTTACCTGTAAGTTTTTCATTAATTGTTATGGTTAAACTACTCATAGCTCCACCTTTTTGCCCTGGTGAACCATCGCCACCATCTGCACCTTGTGTTCCTGGCTTACCATCTCCAGGTGGTGTGTAACATTCAATTGGGCATCCTTTTTTACTGTTGTTTGCTTTAGCTACTCCTGCAGTACCTCCACCTGCTTGCCCCGGGGGTCCCGATGTACCTCCTTCCGGCGCATGTTCAGAATAATCAGGGGGAGTATTATTTATGGGTAAATCTCCTGTAGCCCCATTGCTACTTTCTAAAGAATCCGTTACCATTATAAAATCGGTTTCTTGGCGAATTTTACCTTCTGGCCCCATAATTATCTCGGAATAGTTCCAAGTAACGGGGAGTCCATCTTTTCCAGATTTGATAACCGCTGTACCATCTATCACTTTTGGTGCTGGATCAGAAAACACGGCCATCTTCATAGGGAATTGCACTTCGTTTAGTAGAGATTCATATTTTTCTAACTCTGGCGCGCCTGTAGTGACGAGTTGAACACTTGCAGTTTTTAATTCTGCCTTCTGCTGAGTAGATAATTGATCTTTAAGCGGCTTACCATCAGATAAATTGGCTGTTTTAATCTTATGAATGCTCTCTAATGCCTTCAAGTTAGCTGTTAAAACAGTTGCCGATTTTTTAGCAATCATTTGACTAGCATCATCGAAACCTAACATTTTTCTTAAATCTGCTATAGAATTAACCGTAACCAATTTAGGGGGTACATCTGACTCCTCCGGATCTGAAGAATATATAATGGTTTTGTTTTTTGGATGATCTACTGGTGTATGTGTACCCTGTTCTGCAGGCAATCCTAGCTTCTTGTTTGTTGCTGCAAATCTCTTTTGCCGTTCTAACGATAATTTTTTAAAGTTCATTTATTTGGTCTTTAGTTAATGGGCTAAGTTATTTTATCATGGTTTCAGAAATCACGGTAAGTTGAGTCTCCGAGGAGATTCCGCTAGTTCCAGAAAATTTAATTCCATTACAGTTAAGCACAACGGGGTCTTCCCCAGAAACCGTGATATCTTGACTAACGACCATAGTATCTTTTGTAGCAAAGTACGCTAGTTTTAAAGGAAAATATATTGCTTCCAGAAGTTCAACATAGTCACTCACCTTTGCTGTATCTCCATTGAGATATGCCGCATAGGCTATGTCTAAATTATCTTTAACCGATTTAGTCAATAAATCAGTAATTGATTTCCCTTCCTTTATAGCATCAAGGATTTCTTGATAAGTGTTAGTAAATGGTTTAGGATAAACAACAAATTGGTCTGAACTTAGATCGGAACCAATCAAATATTTTAGTTCACCGATTTGATTAACCTTGTGTATCGAAGGAGAAAAAGATGAAATACTTAGATCTCCAGAAAAAACTACAGATTCGTTACTGGAGCCGTCTAAACTAAAATTGTTAAAATCACCCTGTAATCCAAATTTAGCATTGGTTTCTGTAAATAGAGAGTTCCCATTTGCAACATTTTGATCTGTCATGAGTTTTTAGAATTAATTATTAGTACTAAAATATTTTATCCCACTTAAAATTAAGTGTTTAAAAATTTTGTGTAACAGGGATAAACACCCTTTTTTAAATTTTTAATTTATTTAATCCCGAAAAGAATCTGAATTTACATGCTTGATATGCTTTGAAATAGGGTTTTAGTCCCTTTATATACCATATCTAAATCGAAGCATTTTGAGGGCTACAGCCAGTCCCTTGGCTCTCCACGTTTTCGGTTAGTTTTGATGGGTACTCAATAGAATGTCCACCCTTAAATGCATATAAATCGAAGGTTAATTGTGAAAATTGAACTTCTTTTTTCCAAAAATTAAGGTGTGTACCCCCTATTGAATACTGAAATCAATCGGAAAATTCCCACAATAATTTTATGTTTTTTTAAATTTGGGATTTCCGCGTAGAGTGTTTCCTCTTCCCGGTCAAAAGCCTCCGGGCTTGTTTTTACAAACAGAAAGGGATAGTCCTCGTGAATGGTATTTTGAAAAAACCGAAGATCTTCCTGCCACGGCGTAGCATTTCCGTTTTCTTGTGCAACCCCTTGAAGGGCCAGGAATAGATTGAGTAGTATAAGAATTAATTTAACCATCGTTATTTGGATTGATGAATGAGTTATAAAATTGCCAAGGGGCAATCCCAAAAAGATATTAAAAGGAAACCGCTTTTGATTCCTCAGCAAGTCTGACCGCATTTAAATCTCGATTATGTGTTAAAGTTATGGTTATCAACTTGTTAATATGCTACCCGCACGAGTAGTTTTTAAAAATAACCGGTTTCATAGAAAAATATTCAGATCGTTAAAACTACCCTCAGGAGTAGTGTGTAGAAAAGGTATATTTGTTAGTATGGCAGACATTCCTTCTTTTTTCTCGCTTAAAAACAGCATCAACACGCTAACGGATACCGATAAACAGCAAACCGAAAATTATCTCGAAGTTGTAGAGGCCTTTGCCAGAACCACCTATCAAAGTGTTTATGTGATTGATTATGAACAAAAAGGATTTGAGTATGTATCGGATAATCCGTTGTTTTTATGCGGAAATTCGGCTGCGGAAGTCCAAAAAATGGGGTATGATTTTTATTTTAAGTATGTGCCCGATGTTGATCTCGAACTGCTCTTAAAAATAAATACCATTGGGTTTGATTTTTACGAAACCAAGCCTGTTGCAGAACGGAAGGACTACAGTATTTCGTATGATTTTCATATAAAAACGGAAGCCGGAAAACCCCTATTGATCAACCAAAACCTCACGCCCCTCTTTTTAACCGAAAGCGGAAAAATCTGGAAAGCCATTTGTTTTGTCTCCCTGTCTACCCAACAGGAGGCGGGTAATATCACGATTACCCAAAAAGGCAGTTCTGAAAAACGAATCTATGATCTAGCGACGGATTGCTGGAAGGCTGTCCAAAAGATTAAACTCACTCAACGGGAACAGGAAATCCTGCACTACGCGATGAGAGGTTACGCGATTACGGAGATTGCTGAACAGCTTTATATTTCATCCAATACGGTTAAATTTCATCGTAAAAAACTCTTTGAAAAGTTGGGCGTGGCGAACATTTATGAAGCGATTTCGTATGCTACGGGAAATAAGTTGATATGAGTTTGGAGCTGATATAAAGTTTACTTGAATGTGCCTATATCTATAGTAGCATGTTCTGTTCATTTTCTTTGCTTGTCCAAAGAAAACGAACCAAAAGAAAAGACCCTTTTTCTTAGGTATTTTTGCCTGATAAGGCAAAACCGCAACAAGTCCCCTAAATTTTCTCCAAGGCTTCGAAAATTTTTAACGGGGCCTTTTTGCTATACTGAAGAAAAAGAAGGTTGAAATATATACAAAACACTAATATCTATTGAATTATCGAGTATTATCGAACTAAACATAGCGTTTTGGAGCATTTGGTTCGTGTATTTGGGGAGCGGTATACCGGACGTATCATGGAGGTATCATGGGCTTTGCATGGGCGTATCCCCGGGTGAAGGTCGGGTGAACCGTGGGTGAACCTCGGGTGAACTATGGGTCAACCTGGTTCTAGAAAGCGTTAAGATTTTGAGGAAAGTCTTAGTATACGGCGATGCATTGCATGGATCGGCCGGTTTCTAGGGCTATAAATTGACCGTTATGCTGTTTGCCATACTGGATTCCCAGCCAGAGGATATGGGTTGCTTTTGGAGCATGGGCAGCTGACGCAGGGTTGGATGGTAAGGATTTATGGGGTTTATTTTTGGGAATTGGTATATAAAACTCAATTGGTTCGGGAATATCGGTTAGTGCTATGGGCGGTGTGGTGAGGTGGGTATTTGCGGGTGCAACTCCTGGGTTTACCGGGGTGTATTTTTGCATGTTTGTATCCCAGATGTATTCCGGGAGAGTCATTTGTAGAACCATGAGCGTAAACTGATTCGCATATTTGGGTGTACCCACCAGGTCATGGGATTGCATCCCTGAAAAAGCAATGTCTATCCCTTTGGAGGTCAGTCGTAATCTTGGTGAATACTTCAATTGTTTGTTAAACTCATATTTTTTATGGAGTTGGATGCCGATGAGTGCTTCGGGAAGATTGCTGGCATTGATGCTGCGTTGTCCCGGTACTCCTCTGCCCTTTTTGGCCATTTTTAGGCAACAGCTGGTAAGTCGGTTGTTAAAGCTCGCATCTTTAAAGTTATCCAAGTACGGCGCCAGTTCGTTTCTGATGGCTTTGGCATAGGAAGAAGCCCCCCCGAATTCTTGATTGTTTTTACGAACCGCCTTGTAGCGTGGGTCGTTGTTGATACGTTCTTTGTTGGGCGGCGTCGCTTTTCTACATACCCATTTTCCATTGAGGGTGTAATAGGTAATTCCGTCAATCGTTCCTTTAAAATCCCCTAATTTAGATATTGGTTTTGCCATGACCTTTTGTTTTAAAGCACTAAGATATAGTCAAATACGGCAAAAGTCAAGTGTAATGCATTGAAATTAAATGCGTTATCTGCATTTTTAGGAATTTAGCAATGGGAATGCCAAAACTTTTGAGAAGATGTGATTTATACTTGGGTTAAATTATTGATACTGTATTGGTTGTATATGTTATTGTTGGCACACGCGATACAATCGCGCGTCAAAAAGAGTACCAATTCTTATTCACAAACGGATGCAAATTCTATATTCACGGAGCTGGCAAAGCGGGAACATAGGCTTCTATTTTATTTACTTTTTTTAAGCAAAAAGGCTCCGTTTTGATGCGGAGCCTTTTCAAGTAAACGATCCCGGGTTAAGGTTTGCGTTGCAGCTGCCCTACCTGTTCCCAGTTGGGATCTACTTCCATACTGATGGTAAGGTAAAGTGTACCGTTATCCATCGTATAGGAAGTTCCTTCTTTAGATTGTCCGTCAATTTCTTCAGGTTTTAGCTGATACATTGCCCCGGTAATCGGGTCTACCACCAAACCAATAAGACCACCGATCAACACGTTTCCTAAATACCAGGCGTTGAACTTCTTTTTTAGGGTCGTGATATACGGCTCATAGCCTTCCAACTCCAAAAGCAGCGTGTATTCCTGATTGCGTTTCAGCTTTTGTTGAAGGGGTGTGGGCCCCATATCAATCTCGTTGATCGCTACCCGGGCTTCTTTGGGATACGAATTGATGTGAACATCCTGTCTGGATCCGGAAATGATGGTTGCGCAACCGCTAAGCGCTAAGGCTAAGCCTAAGGTTGCTGTTTTTAAATGGGTATTCAAGGTTTAATCAATCTAGTTTTAGTTCGTACTGTTTGAGTTTAGCAACATCGCCGTTATAGCGGTAGAGGTCTATTTTGAGTCGGTAACACGAACTCCATAGATCCGGTTTTTTGGTATCAGTTACTTTTACGATGTTGGCTCCGTTTTTTCTAGCCTCGATCCGTGCTTTGTTCAACAAGCTGTTGAAACTGCAATCTGTAGAAAAACCGGAATCCTGAAAGCGCAAGCTGCCGACTTTAATAAGGTCGTCCGGCAGCTGGTGTTCCACGTCTAAAAAGGCTACAGGTTCATCAGGGGTTAAAGAGGTTAGTGGATTAGACACGTGGGAAGCCAGTTTTGGACTACACCCGGTGATCCCGAATGTAATTACCACACTAAAAAATAGAAAAGCATACCGCATAAAGGATGTTGTTAAGGTATTGATTTACAGAAACGTGACCGCTGTTTAGGAGGTCCTATTTGCGGACGAATATATATAATAATCCAATTCGTTTTTGAAAAAAAAATGACGGTAATAAAAAAATAATAACCGAATAACCGTTAGATTATCAAGTATTTATGCTTTTTGAATACAAAATGTTCCGTACCTCAAGTAGCATGAGGGCTTTTGTGTATGTCAGAAGGGAGCCATTAGAAGTATTCTCCTCACCCCAGCCCATCTCCCGAACTCCTTCCTTAAGTAAGGGGTGGAAGTTGGTTATTTAACTGTACTACTAATTATTGTACTAATACGGTGAAATTTCACCGTAACAAACTCTTTGAAAAGTTGGGTGTTGCGACGATTTATGAAGAGATTTCGTATACTATGGTGAATAAGTTAATATGAGTTTAGAGCTCAGCAGATTCTAAAAATTAGCTATTACTAGTTCTTAGATCATCCTAAACTGGTTTTAGAATCGCTCAGAATATCTTTTCGAGTTTGTCGCATCGAGCGTGTCACACTGAGCTTTGTCGAAGTGCAGTCGAGATGTCACATACGCCTGTAAATAATGCTTGACTGTCTGATGCGATTTCTCAGTGGACCATTAAAATGGAAGGTCATCATCGTCGTCAGATTCAATGTGACTAAAGTTATCTAAGGTTTTTTTTCTTCTTTCAAGTTCATCATTTATAATGTCATCTAAACTCCTATTTTCATGGTAATAAAAATCCTCATAAGTTGGTATCATTTCATCAGCATATGAGTCATAATCTTCAATTCGAGTAGTTTTTGATGGATTACTTTGTTCTATTAAATTTATTGAAGCATTGTAATTCCAATTCTTATCTATAATATACTCTATATCGAAACTAAAAGAACTGTAAATGGAATTTTGAATATATTCCTTACTTTCTTCTAATTGTCGTATTAATTCGATATGGTAATCTTTTTCCACATTAACCTTTTCCAAAAAATAGTAGCTTTCATTAACTTTTTGATTAAATAGGTTTTTTGTGCGATCAAATAAAATACTATTAGATTTTAAAATTTTCGTGTTGATATTGAAGTGTTTTAGAAATAGCTTGAACAAATCTAAAAACTCGTCTAAACTCCCTTCGTTTAACAGTGAGTAAATAAAAAAATCGGGGCTAAAATTAGAAATGATTTTGTTTAGATTTTGATTACTTTTAATTTCATTCAGAAATTTCTTAGAATAAAAATGAGAATTATCATTACCTTTTAAGAACTCCCAATTTGAAATTTTCAGTAAAAAACTATTGGCAATTGGGGTTTCATTTTGAGTATTAAAGTAAAAATCAAATATTGAGGTTAAATAGTAATCATTATTAAAGTCTTTTTTCGAAATAAGTGTGTTACCAAATTTTCTTAAATGATCAATCAATTTTATACTTATTTTCTGCCTATTTGAAACATAAGGTTTAAAAAAAAAGTACCATTGCTTAATGTGTTTAGAGCTCATTAAAATCCGTTCTATTTCCGAATAATTCTTATTTATATAGTACTTAAGGAAGTCTTCAAGAGACGGATTAATGAATCCTATAAATGCTAATGTTTCACTATTATCGAAATCTATATCCAAAAAACGTTGGTTTATCACTATAAATCCATCATTAAGTCGTCTTATGGCTATTTCGGAGTAATGGTGCCAGCTGTTTCGGTCAAACAGTGCCACTTTAAAAGATACTGCAATTATATATAAAATTAATGTTACTCGTTCTTTAA
>Ga0207888_100166_pt1 | contig 40053 bp, 36 predicted proteins | sample LinPmetageLP43_FD_184055 | JGI IMG/M metagenome (GOLD analysis project Ga0207888, IMG submission 184055) | Marine viral communities from the Pacific Ocean - LP-43 (SPAdes) | ecosystem: Environmental > Aquatic > Marine > Oceanic | place: Pacific Ocean | collected 2010-08-27
GGTATAAATCAAAAAAGCTTGACGATAATAGAATCGTCAAGCTTTAAATTATAAATTTAATCCATCAATAATCTGTATCGTTTATTTAGGACTAGACAAAACCCTTCGTGTATAAAATGTTCTTTTCTTTTGAAACACACATAACCTAACCGCAACATTTAATTAAATATTTTATAATGTGTGTAGATTTTACTGGAGGTTTTATGAGCACTATTTGTCTAACTAATCAAAAACTGATTTGCTATGCATAAAGCTTTGATTTTTCTTTTTATTTTAGGTATTCAAGTTGCAGTTGCTCAGACTGAAGATGACCCAATCACCATCACTAAAGGAACTCAAAATGTAGAACTGAATCTGCGATTTTCTGGTATTAAAAATGACGTGCAGGTTTTGGTACTGCAAGTGGAGATAGATCAAAGCTTTTTGGGCTTTCTACAAACTATGGTTTAGCAGTTTCCGAAAATTTAATCGTGGGTGCTCATCTGGAATACAAATATGCTGAAGATGTAAACACGTCTTACCGCAACGGTGTGATAGAGAATATTGAGCGCTTTTATGGTTTTGGAATTTATGCAAAAAAATATTGGAACATCTCTAATCGTTTTCTCATCAACGGTAGAGGTGGAGTAGATTATGGTTTTTCCACACTATCAGAAGACTATACTGATGGAACCCTTTTTAGAGTGGGGTTTAGACCGGGGTTAACCTATTTCTTTAGCCCACACTTTGCTCTTAAAGGTGCCTTTGGATTTATAGGCTATACCAGCATTGAACTAGAAGATAATGAAGATTTTCAAGAATTTTATTCTAAGAGTAAAACCTTTGATGCACAATTTGGTATGTCTGAGATTAGCCTGGGTATTTCATATTGTTTTTAAGTAACTGATATTAATTAGAGGCTTAATAAACATACAGCGCTGCTTTTTACCTCAGTTCTTTTCCGAGCAAAGTTTTTTTGTATATTAATTCTATTACAAAGCAAAAGGCTATTATTCCTAATGCAATAATAACGCCCATTTTATTGGTAGAAAATTGTTGAATATTTAATGTGACAAAAGCAACGAAGCAAAGCAAACTTGCAGTTAAATGAATCCATTTTTTCGAATCAAGTTCTTGATGTTTTTTATAGCCGATATAGTTAACTATGGAAAAGATTAAAAGAAATCCAGCGCTTCCGGCAGTTGATATACTTTGTAAATTGAACAAATTGACTAAGGCAATAGCTAAAATAGCTGTTATTAGTAAACCTATAGGTTTACCCCAGAATTTATGGCAAAAATATTTTGGCAACTCATTATCCTCTGCAATATCATAATTCACTCTTCCACTCCCTAAAACAGTGGCGTTTATTGCTGAAAATGTAGATATTAGAGCGGTTATTGAAATAATTGTAAAACCCACTTTTCCCAGAACTGGTTCTGCAGCTTTTGATAGCACATAATCTTGGGCGCTTGCAATTTCTTTAAAAGGTAAAGCGCCAACAGTAACAATTGCAATTAATATATATAAAACAACAACAAAGCCAACTGCTCCAAAATAGGCTTTTTCAGTATTTTTTTCTTTATTCTTTAAATCAGAAATGGAATTGGCAATTAATTCAAATCCTTCATACGCTACAAAAATCACCATACCTCCAGAGAGTAATAAAAGTGGATTTTCCCAATTTGTTGGTGATAATTGATCAAGATTTTCAGGGTGCACTGTAAAGCCATAAAAACCTACACCGATGAAACCAACCAAAATAACCAGTTTAACAATCACTGCGATTGACTCAATTTTTCCAACAAGGGTTACACTCAAGTAGTTTATGAGTAAAGCGATTGCAATAATCGAGCTTTGAAAAATCCGAGTATCAATTTCTTTATTCCCGGTCAAGGAAATTAGTTCTGCTCCATAGGAGCCAAAAGCAGAAGAATATAGTGCTAACATGACAATATAGCTTATCCAAAGCAAGTTGTTTATTCCGCCAGCAAAAATCCCATTTCCATATTGTTGATGTATAAAACTTACAGTTCCTCCGTTTGCGGGATATTTTTTTGAAAGTTTGGCGTAAGAATATGCAGTTAGCAAAGCGATTAAGCCAGCAAACAGGAAGGCAATGGGAGTGCCCCCTTTAGCCAGTGAAACCGCAAGTCCTAAAACTGCAAAAATTCCACCCCCAACCATTCCACCAATTCCGATTGAAATGGCATCTTTTAAACTTATTTTTCCGTCCATATTAGTTGTTTGATTCCACCAGCAACCATTTTGTTTTTTAGTGCGCCGGTATCCAAATATTCCAAAGCTACCGAGCAATCTCCAGTAATTCCAACCCAAACAGTTTTAATTTGGTTAGGATTTAATTCCGAAATATGTTCAGTTTCGTAGCCTATAATTTTAATAATACTTTCAAACCTTTAGAAGTTTTCAAAAATACATGATACCTAAAAGTAAAAAATTATTACATATCACTCTTGAGGATTTCCGCAAAAGCTTAAAAATAATCAAGTTGAAGTTGTAATTGATTTTGAGTTGCTAATTAGTAATCATTAATAAGATCCTGATAAACTCGGGGAGTTGGATAAATACCTACCATCTACCAAATCCTCTTTGCTATATCCATTTACTTCTATTCAAAACTATCTGTTTGTTTGGCATTGCAATTTAGTACTTTAAGTAGGAGCCTCTATTAGAGCTGTTGAGTAGTTTGGTTATGTGAGCTAGGTGTTTTACCAGCCTTAGGTATGCCTTATCCTCGGGTGATCTACGGGTGAACCCCGGGTGAACCTTGAGTGAAGTATGGGGAAAGTAGGGGGGTAATGCAAACAACCTTTTAATTCAGTTTTTTAGAAGCTTTTATGGATTTAAAAAGCGGATGACTAATTGTAAATATAAGCTAGTTTTCAAGTCTTGTCAAGTTAGAATCTAGAACAACGAGCTATTTCTTTATTCTTAATCTTTAGGAGATATGCGCGCTAGGGAACTACAAAAGTTTTACGGAGCCCTCAGGATTTTATACTTCGTGTAAAATACCGGAATAGGAAATGTATCTTAAGTATACTAAAGTTTTCATCGACGCAAAAATTGGTTCACTATTGTATAACTAACCAATTATTTTAGAAGGTACTCTAATTAAGTCCCAATGCGCGTTTAACTTCAGGCATTAAATCTTTGCCCTTTGCCATAACCAGACCAGCATCTTTAGAAGAGTCTAACACGTATAAAAATCCCAGATTATCTGCGATCTTAGTCACTAGGTCTTTGGCTTTTTGCTTTACAGGAGCGTAGAGGAGTTCGCGTTTTTCGGCGAGTTGTTTATCTATGTTTTGCTGAGTTTGTGCTAAGTTGCGCTCAATAAGTTCGAGATCACTTTTTCGTTTTTCCTTTTCTTCAGGAGATAGAGTAGAGGCCTCATCTTCAAACTTTACAAATTGTGCCTGATATTCACGGTACGAAGTTTCAAAATCACGTTGGTACGCTTGCTTGAGTCGGTTGAGTTCTGCATCAGCTTCAGCCCCTAGCGGCATACTGTTGATGACTTCTTCCATATTAATATGCGCAACAGTTCCCTGAGCAGAAAGCGTCATAGAAAGGGTTATAAAAAGAATACAAGCAATGTGTTTAAATTTCATACGGGGTATTTTCAGTATTTATAATGAAAAAATGAGTGTCTAAGAATATAAATAATCTATTTTCAAATATGATGCCCAATTATTCAAGTAGGGCTTAAATTCAAAAATACAGTTATTTCAGCTATTTATAGTAAAAGACTGTTCGAGATACACAGTGTTTCATCTAGTTCTGAATTACCTATACTTTTTCTGCTAGTATTAATGAAACAGCTTGTATTCTGTGGAGTTTACTCGATAATCGAGATTTAAATGCTCCGAGACTTGTCTCGATCTAAAAATGTATTGTTCAGTTTAATGTTTTGCGGGCTTGCCCCTAAGGAGTGTTTACTCAAATTAATCTTAAAAACAAATGCTAAGAACATGGATCTTTGCAACTTTACTCGATAATCGAGATTTAACTGTTCCGAGACTTGTTTTGTTTTAAAAACGTATTGTTCAGTTTAATGCTTCGCGGGCTTGCCGGAAGTAGTTTATCCATAATTTATAGACCCTCACTTTATGCAAAATAATTTACAACTCACTTTAGCACTTTTGGTCTTGCTGATCACAAGTGTGGCAAAGGCTCAAAATAACCGTTCTTCTAACGGTTTTAAAGATTATTTTCCCATCGCAGAGCGCCCTTTTCTTGCTGCCGGTACAGGAAATAATCCTTACGAAAGAATTTTACTTGAAGCTAAACCTGTGGTTTATTACAGTATATATAACGATATACGCGATGCGCTTAACAGAGATACTATTGTAGCAGGTGATGCTGTTTATCTGAGTATTCAGCCGCATTTACGTATTTATGACGAAAACTCTAAACCGGTAAAAACACCTTCTTACAAAGCATTTATTGGTTGGCAATCTATAATAAAGACCAAAAACAATAATTTTCTTACTGCAGCGATAGAAACGGGCCATTATTCTAACGGGCAAAGTAAATCGGCTTTTAGTGAGGAGTTTGAAGATAATTCTGATGAAAGTAGCGCTTTATATGATGCCATAACAGACGATACAGATTTGGCAGCATTGCTCAATAGATCTTCTGGAAATTTTTCAACCAATTTAACGCGTGTTTCTTTAAATTACCGGATCAATACCTTTGATGAAGCTAATTATCCGTTGCGTTCGCATTCCTTTACGCTGGCGTATCAATTGTATCACAACCGATTTTTAGGTGCTTTTCAATTTGGTGGTTACAACCCAGAAGATATAGATATCTATGGCAGGCATCAGATAGAGGGTTGGTATGAGTTTACTGCACACTTTAAAAATATGCGTTATAGCATATCGCAGCGTGTTTTTCTGCATCCTGATGTGCACCCTTCTGCTGTTATATATCGTTCTGAAACCAGCGCAACTTTGTATCCTTGGGATACTGATTTAGGTTTTATGGCTCGTTTTAATTTTGGCTATGACGATTACAATTATCGCTTTGTAGATAATTATCCCAGATTTTCAATAGGCTTAACATGGGATTGGTTTACGCCATTTGTGGTTAAACCTAGAAAACTGCAGGTTCCCAAAGAACGAGAATAAATCACTCAGTACGCGTGATTTGTTATTTGCGAGTACTGTTTAAATAGTCCAGCACATTTATAATTAGAAAAGCCTTGCAGTATTCCAAAGGCTTTTCTAATGAGTTAATACTTCAATATAAGTTAGAACATCTGTTCAGTTCGTAAATGAAGAGCAGTATGGAATATAAGCTCATTTTAGATAGATAATGTCAGGAGAGCATCTTAAGTTAGTCTTAGCTTTTGCAAAAGGGTAGGAGCGGCTTTTGAAACGAGAGAGCTATAATAAATAAAAAGACCTGTACTTGCGTAACAGGTCTTTTTCCAACTTAAAACTAATTTATTATGATTTGGGGAAATCTTTATTCGTTAGAAGCAACTTTGGAATTATTTTCAAGATGTTCAATGATTGCAATACCCTCGTTATGATTTTCAAAATTATTAGATGCTAATGCAAGCGTTTCTAAGTTTTGCATTTGATGAAGACCGTCAGGAATAAAACCAACAAGCTTGTTGCTTGACAAGTTTAATTCTTTAAGGTTATCTAACTGTAACACAGCCATAGGAAATTGACCATTCAGGTTATTATCAAAAAGATTTAATACTTGAAGATTTTTAAGGTTAGCTAAATCATCACTTAAAGAACCGCTTAGGTTATTACTAGTAAGTAACAATTGCTCAAGGTTTGTAAGATTGTAGATTGTATTAGGTAATTTACCATCTAGCATATTACCGTTAAGAACTAATACTTTTAATTTTTTTAGGTTTCCTATAGTAGCAGGAATAGAACCTTGTATTTTGTTAAAAAATAATTCTAAAGAAATTAAAGCGTCAAGATTACCTAAACTTTCTGGTAATTGACCATTTAAGTTATTCATACTTAAGTTAAGTCCTACAACATTGTCGTTTACAACTTTAACACCGTGCCAAGTTGCAACATCAGCATTAAGGTCCCATGTGTTGTTCCACTCAGCACCATTAGTAGCGTAATATAAATCAATCAAAGCCTGTTTCTGTGTACTTGAAACTTCTGCCAAAGCTGAAAAACTTAAGAAAGCTGCTACTAAAAAAGTAAAGATTGATTTCATAGAGGGTTAATTTATTTGTTTAACATCGTAAATATAGCGTATTTCAACCTTTAAATGCAATTATATTCGATGAAATACACTTAATTTTTTACAAGTACATTAATTAAATGTATTTTACTTGTATAAAAAATGATAAAAAAGAATGTTTCATTGTTTTTAATCTAAAGATATACTAGATTAAATACATTTTAAGCTGATTTATAAACAGCTATTTAAAGTATTTTCCTACATAAATAGAGTGTGCTAAGTGAGAAAGAGTCTAAGTAATCAGATTCCTTTTATCAACTAAAAACTAATGAAAAAACAAACTAGATTCTAAGTCTTATTCCTATTTATTATGTATTGCATTTTTTAAAAGGAAAGAGTTATTCGTTTCTAATATAGGGATTTAAGTTTTTTGTAGATAAGTAAACACGATTAAGTGCTAGACTTGAATTTGTCAGCTATTTGTAAAATAGCTTTTCCACTTACTTTATGTTTTCCCTCAAAAGGAATCTTTTCAATATTTTCACCGAATGTTTTTTGAACAAATTCAAGTTCGTACTTCAGTTTATTTGGTGTGAGGAATTCATCTTCTAATCCATACGTAATAAAAGTTTGTAGGTCTTTGATTTTACTAAAATCCGCCGTATTTAAGTTTTTAGGCACACTCCCGGAATGCAGCACGAGTGTATTGCAGATTTGTTTTCTATAAGCCAGCCAACGTGTTACAACTGAAACTCCTTGCGAAAAGCCCAATACCACAAAATTTATACGACTGTTAAGTTTAGGCTCTAATTCAGATTTATAAACAGCATCCAGATAGTTGAGGACATTTTCTATTTCATCTTCAGTATTAATGCGGGTGATCCAAGAAGCTCCTACATATTTATAAAGCTTGTCTTGATAGTATTTGCTGGGAGCTTGCGGTGCTACGATATAATTCTCCTCAGCATTCAAGTTTTCAAAATGATTTAAAAAATAAGAACTCAAATGACCCAGACCGTGGCAAACGAGCCAGACATTTTTTGTTTTTTCAGTAAACTCGTTGAGGGTTTGATAAGTATTGGTAGTTTGATAACTCACCTTTTTTTCTTCACGCATCTTTTAGGTTTAGTATCTTTATCGGCCATGTAGCATTAGAATTTTTACAGTATTCTGAATTCGATGGAAGTAGATAGGTTGTACTATTTTTTACAACTGCAAAATAAACAATAGTCAATACAAGCTTGGAGCAAGTACTGGTGATTGTCCTAATAATAAAGAATTTTTTTTAAGACTTATGATGAATCAAGAACAAAAAGAGCAAGCCCTGAAGCGTTGCAACGCCATTTGCAAAAACACGTTGATGGAAACTTTAGATATTGAGTTTATAGATATAGGTGATAACTTTTTAACTGCGTCTATGCCGGTAAGTTCAAAAGTGCATCAGCCTGATGGTGTATTACATGGGGGTGCCTCTGTTGCCTTAGCTGAAAGTGTAGGCAGTGCAGCAAGTATGATGTTTCTTGATGTTGAAAAAGTTTTTGTTAGAGGAATCGAGATCTCTGCAAATCATGTAAAAAGTATTTCTGAAGGTTTGGTTTATGCTAAAGCTATCTATTTACATAAAGGGCGCACCACACAATTGTGGGAAATACGAATCACCAATGAAAATCAAGAATTGATTTCGCTTGTAAAATTAACTACCATAGCTTTGTCTAAAAAATAGCATGACTACAGAAGACTTGTTTAGCAAGGCTAATGCGCAGTATGCCAAAAATTTGCCGTTTGTGCTTTATAGAAAACCCGAAGCAGACTTACTCAATGGTTTGTTTCAGGAAGATAATTTTTTGCATAAAGTAGAGACCTTTGAAGAAACAGGTTTTGTTTTTTCACCTTTTGATAAGGATCAAACTGGTATTCTGATTCCGGGGATCCCTGAAGTAACCACAGATTTTAAAGAAGAAAGAGCTTCTTTAAAAAGCACTACTATTAAAACCGAAAGTGCAGCAGAAGCTGATCATATACAATTAGTAAAAAAAGCTGTAGCGGCTATACAAAATTCAACGCTTCAAAAAGTGGTGCTTTCGCGGGAGCAAAGTCAGGAAATTGAAAACGTAAATCCCATCACTATATTTAAAAGACTTCTGTTTAATTATAAGACAGCCTTTGTCTATATATGGCATCACCCTCATGTGGGAACCTGGCTAGGCGCAACACCTGAAACGTTGTTGTCGTTAAAGGGAAGAAAATTTGAAACCATGGCACTCGCGGGAACTCAAAAATTTACAGGTTCTTTAGCTGTAAATTGGGGTGATAAAGAAATTCACGAGCAACAACTAGTCACTGATGAGATTGTGACCAATTTGCAAGCTTTTGATTTACGCTCCTTACATGTAGGTGATCTGGAAACTCACCAAGCCGGAACTTTATTGCATTTGCGCACGTTGATCTCAGGAACATTTAATACCGAAGGTCAAAATCTAAAGTCTTTATTAAAAGCTTTGCATCCCACACCGGCTGTTTGTGGTTTACCACGAGATTTAGCTAAAGACTTTATTATACAGGAGGAAAACTATGATAGAGCGTTTTACACCGGTTTTCTGGGCGAACTCAATATTCTTAGAGACACTTCAAAGAAAAGATCGCGACGTAATGTTGAAAATCTGGCCTATAAGACTTTAAAAAACGAAACCAAGCTTTTTGTAAATCTAAGGTGTATGCAATACACAGATTCTAAGGCGCTTATTTATATAGGTGGCGGCATCACCGCGGCTTCAAACCCTAAGCTTGAATGGCAAGAAACGGTAAATAAAGCACAAACTATTGCGAGTGCTCTGTAAGGCTTTTGCTTTGTTGTATTTTTGTGATTAAATGAAATATTCTAGTATACCCATCGCACAGTCTGTGGTTTTGCTTTGTTTAGAAAAAGGCATCAACCATGTCGTTATATCTCCGGGATCGCGTAATGCTCCACTCACCATAGGTTTTACACACCATCCTGACATTTATACTTACAGTATAGTTGACGAGCGCTCTGCAGCATTTTTTGCATTAGGTCTCGCGCAGCAATTGCAAAAACCGGTAGCCGTTTGCTGTACTTCCGGTAGTGCAGTTTTAAATTATTATCCTGCAATTTCAGAGGCTTTTTACAGCGATATTCCGCTTGTGGTTATTTCAGCAGATCGTCCAATTGAGCGTATAGATATAGGAGATGGTCAGACCATTCGTCAGCGTAATGTATTTGAAAATCACATTTTATATTCGGCTAATTTATATTCTGAATCTGTGCCAGATACTCCGTTGACAGATCCGAAGTTAATTCAGAAGCAGCGGGAGGTCACCAAGCACAATCAGCAAGAAATCAATAAAGCGCTCAATGAAGCATTAGTAGGAAAGGGGCCGATTCATATCAATGTTCCGTTTTATGAGCCGCTCTATAATACGACCGAAGAAAAATTGGTAAATCCTATTCTGGTAGATCAGCAACCCAAAGCCATTGAACTTACCGATGATCAATTAGTGCCTTTTCTTTCTAAATGGAATAAAGCCAAGCGGAAACTGGTGTTGATAGGTGTATTGCACCCCAATACCATTGAGCAGGAATTTTTGAATCGGTTAGGCGAAGATCCAAGTGTTTTGGTTTTTACTGAAACAACGTCTAATCTCCATCATCCTAATTTCTTTACCCGAACAGATAATATAATTGGTTCGCTAGACGATGCCGGTTTTAAAGATCTGCAACCTGAAATTCTTGTGACTTTAGGCGGAATGGTAATCTCAAAAAAGATAAAAGCTTTTTTACGCAATTATCAGCCGCAAGAGCATTGGCATATAGATCCCAAGAAAGCTTACGATACTTATTTCTGTCTCAATAAGCATTTTAAAATGCCGGTTAATTTTTTCTGGTCCAGATTCTTAGAGCAGGCACAGCCGGTAGCAAGTAATTATCAATCAGATTGGCTTGAAGTTCGAGAACGCAGAGATGCGATGCATAAAGCCTATACAGATCAAATGACCTGGTGTGATTTTAAAGCTTTTGATTTGGTTTTAAAAGAGCTCAGGCCCAATAGTTTATTGCAACTGGGGAACAGTTCTACCGTGCGTTATGTGCAACTTTTTGATATTGATAAATCCCTAAAGGTTTATTGTAATCGTGGAACTAGCGGTATAGACGGAAGCACTTCTACAGCGGTAGGTGCGGCAATTGCAGCTCGATTGCCCACAACCTTAATCACCGGAGACCTCAGTTTCTTTTATGACAGTAACGGGCTCTGGAATGCTTATTTATCGAACGATTTTAAGATAATCGTGATTAATAATAGTGGAGGTGGGATTTTTAGAATTCTTCCGGGAGATAAAGAATCTCAGGCTTTTGAAACCTATTTTGAAACCACTCATAACCTTGATGCATCTCATCTTTGTAAGATGTTTGGCTTGCGTTATTTTACCGCAGCAACTGAAGAAGAGCTCATACAGGCACAGCAGGATTTTTATGCTGAAAAGAGCAAGCCCTGTCTTCTTGAAATCAAAACACCTAGACTAGAAAATGACCGTATCTTGTTGAGTTACTTTGATTACATCAGATAACTTTTTTTTAATTTTATGTATCTTTAAAGAAGTTAAATAATTTAATCCACTAAAAATTAAGTATCCTCATGAGTAAAAGAGATGAAATGATTGCTAAATATGCAGCAGACCTTAAAGAAAAATTAGGTGTCGATGCAGATTTGGATTTGTTAACCAAGGTAACCATTGGTTGTGGTCCTTCAATTTATAACAAAGATTCTTCAACAGTTTCCGGAGGAAGTGAATCAGAATTAGAAACTGTAAAAAATAACTTTCTAATCAAAAAATTAGGTTTAAGTGACGGTCCGGCATTGATGGAAGGTATCAAGAAAGTATTAGAAGACTATGGTACTTCTAACCGTAATAAATACCGTGCAGTCGTGTATTATTTACTGACTAAGCATTTTAGTAAAGAAGAAGTTTACAGTTAGTAATTACTGTATTTAAAATATTGAAAAACCGCCTCAAACACTGAGGCGGTTTTTTATTGGCACCGCCAAAAGATATACTACCCCCGAAGCTTGACTCGAAATAGGGAATTTCTTTTAAACAATGCCTCAGGGCCTGTCATTGTCGGCAGATGGGCTTGCCCCGAGGTAATTTACTGTATTGCTGTTCAGTTCGCTTAACTAGATGATCGAGATTTAAACGCGCTAAGTGTTCCTTCTATGTCTTATGCTCTTTCTTTTAAGGCTTTGCAGATCTGTCGCAAGCTCGTTTACTGCTTACACGCTATAATGTCTAAATAAGGAGGTTGATCCTCTTATTTTTCCTAATTTTGAACACCTTAAATAAAAACTATGCTGGCACTAGGCGAATACCATAAAATGACTATAGATCGTGATGTAAGTCCCGGTCTTTACTTGCGTGATGAAGATGAAAATGAGGTGTTACTTCCCGGTAAATATGCTCCAGAAGGTTTTCAACTTGAAGATGAGATCGAGGTTTTTGTATATCTGGATAATGAAGAACGTCCTGTGGCAACTACGCTAAAACCGTTTATTTTAAAAAATGGGTTTGCTTATTTAAAATGTACTTCGGTAACAAAAATAGGTGCCTTTGTAGACTGGGGATTGGATAAAGAATTATTTGTTCCGTTTTCTAATCAGGTAACCGAAATGCGCGAAGGCAGTTGGTATCTTGTCTATATGTATCTTGATGAGCGAACCAATCGTTTAGTAGGTTCTTCAAAATTCAATACCTATTTAAAAAATGAGGATATTGACGTTCAGAAATTTGATAAAGTAAATCTTTTGGTTTCTCATTTTTCAGAACATGGAGCGCACGTGATTATTAATGAGACTTATCAAGGTTTGGTTCATAAAGACACTATTTTTGAAGATATACGTGTAGGTGATAGGCTTCCTGGTTACATTAAGCGTGTGCGAGAAGATAAAAAGATAGATGTATTGCTTCAGCCTGAAGGTTATAAGAGTGTAGAGCCTAATGCGCAGTTTATTTATGAAGAATTAAAGCGTAACGGAGGTAGTTTACCCGTTCACGATAAAAGTTCGCCAGAAGATATTAATGCGTATTTTGGGATTAGCAAAAAGCTTTTCAAAAAGGCAATTGGTGCTTTGTATCGCGATCGTCAGATCAATATTACAGAGAACAGTATTGAACTTAAAAATCAAGAAGATTAAACTTTAGTAGGATTGTTTCGCTTTTGCGAAAATTTATAAAGAATATACCATGCAAGAACCTGATTGGAAAATTGTTAAAGAATACCAAGATATCACCTTTAAAAAAGCAGATGGTGTAGCGCGTATCGCGTTCAACCGTCCCGAAGTGCGTAACGCTTTTAGACCCAGAACCACTGCAGAATTATTGGATGCTTTTCATATTGCACAAGAAGACACTTCGATAGGTGTGGTTTTATTATCTGCAGAAGGACCTTCTCCTAAAGATGGAGTATATAGTTTTTGTAGCGGTGGCGATCAGAAAGCTCGTGGCGATCAGGGTTATGTTGGAGACGACGGCTATCACCGTTTGAATATTCTTGATGTACAGCGTTTGATCAGGTTTATGCCAAAGGCAGTTATTGCAGTTGTTCCCGGATGGGCTGTAGGTGGAGGTCATAGTTTACACGTTGTATGTGATTTGACACTGGCGAGTAAAGAGCACGCTATTTTTAAACAAACTGATGCTGATGTAACCAGCTTTGACGGTGGTTACGGGTCTGCATATTTAGCTAAAATGGTAGGACAAAAACGCGCTCGTGAGATTTTCTTTTTAGGTCGAAATTACTCTGCTCAGGAAGCTTATGAAATGGGAATGGTAAATGCTGTGATTCCCCATGAGGAATTAGAAGCTACCGCTTATGAATGGGCACAGGAGATTCTTGCAAAATCACCAACTTCTATCAAAATGCTAAAATTTGCAATGAACCTTACTGATGACGGTATGGTTGGGCAGCAGGTTTTTGCCGGTGAAGCCACGCGTTTGGCGTATATGACTGAAGAAGCCAAAGAAGGTAGAAACGCATTTTTAGAGAAGAGAAAGCCTAATTTTGAGAAAAAATGGATTCCATAGTCGGTAAATTGAACAGGTTCTAGTATTTTTATTAGCAATCCTATCAAAAAGCTCATATGGAATATACGTTTACAAATGCCCCGGTAGACTTAGAGACCTTACCAGATTACCAGCAATTAACTTATACTTCGGTTTCAAAAAAGAGACTCTATAAAGTATGGGCTGTTCTGGCAATTTTCTTTGTTCTTATTGCTGTAGGGCTGTATTTTTTACGTGAAGCAACCGATGTACCTATGCTTATTCCCGGTTTGACTACTGGAGCCCTTGTAGTCTTTACATTGCTTTTTCTCTATCAGTTTATGCTTCAGAAAAAAATAGGCTATGCGTTGCGGGAGCATGATATAGCTTATAAAAGAGGCTTTCTTTTTGAAAAAATAACAGTTATACCCTTTAACCGAATTCAGCATATTTCTACCTCTGCAGGGGCACTAGATAAAATATTTAAGATCGCAAACCTCAATATTTTTACAGCGGGAGGTGCAGGAAGTGATATCAATATTCCCGGATTGCCACCTGAACTCGCAGCAAGACTTAAAGATAAAGTAGCTAATCATCTTACTGAAGCAGATGAATAGATCCTTTTCAGAACCACAATTGCAGTCAAAACCGGGAGTGCTTTTCATCTTTTTCTCTCAATTTTATAAATTCTTAAGAGCGCTTGGGCCGGTATTGCTGTATTTTATAATCAAAGGACCTAAAACAGACTATACTGCACAGATAATATTTGGAATAGCTGCAACACTTTTGCTGCTTCTGGGTTTTAGTGTGCTTTCTTTCTATAGATTTAAATTTCATATCGATTATAAAAACAGTGAATTTGTTTTACAAAAAGGAGTTTTTTCAACAGAGTCGATAAGCATTCCTTTTTCAAAAATTCAACAGGTTTATTTTAAGCGCTCGCTATTACAACGGGTGATAGGTGTTTACAGTGTGGTTATAGATACTGCCGGAAGTAGTGGGCAGGAGATTAATATTAAAGCTTTATCTGAATCAAAAGCAAAAGATTTGCAGCACGTATTGATGGATGCTGTAAATGAAACTAATCAGCATACAGAAGCTGCAAATTCAGACGAACTTACAGAAGAAAAAAAGATTTCTTCTACACTATGGAATTATAAATTATCGCCTCTAGCGCTATTGAAACTGGGGCTTACCAGTAATTATTTTAGAGGTGTCTGGCTGATTTTAATTTTCGTTGGTTCTATTTATCAGCAGATGGGTGATTTTGATTTGGTACAAAGCGATCAATACAAAGAAGGTTTAAAAGGCTATTTAGATGCGTACAGTAAGCCGATAGAACTATTCATTCTAACTGCTCTGGTATTTGTTGGCGTATTTGTAATTGGTATGATTATCTCCTGTGTAGAGATATTTATAAAGTATTTTGATCTAAATCTTACCCAAACCAAAGAAAGTTTAGAACTTGAAATGGGGCTTAAAACCAATACTAAAATCAGTCTCAAACCCAAGCGGGTACAGCTTTTGCGCGTAGTCACTAACCCGATACAAAAACGCCTGAATCTTCAGGAAACACAAATTGCTTTAGCTAGTAGTCAGGATAATCTGAGCAAAACAAAAATCAGTATTCCGGGCTTAGAACGTATGCAAATTGAACGCGTTAAGCGATTTTTATTCAGCAGTCCTATGCGGCCGGGGCGGGTTTTTAAGCCAGCATTTATCTTATACATTCGCTTGCTTATTTTAGCAAGTTTACCCCTTATCTTGACAGCCGTAGTAGCTTCATTTTTAGTGGCTAACTATATGGTAGAAATTCTGAGTATACTTTTTATTATTTTCGGTATGCTTATCATTCCTTATCAATATTATTGGTATCGAGCACTTTCTTTAGAGATCACACCAGAGTTTATCATTAGGCGCAAAGGTGTATGGAATCAAAAAACTGAAATTATAGAACTTTTTAAGTTACAGGCAGTTACGGTAGATCAACCGGTTTGGTACAAAAAACGCCAATTGTATAACTATACATTTCATACAGCCGGTGGAGCTATTTCTTTTCCATTAACTTCACATAAAATGCAACAGTATATCAACTATGCGTTGTATCGGGTAGAAATAAATAAGCAAGCCTGGATGTAGGCTTGCTTATCTTATAATTAAAATAAAAACTGATCAGTTTATTTCTTAGCGAATTGCAGGAAAATCTTTTGGTTTTGCCTCGTGCATAATACTGTAAACTTTTTCAAAAATATCTTCTGCTGAAGGTTTTGAGAAATAATCACCATCTGTACCATAAGCCGGTCTGTGGGGTTTAGCGGTAAGGGTTTGTGGTGCACTGTCTAAATGTTTGAATGCTTTTTGCTTGTCAAGCAAATGCTGCATTAAATAAGCCGAAGCTCCACCTGGCATATCTTCATCAACAACCAGAATGCGATTAGTTTTTGCAATACTTTTTACGGTATCATGATTGAGGTCAAAAGGTAATAAAGATTGCGCATCAATAACTTCAGCACTTATCCCCAAAGCTTGAAGCTCCTGAGCTGCTTGCTGAACTAAACGCAGCGTGCTACCGTATGAAAGAATTGTGATATCTGTACCTTCTCGTACCACTTCAACTTTACCAATAGGTGTTGTGAAATCCCCTAGATTTTCCGGTAATTTTTCTTTAAGACGATAACCGTTAAGACATTCTATGATAACCGCCGGTTCATCACTTTGCATCAGGGTATTGTAAAAGCCTGCCGCTTTAGTCATATTGCGAGGTGTAAGAATGTAGATTCCTCTCAAAAGACCTAACAGAGATCCCATTTGTGAGCCACTATGCCAGATACCTTCTAGACGGTGACCACGAGTTCTTACGATTACCGGTGCGGTTTGTTTTCCGTGTGTTCTGTAACGTAAGGTTGCGAGATCATCACTCAAGGTTGCCATAGCATACAAGATGTAATCCAGATATTGAATTTCAGCAATGGGGCGCAAACCGCGCAATGCAAGACCTATACCTTGACCTATGATCGTAGTTTCACGAATACCAGCATCAGCAACTCGAAGTTCGCCATATTTTTCCTGTAAACCTTCAAGGCCTTGATTTACGTCACCAATGGTACCTGCATCTTCACCAAAAATAACACTGTTAGGATACTTTGTGAACATAGCATCAAAGTTATCTCGTAAAACTACGCGCGCATCTACTGTTTCAGAATCGTCTTTATATTCAGGAGCGACCTCTGGTATGTTAGTAGCTTTAGTGTCAAATTCACTAAAAACGTGACTGCTATAATTAGGCTGTTCTTTTGTAATATAATCAGTGACCCAATTTTTAAGTGCTGTGATATCATCACTAGTTTCTTTGGCCACATAACGCAACGTTTTACGTGCTGCAATTATTACATCGTTCTTCAGTGCATCTTTCTCATCAATCAGATTCTGACCGATCGAGTTTATAAAGCTTCCGTTTTCACTCTGAGCACTGATTTTATTGATCAGGTTTAAAACAGTTTTTTTCTCTTTCTTTATAGGATTTAAAAATGCTTCCCAGGCTTTACGCTTGCCTTCGCGCACCTCCCTTTTTATGTCTTTTTCAACCTCCTGAAGTTCTTCATCAGTAGCGATCTGGTTATTGATCATCCATTCACGCATTTTTACATTACAGTCGTTCTCGCGCTCCCATTGCAAACGATCTTTGCTTTTATAGCGCTCGTGAGAACCAGAGGTAGAGTGCCCTTGGGGTTGAGTCAATTCTGTGACATGTAGAATTACCGGAACATGATTTTCTCTTGCAATTTTTCCGGCTTTTTCAAAAGCATCCATAAGAGCAGGATAATCCCAACCTTTTACCCGAATGATTTCATAACCTGTCTCTTCTTCATTACGCTGAAAACCACTTAGAATTTCAGAAATATTTTCTTTAGTTGTCTGGTGTTTTGCGTGAACGGAAATCCCATAGTCATCATCCCAAATACTAATAACCATAGGTACTTGCAGAACACCTGCAGCATTTATAGTTTCAAAAAACATACCTTCAGAAGTGCTGGCGTTACCAATAGTTCCCCAGGCAACTTCATTACCCTGATCAGATAAACCGTCGGTTTCAGTTTCAGGTACGTTTCTGAATATTTTAGAGGCTTGAGCTAGCCCTAAAAGGCGTGGCATCTGGCCGGCAGTAGGAGAGATATCTGCACTACTGTTATACTGTTCTAATAAATTTTTGAGTTCGCCATTTTCATCCAAACTGTGTGTGCCAAAGTGCCCACCCATTTGTTTTCCGGCACTCATCGGGTCATTTTCTATACTGGTATGCGCATAAAGACCCGCGAAGAAATTTTCTATTGAAAAATGACCAATTGCCATCATAAAGGTCTGGTCGCGATAATATCCCGATCGCCAATCGCCTTTTCTGAAAGCTTTAGCCATTGCTAATTGTGGCACTTCTTTACCATCGCCAAATATCCCGAATTTTGCTTTTCCGGTTAAAACTTCTCTGCGGCCTAATAAACTACATTCTCGGCTTGTAACCGCAATTTTATAGTCATTGATAACAGTAGCTTTAAAATCATCAAAAGAAAGTTCAGAAGTAGGCTCAGATTTTGTGTGCATAATATTTCAAACGGTTTCGGTAAAAATACGGAAAATTCATCTTACATACAATTCAATAATTTTTTAATAAAATGATAAATTTTCAATAAAAATTAATTCTGTTGAAAATAATTCAATTAAATAAAGATAAATCGAGGTTTTGATATAGAAAGTTAAATAAAACTTATTTTTTAAGTCTTAAAATTCTTAGTACCACTTGCGGGTAAATAAACTGAGCATTGTACCAATATCTAGGGTTACAATAAAACGTATTTTTTGATCATAATTGGGTTGTCCTACTTCCCAGCCATTAGAAGAATAAATGGGTAAGAAAATTTCAAAATAGTCTTCTACAAGTACGGTGCGAATACCGCTATCGTATAAGAAACGCGCAGGAGCTCCATGATTTTTTATTAAACCGATGTCTGCATAGCCATGAATAAAATTCCAGATTGTTGTACTGGTATTTACCGATGTAAGCCATTCGTTTCCGAAAGGGGTATCTAACTTAGATTTAAAACCACCTTCTGCAAGTATAAGCTGCTGGCTAAAAAGTCCTGAGTTTTCTGAACGTCCATAATAATTGTATCTAAACAGATAATCTGTAGGTCTATCTAACGCAAAACTGAAGTAATCACCGCGGGAACGGGTGTCGTTGTATAAAAATGTTCCGCCAAAGAATCTCAGATCAAACTGACGGTTATTTAAAAATACCCGGCGGTATTTTGCAGTAATAGAAAACTTGCTGAATTTTTGAGATAATTCAAAATCTGTATTCCAGCTAAAGGAATTTATGACACCCGGGTTGCTGTTTATGTATCGTACATTAAACACGCTGTAATTTGGATCGTCGTTGACAATCACATTAGATTCATCACGGTATACGTTGATGTTGCTAATAGTAAGATATTGTCTTTTATCTGATCTGAAATCATCAGTACGAAAAGCAAACGTCACAAATGGACTGTAGGTTTTATACATCGCGTCTGGAGCGTAAGACGAGAGTGAACCAGACATCCCAAACCGAATCGCAAATAAGTTATCTTCATCAAGATTCTGAGTGTATGAGAAACCGGCACTACCGGTCAACTTATTTGATTTTAACCCATACTGAGGTTCTATCTTGTAGTTAAATGGTTTTGATAACAAAGTTTTGTTATACATTTTAGCCCCTATTTTAAAACCATCGTAAAAGTTGTATTCTGCTACAGGCATAAAGAAAACCTGATTACGAGAAGGGTCTTCAAGGTCCTGAAGTAGTTTAAATTGAAACGGTTTATTAACTCCTAAAAATGGATTTACCTTTTTATAGTTATTTCTTCGGTTGAATTCTGGTACAAATCCTTTAGCATTAATTACAACTCTGTCTATACTATCTGCCGCAATACGTATTTGCTTCTCTTTTTCAAATCCTTCGACCCAGGTTTTTGAGACCACTTTATCGCCATTCATTCCATAAACCGGGATAGGCATTTGACTTTTTGTCTTGTTTCTAAGCTCTATTTTGATTGAGTCACCTTCTTTTTTTACTTCGTTAAATTTGTAATCTATGCGTTTTCTAGAATCAACAAAGTCTTTAAAAAACCAATCAAGGTTTTTTGAGGTTTTGCTTCTTAAAATAGAATCATACGTTTTAGAAGATGTGATTTTAAGTTTATTAGCTACATAAAAATCATCAATGCTTTCGTCTATAATCTCATCAGACAGATATTCTGAGAGGTAATTCATACCGCTCGCTGCTTTGTAAGAATTTGCAATGTTTTTATTGAACTTAATCAGGCTGTCATAAGGTGTGGTGAGCGGCTGATCGAGATTCATACGCGCCATATGCATATACAGCAAATTATACTGCTCGTTGAATTCCATTTCTGAAAGGTGAAACTGACGTGCAAGCCAATACCTGTTTAGTGTACCTACGACTTTAAGTTTAGGATAATAATGATCCATATATTTCATCATTGTGTAGGTCTTGATTCCGTCAGCAATCCAGCGATCATCGCGCGGATTTATAAATAGTGTACGGTCTACAAAATTGTCTATAGCTGTTTTAAGAATTTTCAGCTCATACTTGAAATCCTGTGGGAACGGACTCAAAAAATCGGGTAATTGATTTAAACCGTAAACAGGATTTTCGGCATAATCGATGTTGCTAATTACTAATTTTTCAAAAGGATAAGCACCCAATTCTTGAGTAAGAAATCCAGTTATTTTATCAATAATAATTGCCTCGCGATCGGGGATTACTTTGTCATCAGTAATGTTTGTGACAACGGTAAGATTATCTGTTTCAGTAATCTGAAATTCTGAAATCTGACGCAAATAAATAGTGGTGTTGTTTCGATCTTTACCTTCTAAATGAACCGTTCGGTACTTGTTATCCTTATTGACCGCTGCAGCTGTTTGTTTCAGTTCATTTACAAATCGATAATTTTTTTTATATGAAAAGTCTATTGAAAAATCTGTAGGAGCCATAAACAGGTCATCCAGATTTTTGTTACTGTAATAATGCCAGGTTCCGTCGTAAACTGCAGGAGCAATAAACCAATACTTTAAATTAAAATCACCATTATCAAGCGCTCCGTATCCCGTAAATTTCGCGTCGGGAATGCGAATGTTATAATTGAGCTTAATATGTTTAGTTTCTCCCGGTAAAAGCGCATTATTTAGCGTGACTTCGATTACATCTTCAGCATCTTTAAGGCGTTTAAAAGTAAGATTGTTAAAACTATCGCCTAGAATAGAATTTATTTTTGAAGAACCTCTTTTATCATTTTTAGCTAGGTGAAATTTACGGTCGTAATTTTCTGCAAAACGTTTGCCCAGTTTAGACTGTTTAGAAGAAAAGCTATGCGCCCAATCGTTAAAATAGATTGCTGTTAATGTATCATTTGTAGTGTTCTCAAAATAAACATCCTGTTGGATTAAGAGCATTTTAGACTCCTCAAGAAGTCTTGCAGTTATATCAATACGATTTTGCGCTTCGCTCGTAAGAGGAAGTGTTAGAAAACCCAGAAGAAGCATAATCAATAACTTCTTCATAGGTGGGTACATAAGTTTGTGATGATATTTAGCAAGATTTGCACCGAGATGTCAATTTTTGTTAGAATGAATCAATTACCATACCTAACGCAATAAGTGGGGTTTTGGTTTTTTAGTTCTAAAAATTAGGACTCAACTCATACTCATTGTAGAAATTATTTAAAACCTCAAGTACTTCATCTTCGGTATCTACTAAATGAAGCAAATCTATATCTCCGGCACTAATTGTATTGAATTGATCAAGTAGGGTGTTTTTTATCCATTCAAAAAGACCTTGCCAGTATTCGGTACCTACCAGAATAATTGGAAACTTATCAATTTTATGGGTTTGAATCAGAGTGATAGATTCAAATAATTCATCTAAGGTCCCAAAACCACCCGGAAGCACCACAAACCCCTGAGAGTATTTTACGAACATTACTTTACGTACAAAGAAGTAATCAAAATCTATGCTTTTATCGCCATCTATATATGGATTATCATGTTGTTCAAAAGGAAGGTCAATATTCAATCCCACAGAAGTTCCTCCGGCAAGATGCGCACCTTTATTACCGGCTTCCATAATACCAGGTCCACCGCCTGTGATCACGCCATATCCATTTTCTACAATTTTCTCTGCAATAGCAACAGACAGCTTGTAATATTTTTCGTCGGGTTTTGTACGGGCACTACCAAAGATAGATACGCAAGGTCCTATACGGCTCAATTTCTCAAATCCGCTTACAAATTCGCCCATTATTTTAAAAATGGCCCAAGAGTCATTTGTTTTATTTTCATTCCAGCCTTTGGGCTTATTCTCGTTTCTCATATGTATATAATAGTTTGTCTAAAATTAGATGGGTGCCTAATTTAGTTCATTTCGTAAAAACTTAGCGGTATAGCTTTTTTTATCTTTAGCTACTTCTTCAGGAGTACCTTTTGCGACCAGTTGACCTCCGTCTTTCCCGCCTTCATAACCTATATCGATTATATGATCTGCCATTTTAATAACATCCATATTGTGCTCAATAATAAGCATCGTATTTCCTTTATCGGTGAGTTTGTTCAGAACATCCATCAGTATACGTACATCTTCAAAATGCAAACCGGTAGTAGGCTCGTCCAAAATATAAAAAGTATTCCCGGTATCACGTTTAGATAGTTCTGTAGCGAGTTTGATACGCTGTGCTTCACCCCCAGAAAGTGTTGTAGATTGCTGACCTAAAGAGATATACCCTAAGCCGACATCCTGTATGGTTTTTACTTTTCTGTAGATTTTAGGAATATGTTCAAAAAATGGTACTGCTTCATCAATGGTCATTTCAAGAACATCGGCGATGCTTTTTCCTTTGTATCTGATCTCTAAAGTTTCTCTATTGAAACGCTTGCCCTGACAGGTCTCACATTCCACATAAACATCGGGTAGAAAGTTCATCTCGATCACGCGTAAACCACCACCTTTACACGTCTCACAGCGTCCGCCAGCAACGTTAAAACTGAAACGCCCCGGTTTATAACCGCGTATCAAAGCTTCAGGGATTTTAGCAAATAAACTGCGTATTTCGCTAAAAACACCGGTATAGGTTGCCGGGTTTGAACGTGGAGTACGACCTATAGGTGATTGATTGATGTCTATAACTTTATCACACTCGTCAAGACCTTTAATACTTGTGTATGGAGCAGGTTTTTTAACACCATTAAAATAATGGGCGTTCATAATAGGGTAGAGGGTCTCGTTGATCAATGTAGATTTACCACTGCCCGAAACTCCAGTAACCACAATCATTTTTCCTAGTGGAAATTCAACATTTACTTTTTTAAGATTGTTTCCTGTAGCGCCTTTAAGCACGATTTTTTTACCGTTACCTTTCCGGCGCTTTTTAGGAACAGCAATTTCTTTTTCACCGTTAAGGTATTGCGCGGTAAGCGTATGTTGCTTCAGCAATTGCTTTGGAGTACCTTCGCTAATGATTTCTCCTCCGTGTTTACCTGCAAACGGACCGATATCTATAACATAATCGGCACGCTCTATCATATCTTTATCGTGTTCTACAACCAAAACGGAGTTTCCTAAATCCCTTAAAGATTCCAGAGAGTTGATGAGTTTCTCATTATCGCGCTGATGCAGTCCAATACTGGGCTCATCTAAAATGTATAAAACGCCTACGAGTTGTGAACCTATTTGAGTCGCTAATCTAATACGCTGCGCTTCACCTCCAGAAAGTGATTTTGAACTTCGGTTTAAAGAAAGGTAGGTAAGCCCTACGTCAACCAGAAACTGGATTCTGGCAGTAATCTCTTTTAAAATTTCTGTTGCAATTGCGGTTTGCTTTTCGCTTAAATGCTTTGGTAATTTTTTAAACCATGCAGCCAGCTCTAAAATATCCATATGAGCCAGATCAGCAATACTTTTTTCGCGTACGCGGAAGTATAACGATTCTTTGCGCAGTCGCGACCCATCACATTCCGGGCATTGAACTTTTTCCATGTACTCTTTAGCCCATCTTTTTAAAGAAGCCGAATCATTTTTATGATACGTACTTTCAATAAAGTTGGCAACACCTTCAAAGTCAATTTTATAGTTTCGGCTTACGCCTAAAGTTTTAGATTCTACGGTGAATTTTTCATTACCACCATATAAAATCATTTCTATAGCTTCCTTCGGAATATCTTTTATAGGGTCTGTCAATTTAAAATCAAAGCGTTGGGCGATGATCTCCAATTGCTTAAAAATCCAGTTGCTTTTTTGATTTCCGTGGGGAGCGAGTCCTCCGGCTTTTATTGAAAGTTTAGGGTCTGGAATGATCTTGTCAACGTTCACAACGCGTAATTCTCCGATACCGTTGCATTTGGGGCAAGCACCTTTTGGCGAATTGAATGAGAAATTGTTAGGTTCGGGATTGGGGTAAGAGATCCCGGAAGTTGGACACATCAAACTACGGCTGAAGTACCGTGCTTCGTTAGTGTCGTGATCTAAAATCATCATCACATCTTCGCCGTGATACATCGCGGTATTGATTGTTTCCAGAATGCGTTTATCTATATCTTGATCATCTTCAATCTTTAGCCGGTCTATTACAATCTCAATGTCGTGAGTTTTGTAACGGTCTATTTTCATACCTTTTTCGATATCCCGTACTTCCCCATCTACACGAACTTTTACAAAACCTTGTTTTGCGATCTGCTCAAAAAGTTCGCGGTAATGTCCTTTACGGCTTCGAATAACCGGGGCGAGCACGTTTACACGTTTTCCAAGATATTCAGTTTTGATCAGATCTTTAATCTGCTCATCACTGTAACTCACCATTTTTTCGCCCGTCTCATAGCTGTATGCATCACTAGCACGTGCATACAAAAGGCGTAAAAAGTCATAAATTTCGGTGATAGTACCTACTGTAGACCGCGGACTCTTACTCGTAGTTTTTTGTTCTATAGCAATTACTGGAGAAAGCCCTTGAATTTTATCTACATCAGGACGCTCTAGACCTCCCAAAAACTGACGGGCATAAGCCGAAAAGGTTTCTATATACCGCCGTTGTCCCTCAGCATAAATGGTATCAAAAGCGAGTGAGCTTTTACCACTACCTGAAAGTCCGGTGATAACCACGAGTTTCTCGCGGGGAATATTAACGTCTATATTTTTTAAGTTATGGGCTCGCGCGCCATAAACTTCAATGTATTCTTGTGTTTCTGCCATTTTCTTTTTCAAGTGTGCAAAGGTACTGTAATTGGGTGAAAAACTGAAGGAAGTGTCTATCTCTAAACCCGTTAATTACAGTTTTAAAAATAGAAGTTTTAGAAGTTGAAGGTGCTGGTTTAGATACTGATTTGATAATTGCCCAGCATTTCTTTAATGACTTCTTCAGTTTGTGATAAGTAAGCGTCTCTCTTAAGTTGTATAGCGTCTACCATATTAAAATACTTAACAATGCTACCGTCTTGATAAGCTTCTGGCATTACGGGATGAACATAGTAATCTCTGCAAACACTTCGCGTATTTCCTAACTCTTTTGCTGTTGTATCGTACGCAGTAAGAATATTTTTAGCATTTTGGTTTTCTTCTTTTTCATAACCGATATCGCGCAGGGTTTCAAAGAAAATTTTTGAAGCAGCCCAGGTTCTAAAGTCTTTTGCGGAAAAAAGATCGCCACTCAATTCGTGAATATAATCATTCACCATGCCGCTATCAATATGATCTTTGGTTCCATCACTATCGTAAAACTGAAATAAATCCCAGCCGGGTATTTCTTCACACTCATTAATCAATTCTATCAACTGCGGATCTGTAACTGCGATATTATGTTCTTTTCCTTTTTTACCTACAAACTGAAACCTTATATCACTTTCTGTAGTTTTTATATGACGCGTACGCAAGGTAGAAAGACCATAAGTCTTGTTGCGTTTTGCGTAAAAGTCATTGCCAACTCGAATATGAGTTTCTTCCAATAAGCGAATTACCAGCGCTAAAACTTTACGTTTTGTCATTTCTTCTGCATCCAGATCCTGATCAACTTGTTTTCTCAATGCAGGTAAAATATTTGCAAAAGAAGCTTGCTTCAAAAATTTAGTTTCGTTACGTAATTTATTCCATGTTTCATGGTAGAGATAGACTTTGCGGTCTTTGTCGTCGCGACCTACCGCTTGCAAATGCCCGTTTTCGGGTTCTGCAATGAGAACGTCTTCCCAGGCAGGCGGTATTACCAGCTTTTTGATTCGTTTTAAAAGAGCTTTAGACTTTATGGTTTTATCGTTTTGACAATAGGTAAAGCCTTTGCCATGTTTCTTACGGCAGATGGTTAAGTGCTCATCTGTAACATAGATTAAATTGGCTACATGTGCAGCCTCTTCAGGGCTATTGAGAATGGTTTTGAGTTTTGCTTCAGTGATCGTCATTCCTCAAATTTAATGGCAATCTGAGCTGAAGTGTACTAACGAAATGTGAAATATCTGTACAAAAAAACTGAAAGAAAATTATGAAATATTAAGATTTAGGAAGTTGACCTTCTCTGAAAATTACTAAATAAAAATGTCCGGTAACTAAGAAGTAGTCCCGGACATTCATTATTGATGGCTAGTAAGAATTTAAATTTAGTCAAAATAACTAAAACTCTGTCCATCTTTTATTTTTAAAACGCTCTCGTAGATCATTTTAATTACATTTTCTACATCATCACGATGCACCATTTCTACGGTTGTGTGCATATAACGCAATGGTAAACTAATTAATGCCGAAGGCACTCCGCCATTGCTGTATGCAAAAGCATCTGTATCTGTACCTGTAGCACGACTGCTGGCTGCTCGTTGAAACGGAATTTTCTTTTCTTCTGCCGTATCAATGATCAAATCGCGCAATTTCTGTTGAATAGCCGGTGCATATGAAATTACCGGTCCTTCGCCTATTGCCGCGTGACCATTCGTTTTCTTTTCGATCATTGGTGTGGTTGTATCGTGGGTAACGTCAGTAACGATAGCAACGTTGGGTTGAATGGTATGTGTAATCATTTCGGCTCCGCGTAGACCTATTTCTTCTTGAACCGAGTTTACAATATAAAGGCCAAAGTCTAACTTGTTGCTATTTTCTTTAAGCAAACGTGCGACTTCAGCAATCATAAATCCGCCCATACGGTTATCTAATGCACGGCACACAAATTTATCACCATTGAGCACGGTGAATGTATCTGGGTAGGTAATTACGCAACCTACGTGTACTCCTAATTTCTCAACTTCTTCTTTGGTCTTGCAGCCCGTGTCTATAAAAATATTGTCTAAACTTGGTGCTTTCTCATTGCTTTTATCACGCGTGTGAATTGCGGGCCACCCAAAAACACCTTTTACGATCCCGTTTTTGGTGTGAATATTTACCAACTTAGATGGAGCAATCTGATGATCGCTACCACCATTTCGTATAACGTAGATCAAACCATCATCTGTAATGTAATTCACATACCAAGAAATCTCATCGGCGTGACCTTCTATCACTACTTTATATTTTGCATCCGGATTGATAACACCTACTGCTGTACCGTAGTTGTCTGTGATAAATGTATCAACATACGGTTTTAAGTATTCCATCCAGATTTTCTGACCTTCCCACTCATAACCGGTAGGAGCAGCGTTATTTAAATATGTTTCTAAAAAGTCCAGAGACTTCTCATTTAAAATGCTTTTTGACATAATTCTATTTTTGTACGAAAGTAAGAATATTAATACCAAAACCATAAGGCAATCTTACCGATTGTGTACTTTTGGAACAGTTTTAGCGTTACATCAATTAAAAATTAAATTGAAGAATTATACACTCCTTTTTGTGCTGCTTTATTCACTGTTTCTAAGGGCTCAGACAAACGAAGAGCCTGAAAAGGAAACAGATACTACTGATGCAGAATATTTTTTTGTAGAGGGTGACAGTATTGCACGGTCTGCAATTTTTCTGGAAGATGTTATTGTTTTAGGAAGGTTGAAGTTTGATGATAATGCTGCCCGTCGTCGGTATTTGATTCTACGTAGAAAAACCCGTAAAGTATGGCCATATGCCAAGCTAGCAGGAGAACGGTTGGTGGAGCTCAATGAGCGTTTAGATTCTATGCAGTCTAAACGAGACCGTAAGCGATACACTAAAATCATACAGCGCTACGTTGAAAATGAGTTTAAAGAAGAGCTCAAAAAGTTAACAAGAACTGAAGGGCAAATCCTGGTGAAATTGATGTACCGTCAAACAGGGCAAACCACCTTTGAGCTCATTAAAAACTATCGTAGTGGTCTAAAGGCTTTTCTGCTAAATACTACGGCGAGCTTTTTTGATATTTCGCTCAAGGAAATTTATGACCCTGAAGATGTACAAGAAGATTATCTGATCGAAGATATTTTACAACGTTCGTTTCAGGCTAAGGTTTTAGAGAAACAAGAACCGGCTATAGAACTCAATTTTCTGGAGTTGGAAAATAAATGGCGTAAGCCTTCAAAAGGGATTAAATAATGAAAATCTCTAAGATGAATTGGGTTTATATAATAGCAGCCCTGATTACGCTCGTAGGTTTAATTACCGGGAAGTATTTTTTCTTATTCTTTGCAATTCCTTTTGGGTTCAACTGGTTTAAAAGCAAGAAGGAAGAATAAAACCTGTTTCCTGAAAAACTTCGTTTAAAAAAATATGTACCTTTGTCTACCAAACTAGCGTTTCTCCCATTATGAGCCAGAAAGTCTTGCTTAATGCAAAAGAAATAAACATCATTCTAAACCGTCTGGCTTGTCAACTTATTGAAAATCATAGAGATTTTAAAGATACTGTTCTGATTGGCATACAGCCCCGAGGGATATATGTTGCAGAACGTATTAAAAAGTTGCTTGAAGACGATTATAATATCCCTGACATTAAATTAGGGTATCTTGATATTACTTTTTTTAGAGACGATTTTAGACGAAGTGACAAACCACTTGAAGCTAATAAAACCAAGATAAATTTTGTTGTAGAAGATAAGAATGTGGTTTTTATAGACGACGTCTTATATACCGGTCGTAGCATCAATGCTGCGCTAACTGCTGTACAGAGTTTTGGACGTCCTAAAAACGTAGAACTTTTCACACTTATAGATCGTCGTTTTAGCAGGCATTTACCGATTCAGCCCAATTATAGAGGGAGGCAGGTAGATGCGATAAACGATGAGAAAGTATTAGTGAAATGGGTAGAAAACGGAGGAGAAGATGTAGTCTATCTTGTAAATAAATAATTATAAAGTACCAGAATGAGCGAGTTAAGTGTAAACCACTTATTAGGGATTAAGTATATCACAAAAGCGGATATCGATCTCATTTTTGAAACTGCAGATCATTTTAAGGAAATAATCAATAGGCCGATTAAAAAAGTTCCTTCGTTACGAGATATTACTATTGCCAATCTCTTTTTTGAAAACAGTACTCGAACCAAACTTTCTTTTGAACTTGCAGAAAAACGCCTCAGTGCAGATGTAATTAACTTTTCGGCAGGGGCTTCTTCAGTAAAAAAAGGAGAAACGTTGATAGATACAGTAAACAACATTTTGTCTATGAAAGTAGATATGGTTGTGATGCGTCATCCCAATCCAGGTGCAGGAGTTTTTCTTTCAAAAAATATAAAGGCTAGTATTGTTAATGCAGGTGACGGTGCGCACGAGCATCCTACGCAAGCGCTATTAGATAGCTACTCAATCTCAAAAAAACTGGGTGATGTAGGCGGAAAAAAAGTCGTTATTGTAGGAGATATTTTGCACAGCAGGGTTGCACTTTCTAATATTTTTGCACTGAAACTTTTAGGAGCAGAAGTGAAGGTTTGTGGACCAAAAACTTTAATGCCAAAGTATATTGAATCTCTTGGTGTTGAGGTAGAACTAAATCTTCGCAAAGCATTAGAGTGGTGTGATGTAGCTAATATGTTACGTGTACAAAATGAACGTATGGATATTAGCTATTTCCCTTCAACACGAGAGTATACGCAGCAGTACGGTCTTAATAAAGAATTACTAGATTCTTTAGATAAAGAAATTGTAGTAATGCACCCGGGTCCCATTAACCGTGGGGTTGAGATCACCAGTGACGTGGCAGACAGCGGCCAGTCAATAATATTAAATCAGGTAGAAAACGGAGTTGCAATACGTATGGCTGTCATTTACCTTCTGGCATCAAAAATTAAACAACAATGATTGTAACCGAAAAAGAAAATTATACCATTCTTGCTGATGAAGAAGATGGTGTTAAAAGTTTTGCCTCTTTTTTAGATTTTATAATTCCTAAAGCGCATTCTGATAAAAATCTGGTTATAGATTTATTAAAATACGAGAAGTTAAATCTAGAAGAACTCTTGTATTTTTTACCCATTTCTAATCAGCAACGGGCAGCTCAGAAATCTTTTGTTATTGCAAATAAAGGTGTGCACATAGACGGTGTTCCAGAGGAGGTTATGGTTGTGCCTACTTTAGGTGAGGCAAAAGATGTTATTGAACTTGAAGAGATTCAACGGGATCTGGGGTTTTAAAGTAATCTGGCTTTGTTTCCTTGTTTTCTAGGTTTTTGTCGACCTGTTTTTCTTTAAATTTTCCTTTTTCTATTTTTAGCTGAATAAGCTGTAACTTACAGCAGAATAAAAATTGTTATTTAATTTTAATGAAGCTTACCATTTTAGGCTGTTATGCAGCAACACCTCGTACGTTCACAAACCCAACTTCACAGGTTCTTCAGATTAAAAATCATTTGTTTTTAATAGACTGTGGTGAGGGAACTCAGGTAGAATTACGTCGCAACAAGGTTAAGTTTTCAAAGATCAAACATATTTTTATCTCGCATCTTCACGGAGATCATTTTTTTGGTTTGGTTGGTTTAATTTCAACTTTCAGGCTACTCAACAGAGAAAATGAATTGCACGTTTATGGACCTAAAGGAATAAAGCAAGCGATCACGCTTCAGTTAAAATTGTCTAATTCCTGGACCAATTATCCACTGTATTTTCATGAATTAGAAAGTAAAGAGCCGCAAGTACTTTTTGAAGATGAGAAAGTTTCCGTAGAAACCATTCCTCTAAAACATCGTATTTACACGAACGGTTTTTTATTTAAAGAAAAGTCTGGAGAACGTAAACTGAATATGAGCGCCTGTCTTAAGCATGAGATAGATGTTGTTTATTATCGAAAAATTAAAGCCGGAGGAGATGCTAGGTTAGACGATGGCACGATAATACCTAATGAGAAACTGACTTTTGATCCCGATCCGCCGCGTAGTTATGCATTTTGTAGTGATACGATTTACAAGCCAGATAATTTACCACAGTTAAAAGGTGTTACATTCTTATATCACGAGTCTACTTTTTTAGAAGCACACGCAAAGCTGGCACTGCCTACTGGGCATTCAACAGCTAGAGAAGCCGGCTTGATGGCTAAACAGGCGAACGCTGCGTATCTTATTTTGGGGCATTATAGCACGCGCTATCCAGATCTGACGCTTTTTGCTAATGAGGCAAAATCCGAATTTGAAAATGTACTCACAGCAGATGACGGTAAGGTCTTTGACTTTGATGAGTTGGTTTCCTAATGATTAATACCCTTTTTTATTTAATTCAGCTATCGTTTTAGAGTTGAAGCTTTTCTTTTTCCATTTAATTTTAAATTAACGTAAAAGATATGTTTGGGCTTTTTAACTTTATACCGCATTGATGTAACTTGCTTTAAAATTAGGATATGGCAGAAGATTTAAGTGACTATAGAAAGTCATATGAAAAAAGTGAATTAACCATTACTCAGAGTGATCAAGACCCATTTAAACAATTTAAAAAATGGTTTGAAGAAGTTGAAGAAGTCGCTGGTGTTGATGAGGTAAATGCGATGACGGTTTCAACCATAGGTTTAGATGGTTTTCCCAAAAGCAGGGTTGTTTTGCTCAAAAGTTATGATGAAGAAGGTTTTGTTTTTTATACCAATTATGAAAGTGAAAAAGGGAAAGCAATAGCCGCCAACCCTGATGTATGTTTATCTTTTTTTTGGCCCAATCTAGAACGTCAGGTAATTATTAAAGGCAAAGCCGAAAAAGTTTCAGAAGAGACATCAAAAACGTATTTTAATTCAAGACCCGAAGGAAGCAGATTAGGTGCTTGGGTTTCTCCTCAAAGTGATGTTATACCAGACAGAGAATTTCTTGAAAAACGGCTGAAGGATTTAGAAAAAGAATTTTCTGAAAACGAAATTCCAAAGCCAGACTATTGGGGAGGTTATAAAGTTATACCTGTTGAATTTGAATTTTGGCAGGGCAGACCTAACCGACTTCACGACAGATTGCGTTATACACCCGGAGGAGTACATTGGAAGTTAGATAGACTTGCTCCTTAAATTATTTGAATCATGAAAACACTATACCTTATACGTCATGCAAAGTCTTCATGGGAGTTTGATTTAGATGATCATGAGCGGCCTTTAAATGATCGCGGTCTTGTTGATGCGCCTAAGATGGGTACTTTCGTTAGAGAAAAAATAACAATGCCTCAGCGTATTGTAAGTAGCGATGCCGTTCGGGCAAAAACAACAGCGTTGTTGTATTTAAAGGCTTTGGGAATCCCGGAAGAACAATTAGAATTGAGCAATGAATTGTATGATTTCAACGGTACGGGCTTAGATAATTTTATAAGATCCTGTGAGGATTCTGTAAATAAATTAATGGTTTTTGGGCATAATAATGCACTGACCCATTGGGTGAATCAATATGGAGATAAAGCAATAGATAATGTGGCTACAGCAGCTTTTACTCAAATCAATTTTGATGTAGAACGTTGGGAAGATGTAGACCAGGGAAAAACGACTCTATACGTTAAACCCAAGCAACTTAAATAAATGGATAACAGATTAAATATGGCAACACTGGGAGCAGATGAATCTCGATATATAAATAGAGAAATTAGTTGGCTACAGTTTAATGCCAGAGTTTTACAAGAATCTGCAGATGAAAGCGTTCCATTGATTGAGCGTCTTCGGTTTGTAGGTATATTTTCAAACAATCTTGACGAGTTCTTTAAGGTACGTTATGCTACTGTAAAGCGTATCGTAGAAGCAGGTAAGAAAGGCCGAAAGGCACTGGGTGTTTATGCGGCAGATGAGCTTCTTGAAAAGATCACGCGTATAGTTATACAACAGCAAGAAGAGAGTATGAATATCATAGATGATATTCATCACCAGCTAAAAGATGAAGGTATTTATGTGATTAAGGAAAATGAAGTTCATTTCCCTGAGCATAGTGAGTTTATCAAGACTTTTTTTACTGAAAAGGTAAGTCCGGCATTGGTAACTATTGTTCTTAATGAAGATTTAGAATTACCGCGTATTCAGGATTTAGAAGCCTACTTGACCATTACGATGAAAAAGAAAGGTTCTAAAAAACCTATTTATGCATTGGTCGAAATTCCTAGTGAATTAGATCGCTTTGTAGTCTTGCCTCAGGTAGATGGTAATGATTATATTATGATTCTCGATGATTTGATTCGGTATAATCTAGAATCTGTATTCAGTATTTTTGAGTACGATGATATTTCGGCACATATGATCAAGATTACCCGTGATGCAGAATTAGACTTAGATTCTGACCTAGGTAAAAGCTTTATAGAAAAACTTTCAAAAAGCGTCAAGGGCAGAGAAGATGCAGAGCCAGTGCGTTTTGTTCACGATCAGACGATCGATACTGATACATTAGCCTTCTTACTTCAAAAATTAGGTATCGAAAATAACGATAGTATCATACCAGGCGGGCGTTACCACAACCGTAAAGATTATATGGATTTCCCGAGTCTGGGGCGTACTGATCTTCTGTATGCAAAGCAAAAGCCTTTACCTATAAAAAACATCAGTCTTAATGATAGCATGTTTAAAAAGGTCGCGGAGAAAGATTTCCTTCAATATACACCATATCACACCTTTGCTTATGTGATCAAATTTTTACGGGAAGCTGCACTTGATCCAAAAGTTAGAACGATTAAGATTACGATTTATCGCTTGGCTAAACTGAGCCATGTTGCCAGTGCCCTCATCAATGCCGCGAAGAATGGGAAAGAAGTAACTGTACAAATTGAATTAAGAGCTCGCTTTGATGAAGAAAGCAATATGCGTTATGCTAACAAAATGCAAGATGAAGGCGTAAAACTTATTTTTGGTGTTCCGGGGCTTAAAGTGCACAGCAAAGTATGTGTAATTGAGCGACAGGAAGGTTCACGGTTAAAGCGTTATGGCTTTATTAGTACGGGGAATTTTAATGGAATGACTGCAAAAATTTATACAGATTATACTCTGTTTACTGCTAATAAGCAAATACTTAAAGATTTGAGCAAACTGTTTAATTTCTTTGATACCAACTATATCGTAAATACCTATCAGCATTTAATCATTTCACCACATTATGCAAAAAATACGTTTTATAAATTAATTGATGCTGAAATTAAAAAAGTCAAGAATGGCGGGCGAGGCTATATTCGGTTAAAGCTGAATAGTATGTCTAATTACGCCATCATAGACAAACTGTACGAAGCTAGCCAAGCAGGAGTACAGATCGATATGATCATACGTGGTGTATGTTGTCTGATTCCCGGAGTTGAAGGGATGAGTGAAAATATTAAAATGATTAGTATCGTAGATAAATTTTTAGAGCATCCACGTGTTTTGATCTTTGGAAAGGAAGGCGAGGAAAAAGTGTTTATTTCTTCTTCAGACTGGATGACGCGTAATTTGGATAATAGGGTAGAGGTTACTTGTCCTATTTATGACGAGGATATCAAAAAAGAGATTATAGAAACCTATACAATTTGCTGGAATGATAACGTAAAGGCCCGTGTAATATCGGCTAAACAAGATAACGCTTACCGTAGAAATGATGAGGCCCCGCTACGCTCTCAATTTGCTACCTACGATTACTATCTGAATAAATTGAATTAAGATGATTGAGTTAAAAAAATATGGAGCCATAGATATAGGTTCTAATGCAATTAGACTTTTAGTAGCCAATGTTATAGAGGTTGAAGGTAGAGACCCTATTTTCAGAAAGAGTTCATTAGTGCGGGTTCCTATTCGTTTAGGTGCAGACGTTTTTAAAGCTAAACGCATATCAGAAGAGAATATAGAGCGTATGATAGATACAATGGAAGCTTTTAAGCTCCTTATGCGTGCTCATAAAGTTGTAGACCATAAAGCGTGTGCAACTTCCGCTATGCGAGAAGCAGAAAATGGAGAAGAAGTTGTAAAAATCATCAAGAAAAAAACCGGAGTACAGATCAATATTATAGATGGGAAAGATGAAGCTGCAATAATTGCTAATACAGATTTAAAATCGCTAATTGCTACAGATCGATCGTATTTGTATGTTGATGTAGGAGGAGGTAGTACAGAGTTTACACTGTATAGTGGAGGCGAAGTAGTAAACTCAAGATCGTTTAAATTGGGAACTGTACGTTTACTGGAAGGACTGGTGGGGCACAGTACTTGGGATGAGGTTGAAAACTGGATTAAAGAAGTGACTAAAGGGCATGCTAAGATTGATTTAATTGGTTCAGGCGGGAACATCAATAAGATTTTTAAGTTAAGTGGTAAAAAAGATGGGAAACCTCTTACATACTTTTATATGGTAAGTTTTTACGAATTCCTGCAGTCTTATACCTACGAAGAACGCGTAACTGAATTGGGTCTGAACCTGGATCGCGCTGATGTAATCATCCCAGCGACACGTATTTATCTTTCAGCGATGAAATGGAGCCGCTCAAAAAACATACATGTTCCTAAGATTGGATTGTCTGATGGTATAATAAAATCGCTTTACAACGATAAAAAGCAACCTGTTTAGGCTGAAATTAAAAATAGTAGTAATATTGTTTTTGCTACAACACTGAACTTCAATGAAATTATAACAAATTATGAAGAGAATTTTACTAGGTATTTTACTTTTAACGACACTAAATACATTTGCTCAGGGAGTGCGCTACGGTGCAAAAATGGGAGTTAATATCTCAACACTCAGCGGTGATGATTTTGAAGACTCGAGTAGTCGCTTAGGCTTTGCGGCAGGTGTTTTTGCAGAAATTACAATGGGAAATTCATTGATTTTTCAACCTGAACTTTTATATTCTGGTCAGGGAATAAAGCCTAATACTGGCCCAGAGGGTAATTACGGTTTTGGAACAGATGGTTTACCAAACAGGCCTTTTGATGAGCGAGCAGAATTAGATTATTTGCAAATACCACTTTTGGTAAAGAAAAATTTTGGAAAGTTCAATGTTCATATAGGGCCTCAGGTAGGAGTTGCCATTTGGAATTCAGACAATAATGGTATTTATAAGAACTTTGATTATTCTGGTCTTGCAGGAATTGGCGTACAAGTCTTAGACGGTGTTCTTCTTGAAGCACGGTACTCAATGGGCTTTAGAAATATCATTGAAGATCAATATAATTTAGAAGGTAAAAATCAATATTTTGCAATTATGGCTGCTTACAGGCTCTAATCGCTTAACCATATCCCCAATAAAAAACCGACTTATTTAAGTCGGTTTTTTTATTAAATACTATATTAGTAACGTTTCAGTTTAACCGTGTATCGTCTGGTCTTTGCTGAGGTTCTTCATTATTTCAGCTTCAAAATCTAGAAGGTCCTGCCATTTTTCATTGACTTCTTTTTCATCACCATATTTCCGTGCAAAGCCTAAAAACATTGTATAGTGATTGGCTTCACTTACCATTAGATTGTGGTAAAAGAGACGCAGTTCTTCGTCTTTCAATTCTTGTGATAATAACCTGAATCGTTCACAGCTTCTGGCTTCGATAAGAGCTGCGTAAAGCAAACGGTGAACAAGTTGAGTGGTTCTGCTTCCGCCTTTAGGAAAAAATTTTAATAATTGATTTACATAGGCATCTTTGCGATCGTAACCTAAAGTGTTTCCGCGTGCAATAATTTTATCATGAACCAGTTTAAAATGACTGATTTCTTCTTTAACCAAAGCAATCATTTCTTGTACTAACTCTGTATATTCTGGGAACGAAACAATTAAGGAAATCGCCGTTGATGTAGCTTTCTGCTCACAAAAAGCATGATCAGTAAGAATATCATCAATATTCATTTCTACAATATTGACCCAACGCGGGTCTGTGGGTAATTTAAGTCCTAGCATTAGATATCAAGATCAAAAGTTTTACGCAATAATTCAAGATCAGGATTTTTATCCTTCAATTTCTCATATTTTTCACGCGTTGTATACGCATATTTTTTCTCTGCAGCCTCGTTAACAGTAACATCTATGGTAATGTCATAGTTTTCAAGTTTCCTTTTAAGGTATTCTAAAAGATTGTGTTGGGCACGCTCGAGCTCTACGCGCATCGTATCATTAGGAAACTCAAGTTGAATTGCAGTTCCTTTTAAGGTAGGAGTATCGGTCTCTAAATTTGAAGCTAAAATCTTTTCCCCTTTTTTCTGAAGTCTTGCGACATATTCTTTCCATACTGCCTGCATAGCAATTTCTGTAAATGGCTTCCGAGGCAATTGGCTTACATCAATTTCCTTTTCAGTCTTCTTTTCAAGGATTTCCTTTTTACGCTTTAGACCTTTTAGAGAAAGTCCAGAAACTTGATTTGTTTTTTGAGATAAGTCTGGTTTTATTCGCGGCTGAGGAATAGTAGGTTTTTCCGGAGATGTAGGCTGAATTTCTTTTTCCTGAGGCTGAATAGCTTCAGGTTTTGTCTCTGTTTTAGCTGAATCAACATCTTTAGTAACGGCTGTTGCTACTTTGTTTTGTGAAGCAGCCGGTTGTGCATTCTTGAAATAAGAAGCAGGGATTATGAAATTACGGCCTTTTTTTTTTCTCCATCAAAAGTGATAGAGGCCATTTGCATCAGACAAAGTTCTACGAGCAATCGTGCGTTGCGACTGGTTCTGTATTTTAAATCACACTCGTTTGCTGATTCTAACGCTTGCATCAAAAAGCTGAAACTGGTTTTCTGAGCCTGCTCGTGGTATTTCTTTTTAGTTTGATCTCCTACTTCTAACAATGGAATCGTTGATGGGTTTTTGCAAACCATAAGGTCCCTGTAATGTGAAGCCAACCCAGCTATAAAATGATGACCGTCAAAACCTCTGGATAAGATTTCATTAAAGTTCAATAGAAGTTGCGGAATATTATTCTCAAGAATTAAATCTGTAGTTTCAAAATACGTATCGTAATCTAAAACATTGAGGTTCTCAGTAACCGCAGCTCTTGTAAGGTTATCACCCGAAAAACTAACAACACGGTCAAAGGTAGAAAGTGCATCACGTAAGGCTCCATCAGCCTTCTGAGCAATGATGTGTAAACCTTCTTCATCAGCAGTTATACCTTCTTGTTTTGCTATATCAACCAGATGCTCGCGAATATCTTTAACCGTAATACGCTTAAAGTCAAAAATCTGACATCTTGATAAGATGGTAGGGATAATTTTGTGCTTTTCGGTAGTGGCAAGAATAAAGATAGCGTGCTTTGGTGGCTCTTCTAAAGTTTTTAGAAAAGCGTTAAAAGCTGCAGATGAAAGCATGTGAACTTCATCAATAATATACACTTTATAATTACCTACCTGTGGAGCGATTCGTACCTGATCTATAAGGTTACGTATATCGTCTACCGAGTTGTTTGAAGCAGCATCCAGTTCAAAAATATTGAATGCATAATCTTCATTCTCATCAACTTGATCATCTGCTTCCTGGTTTATTTTTTTAGCCAGAATTCGGGCACAGGTAGTTTTCCCTACGCCTCGAGGCCCCGTAAATAATAAAGCTTGTGCAAGATGATTGTTTGCAATGGCATTCTCTAACGTATTGGTAATAGCCTGTTGACCTACTACGTCTTTAAACGTTGCGGGTCTGTACTTACGGGCTGATACGATAAATTGCTCCACTGTTTTTTTAAATAAATAATTTCAGAAAACAATTTGTTATCTGAGTGAACAAATATAAAAATAGCTAGTCCATTTAAGGTCTAATACTAATGATTTTTGCCATTTTGTTATCAACAATTTTTGCATTTTTAGAATGCATAGTATTTAATCAGGACTAAGTAATAAAAGTGTATTTTTGCGGCAAGCAGACCGCCTTATCGCTTTTATTAAAACTTGTTTTTAAAGAAAGAGGAAAGTCCGGACACTATAGGGAAGCATAGCGGCTAACGGCCGTCGGCCATAATGCAAATTAAGGTCAGGACCAGTGCAACAGAAAGAATGTACAGATAATGCTGTAGTGAAACCAGGTAAACTCTATGCGGTGCAATGTCATGTATACCGGCAATTAAGTGCGTCTCGTGCGATGCCGGAGGGTAGACAGATTGAGCAAATAAGTAATTATTTGTCTAGATAAATGATAAGGTATTACTGCGTGCAGTAAGAACAGAATCCGGCTTACAGGTCTGCTTTTTTATTTAACTTTTTATTGAGCGAATTATTAATCCAATATATAGCTTCTTCTAAAGTAAAAAATACTTCAAGTGGTTTTTTAAAGAATGCCTTTTCAAAATTTGCGGTTTCTCTTTTTAATGATTGATCGCTTACTACGGCCATCCCGGTTATGTATTTATAAAATTTACAGGTTAAATAGTCTGTAGGGTTAACGTTGTAATCGTTTACCCTCAATGATATATATCCGTAATAATTACCTTTTCCGAAGAAATTTGTAATAGTCTCGTGGGCTTCAGCGATTTGTTTTGCATTCAAACTAATGCCTTCATTTATTTCAGAAATAACAAAATTTGGGTAAAAAGTCAAAATACAAAAGCTAAGCTTTTGTGTTTTAAGTGAATTCAAGTTGGGTTTATTTAGATGGTAAAAGTATCTAAAAGTCAGGTAATTAGAGTTAATTATGCGTTAAAAAAGCTAAAAGCACTTCCGCCATATTTTCTGATTTCGGTGAAGTTGGCGTGTTCATTTAGATCCGTATGTTTACTATGCTCGATTACAAGGCATCCATCAGCAAGAAGTAAATCATTTTCAAAAACAAGATCTACAATTTTTAGAAATTCAGCTGTATCAAAATCATAAGGAGGATCTGCAAATATCACGTCATATTGACCGCCGGCACGAGACAGATAGCTATAAACATCAGATTTTATGGTAGTGATATTCAGTTCTAAATCAGTAGCAGTTTGGTCTATAAATTTTGTACATCCCGCGTGCGTATCTACCGCAGTTACCGCTTCAGCGCCGCGTGAAGCAAACTCATAACTTATATTACCTGTACCAGAAAATAAGTCTAGAATATTGATCCTGGTCAGGCTGTATCTGTTTCTGAGAATATTAAACAGCGCTTCTTTAGCCATATCTGTAGTAGGGCGTACCGGTAATTTTTTAGGGGCTGTTATGCGCCTTCCTTTTAGGCTTCCACTAATAATTCTCATAAACTTAAATCGTATTGTAAAAATGAATTTTTAAGTATGCTGTTGCTTTCAGAAGAATAAAACTTGATATCCCTTATATATTCGAAAATAAGCTTGTAAGTGGCATCCTCTTCAGCTATAGCACCATTTAACCAAAGCTTTGTTTTTTCGGTATTGAGTTGTACTTGCTCAAAACAAAAGAGTATATAGTACACAAAATCTTCTGGGGTTTCATATTTAAAATGGTTGTTAAGCAAAAGTTTTTGACCCTGATAACAAACTAAATCAATGGCTTGTGGACTTACCTGAATAAAAACTTCAGGATTTTCTGTTGAGCGCGTTTGGTTAAGTATATTTTTTATTAGAATTGACTG
>Ga0207888_100168_pt1 | contig 39880 bp, 31 predicted proteins | sample LinPmetageLP43_FD_184055 | JGI IMG/M metagenome (GOLD analysis project Ga0207888, IMG submission 184055) | Marine viral communities from the Pacific Ocean - LP-43 (SPAdes) | ecosystem: Environmental > Aquatic > Marine > Oceanic | place: Pacific Ocean | collected 2010-08-27
CCCAAATTTCTTTCACACCAATAGTTTTAAGGTGTAGAACACACAATAAACTGGCTTGCAGATCTTCCCCAATAGCAACCAGAACTACCTCGCAGTTAGTTAAGTCGAGTTCTTCCAATGCTTTTTCATCAGTCACATCGGCAATGGCAGAATGCGTTAACACATCTGCCATTGCTTCAACGGCTTTTTCGTCTGAATCAACGCCTATGACACGATGTCCGAGATCGAGCAGTTCTTTTGAAGTTCGGGCACCAAAACGCCCCAACCCTATGACACCAAATTCTGCCATGTCAGACTCCTATTGTGCTTTTGCCGGTGCCAGGAACAAGGCGTTCATCAGCAAGGTATTTAAGCCGTCCATATAGGCACGGTACGTGGGTTCCTGAGTAAAGCTGATAATCATGCCTTTACCGCTTGGCTGCCACATTAGCAGTGGCTTATAAGGTAATTGCTGCGCTATATCGTCCCATAAAAAGCCACTGGCTAACAGGCTATCCGCGCCAGCAAACCACGCAATGTTGCGACCGTGATCAATATCAATGGGGGTAAATACGTCATTGCCGTTATAAATACTCACAACCTGCGGTTTAACGCCGGCGCTTAACCAGTGTTTTGTATCCACTTTGGCATTTAATAACGCACCGGGCACCCAGTCGGGGTCAGCGCCGTGCGGTTTTATCTCCGTTAAGAGCTGCTCGCGGCTTTCAATCACTTTACCGTCAACTTTAATTTCTTCGTCAGGCTCAGTAACGCCCTCTTCCGGCACTTTGCGTTCCAGTTGGGTATTAAGCAGACCGGTTTCAACCGCCCAGGCAGAAGCGCTGCCTAAGGTCAGCAACACACCGCCATCCGACACCCACCGTTGAATCTTTTCAACGCTTTTGTCGTTAAATACGCCAGAATAAGCACCTTCCGGTAATATCAGAACATCCAGGCCATCAAGGTCATTTTGCAGTAACTGCATGGTACGAATAGCCGTTACCGGGTACCCCATCTGACGTTCAATCACAAAGCGGGTATGCCCTGCACTGTAAGGGCTAACCGGCTCATCCCAGGCAATAGCAATGTTCGGTGCTTCCAGTTTGCTTACGTTGTGCGAACCAAAATTAGGTCCTTCTGTCATCCAGCTTGTATCAACACCTTCAACGGTTGCGCCTGACGCCTCAGCGAGCTTTTGTAATTTAGTCTGCAAGTCATCAGAGTTGTCAGCGCGGGTTAAAATCAATGAGCCACTGGGGAATTCACCGGCACTTTCGTGGGTGAAGGCTAATTCGCTTTGGCGAACCTCCAGACCTTCGCGCAATGCAGCAGTGAGGAAACGTCCTGCATTCATATCCCCCCAACGAACCAAAAAGGCCACTTTGGCGTCAGGGTTAATCACTTTGCCAGGCTCAATGCGCCCCTCTTCTACAAAGGCTGTGGCGACGTCAGGTAAGTCATCACAGGTGTGGCTGTCGACATTGAACATCAACGGCAGTGACCAACCGGTTACGTCGTAAATTTGGTCCGGCAGGTTATTGTTACGGCGCTGCTCCTGCTCTGCCAGGAAGTCATCCGCCATATCCACTTGCTTATCCATTAAGGTGCGTATCATGCGGTGTGCAGGTTGTGCCATATCAATGATATAAGCACCAGCTTCATAATCAGTACCGCACACATCAAACGCCTTTTCCGCCTGCTTCACTTCTGCACCCTGTTCAACCAGTAAAGAAGCCAGTTTACGTGCGGCAGCCGGGTCGTCCTTGGCGGGCAGAATAATAGAACGGACATCACCGTCTTCGCCGGCTTCAACCGCTGACTTGCGGTATTCCCAGAACTTCTGCAATAAGGCTTCGCGACGCTCAGAAACTGTCTGAATCGTCGAGATAGACGCTATAAAATGCTGCTGAACACCGTCGGCGTAGGTCAGTACGTCACCGTCTGTACGGTCAAACAAATGCCCGCGCGCTGAAGCCATCTCGTAGGTCATTGCAACTGAGCCCTGATACAGCGGCCAACTGGCACCGTAGCCCGGGTAAAACGCATCGAAAATTTCGCGGGTAAAATAATCAAAGCCCTTTTCGTCGAACCACTGGCCGTTATTTTTACCAATCCAGTTCAGCGTTTCGCGTTGTGACTCGGTAATCAGTGGATTATAAGGCCGAGCCTCTGGGGTGAAGTAATAAGTGGAATCGCCACCCATCTCATGCAGATCAACAAACACCAGCGGATAGTATTTTAATAAAGCATCTATTTGCCCGCTAATTTCAGGCTGAGTCAGTGCTATCCAGTCGCGGTTCATATCAAACAGGTAGTGGTTCGTGCGTCCGTTAGGCCAGGGTTCGTTGTGCTCCGCACTGCGGCGATCGCCTGAGTGCTCAAGCCCAACACTCATGTAATAACGATCCACAAAGCGGGCACGCCCGTCCGGGTTTTGCAGTGGATCAATGAATACCATGGTGTTATCTAACCAGCGTTGGGTCTGCTCACGCTGGTCATGCAGCAAATGATAGGCGGTTACCATAGCGGCTTCCGGTGACGAAATTTCATTGCCGTGAACGCCATAGGACAGCCAGATACTACCGGGCAATTCGTCAATTAACTGCTCAGCCTTATCGCTGTCGGTTTTGCGCGGGTCGGCTAAGGCCTGCATGCCCTTCATAAAACCGTCAAAGTCAGCCATATTGTCTTCACTGGAAATAACCGCGTAATAAAGCGTACGCCTTTCCCAGCTTTTGCCGTACTCAAGCAATTTTACTTGTTTGGGATAAGCCTGCTGCAGAGCTTCAAAATAACGGCTCATGTCGGCCGGGCTGGTAATTTTAGTGCCAAGCGGATAACCCAGGACCTGCTCAACAGTCACTTCTGAATTACTGTAGTTCGCTTCGGGAAGTAACGAACTCTCGCCCGAGAGTTGTTGTGCTTGAGTCGGCATGACCAACCATGAGGCGGCTATCAGCGCCGCAAATTTGAGACTGCGCATCTTCATTCCTGTTGTTTTATGCACTTTTAAACTGTGCTTGGGGTTTCTTTTTATGTCTCTCTAATGTAAAAGCTTGAACAAGGGAAGTGAAGCTCAATTTAGGCGCTATGAATAAAAAGACTCAATTAACCACTCTGCTGGCGGCTATAGCCACAACGCTAATTTTGGCAGGATGCCAAATAACACCTAATAACGTAAAACGCGTGGTCAATTCCGGCGTGCTTAGCGGTAGCGACCCAAGCGCCGTGGTGGAGTCTATGGCACGTGAACGTTTGCATAGCTACCGCAGCAACCCACAACTGCTTATTAGCGACATTGAGGACTTACGCGAGGCTTTGCGCGACCTGCGTGCCGTTGCTGAAGCCATTTGGGGCGACGAGGAAAACACGGTTCCCAGCTCAAAAAAGTACGTTAAATACAGTGATAACTTTCATGCCAAAGCCGTTGTCGATTTTGAGCAGGGCCTGCTGACCGTTGCGACATTGCATGACAGCAATGATCCAGCCAAAACCCGGGAACAACTCAAAACCGCTATTGTGCGTACGCTGTTAACGCCAACCGACCTCACTGCCGTTGATATTTTTACCGATAAAGAGCCTGAACGGACAGGAAAACCGTTTTTGCGCGGGCAAGTTGTTGATCAGGACAATGTCGTAGTCGAGTACGAATGGCGGGCTAATCGCTTTGCCGAGTATTTGGTGAAAAACCAGCTGAGCACCCGGCGCGCTAAAAACAACAAGGTGTATGAGGTTCAAATTTCCTTAGTCGACGAGCACCAGGAGCTACGCAAACACCAGTATGCCGACTACGTTATAGCCGCAGCGCGACGCTATAACCTGGAGCCTGAGCTTATTTATGCCATTATTGAAACCGAAAGCAGCTTTAACCCTTATGCGGTGAGCCACGCTAACGCTTACGGCTTAATGCAGGTAGTGGCATCGACCGCCGGACGCGATGTGTTTGAGCGCGTTCGTAAAATTCCCGGGCAGCCCACGTCTCAACAATTGTTTGACCCGGCTCAGAACATTGATATTGGCAGTGCCTATTTGCACATTTTGAACACCCAGTACTTAAAAGGTGTGCAACATCCGCGCAGTCGCGAATACGCTATTGTTTCAGCGTACAATGGTGGCGCCGGTAACGTGCTGAAAACCTTTTCTTCCAACCGCAGCAACGCGGTTCAAATTATAAACCGAAGTCAGCCCGGCATTGTTTACCGGGACTTAACTTCTAAGCATCCGTTAGCGGAGAGCCGCCGATATTTAGAAAAGGTGATGTACTTTAAGCAGAGTTACTGACACGAACCGCAACAAAAGTCTTTACCGTGCTCAGGTGCCGATGCTTTCTTTTCAACAAAAAGCAGGTTGTTTTCCAGGTGAATATGCTCGTGCAAATCATCCTGCAGCTCTTTTAAGCCTTTATAAAGAGCTGTCCAGGTACCACAGGCGCCTTCCGGTAGCGTTAAGTTATTGGTCAGTTCGTCAATTCTATTAAGTTCACCTTCATGCTGAACGTGTTCGCTTTCCATTACTGAAATTGGCCCGCCGGGATAAACACCACGAGACAGCAAAGGAAAAAGAATTTGTTCTTCTTTTGTCATGTGGCTTTCCAGCTCCTGCATCAGGTTATCCAGGTGTTCAGTCAGACCAACCGGGGCTTCGGGGTGATCACCATGAACGGCTTCAACGCGCATGGCTAATTGCTTTAACTCAGGAAGCTGTTCGCGATGGCGCTGATGAAAACGCAGATAAATATGCTCTATCAAATGCTTGGGTGAAGCGTCCTGCCATTGTTGCTCGGCAGTCTGTAAACGGTCATCGAAAGTACTCATGGGTCACTCCTGTTTGCTAAATAAAGTTTCTTACTCCGGTCAGGACTGCAACAAACAGGCCAGCTCCTACCCCGTTAGGATTATTGACTCTCCGGGGTGTCACGGTACTATCAACCCAACCAATAAGGGTATTTTTAACCTGGGCAGTCAATTTAACCATGTTGCAAGAAAGTCTATTAGCAGACCTGCTTACCGAGCAGCCTGCAGCGGTTCGTTTACAAAATTTAGTCAACACCTTACGCAGTCACTTCAACTGTGGCGCAGTGGTTTTATTAAAGCTGGATAATGAAGTGCTGCAACCGGTTGCTATTCAGGGGCTGGTACGCGAAGCGCTGGGTCGTCGGTTTGTTGTAGCACAGCACCCCAGGTTAGCGGCATTGCTGGCATCTCGTAACCCCGTGCGGTTTGAGCACGATTCGTCATTACCGGACCCCTACGACGGACTGCTCGCTGAGCAGCCAGGTAATGCGCTGCCCGTTCACGACTGCATGGGGATTAGTTTGTATCTGGAGAATAAGTGTTGGGGTGTACTGACCTTAGACGCACTGCAACCCGGTACATTTACCGACAACTCAATGATTGAACTGCAAAAGTTTAGCTTGTTCGTTGAGACCGCCGTTCGCATTGGCCAGCTGGAGCAAAACGTCAGGGCTCTGCGACAAGGCCAGCAACGCACTATGCCAAAATCCGGCACCACAGAAAGAAACGAGTCGGAAATTATCGGGCACAGCAAAGCCATTGAAAGTGTGCTGAAAGAACTGCGAGTGGTTGCCAGTGCCGATTTGCCCGTGTTGCTGCTGGGTGAGACTGGTGTCGGTAAAGAGCTGTTTGCCCGTGAACTGCACATACTCTCACAGCGCAGCGACAAACCCCTTATTTATGTAAATTGCGCGGCTCTGCCCGAATCACTTGCAGAAAGCGAGCTTTTTGGTCATGTAAAAGGGGCGTTTTCCGGCGCAACCAGCGACCGTTCAGGGCGCTTTGAAGTCGCTCACGGCGGTACGCTGTTTCTGGATGAAGTTGGCGAGCTGCCACTATCCATACAGGCTAAATTATTGCGAGTACTGCAAAATGGTGAAATTCAGCGTTTGGGCTCTGACAAATACCGAAAAGTAGATGTTCGCCTTATAGCCGCCACCAACCGCAACCTGCGCCAGCAAGTCAGTAATGAAACTTTCCGTGCTGATTTATACCACCGCCTTTCGGTTTATCCTTTGCCCATTCCGCCATTACGTGAGCGCGGTGACGATGTGTCTATTCTGGCCGGGCATTTTCTCGAGCTAAACCGGGCTCGTCTGGGGTTGCGGGCTTTGCGCTTATCGCCGGAGGCTGAGCTTGCCATACAACAGTATCAGTGGCCGGGTAATGTGCGTGAACTGGAACATGTTATCAGCCGGGCCGCTATTAAGCTGCTTAGCCACGGTGTGGAAAAAACCGATATTGCCACCATTGAACCCGACATGCTGGATCTTGATGTGCAACTGCCTTTGTCAGCCACCACCGACTCTGGGAAAAATTCTGCTGGAACCGGCTTACCTCAGGCTAACGTGTCGATGAAAGAAGCGGTAAATTATACTCAGCGTAAGATGATAGAATCGGCTTTAGGCCGCCATAACAACAGTTGGAGTCAGGCCGCTAAAGACCTGCAGCTGGATGCCAGTAACCTGCACAAAATGGCCAGTCGATTAGGAATGAAGTCGTGACGCGGGAGCTGTTAATTCGATTATTGTGGCGCGCTCTGGCGCTATTTTTTGTATTGCTTGGACTTATCGGCATTGCCCTGCCGGTAATGCCCACAGTACCTTTTCTCATTGCGGCATTGTGGGCTGCTAGTAAAGGCTGGCCACGTCTTGAAGCCTGGTTGCTTAACCACCCCAAATACGGCCCGGACATAAAAGCCTGGCGCGACCACCGGGTCATTAAACGCCGTTCTAAGCTAATAGCCTTAGTTATGATGGCAACCGGGTACCTGGTGCTATGGTTATTTGTTCCGCAAGTGCCTGTTTGGCTAAAAGCAATTGTCGGCGTTGTGCTGGTTGTGGTCGGGTGCTGGCTGGCTACGCGCCCCGACCACTCTCCGAAAGAAACTTAACCCGGGTTACCGTCGGCGCGGGGTGTTGTCAGCACCTTAAAATAAACCACCACATAAATGCCATAAGCCAGAGTCCAGGCTAAAGCACTACACATTAACCAGTGGCTGGCTAAATCGGGAGCCAGCCACATTAAAAAGACCCGGGTTAATGCCGCTATCAGTACCAGCAAAAATGCACCGTTCATTATCAGTTTAGGTTGCAACGGACGCCCACTATGGCCTAGCGAAACACGCGCTATCATGCTGAGGATCATATTTCCCATAGCTCCGGCGGTTAAGGCGTGCAGCGCCAGACTCTGCGTCAGGTCGAAACCCGCATAACGCAATGCAAATAACGCCAGACCAATGGGGATAAACCAATAAGCTAAATGCAGTGACCAAAGCAGCGGTACTCTCCAGGTTATCCAGATTTTCCAGCGCGCAACTCTTATCCCGGTTGCCACCGCTGAAACACCAAATAAAACGACCATTATCTGGTTAGGTAACAGCGTGTGCAGATTCAGAAAGTGCACAGCGAAGATAAGCCACAAGCTGCCTAAAGCTATGCGATCAAGCCAGACTATTGGCGTTACTTTAGGTGTTTGAGTCCCGTTGGCAGTAAACATTGGCAGCACTCGTCCGCCAATAATGGCCATTAACAAGGTCACCAGAAATACTGCGTTGTAAGCGCCAAGCACCTGAATGTGATAGTGACCAAAGTGTAAGCCGTAATGCATAAGCAAGTTGCACACCGTCAGCAACAGCAAAATGGGCACAAAGAATAAATTCCGGGTCTGATTTACTTTTAACACCATACGCCCGAACAGCAACGCGGCAACAGGTAAAAGACTGACATCCACAGCTGCAACCAACCACCACGGCAGTTCACCGCCCAACAGCAACATTAACCTGGCGGCTGCCCATAAAACGGTCAGAATAAGCAGAGTCTTGCCATGTGGTGCCCTAAGTCCGGTCCAGTTCTGCACCGCAGTTAATAAAAAACCCAGGACTATGGCAATAACAAAGCCAAATATCATTTCATGGCTGTGCCAGAACATGATGTTGCCGTATACAGGCAAACTGAGCTTTCCACCAAGTGCTAACCCCCACAGCAGCATCGCTACGGCACTGAACCCTGCCCCCAAAAGGAACAGTGGGCGAAACGCCTGCCGCAGAATAGGAGTTAACTGCTCTTCTTTTTGTCTGTTTGTGATTTGCATCACTGTCACCGCTTATTAATAAAAGATACATTTTTAATATACCTTTTATTTTGACGAAGATCGACGCTCTACCACTAAAAGTCAGTTAATACCTATTTAGATATTCTAGCCTGTCGCTAGCCCCGCCAGTTGCAACCAATAGCCATTGTTCTCCTTGCTCGTCAGTGTCACGGGGTGTTCCCCATTGATATTACTGCGAAAGCGTTGTAGCCAGTCGAAAGTTCCGTCGGGTTGCGGACTGATACGCACAGTATCGACCAGGCCATTCATACCCGGTAGCTGGTTTATCAGGTTATAGCGTGTACCCGATTGCGTCTGAATACCATTAAGCACAAACACCTGCTGACCTTCCTGGCTTTTCACTTCCCGGCCTTCCGGGTATTTTATGCAACACAGTTCGCACTGATCTTTCGGCCGGTTCTCTGAGCGAGCGGTAAAGCAGCGACCAGACCAGGCCAAAGGTATATGACCAAAGGAGAAAACTTCCACGTCAAAGCAGTCCCTCACGGTGTCGATAAGGCTGTGCCGTAACACGTCCTGCAGCCAGTCGCGGGAAAGTTCAAATGGAACCACCCAGCGAGTCATGCCCATATCAATGAGACGGCGCAGGCTCTGGTGATTATAAATATTAATGGCCGGCCCGGCGGTAAAGTTCAGCCCCTGCTCCTGCAATAAGTTAATAGCACTGACATCATTGGCTTCAACATCAAACTCGCCATTATCGCAATATTTACCCAGCTCCCGGAGCTCCGCAGGAGCTTCCAACAAGGTCATTGTCGACAGCGTTACTTTTTTCCCGGCTTCTCTTAGCATATGCGCTATCGCCAGATAGTCATCCAGCTTTAACTCACGAAGCTTACTGCAGACGGTTTCACCAAGATACACGTGTTCAACATCCGACTCGGCAGCTTGCTGATAAAAATCAAAAACCTGTTGTTTCGGCCAAAAATACAGAATAGGTCCTAGAGAAAACTTCATATTGGTTACTTCCATTTCCGGTGGTACGCGCCCAGCGTCGTTTGACTGCCTTCAGAAAGTGAGGCCAGAACCGAATTCCAGTTATCTTCCACTTCAAAGGCGTCCGGGTCGGTCATAACGGCATCGATAGCCTGACGCCAGACTCTGGTAATTTGCGACACATAAGCCGGGCTGCGCTGCCGCCCTTCAATTTTTAACGAGGCAATGCCTTCTTTATACAGTTGCGGCAACAAACTTAAGGTATTCAGGCTGGTCGGTTCTTCCAGTACGTTGTAAATTTCGTCGTCAACCGAAAAACGCCCTTTGCATAGAGTGGGATAACCCGCTTTTTCGTTTTCATCAAAACGATCGATAAGCACGCCGTTAAGCCGTGACTCCAGTTTATTGTCCTGTTCGTCCCACTCCACAAAAGCCGCAGGTGAGCAGGCTCCAGCGGTATTAGGAGACTCGCCGGATAAATAGGAGCTAAGATAACAACGCCCCTCCGCCATAATGCAGAGGCTACCAAAAGCAAAGACTTCCAGCTCGACGTCAGTAGTGCGCGCCAGGGCTCTGACTTGCTGCATAGACAACACACGCGGCAAGACCACCCGCGACACGCCAAACTGCTGATAAAAACGGATGGCTCCGGCGTTGGTTGCAGATGCCTGCACCGACAAGTGCCTTTCAACTTTGGGGTACCTTTCAGCGGCGTAAGCCAGAACCGCGAGGTCTGCAATAATCAATACATCAGCGCCGGCCAGAACAGCGTCATCGACCGCCTTTCGCCATTTTTCCCAACTGTTAGCGTGCGCAAAGGTATTAATGGCAACGTGCAGTTTACGACCATGCTTGTGCACATAGTCCGCTGCTTCTGCTAGCTTCATCTGATTTAAATTCAGACCAGCGAAATGACGTGCATTGGTTTCATCCTTTAACCCCACATAGACCGCATCGGCACCATTTTCTATAGCCGCTTTTAATGCAGGGATACTTCCGGCCGGACAAAGCAGTTCCATTTAAAACCTCTATTTAATATTTTGTAGCACCCTAATTATTAATTCATTATAGTGCTCACAACTTTTATTTTGTTGTTGTAAACGGAGCAAAATATGAATACCACCAACTGGGTATCTTCTATACCTAATATAATTCGACCAATAAACAAATTAATTCCATCGGAATTTATTAACTTCGGATCTGAAAAGTTATTAAACATTTTATTTAAGGAAGAAATCTCATCAGGGGACCTTAATTTTATTTCTGGAAACATAATAGAGATAAAGGTTAAAGACATTGATTTATCTCTATTTTTGACGTTAAAAGGAAACCAACTAAAATCCCTTAAGAGCCCAGTTGAACCCGACGTACAGCTCTCAGCAGACGGTGACGCACTGCTTTTACTGATTTACGGAAAGGTTGACCCCGACACTTTATTCTTTAATCGGAAACTAATGGTAAAAGGCAATACCGAATTAGGGTTACATTTAAAAAACTTCTTAGACACCATTGAGGTAAATCAAAAGCTACCAAGGGCCTTATATTTAATAGGAGACCGGTTTAGTGATTTTATTTATAAAGAAAAAGGTGAAACAATACAGACAAGTTAATTAAATAGTTTTTGACTGGGGTCAAGAGGTGGTTATGAGTACAGTTACCTGGGATAAAGAATTAATAGAAAAATACAACATTAATGGACCTCGTTATACGTCTTATCCCACAGCGTTAATGCTTTCCGAACAATTTTTAGAAAGCCGCATAGAAACCGCGCTGAAAAATGCAAATGACGGACTGTGTCTTTATTTGCACTTACCTTTCTGCCACAAGCTTTGTTATTACTGTGGTTGCAATAAAGTAATTACCCGCCACCAGCATAAAGCAGATAAATATCTGGATTACCTCGCCCGCGAAATGGCGATGTACCAGCCTATGGTAAGAGACAAGAAGATCCGCCAGATTCATTTAGGCGGTGGCACCCCAACCTTTTTGACTGAGCAGCAACTGACCCGCCTAATGGAACTGATTCATCAGCATTTTACCTTCGCGGATAATCCTGAGGTCAGCATAGAGATTGACCCACGCAGCTGCAGCGACGAAAAGCTTCGCCATTTACGTAAACTGGGGTTTAACCGTGTCAGCTACGGGGTGCAGGACTTCGACAAGAAAGTTCAAATTGCGATCAATCGCGTACAGGATATTGAGCTTATTGCACACCAGCTAAAACTCAGCAAAGAATTAGGCTTTGAGTCAATCAACTTAGACCTTATTTACGGCCTGCCTTACCAGCGTCCGGAAACCTTTAAGAAGTCTATTGAGCAAGTCATTGAAATGGATCCCGATCGCATCTCGGTATTTAGCTATGCGCATTTACCTCAACGTTTTGCCGGGCAGAAGAAAATACCGGAAGAATCCATTCCGCAGCCATCGGTTAAGTTGAGTTTGCTGGAACAAGCCATTACACAACTGAACGACGCCGGTTACCAATTTATCGGCATGGACCATTTTGCAAAAAAAGACGATGGACTTGCCATAGCTCAGCGCGAAGGCCGCTTGCAGCGTAACTTCCAGGGCTACACCACCGACGGTCAGGACGCACTGCTGGGCTTAGGTGTTTCATCCATTAGCCAGGTAAACGGTGTACTGTGGCAACACGAAAAAGAGCTTCCTGCCTACTACAAAATGATAGATAACGGACAAAAACCCATTATAAAAAGCATGGCGTTAAACGACGAAGATAAGCTGCGTGCCGCATTAATTTCTCAGGTTATTTGCCATTTCGAGCTTGATATAGAAGCTTTTAAAGCAGAGTGGGATCTCGACGATTTTTGGGCTCATTTCGCCGAAGCCATACCGCTACTAAAACCATTCATTGAAGACGGTCTAGTCGACGTCTCCGACAAAAAGCTCCGCGTCACTGACTTAGGTCGCCTCTGGGTTCGCAGCATCTGCGCCTGTTTCGACGAATACCTCGATCACGGCCAGAACCGCTACTCCAAAGTCGTTTAGCGGCTGGGGCGGTAACCCGGCCTCGGTTACGCTTGGAGAGCTGGTAAGAAAGACGCCGTAAACCCATCCCTGGGGGCTTGGGTGGCGCCATCCTTGGCGCCACACACTTTCTTACCAGCTCTCCGGCGCATATTGCGACCGGGTTACCTCTATCAGCTGACTTTGGAAAGCAAACCTTAATAGTCAGATCAACGGTAGCTTCCGAAAAGCGAGTGCGACGAAGCATCCAACTAGATAGAGGTAGAGCAACAGGGGAAGGTGTTGAGGGAAAGGGCTGTTGCGCTCAGAGAGTGTGTGGCGCCAAGGATGGCGCCACCCAAGCCTTACAGGGACGTACTTGCAGGCGTCTCTCTGAGCCGGGAACCTTAATCGCAAGAGAGTCCTTTCCCCTTCCCCGCTAGCTGAGGAAGGTGGCTTGGTTTAGCCATAGGTGTAGCAGGATGCTGGCTGCGTAGCCTATTGCTATTACCGGTGTCCATTTCAGGTGCGACATAAAGGTGTAGTAACCTCTGGCTTGTCCCATTAAGGCAACGCCTGATGCGGAACCGATAGAGAGCAGGCTGCCGCCGGTACAACAGGCCAGGGTTATTAGCAGCCAGTGTCCGGTGGACATTTCAGGGTCCATGGACAGTACTGCAAACATCACCGGGATGTTATCCACAAGAGCGGAGACCACGCCGAGAATACTGTTTGCTATGGTTGGGTCTAAACCACCGTAAAGAGACTCGGACAGTAAACCTAAGTAACCCATAAAGCCTAAACCGCCAACGCACAGCACAATGCCGTAGAAAAACAGCAAGGTGTCCCATTCGGCACGGGAAACCCGGCTGAATACGTCGAATGGCACGACACCACCAAGTTGTTGCAGGCGTTTTTGGTCGCCCTCGCGTGCTGCCATTGCTCGCTTGCGCGCCAGTGATCCCGGCAGGGTCATACGCAGGAAGTAACCAAAGAACTGTAAGTAGCCCAGCCCCATCATCATGCCGAGCACCGGCGGTAAATGCAGCCAAATGTGGCATGCAACGGCGGTTGCGACTGTTAATAAGAATAAGAACGTAATGCGCAGGGCTCCGCGCTTAAGCTCGACTTCGGTATGCAATGTTGTCGGACTTTTGTTCTCAATAAAGAAGCTCATGATAACTGCGGGTATTAAGTAGTTCACTAACGCGGGCACAAACAGCTGTAAGAACTCGGTAAACTCTACCTTGCCGGACTGCCACACCATAAGCGTGGTTATGTCCCCAAACGGGCTGAAGGCACCGGCGGCATTAACCGCTATAACAATACTGGAACAGCAAAGCGCGACGAACTTTTTATTGCCCTCGGCAACTTTCATGACCACAGCCGACATTAACAGAGCGGTAGTCAGGTTGTCCGCAATAGGCGAAATGAAAAACGCTAAAAAACCGGTTATCCAGAAGAGCTTTCTATAGGTAAAGCCCTTTTTCATCAACCAGGCGCTGAGCGCATCGAACAAGCGTCGCTCTTCAAGAGCATTGATGTAGGTCATTGCCACCAGCAAAAACAACATCAGCTCTGCGAACTTTAATAAGTTTTCCCGGAACGCCTCTTCCGCCAGAACGGCATTGTCGCCAGTATAAACAAACCCTATGAGGATCCAGATAACCCCTGCCGCAACCAGCACAGGCTTGGATTTTCTCATGTGCAGTTTCTCTTCACCCATCACCAAAATATACGCAAGAATAAAAATGACGATGGCGGCGTAACCAACGGTCGATGAGGTGAGATCGATACGGTCAGCAGAGGATTCTGCAGCCAGTACTGATACCGAAAACAGCAGCGAAATGACGGTAAACAGCAATCTTTTCATAGCGTTTTTTCAGTGCAGTTCAGAACCCAAAGATAAACTGCACCAACTCTCCTTGTTGGTTGGTGGTTAAGAATGAAAGTGGTTGATTATTCCGGCAGGAATTTTCGCGCGGAGATTACCACAAAACTCGAATTCTGAGAGCTACAGAAAGAGGGAAAACTCATCCCTCTCTGTAATCATTTTGTGCCACTTTAGCTTGCTCGGCGAAATACCCTATTGGATTGTGCCGCACCCACAGCAACCTCGGCTGGCTGCTTGCGATGATAATGACGCAAATGGTGCTCTTTTCGACGGCCTGCACTAAAAGCAGACACTCGTTTTAAGTAACCAATAACCCGGGTTCCGTAGTCAATGTCCTCAGAGCCACAGCTGGAACATTCGCTTAAGGTGCGTTTATCAATCTGCTCGCAGGCGTTACAAATGGTAATTTTGACGTTAATGCAGAAGTAATTACAGCCCGTTTTCGCGGCAATATTGAGTAACGACAAATAGCCTGAGGTGTTGAGCTTTTCATCAAGGTTCAAATGCAATGCCGAACCGCCATCCAGGTATTCAATCAATTCTTTTCCGTGAAGAACCAGTTTATCCAGCGCATTGGCATCTTCGTCTTCTACGGCATAAAAGTAGGAGTTGTAGCAGTCACGGCTCACTTTATAACCGTCAGATCGGTCCCACTTGGCGTTCTTCACACCCAGGTTTTCTGCGGGCACAAACTCGGTGTTAAACATATATCCGTATTCTTTTTTAGCGGCCTTGTTTGCGTCATAAATCACTTTTAGATGGCTTTGCACAAAGTCTTTATAGGCCTCGTTGTTTCCCGCAGTAATGCCCTGAGATTCAGCCGCTTCAACCATGCCGTTAATACCAATAGTCAAAAACTGCTTGTCCAGGGTAATAAAGCCCGCGTCGTACACGGTTAATAAGCCCGCTTTCTTGTATTCTTCCATCAACTTTCTGTAAGCCACCTGATATTTGTGAATTTTGCTGACTTCTTCCTCTAAATCTCTGCCATCCTGCACCAAACGGTTCATGTTCATGGTAATGACATTAATAGAGCCTGTAGCGACACCACCCGCACCCAGGGTATAAGAAAAGGTATTGTCGCTAATTTCGCTGCGTAGTCGGCAACAGGAGGCTAACGAGTCGGCATTGTCAGACAAATAAACAAAAAAGGAATTGCCATTTGCCATTTCCCCGGCGATTTTTTCGGCAAACAACTGATCTTTGCATTCTCCCTCGTTGGTCAGCATAGCAACCGTCACCACCGGGAAGGTCAATATCGTTTTTTCCCTTTCCTTATTAAACCAATCCAGGAAGAAGTCCTGTAGTGCACTCACCGAGTTCCACTCTGGTTTAGTGAAGTCCGCAGGGAAAACAAACTCACCAAACATACTGTCAAAGTAATGCTGGTCGTAAATAGAGATATTCCAGAACACACTCTGGTAGCCGCGTGCTGCCGCAGGCTGATTCAGCGCATACACCACGTGCTGCAGATGGTTTTCAATCTGGTGACGATGGGTATTTAAATAATCGTCGCCGTAGTCTTTACGGGCAAAGTAATCAAAGTAAGTTAAGAACTCGACCGTGGCAACGGCTCCGGCAAACTGCGAGCTCACCGCAAAAACAAAGTTAACAAAGGTGCCGCAAAACGATTCCAGGTGCTTGGGTGCCTGAGATTCACCGCCCAGCTTGGTTAAGCCATCACGTAAGAACGGGTACATAGTGACCGAAACACAGTAAGGTTTAAGGCTGGTTTCGTCATGCACGTAAATTTCATGGTCTTCAATTTGACGAACGTATTCTTTTGCCAGCTCGTTACCAAAAAGCTCACTGATTTTATTGCTGACTTGCTTACGGTTAACCTGCACAAAAAAGTCTTTCATTAACTCGGCTTCAAGCGTTGCTATATTCTTTTGTGTGACATTGGCGTTGGCATCCATTTTCGAGCCATCGGCCGCGTTTTGAGCATGCAGATACTCGTGAATGAAATCGACTTTGCCAGTGACTTGTTCCTCGTTTAAGCGCAACATAATTATTCTCCTGTTTGAAACTTGCAGTTCAATAACTGCCGGGTCCGTAAATCATAAAAGCGTTGGTTGGTGGTTGGGCTTTCCAGCCCGCCCCGGGCAGCAATCCACGGCCCGGTTTTTAAGTAAGTCAGTTGTTCGCGAAGGGATATAGAGACGCTTTCATAGCCTGTATACAGGCAGGTCTCCAGCCCTTCGTTTCGTACTTGCTTTAATAGTTTCAGTAGTGCTGTGGGCTGCCATTCACCGCCCAGAAATAAAACACAGGTTATTAACCCACGGTATTTTTGCAGCTGCTGTGCCAGATGTTCCTGCGTTAAAGGCGACCCGCTTCCCACCGGCCAGCTATCCACACTGTGGCAGCCTTTACAGCCAACCGGACAGCCGGTAATGGTGTAGGCTAAGGCAACTTCTCCCGGCACTTCTTGCCAGACAACTTGCTCCGCACTGTAATGTAGGCTTGTAGGGGAAACCGGCATAAAACACCATATATTGTTATTAATTTAAAAATAATCACTACATATTGTGCTTCAGCATAGTTAAGTCTGTTTCGGGCGCATTGATCCCGCTCAAGATTTAAGCGAGAAGAAAGAAATGACAGGAGCCTTAAAGAGATACCCATTAAAGGGTAGAAATAACCTTTAGGGTACTTTTAACCATAAAAGTAAAAACAACCTAATAAACTTAAGTCATAAATACCCTTTTAAAATTAAATTCCTTATTTATCAATAAATTAAAATATGGCCTCAATATTGCACTTAGGTAAATGCATAGCGAATTAATAAAAATTCTCTGCTCATAAATCTATGGAGTAACAATATGAAGCTGTTCAGCATCAAGGAGGTCAATTATGGCCGGTTATCGTAAGCTTTGGTGGACGTTAATTGCGGTTCTCGCAATTACCTTTGGACTTTTAGGGTATTTTGGAACGGAAGTTTACCGGGAAGCTCCGCCTATTCCGGATAAGTTCATGAGTACCAATGGCAAAGTCATTGCAACCGAAGAGTCTGTTTTAGACGGGCAAACCGCCTGGCAGTCTGTTGGTGGCATGCAACTGGGGTCAATTTGGGGGCACGGTGCTTATCAGGCGCCCGACTGGACAGCTGACTGGCTACACCGCGAACTTCTGGCCTGGCTGGACATTCGCGCCAACGAAGTCTTTGGTAAACCCTACGAACAGCTAGCGGGCTCGCAGCAAAACCAACTAGAGTACGAGCTAAAAGAAGAGTATCGGACCAATACTTACGATAAAGCTTCAGATACCGTTATTCTAAGCGAACGACGCATTCAGGCCATTGAGCAAACCGGCGAGTATTACTCAAAACTGTTCAGCGATGATCCGGAGCTACGCCCTACCCGCGTTAACTACGCCATGAAAGAAAATACGCTTCCTTCAGAAGCACGTCGTGCGGTAATGAACGACTTTTTCTTCTGGACAGCATGGGCCGCGTCGACAGAACGTTTTGACTCAGATATTACTTATACCAACAACTGGCCACATGAAACCTTGATAGATAACGTGCCTAGCGCGGAAAATATTATCTGGTCAATTGTCAGTGTTATTCTCTTAATTGCCGGTGTTGGCTTCTTAATCTGGGCATGGGCGTTTTTACGTCAACACGACGAAGAAGACCCTGTTGCTCCAGAGCATGACCCCATAGCCAAAATTAAGCTCACGCCGTCACAAAAAGCCTTAGGTAAATACCTGTTTATTGTGGTTGCGTTGTTCTCGCTACAAGTTTTACTGGGTGGCTTAACCGCACACTACACAGTCGAAGGACAGGAATTCTACGGCATTAATATTTCAGAGTGGTTCCCCTACTCTTTAACCCGTACCTGGCACATTCAGGCCGCTATGTTCTGGATTGCCACCGGGTTCCTGGCTGCTGGTTTATTCCTTGCCCCAATTATTAATGGCGGTAAAGATCCTAAATATCAGAAACTGGGTGTCGATATCCTGTTCTGGGCACTGGTGTTAGTTGTTGCTGGTACCTTTATCGGTAACTGGTTAGCCATTGCGCAAATTATGCCGGAGCACCTTAACTTCTGGTTAGGTCACCAGGGCTACGAATACGTCGACTTAGGTCGCTTATGGCAAATTGGTAAGTTCCTCGGTATCGTTTTCTGGCTGGTACTGATGATGCGTTGTGTTGTCGGTGCATTCAAAGTCAAAGGCGATAAGAACTTACTGGCATTATTTACCGCTTCAGTTGTTGCCATTGGCCTATTCTATGGCGCTGGCTTCTTCTACGGCGAACGTACTCACATTTCTATCATGGAATATTGGCGCTGGTGGATTGTTCACCTGTGGGTAGAAGGTTTCTTCGAAGTGTTCGCAACGGCGTCACTGGCCTTCATTTTCCACAGCATGGGCTTAGTTTCCCGCCGCATGGCAACCGTGGCTGCGTTAGCATCTGCGTCACTGTTCATGCTGGGTGGTGTGCCAGGTACTTTCCACCACTTGTACTTTGCCGGCACAACCACGCCAGTTATGGCCGTGGGCGCTACTTTCTCAGCGTTAGAAGTGGTACCGCTTATCGTACTGGGCTACGAAGCCTGGGAAAACTACAGCCTGCAAAAACGCGCAACCTGGATGCAACGCATTAAGTGGCCATTACTATGCTTCGTTGCAGTTGCCTTCTGGAACATGCTGGGCGCAGGTGTACTCGGTTTTATGATCAACCCACCTATTTCGCTGTACTATGTGCAAGGCTTGAACACTACGCCAACTCACGCACACGCAGCTTTGTTTGGTGTGTACGGTTTCCTGGCGCTTGGTTTCGTGCTGTTGATTCTGCGCTACATTCGTCCGAACCTGCAATTCGACGAAAAACTGATGAAAATGGCGTTCTGGACCATGAACATTGGCTTAGCACTAATGCTCTTCACCAGCTTATTGCCTGTCGGCTTCATTCAGTTTTACGCCGCTGCCAGCGAAGGCTTGTGGTATGCGCGCAGTGAAGCCTTTATGCAGCAACCTCTATTACAGAACCTACGCTGGTTCCGTACCCTTGGCGACATGGTCTTCATCGTCGGTGCGTTAGGTATTAGCTGGCAAGTTGTAAAAGGCTTAAAGCATAAGTCTGATTAACCCTTAATAAACCAGGCTTCTGCAATCGTTGCAGAAGCCTGGCTTTCTTTTGTGAGGCGTTTACTGGAGGACGTATGAGCCGCAAACCCGATACCAAAACCGCGATGTATCAATTACTCGATGTCATTCGTAAGCACATCCCTTTTGGCTTAAAAGAAGCCGATATGTGCCAGGGTATTTGTCGTGGCTGCTCTAAAAAAATGATGGAAATGCTGGATGCTGAAGTCAGCCAATGGCAGGCCGACCTGGACAACGAACTGGCAGAACCAACCTTAGCGGACTTAGTTTTTATGGAGAAGTTAGCGCGCCGAACCGAGAAAGTTCTTCACCGCAATAAACTGATGAATTAATCCGCACTTATTTGTTCCCCTCTTTCGAAATGCTATATCATGTACCGGAACTTTCACTCAGGACGTCGCCCGGAATGATACGCAACGCTTCTATAATTAATGTCTTCAGAGTATCGCTTGCGCTTATCGTAATTGTTGCCAGCGCCTCTTCTCTCTCTGCATTCTGGCTTTTGGAAAAATCAGAGCAGGACGCGGAGTTGATTAACGTTGCGGGCTCACACCGAATGAAAGCCTATAAGTTTGCGCTGCAGCTATCTAGCGGCAAGAAAGTTCAGGCCAGCGAAACGGCGCAGGAAATAGATACACTCTGGGAACAACCTCTACTTCATCGTCACTTCGTAAAAGCCGGCGGTAGTATTCAACAGCTAGCTAAAGACGCTAGAACCGAATGGCAGCGGGTGCACTCGGAAATAGCAGAGCAGGATTTTGCTCGCTTTTCCCAGCAACAAAGTAACGCCATAGACAACTATGTGAATCAGCTCGACACTCTGGTTGGCCAGCTGCAAGAGCATTCAGAAAGACGAATGGAGACGGTTCGTAGCTCGCTGGCTTTAGCCTCATTTTTTATCGTTGCCATATTTTTCTTTTTACTTACCGTGCTAAAACGAAAAATCAACCAACCGCTTCGACACCTGCTGGCGGTTTCCAAACGTTTGGGTCAGGGCGACTTTACCGCTAAGTCAAAAATCGATAACGAAGATGAAATAGGCCAGCTCTCCCGCACAATGAACAAGATGTCGGAAACCGTCAGCTACTTTTACGGTGGTCTTGAACGCCGGGTAGAGCAGCAAACTCAGGAACTGTCGCGCAAAAACAAGGTGTTGTCCTTTCTGTACGATACCGCCCGCTCCATTATCGTGCACAGTTATGACTACAATAATTACCAGCAAGTTATTGAAAAGCTCTACGAAATTGGTGAAGTAAATGACATTGAGTTATGCCTGCTAACGGAAGAAGGCAACCGCCCGTTTTTGCAACTGCAACCGCGTCCCAGTTCACACGAACCCTGTGAGGCCGGTGACTGCGCTACCTGCCTTAAAGCAGGCCCTGGTGCGTCGGTAATAGAAGACAAACTGGTTTATCGCTTTGTGCTAAAACGAGAAGATCAAAACTACGGTGTATTAATTGTTCGCTGCGAACAGGGACAGCCTCTGGCGACCTGGCAACAGCAATTGATGAGTTCCACAGCGGACCAGCTTGCCTTGTCGCAAAGCCTGAAATCTGAGGAAGAGCAAGTGCGGCGGCTGGCGTTAATGCACGAGCGTACCGTTATAGCCCGTGAACTGCACGACTCACTGGCACAGGCTTTGTCCTACTTAAAAATTCAGGTTACGCGGCTACACAAGGGGATTGAGAAGAACGATCGCGCCACGATAGATGATGTCAGTAACGAGCTGAGAGAGGGCCTAAACTCAGCCTACCGGCAGTTGCGGGAGTTGCTCACGACCTTCCGCTTAAAAGTAGATGGTTCAGGACTTTACAGCGCATTACAGACGACGGTTAAGCAGTTAACCGAACAAAGTAATATGGTTGTCCATCTGGATTATCGCCTTAATAATATTCCACTGGTGCCCCACGAAGAAATCCATTTATTGCAAATTATTCGTGAAGCCAGTCAGAATGCGGTAAACCACAGTCAGGGAAGCGAAGTACACATTAGCCTATCGCAGCCCAGTGGACAGGACGTGGAACTTAAAATCACTGACGATGGCATCGGTTTACCTGAGAATGCGGAGAAGGTTAATCATTACGGGTTAGCCATTATGCAGGAACGCAGTCGTAATCTTGGTGGTGAAATAAAAATCTCAAGACTGGAAAGCGGCGGCACGGAAGTTTGCTTCACCTTTACACCGGACTATTTGCTGCAATAGTGAAAGACACCGTCCACACTCTTAAGGGTTATAGAACTGGCCGCGTCGGCGCAAATAGACAAAACCGTTTAACAAGAGCCCGATAACATAGAAAACAATGAAGTCGATATAAACGGTGTCCATGTTTTGCGACTGCAAAGCCCAGGCAAAGCGCAAGGGCAAATAAACCGCACCCAGCATAGCGATAGTGCCCGCCCAAATTAACACTCTGTGAGTATAAGTTCTGGGGAAGACTTTGGTCATACTGACAACGACTGAACCGTTCCCCAAGGCGCTGGTAAAAATCAGTCCCAGCATGCTGATGAAGAAAGGCTCAAAGTAGAGTTCAGTGGCACCATGTTGAGCAAAATACATGTAGCGGCCAGCCAAAGCCCCGAATATCATCATCAGTAACAGACTCACTTGCGTTATCAGAGCGCCACCAAAAATAGTTGCCAGCCAACGTCCGAAAGGTCTGGCTAACAGAGCAATAAAAGGCCCCATCCAAACCAGAATTAAGGTGCTGTAACCAAACACAAATTCCAGCATCAGTGGCAATGCCATAGTAAAGCCGATAAAGCTACCAAACGTCATGTTGTACAGAATACTGCAATACCAGACGTGACCATTGTGAGCCAGCAGCTTTCTTAAAGTGACTTTGGGTAATGACTGTTTGTGGTTTGACAATAAAGCAGCCGCGGCGCTCAAAATGGCTGTCAGGCCAAAAAGAATAGCCCAGACAAAACTGAAATTGTTTAGCAAAATAGTCTGGCCGGCCTCGATGCGAGCGAAAAAATGACCACTGCTGCGCTCGAGTATGAGAGCGGAATCTACCGCAGCTAACTGCCAGGTAGCCAGCAGAGGCACAACCAGCTGAGCTAAAAACAGAGAGAATATCATCATGCCGATAACCAGGCTCATGGACAACGGCAAGGGGATCATAACCTTTGACTGGCGGGTTAAGTCGAATGCAGGCGCAAACATCATGCAGCCCATGCCTGACCCCGCAGCTAAAGCAACCAATATAGGGTAGCTCAGCTGCACAGCTGAAAATTGCACAAAACTGATAATACTCATTAGCAGCATAAGAGTGGCAATAACTGTAGGCATCCATCGTCCGAGGATATTGACTAGTAAAGTTCCTAACAACTTGGACACAGCACCGCTTGCCCCAGCAATAGCGACTAATGACAGCAACTGAACCGGGCTTAAGTTAAGGTTTGATTTTGCCAGTAATACAACGATAACGCTCCAGCTTGCCCAAAATGTGACACCAAGCAATAACACACTCAGCGTTAACCCACGGGAAAGCGCGCGAGAACCGAGGTAATCACGAACATCGCTCATTGTATTCGCTTGCGAAACTTTACCCATAACATTGCAATTCGTTGTCCTATTCACAGAGTAAGGACTTTGCAACTATGAGGGTTTGGATACAACTCACATCAAGAGTTAGTTTTAGGTTTATTATGGAGTAAGCAGCTACCTCTTTTGGAGTAGAATTTTATTCAGAAGTGTAAGTAATGCTTGTCTGCGGTGAATTTGTGCACAAGCTATGTCAAACTAACCAGGTTAAATTTATAAGGGAGAACACTATGACAACCGAAGCGGCCAGCATTATGCTCGTGGATGATCATCCACTACTGCGCAAAGGATTAAAGCAGTTGATTGCGATGGAAGATGACATGACCGTTGTCGCAGAGGCCAGTAATGGCCCGGACGCCTTGCTGCTAGCAGTAGAGCACGACCCTGACTTAATCGTTCTGGATTTGAACATGCAGGGTATGGATGGCATAGAAACTCTGAAGAGACTCCGCGACTCAGGAGTCACCTCGCGGATCATCATGTTAACAGTGAGTGATGCTGATGATGATGTGGTTGCGGCAATTACCAATGGTGCTGACGGTTACCTGCTAAAAGACATGGAACCCGAACTGCTGTTGGAACAGATTCATCGCGCCGTTACCGGCAAAATGGTTTTAAGCGAAGCCATTACCGAAATACTGGCGACCGCACTGCGCCAACCAACGCAGTCAACCACTTCACAATTGAGTAACTTAACCAATCGCGAGCACGAGATTTTAAGCTTAATTGCCAAAGGCATGAGTAATAAGGTCATTGCCCGCGAACTGGATATTTCAGATGGCACAGTTAAAGTGCACGTAAAGCACCTATTGAAGAAACTGGGGCTACGCTCCCGGGTTGAGGCCGCCGTATGGATGGTCAACCTACAGGGTAATAAAGCGCCTCAATAAGGACCGATAATAATCGCCCGTAATCGCGAGGGTAATCTGCCAACACCTACCCTCGCTACCTCTCCTTGATTTGCGTCAAGCTGCCAATTCCCTGATTCTGCTATTCTTCACCGTTAATTTGGTGATACAGGTGTTTTATGTCAGCCGCAGATTTCCGTCCTGAGTTACTTTGTCCTGCCGGTAGCCCTGAAGCTATGCGTATGGCTTTTGCTTACGGTGCAGATGCCGTTTATGCTGGCGAACCTCGCTATAGCCTGCGGGTACGCAATAACAGCTTTACCCTGGAAAACTTGGGCGAATGCATTAATGAAGCTCATCAGCAGGGAAAGCGTTTTTATGTTGTGGTCAATATTGCGCCGCACAACGCCAAGCTGGCCCGTTTTGTTGAACACATTTGCACCATTGTCGACATGAAGCCCGATGCCTTAATTGTGTCTGACCCCGGCGTGGTTATGTTGCTGCAACAGTACTTTCCCGACCAACCTCTGCACTTATCGGTCCAGGCCAACACGGTCAACTGGGCTGCACTTCAGTTCTGGCAACAACAAGGCATTGAGCGCGTTATTTTGTCGCGCGAACTGGGACTCAAAGAAATTGCTGAAATGCGCAAGCAAGTTCCTGACATGGAAGTTGAAGTATTTGTACACGGCGCACTCTGCATGGCCTACTCCGGGCGCTGCCTGCTGTCTGGTTACATGAACAAGCGCGACCCAAACCAAGGCGCCTGCACCAATGCCTGTCGCTGGGGGTATGAGGTGCATGAAGCAAAGGAAAACGCTGTGGGTCAATATGAACCGGTACTGCTTGGTGATCCGAAGCGTCCACAGGATTTAATGTTGCTGGATGAGGACATACACGGCTCCTACATCATGAACTCGAAGGATTTACGCGCGGTTGAATATGTAAAGGACTTAGTTGAGATGGGTGTGCATTCCTTAAAAATTGAAGGCCGCACTAAGTCAGACTATTACATTGCCAGAACAGCTCAGGTTTATCGGCGCGCAATTGACGACGCCGTAGCCGGTAAGCCTTTTAATAACGAGTTACTCAGCGAACTGGATGGCATGGCAAACCGTGGGTTTACCGCAGGTTTCTTACAACGCCATACGCCACAAGACTTGCAGAATTATGAACGCTCGCACAGCGAAGGCGAGCATATTCTGGTCGGGCAACTGGCAGCTGCAACCGCCGACAACAGTTTATATGAGGTTGAGGTGAAAAATGGCTTTTCTATTGGTGATGAACTGTTGCTGATGACACCCAAAGGTAATTATCCGTTTCAATTGGCACGCATGGAGTCGCTTAAAGACGAGGCCATGATCCGCGCGCCGGGTTCCGGTTATCAAGTGAAACTGCAGACACCGGTTAGCATAGAGAAGAACGATATTCCCTTTTGTTTTCTGATAAAAGAAGCAACCGTGAGGAAAGTAGCATGATTGTCATTAACGATGGCTGTATTAACTGCGATGTTTGCGAACCCGAGTGCCCAACCGAAGCGATTTCAATGGGCGACAGCATTTACGAGATAAATCAGGATAAGTGCGTAGAGTGTGAAGGCTATTACGATACACCGAACTGCTACGCGGTATGTCCGGTAGAGGCTGTCGATATTCTACAAGATAAGGGGTAACTCTCATCTCTCTTTAGAGGTAGATAAATTTGCTGGAGGGTTTTGTATAGTGAACCAGATCAATAATTCAGCAGATGAGATGACTATGCGTACCCCAATTCAATGTAGCCAATGCAGCATGCAATCAATTTGCGTTCCCGCCGGTTTAGTGCCAACCGATGTCGAAATTCTTGATAAATGCAGCCGCGAACCGCACCTTTTTAACAAGCGTAATGTTGTTTTTAGTGAAGGGCAAAAACTCAATTCAGTTTTCGCAATAAAAAGCGGCTCGGTGAAGTGCTACACCATTGACAGCAATGGTAAGCAGCAAATTACCAGCTTTCATATGGTTGGCGACATTGTCGGTCTTGAGAGCTTAGCCAGCGGTTCAGCAGCTACATATTGTGAGACCATGGAAACCTCTATGCTGTGTGAAATTAGACTGAGCAAATTATTTGCGCAGGAACTTCCTAAAGTTGAAAGTAACCTTCTGCAGCTTATGAGTCGACGCTTAGCAAATTGCAGCAAACATTACTTAAACGTTGTTAATACCAGTGCTGAACAGAAAGTTGTGGCCTTTTTACTTTCAATAAGCACGCACATGCATCAACATGGATTGTCCCGTAGTGAGTACCGATTGCCAATGACACGCACGGATATTGCTAATTATCTGGGCCTGGCTGTTGAAACTGTCAGCCGTATTTTCACTGCCCTGAAAGAACAGCAGCTGATTAACACCGAGCAATCCATTCTCACTATTAATGACTTTACGGCTCTGGAAAGCCGGGTCGCTTAGTACTTTTTTCAGGAGGTTACATGTCATCCGCTGGTTTTAATTGGTCCGATCCGCTCAACTGGCAAAACACCTTGTCAGATGAAGAAAAAATGATTCAGGAAAGCGCTCATCAGTACGCTCAGGAAAAGTTGATGCCTCGCGTACTGGAGGCCAACCGTAATGAGAACTTTGATCGCCAGATTATGAACGAACTGGGTGAGATGGGGCTACTCGGCGCGACCTTACCGGAAGAATATGGCGGAAGTGGTGTGAACCATGTTAGCTATGGACTTATTGCGCGGGAAATTGAACGTGTCGACAGCGGCTACCGTAGTGCGATGAGTGTGCAATCCTCTTTGGTTATGCACCCTATTTACACCTTTGGTACCGAGGCTCAGCGCAAGAAATACTTACCTAAATTAGCCAGCGGTGAATGGGTTGGGTGTTTCGGCTTAACAGAACCCGATTCCGGCTCAGACCCGGCCAGTATGCGCACCACCGCCAAGCGCACTGACAACGGTTATGTGCTGTCTGGCTCTAAAATGTGGATAACCAACTCGCCTATCGCCGATGTGTTTGTCGTCTGGGCAAAACTCGACGGCGAAATTCGCGGTTTTGTGCTGGAAAAAGGCATGAAAGGCCTGAGCGCCCCCAAAATTGACGGTAAGTTCTCGCTACGTGCGTCTATTACCGGCGAAATTGTTATGGATGGCGTTGAGGTGTCCGAAGATCACATTTTCCCGGAAGTTAAAGGCTTAAAAGGCCCGTTTAGTTGCCTGAATAAAGCGCGCTATGGCATTGCCTGGGGCTCGCTTGGTGCGGCCGAATTCTGTTGGCATGCCGCACGCCAATATACGCTGGAGCGCAGCCAATTTGGTCGCCCGCTGGCGGCAAACCAGTTAATACAGAAAAAACTGGCGGACATGCAGACTGAAATTAGCCTGGGATTATTAGGCTGCCTGCAAGCTGGGCGCGAGCTGGATAAGGGTACACTGAACCCAATAGCGATTTCTCTCATTAAGCGTAACAGCTGTGGCAAAGCGCTGGATATTGCCCGCCAGGCGCGCGACATGCACGGCGGTAACGGCATTGCCGATGAGTACCACGTTATTCGCCATGTGATGAATTTAGAAGCGGTTAATACCTACGAAGGTACACACGATATTCACGCGTTAATTCTGGGTCGTTCACAGACCGACATTCCTGCGTTTTAGTAGCGAGGCTTACCATGCGTTGCGATATTGAGGGCTGGCAACAGGACTTTATTGAGCGACTGGCGCGGGCAGACTTGCCTGCGCCGCAATCGCGGCACTCAAATTTAAACGACTCAGATCTATTCGCACTTTTTCACAGCCAGGTTCTGAGCCGCTTCATTGATATCGAATCGCGTCGCCTGCAGCGCCAGGGCAAAAGCTTTTATACCATTGGTAGCGCAGGACACGAAGGTAACGCTGCAGTTGCAGCGGCTTTACGAGTAACCGATCCGGCTTTTCTGCACTATCGCAGCGGCGCATTCTTCTTGCAGCGAGCAAAGCAGCTTGAGGGTTCGCACTCGTTATATGACCTCATGCTGTCGTTTTGTGCCTCCAGTGAAGACCCTATTTCAGGCGGTCGCCACAAGGTTTTAGGCAGCCTGGCACTGAATATACCACCGCAAACTTCAACCATTGCTTCGCACTTACCCAAAGCTATGGGTACCGCCTACGCCATTGGACTCAGTAAACGCTTAAAGCAAGCTGGCCAGTGGCCGGATGATGCCATTGTGCTTTGTAACTTTGGCGACGCCTCAGCAAACCACTCTACGGCCGTTGGCGCACTTAACGCCACCGGCTGGAGTGCGTATCAGGGCATGCCGATGCCCATTCTCTATGTGTGTGAAGACAACGGCATTGGTATTTCTACCTCGACTCCCAGAGGATGGACAGCTCATCAGCTTCAGAATTACCCAGCAATACGCTACTACTATGCAGACGGCGCTAATGTCAGTGAAACTTACGCAGTAGCCCGTCAGGCAGCTGAGTATATCAGGCGTACGCGAAAGCCCGCTATTTTACATTTGAAGACTCAGCGCTTCTTTGGTCATGCCGGTGCCGATGCAGAAGTTGCCTATCGCAGCAATGAATCGATAGAACAAAGTTTTGAAACTGACGTGCTTTTGCAAAGTGCAACGCAAGTTATTGAGCGAGGCCTTTGCACCGGCATTCAACTCTCGGAAAAAGCACAATGCTGGTTAAAGCGCATTCGTCGGGTGGGCACTGAGGCCTCTGCCCGACCCAGGCTCGAATGCGCAGAGTCGGTCATGGCTTCCATTGTGCCAAAAACTCTGGCCGACGATACTCAGCCGCTAACCAGCACCCAGCAACAAGCGGTATTTGCGTTTGATAAGCGCAACTTTAAGAAACCACAGCCGTTAGGAAAAATGATTAACTGGGCATTGCACGAAATATTGGCGCGATACCAGAACACCGTGGTATTTGGTGAGGATGTTGGCAAAAAAGGTGGGGTATACCACGTGACTCACCACTTGTTCGATCACTTTGGCGCAAATCGTGTGGTGAATACCTTACTGGACGAGCAAAGCATTCTTGGCTTAGCCATGGGCATGGCACAGCAAGGCTTTCTGCCCATACCAGAAATACAGTTCCTGGCTTACGTACATAATGCCGAAGACCAAATTCGGGGCGAAGCCGCCACTCTACCCTTTTTCTCTAATGGTCAGTACCACAACGGTATGGTCATTCGTATTGCCGGTCTGGCCTACCAGAAAGGCTTTGGCGGACATTTTCACAATGACAATTCCTTCGCCGTATTTCGTGATATTCCGGGCGTTATTGTGATGTGCCCGTCGAATGGGCAGGACGCAGTACTCATGATGAGACAAGCGGTTCAGCTTGCTCACTGCCAAAAACGCTTAGTGATTTTTCTGGAGCCTATTGCGCTTTATATGACCCGCGACTTACTCGCAGAGGGCGATAAAGGCTGGCTGCATGAGTTTCCTTCAGCTTCCGCACCGCTGCCAGCTTTAGGCGAACCTTCCCGTTATGGTGAAGGTAATGAGCTGGTTATTATCACCTATGGCAATGGTTATTACTTAAGCCGGCAGGCGTGTAGCGAACTCAAGCTTGAAAAGCGAATCCGCATTCTTGATTTGCGCTATTTAGTCCCACTGGATATTGAGAAAATTGTGGCGGCCGTTGGCTCTGCGAAACACATTCTGGTTGTCGACGAATGCCGTAACCGCGGTTCGTTAAGTGAAGAGCTGGTAACCGCTCTGTACGAACATCGGCGTGACTGGCAGCGTGTTGACCGTATTACCGCCAAAGACAGTTTTATTCCTCTGGGTTCAGCCGCTTATAAAGTTCTGCCTGGAAAAGAAGACATTCTTCAGTATTTACAGGAGCATTTAGGCCAATGAAACAAACTGCCGTTATCGTCTGCCCCGGTCGTGGTGGTTACAACAAACCTGAATTAGGCTCTATTACTGAACGCCATTTGTCACAGCAACGCCAGCTCATCAATCAATTAGATAAAACCCGCGAAAACGAAGGTTTCATCAGCGTTTCGGAGCTAGACCAAAAAGCAAAATTCGACCATCGCCTGCATTTAAAACCCGAGAATTCGGCGTCCCTAATTTTTGCGGCCGGTTACGCCGACTTTAAAGCCGTTGACCCCGAGCAGTATGACATAGTGGCAGTGACCGGAAACTCCATGGGCTGGTATACCGCTCTGGCCTGTGCCGGTGTATGGCAGCCGGAAAACGCAATGTCTATTGTCACCGACATGGCAAAGCGAACTGCCGCAGCCGACGGTGCGCAGCTTATTTACCCCATTATGAACGAGCAGTGGCAACCGGACAAAACCCGTGAAAAAGCCGTCAGTCAGATGTTAGAACAACACGCCGGTGAGCTGTTTTTGTCCATTCGTTACGGCGGGTACGTTCTGTTGGCGGGTACCCAGGATGCTGTTACTGCTGCCAGTAAAGCACTGGAGCCAGTTGATAACCGCTTCCCTATGATTTTACCCGGCCATGCGGCATTTCATTCGCCGTTAATGAAAGAAGCATCAGATCAGGCTCTTTCCGTGTGGGACAGCAGTCATTTCAGACAACCCGAACTGCCACTCATAGACGGCCGAGGTGTTATTTGGGAGCCGCCCGGCTGCCATTTGGATGCCCTGCAACGCTATACTTTTGGGCACCAAGTGACCGAGTATTACGACTACACCAAAGCCATTACAGTTGCCTTAAGAGAGTTCGCACCGGATAAATTATTACTGCTGGGGCCTGGCAACAGCCTGGGTGGCGCCACTGGACAGAGCCTGGTGGCAGCCAACTGGCGAAACCTTTCCAGTAAAGATGACTTTACCCAGCGACAAGAAAGTGAAGAAGCCCCGGTTATTAGCCTGGGGCTATAAATTCCCTAGTGAATACCTTTGCTGTTGAGATGCCCTTTATAAGCCATATCGCTTTTCATAATGTGGTTCATGAGCCAGGCTTTTACGAACTCCAATAGCTCATCAATCACGTCTTCGTGGCTATCAACCCGGTGTTTGAAGCGCATCACATCCTGCACTAAGTCGCGGTGCTTAAGCTTGTGGTTTTCTAAGTCAGGATAGCCGTTACGCTCCATTAGCAACTCTTCGTAGTTAAAGTGCGTAGCCGTGTAGTTAATTAGCGAGTCCACCAGACGCTGTAACGCATGCTGATCACCATCGCGAAGCTTCAGGCGATACAGCTCATTAGCAATGTAAATTAGGCGCTGGTGCTGACGGTTAATTTCTTCAATGCCTACATCCAGCTTCGGCGACCATTCAATGAGTACGTCTTGTTCTGAAAGACGTCGCTCTATCACGTCTTTTTCAATGTAATAGCGGTCGCCCAGAGACTTAATTTCGCCGCCTAAAGTCGTTAATTGAGCTGAGCTTTCTAACGCTTCTTGCGAGCGTTCATCAACAATTCGTGCACTTTCAGAAAGTGAATTAATGTTTTCCTGAATATTTATGGTTACCGCAGACTGCTCTTCCGTTGTGGAGGCTATCTGAATATTCAGGTCGTTAATGACACCAACATTTTCGACAATGTCAGATAATGAACTTGCAGCCCGGTTCGCTTGTTCAACATTTTCGCCTGCCAGGGTTTTATTACGCTCCATGGTTTGCACTGCATTGTTCGTGTTGGTCTCCAGCCGACCGATGACACCTTGTATTTCGCCAGTAGAAGCCTGTACTCGTTGTGCTAATTGTCTGACTTCGTCAGCAACAACTGCAAAGCCCCGACCCGACTCACCAGCTCTGGCGGCTTCAATAGCAGCATTCAGCGCCAGCAAATTGGTCTGGTCGGCAATGTCATTAATGGTCAGCAATATTTTCGAGATAGACTGACTATCTTCAGATAAAGTTTTTATAACACGCTGGGATTCAGACACTTCTTGCTCGAGTCTCTGGATAGCAGCCACCATGGTATGAACAACCTGTTGCCCATTTTTGGCGGAGATCAGGGTATTATCAGCTTCTGTTGCGGCCTTCTGAGTTGACTCTGACACTTCACTTATCGCCGACGTCATTTGCTCGACTGCCGCAGCTGCGCTTTGCATTTGCGAAGCCTGAGCTCTTGCCCGTTCGGCCAGCTCTTTAATTGCCTGATAATTACCGTTACCCAGCCTGTCCATGCCGTCGCTCGACTTGCGTATAGCATCCACTGAGTAACTTGTCTCAATAGCGACCGAGTTCAGATAGTGAGTTATTTTCGACAGCTCATCATGCCCCTCTGTCGAGCTCAAACTATTTAAGTCGCCATTTGCCAGCTGTTTGGCCATTTTAATATTGGCAGACACCGCCCGGTAAATTCCTAAATATAAGCTGGTAAATAACAGTAACTGCAATAACAACACCCCGACAATCAAAGCCGCGTTGGTCCAAATCACCGTATCTAATTTTGTCAGGCGCTGTTCAAGTCTTGAGTGATAAGCCGGAATAACGCTGTCGTAAAAAGCAAATAACGCCCCTGTCGCGGCAGTTCCTTCACGGAAGAAGTCACTGGCCGACATATTGCGTTCCATTAGTTTGCTAGAAGCAGTTTCGCTAAATAATCTTAACTGCTGTTCGGCTGCCTTAGCCTGCATCAACAAGCCCTGGTCGTTAACTTCTTCGGATAAACTCTCGACAACGTCCACAAAGTCGGAAACCTGGTTTTCCAGCACGTAGCTTAAAATGGTGACATCCTGCTGTAGTTCGGGGCTTTCCTTTCCGCTTAACCATTGAGCTCCCAACCCCCTTAAGCGACCTCCGTGCTCAACTAACTGCGGCAGCTCTTCAACCGAAAGACGTGCTAAGAACAGGCTTGGTAAATCATTTTCCAACAGTTGTTGGGAGTTTTTGCCAAGCAGCTTTAACGCACTTTGGACCTTTTCCAAAAGCTCAGTATGCTGATGAAAAGTGTCCGTTGAACCGCTTAAGCCCTGCCATTTACGGCGCAGCTCCAGCAATAATGATTCTGGCAGCAAATGACTTTGGCCTGGTTTACTTTGGAGGTCATCCAGAGCACTAAAATGACGATTAATGGCTTGCACTGAACGGTTTATTTCACTGGAAAACTCTCGTTTTTGAGCTTCACTCCCAGTCATTCCCCGGTGCATGGCGATATGCTCTAAAAGCCCTCTTAATTCTGGCCAGTATTGAGCGGCTTCATGCTTTTGTTCAACCTGATGGCTTTTTTCCAGTGAGTCATTAACCATCAACGAACTCAGTACAATAACCGGAATAAAGAGTAAAAAACCAATCAAGCTAAATTTTCGTCTAAAACTCAGTAAATTAAATAACTTTTGGACAGGGCGAGTTAACCAATCGAGCCACTTCATAACCACTCCACTACAGGCAGAATCTACAACCACAAAGGGTCTGTTCTGCTATTCATCGGCATTAGTCACACATAATACAGGGTTGTTAGTTGCCAAGTGGCTTTTGCTTGATCGTGATCAATAAACTAGTAAACTTTCTAGAACCATCTCGGTCATTTCAGTAAAAGCGGTCTGTCTTTCATTAGCCGACAAGCCATTGCCCGTTCTTATTTCATCAGAAACTGTCATAACGGCTAAAGCCTGTTTCTTATGAATCGCGGCTACCGCATAAAGAGCCGCTGCCTCCATATCTAGCGCCAGAACATTCATGGCTTCCAGCCGAGACTCCAGTTTTTTGTCCGGATGGTAGAAACTGTCAGTAGAAAATACATTGCCAACAGCTACACGCTGGTTCTTCTTCTGACAATAACCGACGAACTCACTTAACAATTTGTAATCTGCAATTGCTGCAAAGTCATAACCGCCAAACAGCTTTTGGTTCATTGAAGAGTCAGTACAGGCTCCCTGGGCAACGACCAGATCACGCAAATTAAGGTTTGCTGATACGGCACCGCAAGTGCCTACCCGCACTAAGCGCTCAACACCGAAATGCTGAAACAACTCTTGCGCGTAGAGTGCACAAGACGGCATCCCCATCCCGGATCCCATCACCGACACGGGTGTACCGCGAAATTGCCCGGTAAATGCCAGCATATTTCGGGTATCACTTATGAGTTCTGCACTGTCCAGATGTGTTTCAGCAATATGTCTTGCCCTTAACGGGTCACCAGGAAACAAGCAAAGTTCAGCAAAATCACCGGCTTTTGCCGAAATGTGTGGTGTGGTCATAGAAGTCGCCTTGTTATTTTTTCATCAAGATAGATGACAACTCAGAAATAATCGACTATATTTCGAATTATTCTAAATTAGATTATCAAGAAATAATATGATCGATGTTATTATGAAATTAGCAACAGGCTATCGCAGAAGCGTCTTTTGGACGTTGACGCTGATCACTATTGCTGCCGCTGCGTTCATCCCGTCTATTACCATTGATACCGATCCGGAGAACATGCTGCCGGATGACAACCCGCAGCGAGTTTTCCATAATGAGGTAAAAGAAACCTTCGCTATGCATGACATGATTGTCGTTGGCGTAGTGAATAAGAACACCGTCTACAACCAAAAGACTTTAACCGACCTGCATACCATGTCGAATTACGCGGAGTCACTGGACGGAGTTATCAGTGACGACCTGATGTCACTGGCGAATGTCGATAATATTACTCAGGAAGAGCCCGGCACCATTCGTTTTGAATGGATGATGAAACAACCGCCAGAAAGTAACGCGGAAGCGCAATACATCCAGAAACAAGTAAAAGACCTGCCATTGCTTTATAACACCATTGTGTCCGGCGACGACAAGTCTGCCGCTATTTATGTACCCATTGAGAGCAAAGACCAGAGCTATGCTCTGGCGGAGCAACTGCGTGAAAAAATTACCACTTTGGAAACCAGTGATGACTGGCACATTACCGGTTTACCCGTTGCTGAAGACCAGTTTGGCTATGAAATGTTTGTACAAATGGGCATTTCAGCGCCGCTAGCAGCAGCGGTAATTTTCGCTCTGCTTTGGTTTTTCTTCCGCAATGTGCGTTTCATAAGTGCAGCAATGATAGTCGCCATGTCGACAGTGCTTATTACCATGGGAACACTCATTGCTCTGGGGTTTACCGTACACATTATGTCGTCGATGATCGCTATTTTCCTGATGCCTATTGCGGTAGTCGACTCAGTGCACATTATGTCCGAGTTTTCGGACCGATACCGTGAAAAAGGTAATGCAAAAGACACCATAAAAGACGTGCTGAGGCACCTGTTTACACCCATGCTATTTACCTCAATAACCTCGTCTATTGGCTTTTACTCGCTGATGCTAACGCCAATTCCACCGGTGCAGGTGTTCGGCGCTTTCGTTGGCTCCGGAATTCTTTTGGCCTTCTTAATTACGGTGCTTTTCGTGCCTGCCTATATTTGCGCACTGAAACCATCAACGCTGGAAAGCTTTACTCAAGTGACTCATGACGAGCATAAACAAGGTTGGCTGCAAAAAATGGGGGCTACCGCGGCTAGCCACGCCAAATTGTGGATAGCCTTTTTCCTGGCCGTTCTGGCTTTTGCCTGGTTCGGTATTCAGCAAATAAACATTAACGACAACCCGGTGCGTTGGTTTAAACCTGACCACGAGGTTCGTATTGCTGACGAAGTATTAAACGACCACTTTGCCGGGACGTACAACGCGTATGTAGTATTTGAAAATACCTTAGATACGACCGAAAAGGCTCGCTCAGCGGTTCGTGACGCCCTGAATAACGACGCGCTGTCTGAAGAATCCCGCGATGCTATAAGCGCTCTGCTTGAGCAAGAACAAGTGAACTTTAACCAGTGGATTATCGCTATTGATGATCTGCTCTTCAGCGTTGGTTCCGACCAATTAGAGCCGTTAGAGCGCTTAATGACAGAGCTCGAACAGCTGAATAGCGCCAGCAAAGCATTCCAAAGCCCGGAATTACTAGCTTACATAAGCGAGATGCAAGCGTACTTGCAAACGACAGGCTTGGTGGGCAAATCCAACAGCCTGTCCGACGTGGTCAAGACGGTTAACCGTGAATTACGCTCGGGCGAAGAAAAAGACTACGAATTGCCGGACAATGCCAACGGCGTTGCGCAAACCCTGTTGCAGTATCAGTCATCGCACCGTCCGCAGGACCTCTGGCACTTTGTTACGCCGGACTACAAACGCAGCTTAATGTGGTTGCAGTTAACCAGCGGTGACAACCAGCACGTAACCCAGGTCGTCAAGACTGTTGACAGCTACATTGAAGACAACCCACTGCCTGCTAACATTGAAATGGACTGGGCCGGTAAAGCTTACCTTAACGTGGTGTGGCAGGAAGCCATGGTCGAAGGCATGCTCGACAGCCTAATCAGCGCCTTTGTGGTGGTGTTCATTATGATGGTGCTACTGTTCCGCTCGGTAGTCTTCGGGGTACTGGCGATGTTACCGCTCAGCCTGACCATTGCCTTTATTTATGGCCTTATCGGCTGGGTCGGTAAAGACTACGATATGCCTATTGCCGTGCTGTCATCGCTGACGCTTGGGCTGTCAGTGGACTTTGCTATTCACTTCATTGAACGCACCCGCGCTACATTCAAGCAAACCGGTAACTGGAAAGACACTCTGGTAGTTATGTTTGATGAGCCCGCGCGGGCCATTTCCCGCAATGCCATTGTCATTGCCATTGGCTTTACGCCACTGCTGTTCGCACCGTTAGTGCCCTACATTACCGTAGGCGTATTCTTAGCCAGCATTATGGCCATATCCGCCATAGTGACGCTTATTATGCTCCCGGCGGTAATGACCGTATTTAGCCGCCTTATATTCCGTGGAGACCAATCATGAAACACCTATTTTTAACCGCTTTATCCGCCGCCGTTTTATTCGTTAGCGGCCAGGCTATTAGTGCCGAAAAAAGCGCGCGTGAAATTGTCGAGCAAGCCGAGTTAAACGCCTATTACTCTGGTGATGACGGCCGCAGCGCAGCGCGAATGATCATCACTGATAATCAGGGCCGCGAACAAATGCGTCAATTCACCATTTTGCGCAAAGACCAGGAAGACGGTGGAGTTCAGGACATGATGATATTCTTCTCACGCCCTGCCGATGTGCGTGACACTGTGTTTCGCGTGGTAAAACGAGTCAACGACGACGATGACCGCTGGCTTTATTTACCCGATCTGGATTTGGTTAAACGCATATCAGCAGGCGACAAGCGTACGTCTTTTGTCGGTTCACACTTTTTCTATGAAGACGTTTCCGGTCGCGATACCGCTTTAGACAGCTATGAAGTTCTGTCGGAGGACGATGCAAAGTACGTGCTAAAAGGCACACCTAAAGACTCTGACAAGGTTGAGTTTAGCTACTACGAAGTGGTCATTGATAAAGAGCACATGCTGCCAGTAGAAAGCACCTTCTATAACGACAGCGGCGAAGCTTATCGCAAAATGGAAGTACTAGAAATTGAAACGGTTCAAGGCTACCCAACAGTGACTCATTCACGAATATCGGATCTTGAAAATGGCGGTAAAACCGACATGCAATTCCGCTTTATGCAATACGACATTGGCTTACCGGACAGTATTTTCAGTGAGCGCAGCTTACGTAACCCTCCGGCAGAATGGTTACAACTGAGAGACTAATTATGCCATACCGGAAAATTTTAGCGTTTACTGTTCTTTTCACTTTGGCTCAGGCCGCATCGGCACAGGACTCCTGGGGGGATGACGAATGGGAAAGTGACTGGGGAACGGAACAAGACCAGGGTATTGATGTCTATGGTTATGTTGAGGCGGCAATAGGCGGACGATTTGAATCCTCCCCCTATCACAAGCGTCTGTCTATTGCTGAGCCTCGACTACAGTTGGGTTTTGACGAACGCTGGCAAGATATTGCCTGGACAGCAAAAGCCGACGGCTGGTACGACGGCTTTGATGAAACCTGGCACGGTCAAATTCGCGAACTTAATGCTCAGTTTACGGTTTTCGATAACACCGATATAAAAATTGGCCGTCAGGTACTCACCTGGGGCATCGGCGACTACTTATTCCTTAACGATCTGTTCCCTAAAGACTGGCAGTCCTTCTTTGTCGGACGTGACCAGGAATACTTGAAGGCGCCATCTGACGCACTGCGTATCACCAGCTACTTCGACTGGTTCAATGTCGACTTTGTCTGGTCTCCTGAGTTTGACCCCGACAATTACATTCGCGGTGAACGCATTTCTTATTTTAATCCGCTAACCCAGCAGTTAACCGGCGACGATCCGTCCATTCAGTTTGTTGAGCCCACGCGCGATGAGTACGCTTTGCGCTTGTTCCGTAATCACGAAGGTGTGGAATACGCCGTCTATGGTTACGACGGCTTTACCAAAAGCCCGGAGGCAGTGACTGACAACTTCCAACCCACCTTCGGCCGCTTAACTGTGGTTGGCGCCTCCGTTAGGATGCCTCTGGGACCAGGACTGGTGAATACTGAAGTCGCCAATTACAACCGTCATGATGCAGAAGATCATTGGCGCGCACTGGTTGGTTACGAGCAAGAATTATGGACGCGCTTTACCGGCGGCTTTCAGGCTTACGTAGAGAAAGGCGACAACCAAACACGCACCGTATTCACCACCCGTCTAACCTGGCGCGACGAGCGTGATGATCTGAATCTGTCGTTGTTTGCTTTTGTATCACCGAATCAAAGCGACGGCTATTTACGGCCGACTTTTGACTACCGCATTGACGATAACTGGTCATTAAGCGGCGGCTTCAACCTATTTTTCCGCGAACGTCCAGAGACCTTTTTTGGCCAGTTAACCGAAAACAACAACGCGTATCTGCGTATGCGGTATGCGTTTTAATAGAAAAACTAAGGAGTTCGATAATGAGTGTAGAAAGAGCTATAACCGCATTTGCAGGCTTTATGGTATTGTTATCGGTAGCTTTGACTTATTGGGTTCACCCCAACTGGGTATGGCTGACCGTATTTATTGGCGCCAATCTATTTCAACAATCTTTCACGGGTTTTTGTCCGGCAGGCATTTTTATGAAAAAAGCGTTAGGATTAAAAACAGAGCGTGAGTTAGAAAAATCAGGAAAATAACGACACCATGAGTGCAACTGAATCACAAGAGATGCATCAGGAAGAGGCGCAGAATGCAGCAAGCTTTCTGCGCTCTTTAGGTAACCCCCACCGTTTACAAATTTTATGCCGACTGGCTTTAGGTGAACAAAGTGTGGGTCAACTTCATCAGTTTTTTGACTTAAGCCCGTCAGCTTTTTCACAACATCTTGCGGTATTGCGTCAGCAGCAATTGGTCAGCATTCGTAAAGAGTCGCAAACCGTGTACTACTCCATAAAAGACCCGGATACCGAAGCTTTTATGACGTTATTGAAAGATAAATTCTGCCCTTCGCTTTAAGTGGTACTACTAAAGGGATGCTACCTTTTGTCGCATCCTAACCACCTAAAAAATAGAGAATAATAGCGACATTACCTTATTAAAGGACAATGTCGTATGAAAGCTATTTATCCTCTGGCAACTTGCTTACTCTTGCCAATTATCAGTTACGCTAACGAAACCACCGATATTCAGGAAAGAATTGTCATTATTGGCGAATCGATGCAGTCGCCCAGTGAATGGGTAGTCGATTCGAAACAACCCAGACAACCGCTGCCTGCTCACGATGCCGGTGATTTTTTAAAAAGCCTTGCTGGATTTAGTGCAACCCGCAAAGGTGGAGCCTCTGCTGACCCTTTATTCCGCGGCATGGGAGCAGGCAGACTGACCATAGTTAATGACGGGCAAATGCTGCAGGGTGGGTGTAGCAGCCGCATGGATCCGCCAACGGCGTACATAACCCCACAAAGTTATGACAGCGTGACGATTGTTAAGGGCCCACAAACCGTATTGTTCGCCGGTTCAGCGGCATCTATTCATTTTGAGCGCGAAGCAACATTCTTTGAAGTACCCGAGTTTACCGGTTACTTAAATGCCACCACAGCGCAGTACGGCCGCCTGAATACCACCGCTGATTTAACCTGGGGAGCGCAACCAGGCTATGTACGCGTGAACGCATCTGCCGCAACCGCCGATGACTACGAAGATGGCTCGGGTAATAGCATTAACAGCCAGTATGAACGCTGGAGTGGCGATATTGACCTTGCCTGGACACCCTCACGGCAGCATCGTCTGATGCTCAAGCTTGGCGTCAGCGATGGCGAGGCAGCCTACGCCGATCGCAGTATGGATGGGGTGCTCTTTGACCGTGAAAGCGTCGCACTGAATTACCAATGGCAACCTGACAACCGTTCGCTCGAAGAACTTTCTGTTAATACCTATTTCAATACCATTAACCACGTTATGGACAACTATTCTTTGCGCGAGTTTACCCCGTCGATGATGATGCCCAACCCAACCGCCAGTAACCCGGATAGATATTCCCGTGGTTTTAAAATTGCCTCCGAATGGCAGTTAACCCCTTCCGGGCAACTCAAAACTGGGCTTGAACATAATGAGTCGGCTCACCGTAACCGTTCCAGCAAAGATCAGTTTAACCAACCATTTGAAAGCCTTAACCGGGTTGATGACGCTTTTATTGAGC
>Ga0207888_100172_pt1 | contig 38817 bp, 34 predicted proteins | sample LinPmetageLP43_FD_184055 | JGI IMG/M metagenome (GOLD analysis project Ga0207888, IMG submission 184055) | Marine viral communities from the Pacific Ocean - LP-43 (SPAdes) | ecosystem: Environmental > Aquatic > Marine > Oceanic | place: Pacific Ocean | collected 2010-08-27
ATATAGATATCCTCGAGAGAAAAAAGGAGATCATTTTTGAGGGGGTTTCATTATTGCCCGAAAAATGTGCTGAGATCTTTATGCTTAGTAAAAAAGATGGTTTATCTAATACTGAAATTGCTGATTATCTTAAAATTTCAAAAAAGACGGTAGAAGGTCATTTAACTAAGGCATATTCTATATTGAGAGAACAATTGGGAGCTAAACTTATGAGCATCTTTTTCCTGCTGTTTAAAAAGCTTAAATAAATAGAAAATAGAATTACAACATTAAACTGGACAGAGAGTTGCGTGAATAGTATGGCATATGAAGTAACCATAACCATATTTAAGATTGAAAAATCAATCAAACAAAAACTAAATTGACCAGAAATGAGTATTGATTTGAGTATTCAGTCTATCCAAAGAGGAATTGAAGTCTTCGATTTTTTGTAATTCTACCTTAGTTAAATATTCTCTCCTGTTTTTTTGAAATGAAGTTTTAAACCGAATAAAAGGATCTTTTGAAACTTCATTGTGATACTCAAAAAGCTCTGTTAAGGTTTTGAATAATCTATCTTCCCCTAGAAATTTGGACCGTATAGCCTGTGCAGTAATAAACTTGTTTTCACTCAACATATCTTCATAAGCTTGGTAAACCTTACAGCGAATTTGCTCTAGGTATTTATTCACTAATCGGGCTTGCTCTCTTGTACCTTTAATGATTCCACGTTCAGAATAAATCCCATTCAGCAATTGCAATTCGCCTTTGTAGACTAAAATTTGCTCGTTTACCATCTACAGTGATGCGAGCATAGATTGGAACGTGCTCATTTTTAATCCGTGAGGTGTTAACCCAAAAAATCAGGCTAAATGTTGACCGGGTCTTCATCATTTTTCGTCTTTAATTACACAATTTTAAAGACGAAAGTCAAACTATAACATATTAAATATAAGCATTTTAAATGCTTATTCGGTCAACACTTTTTATTATTTAAAACTGTTGACCGAATTGTTGACATTTTATAGCAAATACGATCAAATTTTATGAATACCACAAAAACATAAAACCCTGTAAATTAGATGATTTACAGGGTTTTGATTTAGTTTATAAGCTAAATTTGTGATCGCAGCAGGATTCGAACCTGCGACCGTCTGCTTAGAAGGCAGATGCTCTATCCAACTGAGCTATGCGACCCTTTTTGCGGGTGCAAATATAATGCTTTAACTAAAAAGTGAAAGCATTACTTGACAAAAAAATTAAAAATATACAATTACAAAAGCCAGATCGTTAATAATCTGGCTCTTGTAATTAAAAAAATATAAGAAACTAAGCTGCCATAGGCATTGGGTAAATCTCTGCAAAAACTTCAGATTCTTCAACTGAAGCAGCTACAGGAATTAGAGACAACACATTATAATTAAACCAGATGATCATCAATCTCAATGGGATTTCAAGAGAATCCTTTAATCCTAATTTAGAATCGTCTACATGTACCCAGCGGTTTAAAGCTTGCTCGTGAATGACTTGCATAACCTGAGTTTTTCCGCCCATATATTTTTTAAGTCTGATGAATAGTTCTACATCAAACAACCATTTGCTTAAAAAACTTTTAGCATAAATCACCGGTATCAGTTCTTTCTTAAAAACCTTAGCGCCACACTGCGTGTCTTGTATAGGCAAACCTAAAATAAGGTAAACACACATTTTGATCACTTTAGAAAAAACAGCCCGCAACGGATCTTTTTTAATCCCACCGCCGTCGTTATCTTTTGCTCGTGAGCCAAAAACCATTTTTAGGGTCGCATTGCGCTTTAAAGTGTCATCCAGGGCTATAAAATCTTCAAAATCTGTAGAAAGATCTGCATCTATAAAGCCTATATGCTCAATATCTGATTTAGTATGTAGGTATCGTGCTCCGGCTCTTACAGCAGCTGCTTTGCCAGAGTTACGTTTCATATCTATAACTGAAACTTTTTGCTGATCTGTTTGTTGTATTCCTTTTAATACATCTAAAGTTTTGTCTTTACTCCCATCATTTACAAAACATAAATGGTAATTTTCTGAAGATTGGATGAAGTTTATAAAAGCCGATTTGTTGATTCGGGTTTCTTCATTGTAGCAAGGAATTATAATAGCAGTTTTCATAATTTGAGGTGTTTTATCGATTAATTACACTGCAAACATACCGGGGTATCGAACCCTAACCCCTTGATTTTCGATGGTTAAACCGCTACTTTAGTTGAAAACCGTTTATCGACAGATGAGTCATTCATCGAATGTTATATCTTAGCTGAGTAAGAAATACAAACAGTTGCATACGTATTATTAGATGAGAAACACTCCAAACAGGTATTTGATTATTGCCCTTCTTATAGGTGTGGTGTTTCATGGCTTTGGAATCTTTTTTACATTAGAAGGCACCTATGATGCACTCATTCATCTGTTCTTTGCAGACCATTATGCGACACACTGGTTTGAACCGTGGAACTACAGCTGGTACACCGGCTTTACCGTTATGGGCTATCCGCCGCTTGTACATCAGGCTATTGCCGTTCTCTCGCTGATTGGCGGACTCAAATTCGGGATGTTTTCTGTTGCTATTGTTGGAGTTATCCTTTTTATTACGGGAGTTTACCGCTTTGCACTGCTTATCACGGCTAATCCCAATTCTGCAGGGTATGCGGCAATTTTGGCTGTGTTTTCTTCTTCTTTTGTTGAAACCCTGCATATATTTGGTCAATTACCCAGTATTATTGGTGTTTCGATCCTGATGCATTGCTTACCCGAAATTTATCTGTGGCTTCTTACCGGCCGAAAAAAATACTTCCTTACTTCGCTTTCGTTACTGGCGGTAACTATTTGCTCTCACCACGTGACTCCTATTTTTGGGATGGTGTTCTTTATCTTTCCGTTGATAGGAATGGCGGTTATGGATCAGGCGCGGTCGCAGGTAGCTTCGATGAAGGCAATCACCTTTAGAGTATTTCTTACTGCTTTTTTTAAATTACTGAAGCGTATGATCGCTTTTGGTTTTACAGCGTTGTTTCTGATCATTACCTGCATTCTACCGTATTGGGTAAACACTAAAAACAATCCCATCACGCAAGTTCCTATTCCACATGGATCGCGCGATAATTTTCTGGAAATCACATCTAGCGGACTCGTTTTCTTTTTGATTCCCTGGGGAATTTTATTGCTGCTGATGCCGTATTTCTTTTACCGGTATTACAGTAAACGCTACTTATTTTTTGGGTTATCACTTACCATGTTGACCATTCTGGGAACCGGTGGCACTACTCCGATTCCGAAGATGATCCTGGGAGATAATGCCTTTAATATCCTCACCTTAGACCGTTTTACATTGTGGGGAAGTATTCTGGTTTTACCCCTGTTTGGGGAGTTTGCCTATCGCTTCGCAGAAGGGGATTATAAAACTTTTTTAAGCACCAAATTGGGCGGACTCTACCATCGTATTCTCGCTGGTTTTATGGCTGCTGTTTTTTTAGGAACAACTGTTTTTACACTAACCTTAAGCAATTTTAGACCTTCACAGCCAACACCTATAAAAATGCTGCCTATTGTTAATTTTCTCAATCAGGATATGCATTATAAGTGGCGCTTTTTGCCACTGGGTTTTGGCGATCAAATCGCCTGGCTTTCTGCACAAACTGATGCGATGACCGTTGACGGAAATTATCATTCTGCCCGTCGTCTTCCTGAATTGACAACCCGCGCTATTGAACGGCTGGAGAACTCCAAATTCCGTGGCGTTGAAGGTATTGGTTCGTTGCAACAATTTTTGACTGTTCCAGAGAAATACAATCTTAAATATGTCTTTTCTAACGATAAATTCTACGATCCTATACTTTATTTTGCAGGCTGGCAACGCCTGGGTTTATTAGAAAATGGTATAATGGTTTGGGAAAAACTGGGTGTCCCTCCTATGCCCGAATTGATGCCGAAAGATGACATCCCGTTATTTCTTATTTTAATGTGGGGCATCATTCCGTTATCAACAGTTTTAGTGGCTTTTGTGATTAATATTCAGTCGATCTGGTTACGCGCACTTCGGTCTAAAAAACCTAAAAAACCACCCTATATGCAGTGGAAAATTGATTTTTCCGCTTCCGCGAAAACCTCACAAAAACGATCACAATTTCTTTTTAATATTGCGCATTTTTATGGCTTGATCGTGGTCTGTTGCTTTGCTTTTGGCATTTATACATTCTATCTCAAAAATGCCGATCAGGTTTCGCCTAAAAATGTAGTAGAGGCTTATTTTGATGCGCTTGATTTTAAAGAACTGGAACGTGCCTATTCGTATTTTGATCCACAAAGTGATAAATCGCTCGACCAGTTTATGCTGGAATTTGCTGTCACAGACGGACTTTTAAACAGCTACGCCAAGCTTGATGCGATTAGAGTTGCAATCACCAAGGAAACCGACAGCAATGCACTGGCAACCGCAAAAGCATCGTGGATCACGCCACTCGAACTCATCAATACCACCGAAGATCTGGAACTCGTTAAACGCTCCGGCAAATGGTATGTAAAACCGAAGAAACCGGAATTAGACCTTCCGCCAGATCAGTTGATCACCATTACTGAAACCGATTTTTACAACCACGGAAGACGCAGAATAACTTCAGAGCAAACCTATCACGAGGATATTCTCAAGCAACCGGTTTTAGAGGTACTTTCTGCCCGTTTATTAAAGGTGAATAACGACTATGTAATTGTGGGTGAAATTCAGAATGTAGATAATGTTCCCGCAGATGTTTCGGTAAAAGGTACCTTATATGATGAGGAAGATCTCGAGTTGGCAACTTACAATGCTAAATACGAGATGAAACATAAGCTAATGCCTAAAGAAATAACTTCGTTTAAAATAGAATTTGAAGGCACGGCGTGGATCAATCCTGACGAGCATATTCCACTTACTTTTGACCCAGATCAGTTTACTCCTATTGAATTGGATGGCAAGCCTGTGAATTTTGATTTACATGTTTCCGGCAATGTAGCCAATACCGATTTGTACAAACGCGTGGCTATTAACAGTATCGAAGTGAAAGATGACCAGCTCACAACCACATTATTCAATCCCGGTACGCAGCAGGCGACGATTCCACAGTTGTTGTTATCCTATTATGATGACGAGCATCAATTGCAATGGGTCTCGCATCATTTTCTGCAAGAAGGTGTTAGACAGCAACGCAAGCAACAGGTTTCAATCGCTTTAAATAAACAGGAAACCCAACTCATATCAGACTCGATGCAGGCCATTTTTGTAAACGGATTGCCGAATACTGAAATCGCTCGTAAGGTTATCCCTCAGCGAGATATTTCGCAAGAAGATGCTGTGCAAATCAAATTGAACGGCGGAGGCTTTCTCAAAGTTGAAATCAATAGTTATCTTGGTAATCCCCGATGAAAATAAACAAAGCTTACATATTGATTTCTGGTGTGCTGCTACTTTTAGGCTTTACTGTAATTCCAAATCTTCAAAGCAAAGTACAAACCGCTGTGCTTCTAACCGAGCAATCAGAATATACGGTGGGAAAACCCATCTCACTTTCTTTTAATACTGAGGCTAAAACCACGCAGCTTATTGTTTCAAATGCTTTGGGAACATCCATAATACAAGCTGAAGAAAGAACTGGAACGGATGAAATTCAATTCTCAATTGCCGAACCTTTTTGCACAAGTTCAGGTGTTTTTAACTGGACATTAATAGCAAAAGAACAAGCCTTGTTAAACGGGAAACTTCAGCTCAACGCAGATACAACACAAATAGCAAAACTAGAATCGTATTTGGGTCCGCAACGTATTGCCGCTGGTGGCGAAGATTTTGCCCAATTCACAATTTTGCCTACAGACATTTATGACAACCCGCTGCCCGATGAGACAGAAATTTCTTTAAATACCGGTTATGCGAGCAACTCAAATGTTGAAACTTTAGAAATTCAAGGATTTATAAGTTGGAAAAATGTGTATTCTACCTTAAAATCAGGACGCATTTTTGTGGCTGCACATAGTGACACCACGACATCAAAACTACAAACCATTTATGTAGATGCTAATTTGGCGACCGATTTCAACATAGATTTTGAAAGACCCAATACGTATGCAGATGCAGACCAGATCACTACGCTAAGAACCGATGTAATCAAAGACCGGTATAACAATACAATCCCTGATGCTACGCTGGTTAATTTTGTAATTAAAACCAAAAGTGGCGCAATACTACAAACTTCTGGAAATACTATAAATGGTATTGCACAAGCACAAATACAACATCCTGCAACACCCCAAAATTGGATGGTAACAGCTTACATCACGGGCATTGCAAAGAGTAACCCTATTACCATACAGTACAAACCGGCGCTCAATGATATTCCATTAATTTGGGATGCAACAACCAGAAAACTCAAAATTGGTCCACTTAACGGTATACTCGGTCAGACCTTACCAGAAGGAACTGTTGTTAGCTTAAAAATCAAAAACAAAACCGGAGAAACAGAAACCTTAACCAAAAAGACCGAAGCCGGTCGCGTAGCTTTTGAATTGAAAAAAGCCTTTTACCCGTCTGGAGCGTATTCCTTAGAAATATGCGTTTTGGGCGTAAGCAAAAACTTAGAATCTGTACTATTTAAATCGTAATCTCGATTATCGAGTGAAAAATCAAAATAAAAACATATACCGTGCATTACTTATTCTTTCCTTCATTGGGTTGAATTTACTTATCGTTTTTGCGATAGGCCAGATTATGACGTACCTCAACACCGGTGCAGATAAGAGTAAAATGCTCAATCTTGCGCTGAAAAGTGAACGTGTTTACAAACCGCATCTCATCTGGAGCGATACCCTCAACCCTAGCAGACCGCTAGAAAAACCAACTCAAAAACGCGTAGCGCAAGATTATCTGAATGCCTGGTATGTGCGTGAAGTTGCTTTGGCAACTAACGAGTTTAAAGGAATTGATGATTATTATACAGCAAGTGCCAGACAAAAAGTTGAACACCTGTTGAAGCAAAATATAAACGCACTAACACGTATAGAAGGCACGAGTCTCAATCACAATCTGGAACTAGAATTTTACAGCGCAGACGGTCAGTTTATCAGTTTTAAAGATTTCGGTGTGCAGGAAGCACAGCGGATTTTTAGTGAAAATAATTTGCTGCTTCAGCATACTACTACGGCTTCCTATCGCGTAATTATGCTGCTTGAAGATGGGTTTTGGAGAATCCGACAGCTGGTTCGCATTCCGCAGCAGGATTCTATTGTACCGAAGAAACAAGTGGTTAAAAAAGAATTACCAGATCCAATTAAAGCCATCAATTACTATCCCCAGCAAAACCCGTGGGATACATTTGGAACTGATTTTCAACCTGCTGTAATCCAAACTGATTTTAAAAAAATCAAAGATCTGCAGTTTAATACGATTCGAATTTTTGTAGGATATGAAGATTTTGGTAAAGCCGAAGTAACTCCTGAAAAACTCAGTAAGCTCAAAAAACTAATGGATCTCGCTGACGCAGAAGATCTTCAGGTCATTGTTACCTTATTTGACTTCTACGGCGATTATTCGGTCATAGACTGGTCAAGTACTTTTAAACATTCCAGAGCTGTCGTAAACGCTTTAAAAGCCCATCCGGCGTTGCTCGCCTGGGACTTGAAAAACGAACCCAATCTGGATTTTGAATCTCGCGATAAAGATCTGGTGCTGTTCTGGCTTAAAAATCATTTAGCCTATTTAAAAAGTCTTGATCCTGCCACGCTGCTTACAATTGGCTGGTCTGATTCAGCTTCAGCTTCTTTGCTTTTAGATGATGTTGATCTCGTTTCTTTTCACTCGTATCAAGATTTTGCAAGTTTTACAACTTCTTATAAAGAATTAAAAGCTCAAACTAACAAGCCGTTGATGCTTCAGGAATTTGGACTTCCCACCTACTCCGGCATTTGGAATCCTTTAGGCGCTGATGCAGAAGAACAAGCCGAATATTACAATGAGTTTTTAACTTTCGCGAAAGCTGAACAACTGCATTATGCGCTATGGACGCTTTATGATTTTAAAGAAATTCCAACTGCTGTAGTCGGGCGATTACCCTGGCGGAAAGCCAAACAAAAGCATTTCGGTTTAATTGATGGCAATGGTGAAGCAAAACCAGCTTTATCAATTGTAAAAGACATTCAGGATTAAGCTGTTCAACTCTTAAATTTGCTGCAAAGTACTTTATGAAATTATTCGATATAGAACCAGATGCTTCAAAAAATCTGCTACCAAAAGACGGTGTAGTAAACTATTACGGGAAACTGTTTTCTCAGGAAGAAGCTGTCTTCTATTTTCAGTATTTAATGCATCATATTGATTGGCGTAACGATGAAGCAGTGATGTTTGGGAAAAAGATCATTACCAAACGTAAAGTAGCCTGGTATGGCGATTCCCCCTTTTCATACACCTATTCGAAGGTTACTAAAAAAGCGCTCTTATGGACTAAAGAGTTGAAAAATCTTAAACTAAAAATTGAACAGGAGACCGGTGAACAATTCAACTCATGTTTGTTGAATTTGTATCACGATGGTAGCGAAGGAATGGGCTGGCACAGTGACGGGGAAAAAGATCTCAAAAAAAATGGAGCAATTGCTTCAGTAAGTTTTGGAGCAGAACGAAAATTTGCTTTTAAGCATAAAGATACTCAAGAAAAAGTGGACTTAAATCTAGAAGACGGGAGTTTGCTAATTATGAAAGGTGCCACGCAAACACACTGGCTACACCGCTTACCACCTACTACCAAGGTACATTCAGCACGAGTAAATCTAACTTTTAGAACGATTATTGAGTCATTTTAAATCTAGAATTTCTACCAAATAAAGAACCCCAAACGCTTTTAGGGAAAGCGAGAGGGGTTACAACCAAATCGAAGTGGGGTGAAAGGTTCCTTAAATTGAAATCAGGTTTTTTGCTCTTTTTGACTCTTTCTGTTCTATAATTTGTTTGAATACATCTACATATCTATCTGCAATAGTACTCATAGGCAGTGCCGTAGCTGCTTTATAATTTGCCTTACCCATCTCAACACGATATTGAGGATTAGCTAATACTTTATATAAAGCAATAGCGAGATCTTCAATGTTATTCGGTTCAAAAAAATGAGCTTTATAGCCTTCCTCTCGCGATAAAATTCCCAGGTCGCCAAGGTCTGGCATGATTACAGCTTTACCGTAACTTCCTGCCTGGTGCAAAACGCCACTGCTTCCTGTTGTAGAGGTATATGGGAAAACCACAACAGCACTCTCTTCAAATAAAGCAGGAACGTCTTCTTCTGCTACATAGCCCGTAAATCGCAGTTGCTTAACGTGAGCATATTTTTCTTTCATACTATCTAAATATCCTTTCACATTAGGATTATCTGTACCTGCAATCACAATCTCAATATCTGCCTTAACATTTTTGCGAAGATGTTCTACCGCCTCAATAAGCATTTCTACTTTTTTATAAGTACCAAACTTTCCAAAAGTCATTACTTTCATAGGGCCATCCGGTAAATCATAGTTAGGCTCTGCAGGAAGCTCAAAAGTTCCGTGCGGAATAAGACCTACGTTATCTGCATTGTATTTTTCTTCAAGAATAGAAACGTATTTACTGATAGTTAACGCAACAAAATCAGCTTTTAGAAGGATACGCGTTAAATTTGTGCCTATAAAACCATAAGCTTTTTGCAATATCTTATTGCCTGTAAAACCAGCCTGATCAAGGTCTACCTGCTCCATTATATTGTGTAATAATACGACACTGGGTATACCCATTAACTTACAGATGCCCGGGAGTAAAAGTCCTAAAGCAGCAGGGATTTTTTTATCCCCAAATTTCATAAACTGAAGGTTGAATAAAACACCGTCAGGTACAGTTTGACGTATTGCTCTTAAAACACTTTGTACATTAAAATAGCTGTTAAAACTCCAGCAAGGCTTTACCGTAACTTTACAACCTTCAATATCCAGATGCATATTTACGTCTGCTTCTGGAGCATCCGTTAAAAGAATCAATTCTTCGATCTCGTTATGCTTTCTGAAGGCTTTTACTAAATAATAAGCATATTCATTTAAAGTAACTTTACTTGGTGGAAATGCAGTGACTAATGCTAATTTCATTGTGATTTGGTTTTTAATTCTGATTCAAAATTGCGACTAAGCAACAGATTATCAAGTGTAAAAACGATAACAGGTAAATCACTGTAGTCGAATGGTAGTTGTTGAACGTTGAATGGAAAATGGTAGAACGTTGAGAACTTGAATTGAATCTACTAAATGAAATCAAATAGTACCATTCACAAATACAGGAGAACTGACGAAATATATAAAAACGAAAAACCCGCGCTCTCGCGACGGGCCTTTCTCCCAACTTAAACTCGTGAATCAATTATGATTTGGGGCAATCAATAATCAAAAATGCTTAGTATCCGGTTATTATGATTTGGGTATTTTGAAGTTTGGGTCCAGTTACTAAATAGATTTAGGGCTTTGAGTTTAAATGGAATCAATCATGATTTGGGGAAATCAAAATATAATTTGGGGGAATTATACAGCTTTAATAGGGTTCTTTATATTAGCAAGTTCAAGTGGCTTGTGTGCATAAATCGTAACACCGGTAAAGTTCACTTTCTCGAGTTGGTATAATCTTAAAATTGCAGCAGGTAATTCTGATGCTACCTGTTCTGATTTTTTCAATTCAGTTTTAAAATTCATATCTGAATTTTCAAGAACAATCTTTACGCTTTCAGCGCTAATACTTGTTGTTTCAAGAAATGGTTTTGAATCTTTAGTATCATTAGCTAGAAGAGCAGTAGACACAAAAAAGAAAATAAGCAGCGTAGTAATTTTAAGCATTTTGTTGGGGGTTTTGTTTGTAATACATCCCAAATATACAACCATTCATCTATTAAAAGCAATTATTTTCGATGAAATACACATATTTTAGCATTTTATTGATATGAATTAATCTTGATACGATTTCTAGATGCTTTCTTACAAAAAAATCTTACAAGTATTTTAAATTAATGCTCTGTTTTGATAAAAAATAGGATTTGAGCAAGCAAAAGTAGAATCATACTTAATATTTGCATAAAAACAACTTGTATAAGATCGGTATGAAGAAAGACTATCAAACTTATTTGAAGGAATCCGCCTACGAAACTTATAAATACGGATTTGTATTTTCCTAAGGATAAAAAGTAATAGGTAAACAGATTAGCGATCGCAAACATTCCTGTAGCCAAAGCATAAGGTCCCAGTAATGAAGCTACTTCCAAATATGCTTCGCCAAACATTATTGTAACGATAAGTTGTGGAGCTATAAAGCACGTAGCTATAACTGAGGCTGCAAGAATACTTATATAACCAATATATTTATATAGGATCTTACGCGTGTCTTCGCCATTTTTCTTTTTCTCAACTACAACCGGCAACAAAATCATCACAAACATCCATGCAACAAAATAAACCACGCGACCTATAAGTGCCAGTGAGGCATACAATCCGGCTTCCCTGGCATCAAAATAATGCTTGACCATCAAGATGTCACTGTTGTTAATTAAGATCTGCGTCCCCTCATAAAAAGCTGTAATGAGAAAAAAGTTCAATACCTCTTTATTCAGTTTTGTATCGAGTTGACCTGTTGCTTTTTGGGTTTTATTTTTTGGGAATTGCGCCAGTATCAGAGAAAGTCCTACTCCTATCGCAACGCCTATAGCAGGTTGTTTGTGGAAAAGAACTATCAGCAAAATCGTAAGAACCAGCCTGCTCCACATTTCGATTTGATACGTCTTGGCAAGACTCAGCATATCTTGATTTCCCTGAAAAATACCACGGTTGATACTCATTACAAAGTATAACGGTACTGAAAGACCAAACACTACAAACATAGCCTGTGACTGCGTCTGAAAAACTTCCTGAAAGGATGAGGAGAAGATCACAAAACAAGCTCCCAGTAAAAATCCGATGTGGGTTCCCCATTTTTTAATTTTCTGTAAAAATAAAAGTTGCTCTTGTTCATTCATCAAAACAACAAAACGTGCCGTCCCTAACTGAAAGGTCATTGCGGCAAAAGATAAAACCAATAATAAGGTTATTAAGATTGCAGCATCGGCAAATGCTTCTGGTCCCAGAATACGGCCCAGAATCAAATTATAGACATAGTTACCTGCGTTAACAAGTAAAGCACTCAGCATAAAAAGCTGTTGATGCGAGATTTTATAATTGATAAATGGTATAGCAAGCATAACTGTTGTTTTTGGCGTTAGTTTGATGAGGATTATGCGGCAAGCATAGGAACAGTAAAATCTTTATTATCTAATAAATATTTCTTTCCGGCAAGGCCGAAACTACCTCGTACAGAAGCATTCTCAACTCCTCTGAATAAGATGAGCTTTCCGCTATTTCTATAATTATTTTGCAACTGAACCAGCTTCATTACCGTGGTTAGTGTAAGTTCATTTAAGACGCTTAGGTCAATTGTTATTTTCTTTTGGTTTCTGAAATCTTCATTAATAGTTGCAGCTAGTTCAGAAACAGATTGTGCTTTTAAGATGCCGCGTATTTGAATAGACTGTGGAGTTGTGATAAATGAATACATAGTGGTAGTTTTTAAAAGTTTATACTGCAAATGTGCGCTGCATATCCATTTTATTGATCTGAATTTCGTTAAGCAGAATTTTACTGTAGACGAATGGTATAAATAGCAGTGTTAAACCGTAAATAGCTAAAAAACTGTCGTTCTAATAGTATTAGCTAGTTTTTTAAGAACCGGATCAAGTTCGTTTTGAAAGATGCTATCCTATAAATGAGGCAGTCAGAATTGGTAAAAAGCCGTGAGATGCAGATAAGTGTCGGTAAGTGGTAAATCCCTATAGATTAAAAATGTAAGTATCGCTGCTAACTTGCTAACACCAAATCTTAGTTATGAAAACGCTATTTACATCAGTCTTATTAATTGTATTTCTTTTTAGTGCTCAGGCACAAGAAATGACCGCCGGTTTCAAGTATTTAGAAACAGGACAAAACCAAAAAGCAGCATTATTTTTTGCTGAAATCTTAAAGGAATATCCTGAAAACAAAACCGCTCAACTGTGTTATGCACGTGCTTTAGGTCTGGGCGGGAATCCTGCTGAAGCTTTAGAGCTTTTTAAAGAAATGCGTGTAGAGTATCCCGGAGATCTGGAAATTAACCTCAACTATGCAGAAGCTTTTTTATGGAATAACGACTTTAAAAAGGCCGTGCCAGTCTATAAAGAACTGGTAAAAAACAATCCAGAGAACTTTGGCGCATTGCTGGGTTATGCTAACACACTTTCTAATCTCAAAAAATATGATGCTGCACTCACTTATATAAAGAGAGCTTTATCAGCTGATCCCGGAAATGCAAATGCTTTGGTTTCCAGAAAATATATAAGATTAGGAAAAGCAGGCCAACTAGCGAAAGCTAACCAAATAGACCGTGCTCTTGCCCTACTCGATTCTAATCTAATAGATTTCCCTAATGATCGTGATACTGAACTTAATAAAATAGCGATCTATTTACCTAACGAGAATTTTGAGGAAGCAACTCGTATTTATTCAGGTTTCAATACTTCTACAAAAGATAGTGTTACCGGTAAAATAGGTTTGGCTTTGGTTTCTCATTTAGCCGAAAAAGATAAAAAAGCCTTGACTTTTGCTACGGAAGCTTTTAATATGGCTCAGCAATTCAAAAAAGATTCTTTGGTATTTCTTCCGGCAGCAGAGCGCTATACGCAAGCCTTAGTATGGAATGCTAAGTATGCTGAAGCAAAGCAAGAAATAACAACTTTATCTGAAGATTTTCCGCAGCACAAAACAGTATTAGCTTTACAAGCGATGTTAGGTATGTATACGGGAGATTTTAAGACTTCATTAGAAGCTTATCAAACCATCTTGAGCAACGATTCTACCTCTTTTGATGGAAATCTAGGTATTGCAAATGCTTATCGTGCTGCAGACAATCCGCTAGAAGCATACACTTACGCACAAAAAACCTTAACCTATTATGAAGGTCAGAAAGATGCATTAGGCTTGATCACTAAATTAGATCTTTCTTATGCTCCTGTTGTGGGCACAAGAGCTTCAGTGACTAAAGATAATGGTGAGAATACAGCATATAGCTATGGAATTAATATTGCGCTTCCTTTTTCAACTGCTTTTAAAACAGAAGCCTTATACGGTTATCGTACTACCCGCAATGGAATTAGCGGTCAAGAAGCCCACGCTCACGAATTAGGTATGAAACTGAATTACATGGTTGCACCTGGTTTTGAACTGGAAACACAAGCCGGATTCATTAAAGCATTCACTGCAGATAAAGATTATACAGATGTACAAGGCTCATTAAGTTTAAAAACGAAGCCGGCTAAACGTCAAAATCTTGAAGTTGGGTATAGAAGAGCATTACAGAATTTTAATGCGGAATTGATTGAAGAAAAAATCGCTCTAAACGATTACTTTTTAAACTATAACTGGGGGATTACAACGCGCTTAGGCTGGTATACTTCTATGATTTACACCGCGCAATCTGATGCGAACAATCGCAAACTTTTGTTTACTTCTTTGTATTATGGATTGACCAAAAAGCCAGCCTTAAAAATGGGTTTCAATTACCAGTATTTAGGGTATAAAAATCAGGTGAATATGTTGTATTTCAGTCCATCTAAATATCAAGCTACTGAAGTTTTTGCAGATTTAATGCTTAATGACTTAGGCTCTTTTCAAATTCACGCTGTTGCTGCCGGTGGTTATCAGTTTGTAGAAAGCCAAAAAGCAACCAGTATTTTTAGAGCAGAACTCAATGTGAATTATACCCTTTCTTCACAATTCAATCTTGGCTTTTATGCAAAGTATAGCAATATAGCTTCTGCAGTGGCAAGTGGTTTTGAATTTGGTGAAGCTGGTATTACACTAAGATGGTTACCGTTTAGTAAACCTATGTTTAAGAAGTAGGTTTAACAAGTAAGCAAATACAAATTACCTCTTAAAATGCGAGTTCATAATCTGAGTTATGAGCTCGCATTTTATTTTAATCTAGACACATAATTTAAACTTTACTTAAATAGTATTCTAAACGTCTTTATCAAAGTACATTTGTGTCGTGCTTAGATTTAATCATAAACTACTTTGGGGCAAGCTCACGAAGCATTAAACTTAATGAGACAAGTCTCAAAGCATTTAAATCTCAATTATCGAGCAAAAGATATACTATGAAAACTTCAACTACTCAAAACGTATTTCGGGTAATTCTAGGTGCTATGATGACACTGGCTGGTATAGGTCACCTCACTTTTCAACGGGATGAATTTCAGGCACAGGTGCCACGCTGGCTGCCAACTGATCCTGGCTTTATAGATTTTGTAGTTTTAGCTTCCGGTGTAACGGAAATTCTTCTGGGTCTCGCATTGATTTTCCTTATTAAATACAAGGTGAAGATTGGACTTTTTCTGGCGATTTTCTACATTCTCATTTTTCCCGGTAATATCTCACAGTACACTAATGGTATAGATGCTTTTGGTCTAGATACAGGTCTAAAGCGTTTAATTCGTTTATTTTTTCAGCCGGTTCTCATTCTTTGGGCGCTTTGGTCTACCGGTGCAATTACTTATTTGAAAAAGCCTAAAAATAAATAGCTATGAATTTTTATGATCTGGAAGCAAAAACACTACAAGGAAAAACTATACCTATGAGAGCTTATAAAGGTAAAACAGTTGTCGTTGTAAATACTGCGAGCAAATGCGGACTTACACCGCAATATGAAGGACTTGAAGCATTGTATGAGAAGTATAGAGACCAAGGTCTTGAAATTTTAGGTTTTCCGTGTAATCAATTCGGAAATCAAGAGCCCGGATCTGCAGATGATATTGAAGCCTTTTGTCAGGTAAATTATGGCGTTAGCTTTACGATGTTTGATAAAGTTGATGTTAATGGTTCTCAAACTCACCCGATTTTTAAATACTTAAAATCAGAATTAAGTGGATTGTTAGGAAGCAAAATAAAATGGAATTTCACTAAATTTCTCATAGACAAAAACGGAAAGCCCATAAAGCGCTATGCCCCTATTACTAAACCGCAAAAGATGGAAGCTTCAATCAAAAGATTACTATAAATCGAAGATGATTCGGTTTTACATTTAGAAAATCAGTTTTGTTTTCCGCTTTATGCGGTATCACGACTTACGACAAAATTATACGCTCCGTTACTAAAAGAACTAGACCTTACCTACCCTCAATACTTAGTGCTTTTAGTTCTTTGGGAAAATGATTTACAAACAGTAAACGAGATAGGGAACTGTTTAGTATTAGAATCAAACACCTTACCTCCGCTTCTGAAAAGATTAGAACAGAAAAAGCTCATCAAACGAACGCGTAAAAAGAAGATGAACGCATTGTAACAAGTGCTCTTACAGAACAAGGCAAAGCACTAAAAGAACGTGCAGTTTCAATTCCGCAGAAAATAGCTTCATTATTTAAAAACACAGACTTACCTGAAGAGGGTAATGGGGTTTTTCAGCAAACGCTACTCAAACTCTTAAGCACACTAAAAAAAGAAACTTCAAAAAATTAATCTTTTAAAGAATCTATTAACGCGGGTTGTAATTTTTTAAGAGCTAAAGAAGCAAAAGAACGAACCTCTTTATTCTTTGCTGTTATTTGTAATTCTGCCAATAATGGTAAAAAAGTAGTATCTCCTAAAAATTGTATCAGATAGATGACAGGTAATCTCAAATGACCATCCCCTACTTCAATAAGTTTAATTAAAGCCTTATTAAAGCTTATGTCAGAGTCTATGAGTATTTCCTCATAAACATCTGCATCTTCAATTATAGCAAGCTCTAAGAGCGGCAACAAAATGTGCTTTAATTTTGGAGAAAGAATATTATCTAAAAACTCAATAGCGTTCGCGCGTGTATCTCTATCTGTACTAATAAAGCCTTTATAGGCGACATCAAGATCTTTTCTGCTATAATACACAGCCAGCAACTTAAAAATGGTATCAATTCTTAACTCAAGCTGCTTATCAAGAATTTCTAGCAATCCTTTGCGCGCTACTTCCAATTCAACTTTATCATCAGATGAAAGTAAGCGCTCGTAGGCTTCAGCATTAAAATTACTTTTGATCACTTTACGACTGCTTACGATATCGCGATACTCAAACGTATATTCTAGTAATGATCTAAAAATTGCCTTCGGAAAGAAATTGAGTTTCGGATTTTTAGTCTTAAGTCTATATAAAGATTTTGCTGAAGCTCTGCGTATCAAATTATCTCTACTCTTTAACAAGCGCAACAGCACTCGCACTGAAGCTTGAGTTTCAAAAGTTTGAATTACCGCCGGAATGTATTTTTTAGTATTATTCTTCAACAGCTTTTCGGCTTCGCGGGCAAGTAAAACTTCACTGATGGATTCTCCGTAATTTTTTAAGGCTTCAATTGCAACACTACGATATTCTTTTACCGTTAAAAAGTCGATAAGCGCATCAATGAACATAGGCTCTCCAGAAATTCCGGCAGCTTCAATCGCATGACTTACAATATGTGGATTTCGGTTATTAAAGTTCGCCGAGATAAACGAATAAAATTGTGGAATCTGAGCGTAACCTATGGATTCTAATAAGAAGGATAATTCTTCCGGACGATGGTCACTGTTGGGCAACTCGAGTTCGGCAAGCCAAAGCTCAATACGCAGCTCCAGATTATATCTAGAAGCTATTTTTTTATTTTTTCTAGCCTCTTTTGCCAAACATAACAATGCAGCATGAGCGATATAATCGCTGCTATTATTAAGATAAGAATCAAATATTCGATTATCGTTTAGCGATGTATGCATGATCAGATAATTCATCGCTGCATAAACCACTTCGTCATCTTTTAAATACACCATTTTGCGCACAGCCTCTAACGCTGTACCTTCTGGATAATGATACAGTTGACCGATCGCAGCTATTTTAACAGCATCATCCTCGTGTTCTAAAAGAGGGATTATTTTATTCCGTAAAATTTTAGCGTTCCGTGGATTTATATGCTCTAAGTAACGCACAATTTGTTCAGTATCATTGGAGCTTAAAATACGCTTTCCTAATTCTAAAGGGGATTTACGCTTTCTTCTTGATGTTCCTTCTGAGAGCTCTACTGCCTCCCTAAGACTTTGTCTAAAACTTTTAAAATAAGAATCACGTACTTTGAAAACACCTACAATCCAAATGAGGATCAAGAACAGAATAATTACGGTAACATAGTTTGAAGGAAGCGAAAGTCCTTTGATTACAAAGATCAATAAACACCCCGCTATACCGGTCGCAACGCTATCTATCACAACATCAATAAATGACTTTGTACGATTTTTAATTTCTAATGAAATAGGAACCATAGCCAACTCAGTAGCCGCTTTATTAACCGATTGTTTTAAGCTGCCGTCTAAGCCTTTTATGATGATCAACACCCATAGCTCCGGAAATGTTAAAAATAACAAGGAACCTAAAGCTATACCTAATGGAAGGATCAATAGCGAACTGTTTACACCTAATTTTTCTACTACACGATTGGTTAGAAATAACTGAATACCTAAAGAAACCAGGTTGAAGGTAGAAAACCAAAACCCAAAAAATGATGCCAAGCGATCAGCATCTGGTATAGCTCGGCTGGCAAAGTCACTAAACTGGAAATCTACCAGTTTTGCAACAATAACCCCTAAACCTATTATTAAAGCTAAAAAAGTTAAATGCTTTGATTTTAAGAGCAGTTTAAAGGCGGTATCGCCCATATTATGATGAGCATTGGCAGATCTTGATGCTCTGCTTACATAGCCCTTCTTATAAATCATTGAAAGCAGTGGAATACAAGCTAAAATAAAAATAGAAGCTATAAGCAACATATTTCCATTACCGATATAGGGTACCAGAATAGTAGTTAAATATCCCCCAAAAATTCCTCCTGCAATTGCTCCAGATCCTATAAAACCAAACAACCGTTTTGCTTCTCTGGCATTAAAAACCATATTCGCCAGTAACCAAAACTGACTGGTAGTGAGAACAGCAAAAATTCCGCTTATAACATAATAGATGTATAGTGTTGCTGATCCAATTACCTGCATTTTATACAATACACTTAAGAGAATAAATGCAAAAGCAAAAAAAACAAGCGAAGAGACCATAATACGCCTCAGAGAATAACGCCTTACCGCCTGATTGTAAAAATAAGAAGTGATTATAGCCGTCGCAGCTATAAAAAGATATCCAAAAGCAAGATTATCTGCACCCAACCCTTCGAGAAAAAGGGCATTTACTATAGGCTTTACGATCAATAAAATGGTAATGATCAAAAAGACGTATAACTGCATGAAAAAAGAGATGGTGATTTCACCATCTCTTATATTAAACGTCTTTTTTAGAAATTTCCTAATCACCTATACTGCCAGCGCCTTTTGTAGCACTTGCGAGTAAAGTTCGAGATTTTTGGATAGCTTTCTCTACTGGAAATACTAAATTTCTTATAATTTGTTCTCCGTTAGGATCTTCAACTAAAGCTACAAGAATATATTTACGACCATTATCTCCCCAAACTAAAATAGAATCGGAGTGGTACTGTTTCCATGAACCCGATTTTCTAAACAAACGTGCATTAGGTGCAATGCGTTCTAGCGTATTTACAAATTTGTGGTGTAAAGAAGGGTTCTCCATAATATCAAGCATTGCTTTAGAACGCTCTGGACTTACCAATTTACCGGTAACTAATTTATAGTAAAATCTACAAACCTGTTCTGCGGTAGCTGCGTGACTCAATCCCTTAATAGGATCTGGTCTGCGTTCACCGGCAGCAGCATAACGCTTACCTACCCATAAACCACCACCGTGAGCTTTATCGTATAATTTGTATTTATCGCTTTGTAATACACTAGATATTTTATCATATCCTAGACGATCTATCATACGCGTACTGGCTTGGTTGTTAGATTTACTAATCATCAACCACATATCTTTTTTAATCTCTGCAGTTTCCTTCAATTCTCCTTTATCAATAGCATCCATTGCAGAAAGAAGAATAGCGATTTTAGGTAAACTCGCAGCGTACATCATTTCTTCACCGTTGAGACCGGCATATTGAATCGCATTAGGATCATCAAGACTCACAATACCTACAGCCATCTTCTTTTGATCAACAAGACGCTTCATAGTAGGGTCTTTAGAAATCTGAGAATATAATTGAGAAGTTAAGACAGAACTATTAAAATCTTCCAGAGGGGCATCAATACAATCTTTAAATGGAAGTTCTTGGGCAGTTACTTTTGAAGCTATTGCTACTACTAGCAATAGGATAAACACATTTATTTTTTTCATAAACAATTTTTGGGTGTGCTTGATTTTGGGGTTTAACGCAATATTTACATTAATAGTATGCAAAGGTTAAAGAAAAATCAAGTCAAAATCAATATTTAACATTCTTTACTTGAATAAGTTGCAAGTCTTATGCCAAATAAATGTTAAAGAGAAATTAGTTTTAAATCTCTTTAATGTAAAAAGCCGAAGTAAAAAAACTAACTCGCTGATTAGTAATCCCAACGTCTTGTTTGATTGAGCTCTTCTTCTTTCTGTAATTCTTCTTGCGGAATAACCTTTAAAAAGGAAGGATGTTGTTCTATAGCGTACTCGATCATTTCTACGATATCTTCTACAGAGTCGTTTTCATAATCAATATCCAAAGGTTTTTTAATTTCCATAGTTTGAAGGATACCCCGCTTTTTGATACGAATTCCCTTTTTATCAAAAGAGCGTCTAAACCCATCAATCACGATAGGTACAACAACCGGTTTGTATTGCTTGATGATGTGTGCAGTTCCTTTACGAATGGGTTTCCAGGGTTTTGTAGTTCCCTGTGGAAATGTAATTACCCAACCATCGTGCAGCGCAATACCTATATTTTCGGTATCACTAAGATTCACAGGTCGGTCTACTTCTTTTCCTTTTGAACGCCAGGTTCTACTCACCGAAACCGCACCGGCATAAGCCATTATACGCGGTAATAGTCCGCTGCGCATTGTCTCACTGGCTGCTACATAGTAGATATTGAGTTTAGGTTGCCACAAGTAACCCACGTTTTTTATACTATCAACCCTACCGCTTAGACTTGCATTAAACACATGAAACATCGCCACCACGTCTGCAAAATAAGTTTGATGATTCGATACAAAGAGCACATTTGTATTAGGCAATTCTTTTATGATTTCAGAACCTTCTATTTGCAATGCATTAAAACCTCGGTAACGTCTGTGTGACATCGCACCAGCAATACGGATAAGCCACTTCTTGATGAAGTCATAATGCCCAAACGGATTGGTTTTTAAAAGTCCCATAGTTTTTATTACGTAATGAAAGGATAATTGTGAAATATAAAATTAAAACTTCAAACTATATACCGAAACTCAATCTAATTGTTGAAGCGCCCACTTAACTTCGCTAAGCATCATTGCTGTTGCACCCCATACTACGCGCTCTGCAAGGTAAAAAGCAGGTACTTCTAACATAGTACCGTAAGAAGTATCTATACGCTGTTTGATCACCTTTTTATCATCTAAAAACTCTGTCAAAGGAACTTCAAGAATCGCTTCGACCTCTGCCTCTTCTTTTGTAAAAGTTAGCTTAGATCGCACAATTCCTATATAGGGTTGAACCCAAAAGTTACTGGGTGGTATGTAAATTTTTGTCAATTTTTTGATGACTTCGATGGTATCACGATCTACTCCTATCTCTTCTTCGGTTTCCCGTAAAGCAGTTTCTTCTAATGAAGCATCAAAATCTTCAGCCTTGCCTCCAGGGAAGCCTACCTGATTACTATGAACACCTTTATAGGTTTTTCGCAGAATTAAAACCAGCATTGTCTCTCCTGTTTCATTAGGATAAAATACAGCCATCACTCCTGCCCACCTGGGATTTTTTGACTCAATATCTACATCTTTTAACGCACGTATGCGCTCATCAGGGGCCATTAAGAATTGAGCTTCTTGTCCCAATAAGGTCAAATTGCTTAGTTTTGGCATTCGTTTTACAAACTCTTCAAACTGCATTTATGCGTATCTCATTTACTTTAATATTACTCGTTTTGGTTTTAACCGGAGTCAGCTGTGAAGATAAAAAATCAAAACAAAAAACAACCGAACCGCAAATCGTTGAGAAAGTTGTAGATAGCACTCCTGAGCAAAAAGCAAAAGCCGAAAATGAGAAATTAAAAAAGAAAGCGGGATCAATTATTGAATCTCAAGCAGAGCTTATTCCATTTCTGACGGAATACGGAAAAAAGAATCCCGAGACGCGTGTGCGCATCAAAACTAAGTTTGGGAATATTGAAATTCAACTCTACAGAGATACGCCGCTGCACCGGGCTAATTTTATATTACTGGTAAAACAAGGCTATTTTGATGATACGATGATTCACCGAAACGCACTCGATTTTGTTGTGCAAGGTGGTAACAGTGATGGCTACGAAACTCCAAAAAAACGTCAACGCATCGGTAATTATTTAATTCCGAATGAATCAAGTCCCAATCACCCACACGTAAGAGGTGCTTTTTCTGCGGCGAAATATCTGGAGCAAAACATAAGTGATGCTTCTTCTCCTTTTGAATGGTTTATCGTAGTGCCAGAACGCGGTGCACATCATCTGGATGGTGAACATACTGTTTTTGGCCATGTGACTAAAGGAATGGATGTCGTTGATGAAATAAACAAACTGAAAACGGACGACAACGAGTGGCCTATAGAAAATGTCTATCTGGAGGCCGAGTTGATTAAATAATCTTGTTTTTAAATAAAATAATTCAGTTGGGATCTTTATTCAAAAATCCCGGTTTCTAGTCCGTCGATACTGGTTTGATTTTTTTCTGTCCAGTATTCTTTTATACCACGCTCCCCTTTTTGCTCTGACCAGACTTTTAAGGTCTCGCGCTCACCGGTATATTCCATAAAAGGAACTCCAAAACCGCAAGACGTTTGTACCAGGTCGATATTTAATTTAAAAATTTGACGAGCTCCGGCAGTCTCTTCAAAATGAGTGATGTATTTACCAAATGCTTCATCACGTTCGTGAAACACTTCGCCTTTGCCATACAGCCTTAAAATCAACGGATTCTTATCAAATGAACAAAACATAATGGTCATTCTGGGATCTTTAAGCATATGAGCAGCAGTCTCATTACCGCTACCGGTCATATTGAGCCACAAAACCTCCTGCTCGTTGAGAATATAAAAAGTTGCCATCCCTTTAGGTGAGACATTCACGCGACCGGTTTCTGCCGCTGTCCCCACAAAGAATATTTTTTGATTGCTGATGAATTCCTTTAATTTGTCTGTAAGCTGCGGAAGTTGTTTTCCCATAATCATTGAATTAATTAATACCGAAAATGGCTAGTTTTGATCGCGTTCTGCTTTGCTGTAAATTGAAGGTAATTGCAACTCATAGATCACCGCAAGTGTTCTGATAAGTACAACCACAAAACCTGAAACTACCGCATTTATACCAGAAGATATGCCATAAGAATGTAAAATTACATATAAAGAACCACCAGCTATACAAGCACTCGCATAGATTTCTTTTCTAAAAATAACAGGAATCTCATTACACAGAATATCCCGAATCACACCTCCAAAACAGGCCGTTATCGTACCCAAAGCCACACAAATAACAGGGTCTAAATTTACCAAAAGGGCTATTTCTACTCCAGTAATGGTATACAAGGCAATACCTATGGTATCAAACAAAAATAAAGACCGGCGCACATAGCGTAGTTGCTTTCTAAAGATAATACCTACTACGGTAGTGATCACGATAATATAAACAAAGGTTGAATTGAGTAACCATGTAACCGGTGATTTACCAATGAGAAGATCTCTAAGTGTACCACCACCTACTGAAGTTACAGTCGCAATAATGAGAATCCCAAAAAGATCCATCCGCTTTTTTGTTGCGGTAATCACTCCGGAAATCGCAAAAGCAATCGTACCTAAAATATCGATGATGTCTGCAATACTTTCCATTTATTTCTGGGTGTAGTAGTTATAGTCCTTAAGAACACGATCTACAAATGCAAACGGTGTTTCTTCTGGTGTTACCTGCATCGTTTTGGCAAGTTTTTCGCTCAGCTTTAAAATAACTTTGTGTTTAGAATAGCGCTTAGCATCGCTGTAAACCGTTTTCACTTTCTGTATATCTGCATCGGTAAAAACGGTTACCTGTGGGTATTTTGGTATATAATCTTCAGCTATGTTTTCTAATATGGTGTGGCTTATACGCACTTTTTTACGTTCGGTCACAACAGTGGTTCCGGCAGCGATATCTCCTAAACGCTGACCTTTTCCATTTAAAAGAATGGTAAAAACAGCAACACCGCCCGTAGTTAAGGTCACATCGATTACGCGCATAATCCAACGCACAAAAAAGCTTCCAAAGCCCGGTTTAGATCCGTCTAATTTTACCACCCGTAAACCCAAAGCTGCTTTACCCGGTGTGCGACCGTCCCAGAATCCTTCAAAAAAGAGAAAGTATAAAAACGACGGAATCCCTATAATCATAAAATAAATATTGATGGAAGAACCTTCGTTAGAATCTAATCCAAAAGCCGTTACTAAAAAGATTGAAGCGATCCAGTATGCGCCTAATATCAATAAATCAATGAGGTAGCCCAGTATGCGATCCCCTATTCCCGCTACATGCTGCTGAATGCTCACATTTTGTGCGGTTTCAATTTGAAAGTTATCCATGAATTCTTTTTCTTTACCTATTAAGTAGGATTTTAGAATTTAGAGTTTATCTCTAAAATAATTAAACTACACATCGCTAAACAGGGAATCGAACCTGATTAATTAAACGAATAACCAGACCATGCGCGAGGCGGCTTTTGTGAAGCAAAATAAGGATAAATGGTTAAGATTTGAAAACGTTCTGGAAGGGAATCAATTTGATTTATCTCCAGACGAGTTATCTGCCTTGTATCTTGAGGTTACAGATCATCTGAGTTATGCTAAAACTTTTTACCCAAAAAGTAAAACTACGCAGTATCTCAATTATCTGGCGTCTCAATCCCATCAAAAGATCTATAAGACCAAGCGCGAGTCTAGCCGCAGGTTTATCACTTTTTTTACTGAAGAGTTCCCGGTTTTAATGTATAAATATCAAAAACAATTATTACTTTCTTTTGCTACCTTTTTGATCTTTTGCATCATTGGTGCTTATAGTGCTGCAACAGATGGGGCGTATGTGCGCAGTATTCTGGGTGATGGTTACGTCAATATGACTTTAGAGAATATTCAGAATAACGACCCGATGCGTGTTTACAAAGAAATGAACGAAGTAGAGATGTTTATGGGTATTACCGTAAACAACATCAGAGTTGCGCTTATGGCATTTATTCTGGGAATACTTTTTAGCATTGGTTCGCTTTATATGATGATGCAAAACGGCGTGATGCTGGGTTCTTTTCAATATTTCTTTTACGATAAAGGTTTATTATGGGAATCTGTACGCACGATTTGGATTCACGGTACTATTGAAATTTCAGTAATCATTATTGCGGGTGCTGCGGGATTGGTTTTAGGAAATGGAATTTTATTTCCGGGAACCTATACCCGACTCGAATCGTTTAAACGCAGTATGAAAGACGGACTCAAAATTGTGGTGAGTACCATTCCGTTTTTTATTATTGCGGGTTTTCTAGAAGGTTTTGTAACCCGCCATACCGAAATGCCAGACTGGCTTGCCATTTTAATTATTGGTATTTCTTTGTTACTAATTTTGTTTTACTACGTCGTATACCCTAGAATCGCTTATAAAAAACAACTACATCGATTAAATGAAAGAACTGATCACTTTTAAAAAGCAACGTGAATTAGGAGAGATAATTACAGACACCTTTAAATTTCTCCGTCTGGAATACAAACCCCTGTTTAAAGCTTTACTGCGCAATGCTGCAATACCTTTTTTAATCTTAATAGGTATATCTGCATACTACACAGGGATCTCAACAGATTTTGACATGTTTAGCAATGATATGTTTAACGCTGCTAATATTATACTGCCGTTAATAGGCTTATTTATTGCTGTGTTTTTTTATTATGGAGTGCTTTATGGAACGGTACTCAACTTTATTAAACTATATATCGAAAACCAAGGCGTTGTTGACCAAGATGAACTTAAAGGTTTAGTACGTCATGATTTGGGAAATTTGACCGGTCTTACATTTCTAATTGCAATAATGATCTTTTTTGGTTTTATGCTTTGCTTTTTTCCAGGAGTATATGTTGCTGTTCCGTTATCATTAACCTGGGCGATTTTGGTCTTCCAAAATCAATCTGTAGGTGATTCTATTTCAGATAGTTTTAAATTGGTTAAAAACGAATGGTGGATCACTTTTGCCACTATGTTTATTTTAGGCTTGCTGATGTATGTTGCGAACTTAGTATTCTCGTTACCCGCAATTATTTATACTGTAGGTAAAGGTTTTGCTTCCGCAGAACAGATATCTCAGGGAGATCTATCTAGTATGTTTGATTGGGTTTATGTTTTATTGAATGTACTCTCCTCTGCTGTTCAATACATCTTAGCAGGAATTTTCGCAATAGCGATCGCTTTTATTTATTTCAATTTGAATGAAAAAAAGAATCAAACCGGAACTTTTGAAACTATAGAAAGTATAGGTTCTGGCAATGATTAGAAACCTGATTTACATATTCGTTTTTCTATATTCTTTTGGTTGCATTTGCCAGACGGCAAGTATTGATTCTACTGAATTTATTCAGGAAGTTCAATATGATAAAAGTGCTATTACCCCATTGCAGTTTGATGATCAAGCTCTACAAGAATTAAAACAAGACGAAGCTTTTGATTATGTTGAGTTAGTTCCACCAGATAACATTTGGACACGTTTTAAAAACTGGATCAATGAAGTATGGAGTTCTTTTATAAACTGGATTCTTCAGGGAAATGAAGCTACGGGAATTCTGGGGTTTTTAGTCAAAGCTTTACCTTACCTACTCATTGCAGGAGTTCTCGTATTTTTAATATGGCTTTTCTTGAGAATTGATCTGGGAAGTTCTCCTCTTAAAAATACAGAACTTAATAAAGTGATTCTTTCTGATGAGCAGGATATCATAGAGACCCATGATATAGAAAGCTTGATCGCCCAGGCACTTCACGAAAACAACTACCGTCTTGCTGTTCGTTTTTACTATTTACTGGTACTTCAAAAATTATCAAAAAAGGATATTATAGACTGGCAGGTTCAAAAAACGAATGCCGATTATGTTTATGAAATTAAAAGTGAAGGTCTACGCAAGGATTTTACCAAACTCACCCGTATTTATGATTTTATCTGGTACGGCAATTTTGATGTGAATGAAACCGATTTTCTAAAAGCAGAAAAAGAGTTTAAACAAATAACCACCACGTTATGAGTAAACGTTACAAAATAATGGCGGTTCTTCTGGTGGTTTTTCTCTCGCTTCTAATTATTGGCGAAGCCACACAACCCGAACCTGTAAACTGGTTCCCCGGTTATGGGAAGCAAGATAAAATTCCATTTGGTACGTATGTTTTTTACGATCAGCTTCCTTCAATTATTGATAAAGATCGTTTAGAAGACGTCAATATTCCTCCTTTTGAATTTTTGCTAGATTCTACAGATCCGCCTGAAGGCACGTATCTTTTTCTCAATTCCAGCGTTTACAATGATGCTTCAGAAAGCACCAAGATTTTAGATTGGGTAGCTAAAGGAAATACGCTGTTTGTTGCATCAAAAGCAATTAGCGAAACAATTCTGGATAGTTTATGTCTCAATACAGAATATCTTTCGGAAACCAGCGAACTCAAAAAACGTCCGTTAGCAAACCTCAGTAATCCATCTTTAAAGGCCTCAAAACCTTATCGCTTGAATAAAGATGTGGGCACAGTTTATTTTGATCAGATAGACACCACCCAAACCACAATTCTAGGCGTTTACGATCTTATCAGAAACAATGATTCTACAAAGATTCTGGAGCCTAAAGTTAATTTCATCAAAACTCCTTACAGAAAAGGCACAGTCATTCTCAATACTTTTCCCGAAGGCTTTACCAATGTGTTTATGTTAGACAGTCTCAATGCGAGTTATACGGCTAAAGCTTTGTCTTACCTTCCTAAAGAAGGAAAGATCTATCTGGATCAACATTATAAAAATAGCAAAGCTAAGGCAGTATCTCCACTCTATTTAATACTTACAAACAAATATTTAAAATGGTCGTGGTACACGCTCTTAATTGGCGCTTTGATATGGATTTATTTTGAAGGAAAACGCAAGCAACGCAGCATTCCTGTCATAAAGCCTTTACCTAATCAAACACTCGATTATACGCGCACGATTGCCGGAATGTATCTCGATAAAAAAGACAACCACCAGATCGCAATGCATCAAATCAATCATTTGCTGGAATACATTAGAAGTAGTTATACACTGGCAACAGATCACAGAGATTCGGCTTTTATTGAGAAACTCGCTGCAAAAAGCGGAGTTGAGCAAGCAACAGTAAAAAACCTTATAGATTATACCATAACGATTAGACAGAAAGCAGTCGTCACCGAAGACGAATTGATTAAACTGAATTCGCTAATCGAAAATTTTAAAAACAGCCATTAAGATGGAAGAACATAAAAATCAAGAAAACTTAAATTTGAATCAGGAGCAACCGCAAACGTCGCCTGAACCTTCAGAAAATCTCGAGTTTCAAAATAGAATTCCGCTGGAAGATTTACGCAAAAGTGTAGATGCATTGAAAGCTGAACTCGCAAAGGTGATTGTGGGTCAGCACGAGTTTATAGAACTACTTATTGTAGCCTTACTAACAGACGGTCACGTTCTCATTGAAGGCGTACCGGGCATTGCAAAAACCGTTACGGCCAAGTTATTTGCAAAAACACTCAATACCGCTTTTAGTCGCATTCAGTTTACGCCAGACTTGATGCCAAGTGATGTTTTAGGAACTTCAGTACTGAACATGAAAACCAGTGATTTCGAGTTTAAATACGGTCCTATTTTCTCAAATATCGTGTTAATAGATGAGATCAACCGCGCTCCGGCAAAAACACAAGCTGCACTTTTTGAAGTGATGGAAGAACGTCAGATTACCATTGACGGTCATAAATATGAGTTAGAAAAACCATTTATAGTTTTGGCAACGCAAAACCCCATTGAACAAGAAGGAACCTATGCCCTGCCTGAAGCACAACTAGACCGTTTTCTATTTAAAATAAAGGTTGAATATCCTGATCTTGAAGATGAAATCTTAATTCTTAAAAGTCAGAATGATAGAAAGGGTTCACAGATGGAAGTTGTAAACGCTATTCTATCACCAGAAAAACTTCAGGAATATCGCGATCAAACCCGTCAGATTCTGGTAGAAGAAAAAATACTGAATTACATCGCTTCAATTACGGTTAAATCCAGAACACATCCACATTTGTATTTAGGAGGTTCGCCTCGTGCTTCCTTAGCCATTATGAATTCGGCTAAAGCATTTGCAGCCATAAATGGTCGGGACTTTGTGACCCCGGAAGATGTAAAGAGAGCCGTAACTCCTGTTTTAAGACACCGTGTCATTCTCTCTCCAGAACGTGAGATGGAAGGTATGACGCCAGAAACCGTTATTGAGATGCTTGTTCAATCTGTAGAGGTACCTCGCTAGTGCGCATTATAAACTTCATAAAAAGTCTGTATTTAGGCAAACGCGTATTCTACGTGCTTGCCGTACTTATTGTGCTTTTTTTATTTTCATATTGGGTTCATGTGCTATATCCTGTAGCTTTAGTTGGGTTGTTTCTTTTAGCTATTGCTGCGGTTTTTGACAGCATTTTATTATTTAAAAAGAAAGATGGAATTCTTGCAACTCGGGAGTTACCTGAGAAATTCTCAAACAGTGATCTCAATGAAGTACCCCTGAGTATTCAGAACAAATACGGTTTTAAAATCGCTTACAATATCATTGATGAAATCCCGGTACAATTTCAAAAACGAGATTTTCTCAAATCGGGAAGTATTCCGGCGCGAGCCAAAAAATTGATTATATATCAATTAAGACCTGTTGATCGCGGAGTTTACACATTTGGCAAACTCAATATTTATGTAAGCTCTCCGCTCAATTTTGTAAAACGAAGATTTTCCTTCGGAAAAGATCAGACTGTAAAAGTCTACCCTTCTTTTGTACAAATGAAGAAATATGCCTTTCTGGCTATTGACAATAAACTGACACAATTCGGTCTTAAGAAGATTCGTCGTATTGGTCATACGATGGAGTTTGAGCAAATCAAAGATTATGTGAGCGGTGATGATGTGCGCACGATCAACTGGAAAGCCACGGCAAAACGCGGCAATCTGATGGTTAATCAATTTCAGGACGAAAAATCACAACCGGTTTATTCGATTATAGATGCCAGCCGGGTGATGAAAATGCCTTTTGAAGGGTTAACCTTGCTCGATTATGCCATCAATAGCGCTTTAGCCTTTAGTAATATAGCATTGAAAAAGAATGATAAAACCGGTTTATTGACGTTCAGTAACACGATTCATAATCATCTTGCTGCAAGTAGCAAAAAAACACATCTCAATACAATTTTAGAGGTTTTATATTCAATTAAAACTAATTTTCTGGATAGTGATTTTGGCAGATTGTATGCTGAAGTAAAACGTAAAATCACACATAGAAGTCTTTTATTGCTGTATACTAACTTTGAACACTTGAGTGCTTTAGAGCGTCAACTCCCCTATTTAAAAGGTCTTGCCCAAAAACATGTCTTGGTTGTCATCTTTTTTGAAAATACAGAACTTGATAATCTGATTTCAAAAAAAGCAACCAGCACTCCTGAAATCTATCATAAAACCATTGCTCAAAAAATGGATTATGATAAAAAGCTCATGGTAAAAGAACTTGAGAAACATGGTATACAAGCTGTTTTAACCAAACCTGAAGATCTTTCTGTAAAAACAATCAATAAATATCTGGAGATAAAAGCACGGGGAATTATTTAAGTTTTAAATACCCCGAAATTTTAAATTTTCAATATTCAATTTCTCCCGAAAGCCCTTATATTTGCAGCCTAAATTTTTATTATGATCCAAGTTACTTTGCCAGACGGCAGCGTAAAAGAATTTGAAAGCGGAGCAACACCTTTTGATGTTGCAAACAGTATAAGTGCAGGACTTGCGCGTAATGTTATTTCTGCGAAATACAATAAGCAAACCATAGAAATAACGACCCCACTTACCGAGGACGGTTCTTTGGTATTGTACACTTGGAATGATGATGAAGGTAAAAAAGCATTCTGGCACTCTTCTGCTCACATTTTAGCGCAAGCTTTAGAAGAATTATATCCATGGGTTAAACTAACCATTGGACCGGCCATTGATAAAGGGTTTTACTATGATGTAGATCTTGGTGATCGCTCGTTAAGCGAGAATGACTTCAAAAAGATCGAAGATAAAATGCTTGAAATTGCCCGAGGAAAACATGAGTTTTCTATGCGTAGCGTTTCTAAAGCAGATGCTCTCGAACTTTACAAAAAACAAGAAAATCCATACAAGGTTGAATTGATAGAAAACCTTGAGGACGGCACAATCACCTTTTGCGACCACGATACGTTTACAGATTTATGTCGAGGTGGACACTTACCCAATACCGGTTTTGTAAAAGCAGTTAAGTTGATGAGTGTTGCAGGGGCTTACTGGCGCGGTGATGAAAACAAACCACAACTTACACGTGTTTACGGTATTTCATTCCCAAAACAAAAAGACTTAAAAGAATATTTAGAGCTTCTTGAAGAAGCTAAAAAGAGAGACCATAGAAAATTAGGAAAAGAACTTCAGTTGTTTACTTTTTCTCAAAAAGTAGGTCAAGGTCTGCCATTATGGCTGCCTAATGGTGCCGCTTTGCGCGAACGCTTAGAGAACTTTTTAAAAGCTGCTCAGAAAAAAGCAGGATATGAGATGGTGGTTTCGCCACATATTGGTCAAAAAGAGTTATACGTGACTTCTGGTCACTATGCCAAATATGGTGAAGACAGTTTTCAGCCTATAACTACTCCTGCGGAAGGCGAAGAGTTCTTATTAAAACCTATGAACTGTCCGCATCACTGTGAGATTTACAATGCAAATCAATGGAGTTATCGTGATTTACCAAAGCGTTTTGCAGAATTCGGAACGGTTTATCGTTATGAACAAAGCGGTGAACTTCACGGACTTACACGTGTGCGTGGGTTTACTCAAGATGATGCACACATCTTTTGCACTCCAGATCAGCTCGATGAAGAATTTATGAAAGTAATAGACCTGGTACTTTATGTATTTGGTTCTTTAGGTTTTGAAAACTTTACAGCTCAGGTTTCGTTAAGAGATCCTGAAAACAAAGAGAAATACATCGGTTCTGATGAAAACTGGGCAAAAGCCGAAAACGCAATTATAAATGCAGCAAAAGCTAAAAATCTTAACTATGTTGTAGAAACTGGGGAAGCCGCTTTTTACGGCCCTAAGCTAGACTTTATGGTAAAAGATGCATTAGGTCGCAGCTGGCAGTTAGGAACAATTCAGGTAGATTATAACCTTCCTGAGCGTTTTGAACTGACGTATAAAGGCAGTGATAATGAGGAGCATCGCCCGGTTATGATACACCGTGCACCCTTTGGAAGTATGGAGCGTTTTGTTGCTATTTTATTAGAACATACCGGCGGAAACTTCCCGTTGTGGCTTATGCCAGTACAAGCCAGTGTGTTAACACTCAGTGAAAACTATGAGAATTACGCACAAAATGTATTAACTTTGCTCGAAAATAACGAAGTTCGCGCCACGATAGATGATCGTGGAGAAACCATGGGAAGGAAGATCAGAGAAGCAGAAATGCAAAAAACTCCTTTCATGCTCATAATTGGTGAAAAAGAATCCAATGATGGTACGGTTTCTGTACGTAAACACGGTGGAGAGGATTTAGGAACGATGACAGTTGCAGAATTTGCAGAAATCATCAATACTGAAATCTCCAAGACATTAAAGAAATTTGAAGTTTAATTAAAATTATATAGCCATAGCAATACGTAGAAAAAGATCAAGAGGACCGGCAAGAGTCCAGAAGACAGACCAACACAATATCAACCAAAAAATTCGTGCTCGTGAAGTACGCCTTGTAGGTGATAATGTAGAAATGGGGATATACCCTACTAGCAAAGCACTTGACATCGCTCAAGAGCAAGAACTAGACTTAGTAGAGATCTCTCCTAATGCAGAACCACCTGTTTGTAAGGTGATGGATTATAAGAAATTTGTTTACGAACAAAAGAAGCGTGAAAAAGCAATAAAAGCTAAAGCGTCTAAAGTTGTCGTTAAAGAAATTAGATTTGGTCCTAACACAGATGATCACGACTACGAGTTTAAAAAGAAACATGCTCTAAAGTTTCTTGAAGAAGGAGCAAAGTTAAAAGCTTATGTTTTCTTTAAAGGGCGTTCAATTATTTACAAAGATCAAGGTCAGATTTTGCTACTTCGCTTAGCGCAAGATCTTGAAGAGTATGGTAAAGTTGAGCAGATGCCTAAATTAGAAGGGAAACGTATGATTATGTTTCTTGCACCTAAGAAAACAAAATAAAAGTCTAATAGACTTTTTAAAATATAAATCCCGACCTTTTTTAAAAGGCCGGGATTGTTTTGATAGTAAAAAATCAAGACAAACAGTAATAAGCGGAATAATTAAATAAACTAGGAATTATGCCTAAAATGAAAACAAAAGGCAGTGCTAAAAAGCGTTTTAAGCTTACAGGTACTGGTAAAATCAAAAGAAAGCACGCGTTTAAGAGTCACATCTTGACTAAAAAGTCTAAGAAACGTAAGCTAGCGTTAACTCACGATACTTTGGTACACAAAGCTGACGAGAATAACGTGAAAATTATGTTACGTCTTAAATAGGAACGTAACCGGTTCAATTATTTTATAAACCCTGGAGTTGGGCAAAACGAAAATATAAGAGTTTTAAAAGTGGTGCTTGTCACCCGCCTGCTACAAAAACAATTAAATTATGCCAAGATCAGTAAATTCAGTTGCTTCTAGAGCCCGTAGAAAAAAGGTGATGAAGCAAGCCAAAGGTTACTTTGGAAGACGTAAAAACGTCTACACAGTTGCAAAAAATGCGGTTGAAAAGGCTATGCTTTATGCATACCGTGACCGTCGTCAAAAGAAAAGAAACTTCCGTGCACTATGGATTACTCGTATTAATGCGGGTGCTCGCATGCATGGGATGTCTTATTCACAGTTTATGGGCAAAGTTAAAGCTGCAAACATCGAACTTAACCGTAAGGTATTAGCAGATTTAGCAATGAATCACCCAGAAGCTTTTGAAGCAATCGTAAGTAAAGTAAAATAAGGCTAACGCCTAATTAATTAACAATACTCCGCTTATAAACAAAAAGCCCGATCGTTTAATCGGGCTTTTTCATTTTATGCTACATAACTACTTCCAATTAAAGATTACCGCTTTTTCCATATCAGGATGCAGACTATTTAATACAGGACACGTTTTGGCTGTGTTTTCAAGAATCTTTCGGTCTTTATCGTTATGAACTCCTTGCAAGTTTAATTCAATTTCTATACGAGCGATTCTGCGGGGTTCTGCATTCATAATTTTAGTCACAGATGCTGTTGAACCTTTAAGTTCTACTCCGTCTAATTGGGCTGCTTTTATACCCATTACTGTAAGCATACAACTCGCTAATGCAGTAGCTACTGTATCTGTAGGAGAAAAAGCTTCTCCCTTACCATTGTTGTCAGTTGGAGCATCCGTAATAAATTTATCCCCAGATTTGAGATGCTCCCATTCCGTTCTTAGATCACCTAAATAAACAACTCTACTAGTCATATTTTAATCTTTTAAAAATAAAGACGATGAAGATTCAGCCGGAATCTCAACTACTATTTCTTCCAGATCCTGACCATATTTTAAAATATATGCAGCTGTATTAAAATACCCTGCTGATACCGGATCCTGAATATAATTAAATTTATTCTCAACATACTCAGTACTGTATCCTGCATCTGCTGCATCATATAAACTTTCTGATGCGGCTAATCGCAATAAAGTATCAAAAGTTATGTCATAACCTCTTACCGCATAACTGCTAGGAATATAACCGTATTTTCTTTCGTAAGCTTCAATAAACGACTTCTGACCAGCCCCATAAGCTCTGTCTACAGAAGGAAAGTGAAAGTTCAACTTCATCAGTGTAATATTAGAAACATCATCACTTTCATAAGCTGAACCCTTATTGGTAGTCATCAAGGTGATCTTTCTATTTTCTGATATTTGTGTTGATAAACTCGTCGTTACATTACTAATTAAAGCAATATCGTTAGTCTCAAGAATCACCCAATTATCTATAGTTTGAGATAATTTTGCCGTAAGATCACTAGCTCTCAAATACGAGCCATTATCTGATGATTTAGGAAATACAACCTTAGCATCAGGATACATGGCTAAAACCTCATTCTTAATACTCTGGTTTTTTGAATCAGCTATAACAACTATATTCTTGCCTTTACCCTGTAATTTTATGTACCGAAGCATTTCTTGTTTTAAAATCTCATCATCTGGTCTTGACTGAAACATATTAGAACTCATCGCTACATTAGGAACAATTGGAGATACAACTGGAATAGAACGACCTTTAAGAAGCTGACTTGCCTTTTCTACGTTTGAAGTTAGAAGCGGGCCCACAACAGCATTCATTTTTGAAAAGTCATTGCTGTTGATTAGATTTTCAATTTTACGATCATTCCCCGCTTTACCATCTCCTCGAGCATATTGTGTATCGTAGACATAAAGATTTGAAGAAATACCTAAAGCTTTAGCAGAATCTATCGCCATAAGAGCTCCGCTGTAAAAGTCTAAGGCGATATTCATTACACGATCTTTTTTAATCACAGATTTACGCACATCAGCCGTATCAATTTCTGTTTTACCTAGATTAAAAGGAAGCATCAACGCAATATTCTTGGTTGACCTGTTTGTCAAATTATCAGCAAGCTTTATTGCACCACCGTTTACAGTTACAGCTGTTTCGGAACCCAATTTAGATTTAGGTAATTTGAGAATCATTCCACTTTTAAGACCATCTTCAAGAGCGGGATTAAGCGTTATCAATTCTGCTTTTGTCATATCCCATCTTTGGGTTAGTCTAAACAAGTTTTCTTTTGGCTTTACCTCATAAAATCCAAATATACTGTCTTCTAAAACAGCATCTTTTGCATAAGATTTATCCGGCACATTGATAATATCACCTATCTGCAAACCATCTTCTATACCAGGATTCATCATCTCAAGTTCTGCTATGGTAATTCCATACATTGAAGCTAAACCATATTTAGTTTCTTTAGGCTTAACGATATGTTTTCTATTAGTAACAGCAGGTTTAGCCGTCTCATCAACCACTACTGTTTCGGTATTAGGAAGTTTTACGATCTCACCATTTCTCAATTCGGCACTATACAAATGCTTATTATAGCGTTTTATCTCAGATTCTGAAATATTATATTTTTTTGAAAGACTATACAAGGTCTCCCCTTTTGCAACTGTATGCAATATATATTTACCATCAGCACTTATTTCTGAACCACCAGGAACAGATTTACCTCCCGGAAGGATAAGCACCAATCCCGGATAAAGATTTCCCTTAGCTTCAGGATTTAAGCGATAAATCTCATAAACGGTGACATTATACTTATTAGCAATACTGGAAACAGTCTCGCCATCGCGCACCTGATGACTTGCATATTTTTGTTGACCTATACTTGAACAACTGAATACAACAAATATAAAAACGAATAAAATGGTGATGTTTTTCATTGTGGTTATTTTTTAAACCAATACCTCATAAAACTATGAGGTATTGGTTTGAAAATGATTTTGTAAAATTAAAAATTCAGTTTATTCCCACTCAATAGTTGCCGGTGGTTTTGAACTGATGTCATAGACTACTCTATTAACGCCTTTAACCTTATTTATTATATCATTTGAGGTCTTTTGCAGAAAATTATAAGGAAGGTTTACCCAATCTGCAGTCATACCATCTGTACTTTCTACAGCTCTAAGTGCAACACATTTCTCATAAGTACGCTCATCTCCCATCACACCGACTGAATCAACTGGTAATAACATAGCGCCAGCCTGCCAAACCTGATCATAAAGACCCCATTCACGCAAACCGTTAATAAAGATCGCATCAACTTCTTGAAGAATACGCACTTTTTCTGGTGTGATATCTCCCAAAATTCTAATCGCAAGCCCAGGTCCAGGGAATGGATGTCTACCCAATAAAGTTGGACTCATATCCATACTGGCACCTACACGCCTTACTTCATCTTTAAAAAGCATACGAAGCGGCTCTACCACTTTAAGCTTCATAAAATCTGGTAAACCACCTACATTATGATGTGATTTTATAGTTGCTGAAGGACCTCCTGTTGCAGAAACAGATTCTATAACATCAGGATAAATTGTTCCTTGCGCCAACCATTTAGCATCTTCTACCATATGCGCTTCATCATCAAAAACTTCGATAAAGACACGACCTATAGTTTTTCTTTTTTCTTCTGGATCACTTTTACCGGCAAGAGCGTCTAGAAAACGTGCCGAAGCATCAACCCCTTTCACGTTTAGGCCCATTCCCTCATATTGTTTCAACACATCGTGAAACTCGTTTTTACGAAGCAAACCGTTATTTACAAAAATACAGTGTAGATTTTTTCCTATGGCTTTATGCAGTAACATCGCAGCTACAGAGCTGTCAACACCTCCAGAAAGGCCAAGAATTACTTTGTCTGTACCTATTTTCTTTTTTAATTCTGCAACTGTAGTGTCTACAAAAGTATCTGGAGTCCAGCTTTGTTCAACTTTTGCGATATTGATTAAGAAATTCTCTAATATTTTTTTTCCATCTGTTGAATGATAGACCTCAGGGTGAAACTGAATTGCATACGTCTCTTCACCACCTATACGATATGCTGCATTTTCTACATCGTGCGTACTGGCTAATCTCACAGAGCCTTCCGGCAGAGCCTTTATCGTATCACTGTGACTCATCCACACCTGGCTACCTACTTCTACACCCTCAAAAAACGGTTCACTCTCCTTTATCATCGAAAGATTTGCCCGCCCATACTCACGGGTATTAGACTGACCAACTTCTCCTCCATGGAAATGAGCCAGATATTGTGCCCCATAGCAAACACCTAGTAAAGGCTTTACACCTCGTATCTTAGAAAGATCTGGATGCGGCGCATTTTCAGCACGAACTGATGATGGAGATCCGGAAAGAATTACAGCTTTATAACTGTTTAAATCTTCAGGTAAATTATTAAATGGTTTTATTTCGCAGAAAATATTGAGTTCCCGTATGCGTCTTGCAATTAACTGGGTATACTGCGAACCGAAATCTAGAATGAGTACGTTATTTTGCATAGGCAAAAATAGCATTTCTATCTATTTTCAGTAAGTCAAAAATCATTCTTATTTTCACATTTAATAAACAATTTTTAAGGGAGCAGAAAATTCACTTTACTACTTCAACTTCTTAAAATATATTAGAATTAATTTAAACTAAATTAGACATTTTACATCCTAAAATCGACTAAATGCTTCTATGTTGATATTTTAAAAAGTATCATCCTACACTAAATACAAACCACATACTATTAATCATTTACATTTTTAATAATATAGTTAAGGATTTGATACTTATAC
>Ga0207888_100175_pt1 | contig 38333 bp, 27 predicted proteins | sample LinPmetageLP43_FD_184055 | JGI IMG/M metagenome (GOLD analysis project Ga0207888, IMG submission 184055) | Marine viral communities from the Pacific Ocean - LP-43 (SPAdes) | ecosystem: Environmental > Aquatic > Marine > Oceanic | place: Pacific Ocean | collected 2010-08-27
GAAAAGTTTATTCTTCAAGCCCTAAAAAAATCAATTGTTTTGGTTTGAAAAATACAGATATGAATTACTCAATAAAAACAAAATAGTAACCCGAAAATCGTCAACCTATTTCATTATAAGACATCCTAAAAACACTTTTTGTTCTATTTCTTATTTTTTCAAACGCCTATCCTGATATTTTTTTGGAGACTCACCATATAGATTTTTAAAATTGGTGGAGAAGGTAGAAAGGTTAGAAAATCCTACCGCATAAGCGACTTCTGCAATGCTTATTTGTTTTGACACCAGCAAATCTGCAGCTTGTTTAAGGCGTATGTTTTTAATTAGATCACTCGCAGATTGATTGGTAAGATCTTTCAACTTTCTGTAAAGATGCACACGACTGATTCCAACAGAGTTTGCGATCATTTCCACATTGAGGTCAGAATTGTTTATATTTTCGTTAATATAACTAATGATTTTTTTTAGTAGAATCTCATCAGAAGATTCGACTGCTACCTGTTTTACTTTATCCTCTTGCAGTTGACTACCATCAAAGGTATTCTTAAGTAATTTTCGGTTTTGAATAAGATTTATAACTGTTTTTTGAAGGATATTAATATCAAAAGGTTTCGGTATATAAGCATCAGCGCCCAGATTTAAACTCTCCAGATTACGCTCTTGAGTTGATTTTGCGGTGAGTAATATAACAGGAATATGATTGATATTTATATTCTTTTTAATACGGCGGCATAATTCTAAGCCATCCATCTCAGGCATCATAATATCACTAATGACAAGATTAGGTTCTTTCTTTAATATTTTATTTAAGGCTTCCTTACCATCAGCCGCGAGTAGGACATTGAATTTTGAGGATAATTCTCGTTTAATATAATTACGAATATCTATATCATCGTCAACAACAAGGATTTTACTTGCACCATACACAACATCGGGCTCTGCCCCTAAGGATTTTGGGAGTTCATTATTTTTAACTGTTTCGTGGTCCTCATCAGAAGTAGAGATTGTTTCGGCTAATTCTTCTGGAGATAAATGCTTATTATTCAAAGGTATGTGTATTATAAACCTACAGCCTTTACCATTCTCGTTATTTTGAGCAAAAATAGTGCCGTGGTGTAACTCTGCGATTGAGCGGGTAAGATTCAATCCTATACCTGTACCTTCCAGATGGTGTGGTGTTCCTTTGACCTGATAAAAACGATCAAAAATAAGATTCTCCATTCCCTCTTCGATGCCAATCCCATCATCAATAACGCTCACCTGAAAATGCGGCTGGCCGTGTGTACTTCTAACGGCTTTGTTTATATCTAAAGCTACCGTAACCATTCCGCCTTTTTTGACAAATTTCAAAGAATTAGCAACCAGATTCTGAATCACCTTGTCAAAGTAATTGGGGTCAATCCAGGCTTGAAGTTTATCCTTTTCGTGGGTGAAATTGAAGTTTATTTCTTTAGCTTCTATTTGATCCTCAAAAAGGATACATATATTATTTATATAGGAAACCAACTCGACTTCTTCAAATTTAAGCTCCAGTTGTCCCTTGTCTATTTTTCGAACATCAAGTAATTGGGTTGTAAGATGTAAAATTCGCTCTGTATTACGCATCATTGTTTTGTACGATTTGGTGCGCAACGGATCAGAATCTGTCTGAAGTAATTTTTTTAGGGGGTTAATAACTAGGGTTAGTGGGGTGCGTATATCATGAGATATATTTGTAAGAAACTGAAGTTTTGCTTCGTTTATTAAACGAGATTTTGAGTATTCCCGTAAGCGGTTACGGCTTATTTGCCGTTGTTTCAGTTGATAGATAATCAATACCAATATTAAAATAAGAAGCAAAAAATAAATAATCTTTGCTTTTTTTGAAGCGAACCAAAGCGGGTGAACGATCGCTGTAAAGATTTTGACATCAGAATATTTATCGTAGTCTTTAGCGCGCAGTTTAAAATGATAGGAGCCCGCTTCCAGATTATCAAAAGCAACGCTGTTCACCCCAGGATTTAAATTGATCCAGGGACTGTCATTAATAGAGTAGGAGTACGAAATACGTTTTGGATTACGGTATTCCATTGAGGAAAATTCAAGGCTGAATGAATTATCTTGAAAGGAAAGATTGAGAGTGTCTGCATCAATTATCGCTTTATCAAGAATCGTATAATTTCCAGATTTCATCCCTTTACGTACGGGTGTATTTTGCAGATAAACATCTGTAATAAATATCTCAGGCTTGGTATCTTTATCTTTTATTTCTGAAGGGTTAAAAAAAGTTATGCCATTCATTCCACCAAAAAAGAGCTGATTTTCCTGATAAAGATAGGATGCATTCTTACTAAACTCATTCCCCTGAAGGCCATCATTAAAATAGTAATTTAAAAAACTCTGAGTATCAGAGATAAATTCAGAAATACCTTGATTTGTAGCAACCCACAACTTGTGTTTAGCATCTTCTTCAATAGAGCAAATAGTGTTGCTAGGAAGACCATTCGCTATATTATAGTGTGCCAGCTTATTGAACTTAGTATCAATTTTTAATAGCCCATTTGCGGTTCCTACCCAGATATAATTCTGATGGTCTTGATGAAGTGTATAAATAATCTCCCCATAAAATTGTCTTATCCCGTTTTCAAAAGTTTGAAATTTTTGATTTTTTAGATTATACCTGCTAATACCATCGTAAGAAGCGATATAGAGCCAATTTTCAGAATCGTCTAACAGTAGATTATTAATCCATTTATTATTAAAAAAAGTAGGTCCTTTGGGTGCGTCTGCAATCTGAATATTACAAGATTTAATAACCTCAGTTTGAATATTGAGGTTAAAAAGACCTGAGCCCATTGAACCTAACCATAGGTTTTTATTTGAGTCTTCTACGATACTGTAAATACTTTTTACAGGATTTGACTGTTCATCTACCAAATTTTCAATAAATCGCATCTTAAGTGAATTGCGATCAATCTTAGCCAAACCATTAAGGTATGTACCTATCCATAAATCATTATTGCTGTCTTCATAAATAGAAACTACAGTATTGAGTTGTCTTCCCAGGTAGTTCTGATTTTTATAGTGATTTAACACTGTATAATCTGGAGCTATACTGTATAATCCATCACCGTCTGTACCTACCCATAATATTCCCATAGAGTCTTTAAAAACAGACATAACACAGTTAGAACCTATAATGTCTAGTGCATTAGATTCATAGCCAATATAATTGAAGTTATTTTTTTTACTTGGGATGAGTGCAACCCCTTTTTGATACAGGCCCAGCCAAATATTTCCAGAATCGTCTTCAAGGATATCGTGCACTTTTGATTTTGAAGAATCAAAACTTGATACCGGTATCTGAAATGGGATTAAGGATGAGTCTTGTGTGTTAAATTTAAATAAACCATCTCCATCTGTTCCTACTAACATCTCACCTTCAGAATTTAGAAATAGGCTGTGAATTGCAAATTTCTGCGTATTAGGAATGGGGTTAAAATCTTGCTTGATTGGGTCAAACTTAAATAAGCCCTGGGTATAACTACCTATATAAATGTTCCCGTCGGCATCTTCACCTAGTGCTGAAAGTGTGGCACGTTGCTCAGGGTCTTGAAAAAAAGGAGTCATTCTGTTATTAGGGGATACTTTAAAAAGACCGGTCTCGGGAGTAATAATCCATAAATTGTGATCTTTGCCCTGATAAAAATGATCTACGAATGCAGTTGGAATAAAATTGGATAAATGTTTAGCATAATAACCTTTCTCATCTTTTTTTAAACTAAAAACTCCACGACCCGAAGTACCTATAAGAATTTCTCCTGTTACGCGTTGCGTTATACTCGTGACATGAGCGTCATACGTATTCTCTTCATCAGTTGAAAGTTGTATTTGCTTAAAGGTATCGGTACCATGATCATAAATCTGAAGACCATTAAAAAAACCAAAATACAGATTCTTATTTTCGTCTTCATAAATACTCTTTACATAATTATTGAGAATTGAAGTAGAATCCTGCACGTTTCTCTTGTAAATAACAAATTTTGCTCCGTCATATTTGTTTAGTCCGTCTTCTGTGGCAATCCAAATATAGCCTTTGTGATCCTGATAAATATCATTAATAAGGCTGCTTGAAAGCTCAGAATCAACCGAAAAAACTCTTCCGTTCTGTGCATAACCACAAAATAGAAACAGTATTTGTAATAGGATGTAAACGTTTAAATACTTCAACAAAGCGCTGGTTTAAAAAAAAATCAAAAATCATGAAAAAAAATACAAAATAGGATATCCAAACTTAGATAAATCCTGAGTTTGTAAAATAACATATTTCTGGTTAATCGAAGGATGTTTTGGTTTCATTCACTTTATGAGATGTTACTTTTTGCACCTACAAGTAGGTAACGATAAACGTCATAACATTTTTTTTGAAGATACATGTTAGGATGTTTTGGTTTTTAATTACAATTTCTCGTACAACAATATCCGTGTCGTTTTCAAATAATTAAATAATAAGATTTCATGATGGGATAAATCTTAGTATTTAGTTTAAGTAAAATTCTAAACTATCTGTTTCTTTCGTATAAAATGAGATAATCTAAAAAATTGTTTTTTAATTTTTAATATTAAAAATTTTAGAATTAAATAATAGTAAATCCATAATTATTTAGACTCTTTAAAATTTTTATTTTAAAGATCATATATTTAGCAAAATTTTATGTTTTGAATGACTCAAATTTGGATATAAACGAATTCAAGTTGCTTTATAAGGCACTTTATCCATCTTTATGTCTTTTTGCAAAAAGTTATCTATCTGATCTACAGGCATCTAAAGATGTTGTGCAGGAGGTTTTTGTTAAAGTCTGGGAAAAAGAAATTCATTTTACAGAAATGAATGCTGCAAAAAGCTACCTGTATACAGCTGTGAAAAATAAATGTTTAGATGTTTTAAAGTCTAAGTATGTTCGTGTAATGGATTCGCAATCTACCATTGAAGAATTTGAATGGTTGGAATCAGACCGTTTTTTTTATAAGGAAATCATACATATAGAAACAAGTAATCTTATAGAAAAAGCAATGAATAGTTTACCATATAGATGTGCACAAATAATAAAATTGAGCCTCAAAAATTATTCTAATCAGGAAATTGCAGACAGTCTATCACTTTCTATAAATACCGTTAAAGCACAGAAAAAGATTGCTTATAAAAAAATGCGTCCCTTATTGAAAGAGCATTATCACTTCCTTCTCTTAGTTATTGCAAATAGCACTTTCTAATCAATCCAATACATATTTACTTTAGTTAAAATATTAAGATAGCTTTTTCGAATGTTTTAAGATTCTACAGCTATACTTTTAATTTATTAAAAAAAAATAACTTTTTTTTAACCCTACTTTAATATTTAATCGTCTTAACAGTAGAACTGTCATGTATGTTAGATTTTAAAGAGATAACAGCGTATTGTAAAAGCCTTTCAAATTTTATTTTGAAGGGTAAAGAAAATACAGCTAATCCTCATACCGATTTGATAACTAAAGAGGATCAGGATAAACTCTTTAGAGATTTTAATGATCGCAACTATTGGGCTGAGCGTGAGAAGGTTTTGGGAGATATTGATGTTGTAGAAGACTGGAAAGCTTTGAAAAGCAAGATTTACTTTTCAAAATCTAAAAAGCAAAATTTTTTACAATATGCTGCTGCCGCCGTTCTGTTAATAGGTTTTGGATTGGGCGTTTTTTATAATTTACCTGATACTTTTAAAACTACTGAGGATCCTTCAGCATTAGGTAATAATATAGTTTCCGGTTCAGATAAGGCTATTTTAGGCCTTGAAAATGGAGAAGAAATCTCTCTTTCTAAAGAAACCGTTTATAACGGCAAAAACTCCAGCCTTGTAAGCAATCACCTTTTGTATACTAAGGATAAAAATATTGGAGAGCTTATTTATAATTACTTGACAATACCTAGAGGGGGTAAATTTTTTGTAGAACTTTCAGATGGTACTCAAGTTTGGCTCAATTCAGAATCAAAATTAAAATATCCGGTACAGTTTATTGCGGGTCAGCCCAGGACAGTTGAATTGGTTTATGGGGAAGCCTATTTTAATGTCTCACACAGTACGCAACATCATGGCGATTCTTTCATCGTAAAACAAAAAGAGCAGGAGCTGGAAGTTTTAGGAACCGAATTTAATATAAGTGCTTATAAAAATGATAAGGCCCTTTATACCACATTAGTTGAAGGTAGTATTGCTATTCATAATAAACACTCTAGCAAAGTTTTAAAGCCCGGTGAGCAAGCAGTCAATACGGGTTCTGATAATGATCTGGTTATTAAAAAGGTCGATGTGAATTACGCCATAGCTTGGAAAGATGGAATATTCCTATTTCGTGATGAGCCGCTGCAAGCGATGATGCATCAACTTTCCAGATGGTATGATGCTGAAGTGGATTTTGAAAATGAGGTAAAGAAGAATTATTTGTTTTCAGGTACTTTAAAACGGGAAGATGATATTCAAACGCTTCTTCAAAATTTAGAAAAAACCGGAGAAGTAACCTTCGAAATAAAAGATAAGAAAATTATGATAAAATAATGGCAAGAAAAAAGGAATTGAAGTCAGCACCTTCCACAGCATCAGACTAAAATTCCTCTAGTTTAATTACCTAAAACAACTTAATGTTTAAATAATCCTCAACAAATTTATGAAAATTAATTTGACTCCCAACCATGGTTTTTTAAGCCGTATAGCTCAACACCTCATCATGAGAACACTTATTTTTATGCTCTGCGCAACAACCTTTGCACTGAGCCCCAACAGCGGATTCTCACAAGATGCTTCTATTGCAATTTCAAAAGATCAAACATTGTCCTTAGAAGAGGTCTTTAACTTAATCAAAGCACAAACCGATTACAATTTTGTATACCGGTCCAATGAACTTACTAAAGCACCTACTTTTGAAGTTAGTAGTGGTATTTATAAGACTTCAGATTTGCTTAATGAGGGTCTTGATCGCATCGGTTATCAGTATTCTTTTGAAAACAATGTGGTTATTGTAAGTAGAAAAAAAGCACAAACACCCATCTTAAATACTCAGCAACAAGTTACCGTAAGCGGTGTGGTTAGAGATTCATTGGGCGTACCCCTCGCTGGTGCCACTGTACAATTAAAAGATAGCAATCGTGCTGTTTCAACAAATATGGAAGGTGAATTTAAATTTGCCAATGTCGCTACAGGTACGAGTCTGTTAATCACTTATATCGGGTTTCTGAATCAGGAGGTTATCCTTACCGCAGATAACGCAAAGAACCTGATAGTGGTTTTAAAAGCAGACGTGAGTGCTTTAGATGAAGTGGTGCTTGTTTCTACCGGATACCAGACTATAGCTAAAGAACGCAGCGCAGGTTCTTTTGCTAAACCAGATATGGAAGTTTTTCAAAATCGAAGCAGCACGATGAATGTTGCAGAACGTCTTGACGGTCTAATTCCTGGGCTTACGGTAAATAGTAGTCCTGGTGCAGAACTATTTAATCCATTATTGGTTAGAGGATTGGCCACTGTTCAGCTTTTAAACAGCAGTCCTTTAATTGTTGTAGATGGTGTTCCTATTCCAGATATTTCTACACAGACTAATAGTGCGGCAGCAATTTCTGGTCTTGCTAATATTAATCCACAGGATATTAGAGATATTACCGTATTAAAGGATGCTACAGCAGCTTCTATATGGGGCTCACGAGCCGCTAACGGTGTTATTGTGATCAATACAAAAAGAGGATCTTCCAGCGGAGCTGTAAGTTTTCAATACGACACATTCATTACTATGGATGGCAGACCAGATCAGGATTATTTGCGTACGCTTAAAAGTGCCGACTTTATAGCGGTTGCTGAGCAGATTTTTAATCCTGATATAAATCCTTATGAAAATGCTGTAGGTTACGGAATAAGTGGAAATGGCATCTCTCCTCATGAACAAATTTTATACGATCGTAATAGAGGAGTAATATCTGAAGGGATTGCAAGACAAAGATTAGATAGTTTAGCTGCTATAAACAATAGGAGTCAAATCAATAATTTATTTTATAGACCTTCTATCCTTACCACCCACACCCTTTCTGCATCTGGAGGAAAAAAAGGATATTCCTTTTATGCCTCTGGTAATTATACTGGAAGGCAGAGTAACACACCTGGTGAGAAAGATAATAGGTATAAGCTAAACCTTAGACAGAATTTTGATGTTGGTAATCGTATCAATATTGACATCATTACTGATCTCACATATCAGAATAGATTCAGCCCTAATAACATTAATATTAACAGTCGCTTTTTGCCTTATCAGCTTTTTAGAGATGCTAACGGGAATAATATTGAAACTTCCTATATGACCGAGTTAAATGATGAGGTAAGAAGTGAATTTGAACAGGCAAGTCTTGTAGACTTGAGTTATACCCCTTTGGATGAATTGGATTTGGCATATACCAAAAACATGACAAAATCCATGAGAAATATTCTGGGTGTTGATTTAGATATCTTTGAGGGCTTAAAGTTCCAGGGTACTTATAGTTACACGCTCAATGCAGTGGATAATGAAGAGTACACTGATCATTTAGCCATTGCAGAAAGACAAGAACTCGTTGAATACACGGTAGTTTCTTCCCCGGGGGCGACACCACAATATATTTTACCCAATACAGGAGGGAAGTATGCTGCGAGAAGTTCAGACGTAGAAGCCTGGACCGTAAGAAATCAATTGTCTTTCGGAAAAGATTGGAACGATAGAATGCATCAGCTTAACATAATTGCTGGACACGAAGCACAACAGCAGATGAGCACTACCAAACTTAGTCAAGTAAGGGGGTATGATGATAGGCTACAAAGCTATGAACAAAGAGAATATGGAACCTACGCAATACCCATAGGGAATTTCCTGGGCAATGTAGTAAAACCTAATTTCTTTGAGTTCTTCCCTGGTTATGGTGGCCTGAGTAATCTTCAACCTTTGATCTCAGAGCGCTATTTCGGTAGAAATGAAACCACAACGCGATTCATTTCCTATTATGGAAATGCGGCATATACATTTAATCGTAAATACACCTTAAATGCAAGTATAAGAGCTGACCAAAGTAACCTTTTCGGGCTAGACAAATCTGCTCAAAATAGACCCGTATGGAGTGTTGGTGGTAAATGGAATATAGGAAGGGAATCTTTCTTTCAAAGTGCAGATTGGTTAAATTCTTTGGCATTAAGAGCAACATATGGTATCACAGGGAATGCCCCTAAACCGGGAGATGCGGCATCATTTGATATTTTAGTTCCTATATCATCAGCCTTTTTTCCTGAAACCGGTCTTCGCATATCTACACCAGGTAACCGTAAATTAAGTTGGGAAAGAACGGCTACTACAAACTTAGGTATCGATTATAATATCAACGGTCGTATTACAGGATCATTGGATTATTATCAAAGAAAGACCTCAGATCTATTGGGAACTATTCCTACAAATGTATTTACCGGATACAGTTCTGTAAATGGAAACCTCGGTGATTTAGAAAACGATGGTTTCGAAATAGGGTTGAATACGATAAACATAGCGTTAAAAGATTTTACTTGGTCTTCCCAGTTAAATATGGCTTTTAATGAAAATAAGATCACCAATTTAAGACTCATTAATGAGACCACTACAGGTGATACTAGGGTGAATGAGCAGTTTGTTGTGGGATACCCTGCATTTTCTCTTTTTGCTTTTGATTATGCCGGTCTGGATGAAAATGGAGATCCTCAAGTACGATTGGCAGATGGAACCATTACCACTGAACCTAACGTAACTACCCCAGAAGATATCAAACACATGGGGACCACACAACCGAAATGGAATGGTGGTTTTGGAAATACATTCAGTTATAAAAATCTTTCCTTAAATGTAAACACGGTGTTTAGTTTGGGTCATGTAATGCGCAGAGATGTGAATAACCGCTATCAAGGTACACGATTGGATGCTGCTAATTACAACTTTACCTCAGGAAATATTAATGAAGATTTCTTAGATCGTTGGATGGAGCCTGGAGATGAGGAGTTTACTGACATTCCTAGGTTTGTAGATATAGAAAGTGGAAATAGAGATACTGATTATTACGTCAATGGAGACAGTAATATAATAAGTGCTTCCTATATCAAAATAAGGGATATCAACCTGCTTTATCGCTTACCCAATAACATATTTGGAAATTCGGGTATTGATCAAGTTACCTTAAGAGGTCAGGTTTCTAATATATTATTATGGGCAGATAACGATTATGACATCGATCCTGAATACCATTTTTATGGAGGTTCCAGAGTGCTCAGAAGAGGGCAAAGAGTGACTTTAGGTCTAAACGTAAAATTCTAAAAAATCGCATAATGAAGAATATATATAAAACATATTATAAAATACTTATTTGTTTAAGTATCCTGGTATTTGGTTCGTGCTCAAATGAATTTCTGGAAATAGTTCCTAAAGGACAGCTCATAGGTGAAAAAGTGGTGGACTATGATAAGCTGTTTTACAATCTTAATCTGGTAAATCTTAGATCTGCTAATGGTCAAGCATATTTGGGTGCAGAATCAACTGCTTTTGAACCTTTCTTTGGCAATACTGAACTTCGCAGACAACGATTTTTTAAGTGGGAGGCTGACGTCTATGACAATGATGAGAATATGGGCGAGCTGGAGGTCACCATGGAGAATCTGTATATCTACAATAAGATTATTAACGAGATACTGATCGCTACAGATGGTACTGAAGAGCAAAAACGTGTCCTGCAAGCCGAGGCGAAGGCCGGACGTGCCTGGGTCTATTTTCTCATGGTAAACTATTTTGGTATGCCATACAATGACCAGACATCTTCAACTGATCTTGGCTTTCCAATAGTTACTGTAGCCGATCTCGCAGCAACTGATTTTGAGAGAGCAACCGTACAGGAAAATTACGATCTGATAATAAAGGATCTCACGGAGGCAATACCAGATTTGCCTACACAGATAGACAGTAGGTTTAGATTTACTAGGGCAGCTGCCAAGGGACTGTTGGGAAAGGTTTATACGTTTATGGGAAAATTTGCCGAGGCACGACCTTTACTTGATGAGGCATTGGTAGAACAATACAATATAGGAATAGAAGTTGGGCTAATTGATTATAATGAGCAGTATGAAAGACCTAATGCACAACTTGATCCTCAAAATCTTTATGGAAAGCAAATTGTTATCGCTGCTATAGCTAATAGAGAATATGAATTGGTGGTTAAACCTGAAGTAATGGCATTGTATAATGATAATGATTTACGTTTTCAATTGCTGTATACACCTTCACTCCAATCTGGTGCTCCCATACCTATAGACGGTGCTTACAAAAAGAATGTTGGAACTTCTCAAAGTCAGATTGGTGTGCGTGTTCCAGAGTTATATTTACTTAGTGCAGAGGTAAAATGTCGCCTCAATGATCTTTCGGGTGCTGTGGATGATCTTGAGTTCTTACGTGGAAAAAGGTTGATGCCTGGTTTTTCTGATGTCCCTGCTGAGATTGCATCCAATCGGGAGGAGTTACTACGCTTTATATTTGATGAACGTTTACGCGAGTTTGCGCTAGAAGGTTACCACTGGTTCGATATGAGAAGATTAACAGTAGATCCTGACATTCCAACGCCTGTTTCAAGCTATACCCACAAGATTTATAATGCAGATGGTTCGCTACAAGACGAGTACCAACTCACACAAGATCGCTTAGTAGTTAAATTTTCCCCAACTGTTATGGATCAAAATCCTAACCTAATAAATAATGATTAAGTGACTTAAAATGAGGTTCGAAATGAATTAAAATCCTTAGTAGAACCTCTTTTTTTAAATAAAAAAATATGAAAAGAATAATTTTATTAATACTCATTGTACACACCGGTATTATAAGCTTTGGTCAGGGGGTGCAATTTGCTAGGACGGATTTAAAAGGAGCTTTGGTACAGGCCCAGGAGCAAAACAAATGCGTATTCATCGATTTTTACACCAACTGGTGCGCGCCCTGTAAGATGATGGATAAACAGGTATTTCCCCAACAAAACGTAGGAGAATATTTTAATTCAAAATTTATAAGTCTAAAGATTAATGCAGAAAAAGAAGGAATTCAACTTGCTAAAAAGTACGGGATTAAAGCCTATCCCACTTTTGTAGTCCTTGATAAAAGCGGGGATTTGAAACATATGTTTGCAGGTGGTATTCTTGATGGAGATAAATTTATTGGTAAGGTAGAAAATACATTTGATCCCCAAAAGGCCTTTGGAAGCTTAAAACGACGTATAGAGGGGGGGGAGCAGGGTATAGCTTTACAAGCTAAATATTTGCAGGCTTTGATGAATACGCACACCGAAAACCCGGAACCACAGGTAGAGTCATTTTATAATTCGTTGAGTAAGGAAGAAAAAATAAGTGATCAAACCTTATTTATCTATGAATTTTTTGCTCCTTTTGGCTCTGAAAAAGCGAAATTTTTTGAGGAAAATCGAGCTCAATTCAGGCAGATTTTAAACACTCAAAAAGTAGATTCTATTCTGAGGAGTAAATATGAAAATTATTTAGGTACTATAACAAAGGGATATTCTCAAGATGTGACTATAGATGAAATACAAGAAACAGAAAAACACGTCTATAGTTTAGGAATAAAGGAGTTGAAAAGCTTGCCAGTTATGGTTGCAGGAGCAAAAGTACAACTCACGCAAGAAGGAAAGGAACAGTTCCTCAAAACGGTAGATCAAACGATTCCAAGCCTTACCGATAATGAAAAGGATATTATGCTCTACCAAATTATTCCAGGTCTTAAGAAACTACTTTCAGAAAGCGATAAGCAATACCTATTAACTCTGGTATCTAATGAAGACGTCAAAGGATATATAGAGAGAAGTATCAATTGATACACCAACCCTAGTTAATACGGGTTTACAGAAGCTCAAAACATACAATAAAGCACTCTTTATGAAGAGTTCAAGTATTAAAAATTCTACGATGAAAAGAATAGATCATAATATATCAGAAATTTTAAATCTCCAAGGGACATTTCCCAGACCTTTTTGGCTTCTTGCTATAATCCTGATGACGATAGGGGCTTGTAAGGAAGAGAAAAAAGAAGGCGCAAATCTTGATGGTTACTCAATAACTGGAACCCTACAAGAATCTCCAGATGCTTCCCTGGCCATACTTTCCTATAAAGAAAACGATTCAACCTTCAGAGACTCTTCGGTTGTAAATCAGGGTAAATTTAGCTTTCAGGGTAAAGTAGAGCATCCGGCAAATGCCATGATCTTCTTGCGGCATGGGGATAGCTTTCCAGAACCGGAATGGAAGGGGGATATCTTTCATTTCTATATTGAAAATAGTGATATAAGGATTGTTACCACAGATTCAATAAAAAATGCCAACATTGAAGGTTCCATGCTCAACGAAGAATCTTTTAAGTTATCTCAACAAGTTTCGCCGTTAACAGAAGAAATTATAGCTCTGCAAAATCGTATGAAAGGAAGAACTAAAGAGCAGATAATGGTTACCTATGATACCGTTCAAATATATGTGGATAGCATCAGAAAAATAAGGCACGACTTTATTGTGGCGCATCCACATTCTTATAAGGCCTTAGAGGAATTTACGTCTGTTGAATTGCGAAAAGGATTTGATGCAAGGGAGGCCGAAGTGCTTTTCTATAAATTTGATGAAGATCTTCAGAATACTGCAAACGGTAAATTTATCTTAGATAAGATAGCGATAGGGAAAAAAACTGCGATCGGTCAGGAAGCAATAGATTTTACCCAGAAAACTTTGGATGGAGAAGATTTTAAACTGAGTTCGTTACGGGGTAAATATGTTCTTATCGACTTCTGGGCGGCTTGGTGTAAACCATGTAGAGCAGAGAATCCAAATTTGGTTAAGGCCTATAATACATATAAAGATCAGAACTTTGAAATTGTTGGTGTATCGCTGGATGCGAGTAAAGAACAGTGGAAGAACGCAATTGAAAAAGACGGGCTTCCCTGGATACATGTGAGCGACCTTCAATACTGGAAAAATGAAGTAGCCATACAGTATGATATCAATTCGGTACCAGCAAATATTCTTATTGATCCTCAAGGAATTATTATTGCCAAAAACCTAAGAGGTGATGCTTTGAACGAATATCTTTCTCAACTGTTTTAAAATACTTAAAACCCCATTTAAGCTACTCATAACTACTATCGAAAGAATAGATCTTTCTACTATTTTTTGAAACTGACCTTCCGGATATTTTTATGTCCGGAGTGTCTTTTTATATGGTGTTGACAGCTAAATTTTAAGCTGATAATCATCATTTAACTCTTTTAAGATCATATAAAGTGCAAGCAAATACCTTACGAACATTTTTTTTAAAACTCTTTTTAGCCAGCTGCCTTTTTTTTACGGGGAGTACTGCATTTTCTCAGATTTATGATCCGGTATCTTGGGAAACTTCGGTAAAGGAACTTGGAGAAAATAAATATGAACTCCAGATCTTGGCAACTATTGAACCGGGCTGGCATTTATATGCTCAGAATCTACCTGAAGGAGGACCGGTGCCAACCTCTTTTTCATTTCCTTTTGAAAGTTCTTACAAAATTATAGGGAAGGTAGAGCAGAGTAAGCCGCATACTTTTTTTGATGATATTTTTGAAATGGAAACTTCCTATTACGAAAATCGTGCAACGTTTTCGCAAATTGTTCAAGTAAAAGAGACTTCCTTAAAAACTATTAATGCGGAAGTCACCTTTATGGTATGCGACGATAGCCAATGTTTGCCACCAACTACAGAAGAGCTTCATTTTAAAATTCCGATTTCTTCAAAACCTGAAACCTCAGAACCCAAAGAGCAGAACGTTAAATCCAAGACTTCAGTTGATGAACAAGATTCTGTAGAAGAGAAAAGTAATCTTGAAGAAAAAACAAATGACCAAAAGGAAATCGGTTTAGAAATTGATGAAAAAAGATCTGAAAATAAAGAAAAACTTTCCGAATCTAAAAAGGATAGTTCGAACAAAGAAATAAAGAGTTCTCAAGAAAACGAAGATAACAATAACGCTTCAGATACAGATAATAAAAGTCTGTGGGGAATTTTTATAGTGTCCTTTCTATCCGGTTTTGCCGCGCTATTGACGCCATGTGTCTTCCCTATGATCCCATTAACGGTAAGTTTCTTTACCAAACAAAGTAAGAATAGGGCCGTAGGCATTCGCAATGCAATTATTTATGGACTCAGTATCATCGTTATTTATGTACTGCTAGGCAGCTTAGTCACCCTCATTTTTGGAGCTGATGCACTCAATGCGCTTTCTACCAATATTTGGTTTAATCTCGTGTTTTTTGTCATTCTTGTCATTTTTGCGGTTTCTTTTCTTGGCGCTTTTGAAATTGTGCTTCCTAGCAGCTGGGGCACAAAAATGGATGCTCGGGCTGATAAAGGAGGCATGATTGGTATATTTTTTATGGCGCTTGCACTGGCTATCGTATCCTTCTCATGTACAGGGCCGATAGTTGGAACCTTGTTGGTTCAGGCTGCCTCCAAAGGAGGTTTAGCACCAATTGTTGGGATGCTGGGTTTTTCTGGGGCGATCGCGATTCCGTTTGCCCTGTTTGCGGCCTTTCCAGGTTGGTTGAATTCGCTTCCCAAATCTGGAGGCTGGCTGAATACAGTAAAGGCAGTACTCGGATTTTTGGAACTGGCCTTGGCCTTTAAGTTTTTAAGCAATGCAGACCTTGTTTTACAATTGCATCTACTCGAACGCGAGACGTTCTTGGCAATTTGGATTGCAATTTTAGGAACGCTTACCTTATATCTCTTCGGAAAAATAAAGCTCCCGCACGATAGTCCACTACCTTCTATTTCAGTAGGACGGCTGTCTTTGGGAATGCTTACCTTAGCGTTTACCGTTTACCTAATCCCTGGACTATGGGGAGCACCCCTGCAGTGGATTAGCGGTTTTCCACCCCCACAGCAATATAGCGAATCGCCTTATGGTGTTGGCAATACGAAAGGGGGAATGGCTTCTCAAGTTATCCTTCCTGAAGGAGCTGAACTGGGTCCTCACGACATTCCCGCTTTTAAGGACTATGAAACCGGTATGGCATACGCCGAAAAAGTAAACAAACCGGTACTGCTTGATTTTACCGGATATGCCTGTGTAAACTGCCGCAAGATGGAAGAACGCGTATGGTCTGATCCTCAGGTATTACAGCTTTTGCAAAATGATGTTGTTCTTATCTCTCTTTACGTAGATGACAAGAAAGAACTACCCGAAACGGAGCAGTACGTTTCAAAAACCACCGGTAAGAAAATCAAAACTATCGGGAATAAATGGAGTGATTTTCAGATCACCCACTATAAAGCGAATGCGCAGCCTTATTATGTACTGATCGATATTGAAGGAAAAAACCTAAATGATCCCACAGCCTACAATCCCGATATTGACTCTTATCTGGACTGGCTGAGAGAAGGAATTGAAAATTATAATTAAAAGAAAATGAAATTTCCCATTACATACTATTTAATAGTGTTATTAATTGGTTGCTTTCAGCTAAGTAGAGGACAGCAAAAAGATAAACCAGAACTCAAACCAGCCGATATCACTAAGGGCCAGCTAAACAACGGGATGCATTACTATATTATGCATAATGAAGAGCCCGAAGATCGGGTATCCTTCTATTTTGCGCAAAAGGTGGGTTCTATTTTGGAAGAAGACAGTCAGCAAGGCCTTGCGCATTTTTTGGAACATATGGCATTCAACGGGACCGAGCATTTTCCGAATAAAAGAATGCTGGAGTATTTGGAGAAAAACAGTATAAAGTTCGGGAATGAAATAAATGCAGCAACGCACTATGATGAAACTATCTATAGAATTCAGAATGTTCCAGTAGAAAATGAACGTTTGCTCGATTCCATATTACTCATACTTCATGACTGGTCTGACGGTTTAACCCTTTCGGCAGCCGAAATTGATAATGAAAGAGGGGTGGTTAGGGAAGAATGGCGCTCCAGATATACTGCACAACGCCGCGCTGCCGACAGCATTCTTAATCAGGGTCTGCTTAAAGATTCCAGGTATGCCAAAAGAGGAGTAATAGGAACCATGGATGTGATTGATAATTTCAACTATGAAGAACTTCGGGATTATTACCAGAAATGGTATCGCCCAGATCTTCAGGCTGTAATTATCGTGGGGGATATTGATGAGAAAAAGATGGAAGAGAAAGTGAAAAAACTATTTTCAACCATTTCGCTTGAAAAAGACAGGCCAAAACGTGAAAGATACAAGGTTAAAGTTGGAGATGAATTCACATACCTCAATCTCGCAAATAAGGAACTCGGCACCACGTCAATAGAATATTTTTTAAGATATGAAGTGGATCCCACACTTACCGAAAAAGAAATGTTCCAACATGAAGTAAAATTAGAGATACTCACTTCGATTATTGACCGTCGCTTTATCAAGACAGTAGATCAACCGTCAAGTCCGGTATATTCGGCAAGGTTTACAGATCGTGATTTTACGCTGCCCAAAAATATAGGTATTCTGAAGTCCACCCTTCACCCCAAAAAAGACAGCTTGTTGCCGGCATTGAAACTTGCAGCAACCGAATTAAAACGGTTCTGGCTACATGGAGCCAACCAAGATGAATTTGATCGTACGAAATCTTCTATTGCCGGCGGACTGAAAAGTAGAATTAACAGTGGAGGAAGCAGCAATATTTATCACGCCATAGAAATTTCCGAAGCTTTTTTCAGAAATCATCAGGTAATAGATTATACAAGTTTGTATCAGTATAAACTCGATTATTTAGAAGGTTTAACGAAGGAAGATATATTGATTTTTTTCAAACAATATTATACCGTGAAAGGTAACGTCGTGGCAATCCTTGGTTCCGATGAAATTAAATATCCTTCTAAAAAAGAAGCTTTCAATACTATAATAGATGCAAAGAATACCAAACCTGAGCCTTATAAAGAAGTAGAAGTTAAGGCTAAAAAGTTGATGAACCTTGAGCTTAAAGGCGGCAAAGTCATCAGTGAAGAACAAGTAAAAGATACCGAAGGAACAAAGTTCATTCTTTCTAATGGTGCAGAAGTTTTTCTTTATCCAACATTAGATAAAGATGATAAAATGGTTTATTTCAAGGCCATTAGCCCCGGCGGCCGTTCGCAGCTGAATAAAGAATTGCTTGATAATTCCCTTTTTGCCTATATGTTTGCCGAAGCTTCTGGAATTGCAAATCTTACCAAGAAAGAACTGGCTAAATCTAATGAGGTTATCGTCCCTTCCGTGAAAATTGAAGAATATGAAGAGACGATGGACCGGTATTCTTATGCCAATAATCTGGAAAATTTATTAAAAGGAATTTACTTGGCTTTTACCGAGCCTAGGTTTGATGAATCGGCTTTTGATGCTGCCAAGCAAAATCTCGAAAATCTGAACAGAATGCTACACGCTAATAATCGTGCAGATTTTTCAGATTCTTTAAAACTGGCAATGAGTAATTATAGTCCGCGTGAAGTGTATTTAGGTGAAAAATTGCTTAATTCACTTTCGATGGAAAAGATGGAAACTCTTTATAAGGACCGAATAAAAAATGCAGCAGATTTCCGTTTTATTTTTATGGGAGATATTGAAAAAGAGGTTTTTATTCCACTTATAGAAAAATATATAGGAAGTCTTTCGGGAGATACTACTGCTACTGAAAAGATCGTAGATCATGGAATGAAACCCGCAAAGGGAATCAGAAAAGTACATATTTCACAGCAAATGGAAACTCCGCAAACCACGGTAAGCGTTTATATTACTGATGATCTTCCATATAATCACGAAAATAAACTGGTGATGGCTGTTATCGCAGAATTGCTGGAGAAACGTTATATGGAAAGAATACGCGAGGAAGAAGGCGGTACCTATGTTGTAAGAGTAAAGGGCGATCTCCAGTATATACCGGAGGATCATTTCACGCTATCTGTGAATTTCAATTGTAATCCTTCAAAGACTGATCGATTAGTAGAAATAGTATATGAAGAACTTCACGCGCTTTCTCACAATGTAGATAGTGCGAAACTTCTTGAAGTCAAGACCAATCTTATGAAAGAACTGGGTGATAAGAAAGATAATAGTATGAATCATCTTGAAAAGATTACAAGCAGTATTGAAACAAATACTGCTATTTCGAGTTACCAGGAAGATATTGTTAGAGTTGAAAGACTTACGGCAGAAAATATTAAAACAGTTGCAAAAAAAGTAAACGATAACCCTCGTATTGTAGAAGGAATTTTAGCTCCAGAAACACAAGAAAGCAAATAGTTCAAATTAAAATAAATAGAACCTTAGCATTTATTAAATTTCAAATTACGAATTACTTGCTTTGTTGGTTGCGATGAGCCTTCAGGCTGCTTTTGCACAGGATGAAAATAGTTCAGAATTCCAACCAGCCTATCCTTTCGGTAGAACAGACACGTAATTCTCATCGTATGACAAGTCTGATGTAGCTATTGCAAAAGCTTGTTTTAAAAGCCTATTAGCTACAACAATTAATGCATTGAATGAATTCGATAGTTAATTACCCCGCTTTAAACGGAATCATTCAAATAGTGGCTTCTCTATATTGGGCTTGGCATTTTGTGCATTTATGGTATCTATACCAGTACACAGATATGTTAATCAATTTTGAGGTACCCAAATTGGTTACTCGCGCTATTTGTAATACTGAGTTTACGAGGTGTTTGGGGTGGGTTATTCGTTTTATTGAAGAAATTAAAAAAAGGTATGCTCAATTAATTGGGTTATTATTCTTTGGACTTTTAATCGACTTAATTCTAATGTTTTAAAGTATATATAGGGTTGTATAAAATGTTTTGAAAAAATTAGTTATAGTAGTTTTTTTCAAAATCAATGGGTTTAATTCCTGTCTTATTTTTAAAGTATCTGGAAAAATAGGCGTAATCATTAAAACCTAAAATTTCAGAAATTCTAAGAAGACTGTTTTTAGAATGACAGATTAACCGCTTGGCTTCCAGAATAACACGTTCAGAAATTAACTGATTTGTGGTTTTACCAACGGTTTCATTTACAATCCTGTTGAGGTGTCTTGTCGTAATATTTAAGTTGTCCGCATAAAATTTGGGTAGCTTTTGATTCTCGTAATGCATCTCAATCAAGGTTTCAAAATTTTCTAGAATTTTTAGATAGCTGGGATTGGAGAAATTATCGAAATCAACCTTTGAGGTGTATAGTCTGGTGAGCGTAATATAAATATCTGTAATCCCGTTTACGAGTTTCAATTCTTTTAAGGGTTTGCTATCGGTATACTCCTTTAATAAATTCTGAAATTTAAGTGCAGTTTTCTCAACAGCTCCAGCGATATCCAAAAATGGTGGATTCTGATACGAATAATAAAAAGGAAATATTTTAAGCTCATGAAGAACATAGTGCATTTCATAGAAATCCTTGGAGTGAAAGAAAATAAATCCTTCCGGCTCTGAATCAAACTTCCAGGAGTGAACTTGCCCGGGTTTCAGAAAGAACACTTTTCCCGGTTTAATTTCATAAGTATTGAAATCTATTTCATGAACGCCACTACCTGCTGTAAACAGGATACACAGGTAAAAATTGTGACTATGAGGCGTACTAATTAAATCTTTATTTGTTCTAAAGTGCTTTGAAAATGTATTTACGTAGACAGTATTAAACACCTTAGAGGTTTTAAATTGATCTATATCCAGTACCGCTATTCTCATCTAGAATGTCTTAAAAGTGCAAAAATGGGAGTATTAAATGTAACACAATTCCTTTCTATGCAATTTAAATTTGTACCATTAAAAATAATAATACCATGATGAAGATCGCTGGAATTGTAAAAGGAACATGTCCCAATTGTAAAAAGGGAGCTATTTTTGAAACAAAAGGTAATATATTTTTATTGCGAATGCCTAAAATGAACGAACGATGCGGTGTTTGCAATTTAAAGTTTGAAAAAGAAACAGGTTTCTTTTTTGGTGCTATGTTCGTAAGTTATGCGCTGGCAGTTGCAGAGATGGTTGCCAGTCTCGTAATTTTCTGGATGTTCATCGACCTGGCTCCATTGACCGTTTTTATGATTATAGCAGGTATAGCTATTCTCACCAGTACCTTTAATTTTAGAGTATCCCGGGCAATTTGGATCTACTTATTCAACTAACATTTTATTAAATACAATTACTACTGGAGAGCTAAAACGGCTCTCCAGTAGTAATTTATATTATTTGGAATGCTATCTGTTGGTCTCAATAAGGGCTAAGGCATTTTGAAAATTCTCTTCAAGTTTTTCAATGCGTGCCACGCCGCCACCAATTTTGATTAGTTCCTCTCCCTTTTGCACGAGTAATGTTGGATAACTATTGACTCCAATTTCCTGTACTTCTGCAAAAAGTTTTCGTGTCTCATTTAATGCCTCTTCAATATGATAAAAGGCTTTGACTTGTTTAGAATTTAACCCGAAATCTTCTGCGAGCTCACCGAAGGTTTCAGGATTGCTTAAACTTTTCCCATCCTGATAAAACAACTTCATCATCGCATAGACAATTTCATACTGCTTTGCCGGAGCAAAATGTTTTAATGCAACAAAACCTTTTCCTGCATCTTCTGAGTTCAATATAAAGTTTCCATCTTCTAATAATTGATTATAAGATGCTCCAAACTTTGCTCCGGTGAGTTGATGTATTCGCTCATTAGCTCCGGGAATATGTGGATAATTAGAAATAGAAAGGCTTTTCTCCCCTGTAAATAAACCACCGGGTAAAACCCTGATGGGTAATTCTGGGTGACTATCCAGGAATTTGGTTAATTCGGTAGAAAAACCGTAACACCATCCACAATAGCCATCCCAAATATAGATGAGATTTAAATTTTCGGTATTCATATCAGATCAATTTTGAGTTTAATATCCCGCGGTGAACTGCTGCTGGTGGTGCTTGGGATTTTCTATTTCATCTGCTATCACCACGGCAACATCTTCTACAGACATTCTGTTTTTCCCGGAATCGTCAGAAACAGGACGGTTCGTACCCAGACGGTAACTTCCTGTTCGGCCAATTGAAATATCCGGATTCATTTCTAATGCCGGACTAAAATAGGCCCAGTCAAGTTTGTCTTCCTTTTTGATTATTTCAAAATAATCGCGAGCTGCTTTTGATTTTGGAATAAAAGGAAGATCCTGAGGTAACGTATCTACAATCTGCTTTCCTTCCTCATTGAGTAAACTACCAGCCCCACCAATGACGATAAATCTTTTGACTCCGGATTTTTTCACAGCTTGTTGTATCGCCTTTGAACCATTCACGAAATCTTCAATCAAATCGGGTTTAGTTGCTGCAGGGCTAAATGCACTAACAACTACATCAGATCCTTCAAGTACAGTAGACAATTTTTCCACCTCCTTGATATTTAAAGCGACATAAGACATGTTGTTCTTATCTGAATCCTTTTCACTTCTTGAAATTCCGGTGACTTCAAAATCCCGGTTCACTAATTCATTAACTATAGTGCTTCCAACAAAACCTGTTGCACCAATAACTACTACTTTTTTCATATCATTTCTAGTTTAATAATTTGATTACAAAATTAGATATAGGAGTTACTCATTTTACTACTCTTACCTTTTGGTAAGTAGTTACCAATTAGTAACTAGTTTGTATTTTAGTACTTTGTTATTTTTAAATTTGCTGCTATGGAAAATGGAAAACCGTCATCATTGCTGCTTTATACAATGCTGGGAAATTTAGATTTATGGAGCTCGCGCGTCATATTGAGGGGATTTCTCCAAAAATGCTTTCGCAGGAGCTTAAAGATCTTGAAGCAAATAATCTTGTAAAACGTAAAGTGTTAGATACAATGCCTATAACTGTAGAATATGAACTTACCTCGTATGGAAAAAGTCTTGGGATTGTGGTAGACGCCATGAGTGAATGGGGTATGAAATACCGAAAAAAAGTAGTTGGAGACTGATTTTATACGTATTCGTCTACTTTAGAATGAAAAATAATAGGTTCTTTTTAATCTGGAAATCAGTTAATCTTCAGATGAAAATTTCTCAGAAACTTTATTTAAACGTTTAGGCAAGGTACAGCATGCAAGAATGATTAATCGTAAATATCTAGTATTTGAATAAACTTCGATATTTTTAATTTTTAATAAGGCGTATAGCAAGCTGACAAATCCATACAGATTAGTACGTAAACTTGCTATAACCAAAAAGATGGTGCATCATTGAAGATTTCAAAAACCCAATAAACCTATGGAGCAAGATTTTATAATCAAGATACTTTTAAGCGTAATCGTAGGTGGAATCTGGGTAGCATCAAGTACTATAATTGTTGATAAATTTGGAACTAAAGTTGGTGGGCTTATTGCCGGGCTTCCGAGTACCGTTGTTGTAGCCTTATTTTTTATCGGATTAAGTCAAGGAGTACAAAAAGTGCTAGAATCAACTTCAGTGGTTCCATTAGCATTCGCAGCAAATGGTCCATTTATGTTGATTTACGCAGCTTTATCAAAAAGAGGTATATGGCAAGCAATGGGCGCAGCAATACTGGTCTGGTTTGGTATTTCTTATTTAATAATTTTATTCGATTTTAACGACTTTAATTGGGGGTTGGTAATTTGTATTTTGGTACTTATCATTAGCGCAATTATTTTTGAAAAAACTTTTCGTGCACGTTCAATAGCAGGACAAAAAACAGAATATAAAAAATCACAACTTTTAGCAAGAGCCCTTTTTGCGGGAGTAATAATAGGTTCGGCTGTAGCTGCTTCTAAATTTTTAAATCCATTATTTGGAGGGATTTTAGCTTCTTTCCCAGCTGTTTTTGTTTCCACATTAATTATTTTACACAATAGTCGAGGAGCAAAAGTAGCTATAGGCTTGACTAAATCATTATTAATAAGTGGTTTCATAAATGTAATATCATATATAATGGTAATAAGGTTCTTGTATGTTTCCGTGGGTATTTATTGGGGAACATTGATCGGACTTAGTGTATCATTAGTTACGGCATATTTAACACATCAATTTATTTTAAAGAAATTGAAATAAACAGATAAATAATCGCATTAACCCCTGTATGATACATAGCTAGTACTAATGTAAATAGTTTTGACTTCATTCTCATTTTGACTACACAAATCCTCAATTAGAACACACTCTGAAAAAGCAGCCATACGACCTTTGTATTTCAAAATTTTAGAAAGAGAAATATGAAAATTGTATTGACAGGATCATTGGGCCGTATTGGAAAACCACTAACACAAAGTTTAGTGAAAAAGGGGCAGTCCGTAACCGTTATTAGCAGTAAACCCGAAAGACAAGAAGAAATTGAAACACTTGGCGCAAAAGCAGCAATAGGCAGTATGCATGATGTTGATTTTTTGACTAACACATTCAAAGGTGCTGATGCTGTTTACCTTATGATAGCCTGGGATGCTATCGGCAATAGCTTCGACAAAAGCATAGATTTCCCTACTGAATTCAGCAAAATTGCCAGCAAGTATAAACAAGCCTTGAAACAGTCGGGTGTAAAAAAGGCAGTGCTTTTAAGCAGTATCGGAGCACATACTAACCAAGGTATTGGTAGCCTTTCCGTCTATAAGGGAGTGGAGGATCTAATGAATCAACTGCCTGATGATGTATCCATCAAATTTATACGCCCTGTTGCCTTTTATCCCAACCTCTTCAGATTTATACAAAGCATCAAGACCCAGGGAGCTATTATACAAAGCTATGGTGGCGACACTAAAGAGCCTTGGGTATCACCCGTAGATATTGCCAATGTGATTGTTGAAGAACTGGGAAAACCTTTTGAAGGCAGAAGTTTTCGCTATGTAGCCAGTGATGAAGTTTCACCCAATGAAGTAGCTACAATTTTAGGAGAAGCCATCGGCAATCAAGAATTAGAATGGAAAGTGGTTCCCGCTAAAGAATTACTTAAAGGCGTACTGGAATCTGGTATGAACGAATGGGTTGCTAACGGTTTTGTAGAAATGCAGCATGCACAGGGAAGTGGCATGTTATACGAAGATTTTTATAAAAATAAACCCATGCTGGGTGAAATCAAGCTTACAGATTTTGCCAAAGAATTCGCATCAGTTTATAACCAATAAAATTTTGAAAGGATGAAGAACGTGTTAATTACCGGAGCCAATAAAAGTATTGGCTTTGAAACAGCTCGACAATTAGTACAACAAGGGTATTATGTGTATTTAGGTAGCCGTAGCATCGAAAGAGGAAATATTGCCATAGAAAAACTAAAAAGTGAAGGATTTACAAATGTAGAGTTCATCCAATTAGATGTAAACGATAGCGTTTCGGTGGAAGCGGCAAGAGCTGAATTAGGTAAAAAAACAAATGTGTTGGATGTACTCATCAACAATGCAGGAATTAATGGCGGTATGCCTCAGGAAGCACTGAGTGCAACTATAGATCAATTGCAAAATGTGTTGAATACCAACTTGTATGGAGTAGTTCGGGTTACACAGGCATTCACAGATTTAATGCGTAAATCAGAACAGCCTCGCATTGTCAATGTATCCTCAAGTGGTTGCTCCTTAACTTTGCATAGCGACCCAACCTGGAAATATTATGACCATAAATCTGCAGTATATGCACCATCCAAAGCAGCTATGAATATGTACACCATTGCATTGGCTTATGAATTGAAGGATACCAATTTTAAAGTGAATGCTGTTTGTCCCGGTTTTGTAGCTACCGATTTTAATGGGCATCGTGGCACCGGGACGGTTCAGGAAGCCGGAACGCGTATTGCAAAATATGCCACCATTGGCGAAGATGGACCAACAGGAAAATTCTTTAGTGAAGAATACAATCCAGAAACCGGCGAATGTCCTTGGTAAACAGCCAACCAGATATATCGTAAATTTAGAGTATGAAGAGATCAGAGGAGAATTTTCAACTATTCCAATCTTTATCGGACTTGCATCGGGTGCTTGGCTTGCCAAAGCCATTGCATCCGATGATCAGTTTTACAGACATTAAGGATATCAAAATCCTGCCGGAAGAATTAGGCAATGCTTATATTCTTAACTTTTACAAAATTTCCTATAAGTCAGATCTTTGCGGACAGGCTAAATACGGGCAGCATTATTATGATTTTGGAGAAGGCGGATTGGTTTATACCGCACCCCATCAAGTATTTGAATTGAATCATCAACCGAGTACTGGTTTTTTAGTACTCATTCACCCCGATTTTTTGTTAGGTTATTCATTGGCAAAAAAAATCAAACAGTTTGGTTTTTTCAGATATGCAGCCAATGAAGCATTGCATATTTCAGAGAAGGAAAAAGAAACCATATTTTCAATTTTTAAAATTATAGACGAAGAATTACAAAGTAGAATTGATGATTTTAGCCAGGATGTAATCATCTCTCAACTGGGATTAGTATTAAATTATAGCAACCGCTTTTATAAGCGACAATTCATCACCAGAAAAGCTATAAATAACGACTTGTTACAAAAGTTGGAAGAAATTGTAGACGATTATTTCAACAACGAAAAATCTTTAACGCAAGGAATTCCGACTGTACGGTTTCTTGCCGGGCAACTCACTATTTCACCCAGTTATTTAAGCGATCTTTTACGTTCCTTAATTGGTCAAAGTGCAAAACAATACATTCATAGGAAACTGATTGAAAAAGCAAAGGAAAAATTATCGACTACAGATTTGACGGTTAGCGAAATTGCCTATGAACTGGGTTTTGAACATTCACAATCATTTAGTAAGCTTTTCAAGAAAAAAACGAACCGTTCCCCCTTGGAATTCAGACAGTCTTTTAATTGAATCGCCTGCGGTAAGAAAAGCACTATAACCTATAACGAACTGATGTAAAAACCGATGCTGCATCGGGATTAAATTTGAGACATTAATTGTCTGTGCTAAAACGGGAGTAACTATCCTACTAGTTATGGTACAGATAGGCGGAGTATCACTTGAAACAGCATCCAAATTCAGCGATATCAATTGGATGTATTCCTTTCAATGCCCTATCAAAATTAGATAATGTAGATTTTGGTCATTATAACCTTGTTTTTGGTCGTCATCACGGGAGGCTTTAAAAATACCTTTGTATCGTAAAAGAAGTATAACTAAAACCGGAAGAGATGAAAACAAGAAAACAAATTTTAGCAACAACTTTATCCGTATTAACTACATTGCTGTTTACTGTAAACACTTCAGCTCAGGCAAATCACCTATCAACTAAAATTGTAGACTTAGATACAGTTAATGTAAATTATAAGAGCACTGCAGTGAACGATTTCGTTTCAGATATTATTACGGATAAAGACTTTAAATACCGCAAAGCATTAAAAGAATCAAAATCCAGTAATAAATACTATAGGTTAGGTGATGTTGAGATCACAGAAGCAAATCTTTTAAAGCACTTTAAAAAAGCCGCTCGTAAATCTGATTCAGCAGAGGCGTTTGCTTTGTACTTTAAAAACATAAACTTAAGCTTTATTGCTGCACTTGATCAGTACGTTATAGAACAGCTCTACAATACGATAAGACAGACCACTTTTAATGGTTTTCTAGATAACTGGCAAAAATATTACTAGATTCTTCTTATCAAAAAAATAGATTTTGGTCATTTATACAAACATATTGATCAGTCATACGTCTTTCACCCCTCCTAAATTTGCCAATCAAAATACAACCTGTTTAAACTCAAATTAAAATGAAAACACTAGATCTCAATACAAAAAAAATAGCCGTCAACATTCTTACGGTAGCAGGACTTTTATTACTACTATTTTTAATTCTTTCGTTTACTAATGAAAGCACCGAAGAAAATTCAGAACCGGCTGCTGCATCTCAAGCTATGCCGGTAGAAGTATCGACTCCTGTTTTTAGTAAAATAACCGAATGGGATGAATATACAGGTCGCTTTGAAGCAAGTGACCGCGTAGATGTACGAGCCCGTGTAAATGGTTTTTTAGACCGCGTAAACTTTACAGATGGCCAGCACGTTAAAAAAGGAGAAGTACTATTTACTTTAGATGACAGACCTTTTAAAATCGCATTATCTCAAGCCACAGCAGAATACAGCCAGGCACAGGCGTCTTTAAAAACAGCTCAGGATAATTACAACAGAGTAGAATCTCTAAGGGAATCCGGGGCTTTATCAATTGAGGAGTACGACCGTAGAAAACAAGCATTGGCTTTTGCACAGGCAAGTGTTGCCCTGTCTCAATCTCATGTAGACAAAGCAAAATTAGATTTGCAGTTTACACGAGTTACCGCTCCGATTTCTGGCCTTGTTAGCAGGCATATGGTGAATGGGGGAAATCTTATAGACGGTGGTACTTCCAATGCAACTTTACTTACTACAATTGTAGCTACAAGCCCTATCTATTTTTATTTTACAGGAAGTGAATCTGATTATTTACGATACGTACGTTTAGCACGTAATGGCGAACGCGGTTCTATGCGTTCTGAAGCGTTGCCGGTAAGTATTAAATTACAGGATGAAACTGAATTTTTACATAATGCTAAAATGGACTTCGTAGATAATGAGATCGATAACAGTACCGGAACGATAGAAAGCAGAGCGATTTTAGAAAATAAAGATCAGCTTTTAGAACCGGGTATGTTTGGTAAAGCACGATTAATGGGTAGTGCCGAGCACGAGGCATTAATGATTTCTGATGACGTTATTGGTACCAATCAATCCCTTCGTTTTGTTTACGTCTTGGGTGAAAACAATACGGTGGAAGTAAAAAATGTCACGCTGGGTCCGCTTCACAGCAACGGCTTGAGAATTGTTAGAGAGGGCTTGACCAAAGAAGATAAGTTAGTAGTAAATAACATTCAGAAAATACGTCCGGGAATGGTCATCTCACCCGTTGAAACTTCGTTTACGGGAAGCTCTTCTGAAAAATAAACTGTTATTAAAACAACAGCTAACCTGCTTATTTAGAAAATTCTAAAAATTAAACCGGAATATATCCTTTCCTTTTTCCGCTTGCGAAAAAGAGAAGGGTAGAACCGTACATCCTATTTGTAAATACCATTATGAAATTCAGTCACATTTTTATACAGCGACCCATTTTTGCGGGAGTCTTGAGCGTACTCATACTCATCATAGGTGCGCTTGCTTATTTATCCTTACCCATTTCTCAATTTCCGGATGTTGCACCACCTACCGTTGAAGTTGTCGCTATGTATCCCGGTGCCAACGCAAGAACGCTTTCTGAAACGGTGGCCGCACCTTTAGAAAAGGAAATAAATGGAGTAGAAGGGATGTTGTACATGACCTCTCAATCTTCTGCCGATGGAAGGGTAATCGTACAGGTCGCTTTTGAATTGGGTACCGATTTAGACCGGGCGCAGGTTCAGGTTCAAAACCGGGTTGCTATTGCAGAGCCCAGATTGCCGGAAGCTTCCCGTAGATTAGGGATCACTACCAAAAAAATATCTCCAGATATTCTCCTTGTGGTGAATATGTATTCGCCTAATAAAACTTATGATCAGACTTATATGGGGAATTATGCGGCACTTCAGTTAAAAGATGAACTGGCGCGTATAAAGGGGATTGGTGATATTCAGATTTTTGGTGCAGCAGAATATGCTATGCGTATCTGGTTAGATCCTGATAAAATTTCGAATTTAGATATGACAGCAGGTGAGGTGGTAGCAGCTTTACGTGCGCAAAACGTACAGATCGCCAGTGGTACTTTAAATACATTGCCTTCCGGAAATCAATCTGCATTTGAAATTAATATTCAAACACAGGGTAAATTAGTAACACCAGAACAGTTTGAAAATGTAATTCTAAAATCAAATGAAGGCGGAAGACTGGTGCGTCTTAAAGATGTAGGGCGCGTAGAACTAGGTGCACAGAATTATGCCACGACTGGGTATTTAGGTAAAGACCCTGCGATTGCGATGCCTGTCTTTCAACAGCCGGGAGGAAATGCGTTAGAAACTTCAGCAGAGATCGAAGCCCGTATGCAAGAACTTGCTAAAAGTTTTCCGAAAGATTTAGAATATAAGATTGCTTATAATCCAACCAAGTTTATTCAAAAATCGGTAGACGAGGTATACCACACTATTTTTGAAGCGATTATTCTGGTTGTACTGGTTATTCTCTTATTCCTGCAATCTTGGCGGGCTGCAATAATTCCGATTCTGGCAATACCGGTTTCTTTGATAGGAACCTTTGCTGTGATGCAGGCCATCGGTTTTTCGTTGAATAACCTTACGCTTTTTGGTTTAGTTCTCGCTATTGGGATTGTAGTAGATGATGCGATTGTTGTGGTAGAAAATATGGAGCGGTATCTGGCAAAAGGTTTTGCTCCAAAAGAAGCAGCGCGTAAAACGATGGATGAAGTAGGAGGCGCTTTGGTTGCTATTGGTCTGGTCTTGATTGCTGTATTTATTCCTACTGCATTTTTAGACGGAATTTCAGGTCAGTTTTACAAGCAATTTGGGATGACTATCGCGGTTGCAACTGCAATTTCGGTATTTGTTTCCCTGACGTTGAGTCCGGCGATGGCGGCTTTGTTGATGAAGCACGAAGTAAAAGACCCTGATAAAAAGACACCAGTAATACTGAAACCTTTTGCTTATGTAGGAAATGGTTTCAATAGATTTATTGACAAAATTTCGGAAAGCTATGGGAAGCGCGTACAAAAACTGGTACGTACATCCATTATGGTACTCGTGGTTTACGGCGGTCTGATCCTGATAACAGGTTTTGAATTTGGCAGAGTGCCAAAAGGGTTTATCCCCGCTATGGATCAGCAGTACTTTATCACCTTGGTACAGTTACCACCCGGCGCATCGTTATCTAGAACAGATGCTGTTGTAAAAGAGGTTATAGACAAGGCCTTAGATATTGATGGAGTAGAAAATGCGATTGCCTTTACCGGTTTTGATGCGGCATCCAACACAAACGCTTCTAACACAGCAGCGGTATTTTTACCGCTGGAAGATTTTGAAATACGCGAAGAAAAAGGTTTGGAATACGAAGCCCTGTTGGGCACAATAAGTGCCACTTTAGGTCAGATAGATGATGCGATTGTACTGGTAATACCGCCACCATCTGTACGAGGTATTGGTAACGCCGGTGGGTTTAGAATGATGGTTCAGGATCGAGCAAACTTAGGTACAGATGAGTTGGTCAAAGCGACCTATGCACTCGCAGCAGCTGCTAATGCCGATCCTATTTTGAGTAATGTTTTTACATTTTTTAATGATCAGACACCGCAGTTGTATCTGGATATTGATCGTGTTAAAGCTGAAAAGCTAGGAATTGATGTAGGTGACGTTTTTCAGTCTTTGGAGATTTATATGGGTTCTGCATTTGTAAATGAGTTTAATTATCTGGGAAGAACCTTTCAGGTGACTGCACAGGCTGATGCGCCTAACCGCTTAACTCCAGATGATATTTCCCGAATTAAGGTGCGTAATGCAGATGCTGAAATGGTACCCTTGGGAACCTTTACAAAGCAGGAAGATATTTCAGGTGCGTCGCGTATTCCTCGTTTCAACCTGTATCCTGCAGCTTCTTTAAATGGGAATATAGCTCCCGGTTACAGTTCTGGTGAAGCTTTAGACCGAATGGAAGAACTTGCTGCAGAAGTACTTCCGCAGGGAATCTCTTTTGAGTGGACCGAATTGGCTTATCAGGAGCGTCAAACCGGAAATACGGCAGGTATCGCCTTTTTACTGGCTGTTGTATTTGTATTTCTGTTGCTGGCCGCGCAGTTTGAAAGTTTGGTACTTCCGCTTGCGGTAATCTTTATTGTGCCTATGGTGTTGCTATCTGCAATTGTAGGTATTGACTTGGCGGGTCTTGATAACAATATTATGGTACAGATAGGACTGATCGTTTTGGTAGGTCTTGCAAGTAAAAATGCGATTCTTATCGTCGAGTTTGCCAAGCAGTTAGAAGATCAGGGCAAAGATCTAAAAACGGCTGTTATAGAAGCATCCCGATTGAGGCTGCGTCCTATCTTAATGACAGCAATGGCTTTTATTCTGGGCGTAATTCCGTTAGCTATTGCTACAGGAGCAGGGGCAGAGTTACGGGTATCACTAGGTATCGCAGTATTTAGCGGAATGCTTGGAGTTACGATATTCGGTATTTTTCTAACCCCTGTATTTTACTATCTGGGAAGAAAATGGACGACCAAAAAAACAAATGAACTGCACTAGCAGCAACCTTATAATTTATACAATCTAAACCGATGAAAAATAGATTTTTAATATTCCTGTTCTCTTTGATTTTAAGCTCTTGTGGGATCACAAAGCGAGATTTTGAAGTTGAACCTACTGTGAACATTCCGGAAGATTATTTAGAAGAAGAGCTTGCACCAGAAACTGCAAACAATTCAGAAGTGATTCAAGACTGGTGGTCTAATTTTAATGATCCGGTTTTAGATACGCTTATTGAAAAAGCCCGTAAACACAATCTGGACATCAACACGGCGATTGCTAACTTTTACGCATCGCGGGCACTTATTAAGGAAGCTAAATTTGACAGGATTCCTACGGTGACAGCTAATGGAGATTATACCCGTACCCGTCTGGGAGAAAATGTTTTTGTACAGGGGAGTAATCCTACGTACAATACATTTAATGCCAGTTTTGATGCTTTTTGGGAGGCTGATCTCTTCGGAAGGGTTTCAAACCGAATTAAAGGAGCGGTAGCCAATAATCAAATGGCGCTGGCCGATATGCAGGGTGCTTATGTGAGCATTTTTGCAGAGGTAGCTACTGATTATATGGAACTGCGCGGAACCCAGTATTTGTTAGATATCGCAACCCGCAATTTAGAAGGTCAGCAAGATACGTATGACTTAACGTTGCAGTTATCTGAAGCCGGTACCAGCAACAGTCTTGATGTTTCCAGAGCCTTGGCACAGCTTGAAAATACCCGTGCAACCATACCACCGCTTAAAGCCCGTCTTGAAGCTTTAAAAAACAGTCTGAGCGTTTTAATTGGCGAAGTTCCCGGAAATTTAGATGCGGTTGTTGTAAACGATCAACCTTTACCCAGCTTGCCGGCTTCGGTAGAAATAGGGGAGGTAAAAGACTTATTAAGACGCCGCCCTGATATCAGAAGGGCAGAAGCTGCATTACAGATGCAGATTGCCAAGTATAATATTTCTGTAGCAGAACTCTACCCAAAAATACAATTTGGAGGTTCTATAGGTTTTTCGGCAGTAGATTTTGCAAACTTCGGTCAAAAAGAATCCTTTAAATGGAGTATTATGCCCAGCATCAGTTGGGCTGCATTCAACCTGGGGCGTGTGCGCCAACAAATAAAGCAAAATGATGCGTTAACACTCGCAGCACTTAACCAATATGAAAAAGCAGTTTTAGAAGGCCTGGAAGAACTTAAAACACGCTTGGTAAACTATACTCAGGAGTTACAGAGAAGGGCTATTCTGGAGCGGTCTTCAACAGCAAGTGCTCAGGCAGCACAATTTGCTAAAGACAGGTACAACGCCGGTCTGGATAGTTTTATAGACTACTTAAGCGCAGATAATACCTTGCTTCAATCTGAAAATTTATTGGCGCAAAGTGAAATAGCTTCAGCGACTTCTTTAATAGCGATCTACAAAGCTTTAGGTGGCGGCTGGAAGATTATTTCTGAAGCAGAATTAAATACCAGATTTGAAACGATGAAAGTAACTGAAAAGACTTCAGACTAAATACAGGTGAGGTTACTTTTGAGGACTAAATTTATAATTAGAATACGCAGTAGCATTTTAATGCAGTGTATTCTTTAAACACAAATTTTTGCATATAGAATTTATTTTTAAAATTATAAAGAACCGATTTTGGTCATTACTTAATACTTTTATAAGATGACCCAGACAGAGATACCGGTTTATGAAACAAGTAATGCGCTGAGTGAGGCTATGGGTTTCCCTCATAGGAGTCACATACCCAATTTTGATGTATATGAATTGGGTAGGTTAGAGCCTTCTGCCAGACGGTGTATGCCACCTTACAGACAAAGTTTTTATCAGATAGGGATATTGAGTTATGTGGGAGAAAGCAAATTGAATTTAAATACAGATTGGATTTCTCCGGAAGAATATCCGTTATGGTTTGTAGTTCCGGGGCAGGTATTTTCATGGGTGCGCGATGAGAAAATGGCCGGCTTTAGTATTATGTTCAAGAAAGAGTTTTTGATGAATGTGGTAGATAATGTAGTAGAAGATTTTCCGTTCTTAAAAATGTCCGAACGCAGTTTGTTGATGCTTACTAAAGAGGAGCATGAATCATTGCTTTTTGATGCGCAGCGTATGCATTCGGTGTATAAAAATCCACACCCCTATCAAGAGAAAATGTTAGAGGGTATGCTGGTCTCTTTTTTATACTTTTGCAAGGCTGTTTATGAGCGATACAAGACGACTGAAAATCACCTTACACGGGCGCAGGTTATTACTCAGAAATTTGAAATTCTGGTTGATAAAATGTATGTAGATACAAAAAACGTGGGAGATTATGCAGATGAGTTAAATATAACTCCTAACTATCTAACAACCACGGTAAAAAAGTTGACCGGTAAAAGTGCAAAAGATATTATTCAAGACCGGTTATTAGTAGAAAGTAAAAGTTTACTGAAGTTTTCAGGCTTAGATATAGGTGAGATCGCTTATCGATTGAATTTTCAAGAACCTACGCATTTTACGCGGTTTTTTAAAAAATTGAGCGGGCTAACGCCTAATCAATTCAGACAAATGGATTAAAAATTGCAAATGGGTATACCTATTGCAGTAGAATTAAAAATTAATAAACTAAATCATATTTAAAATTGATCAGATTAGTTTCACATTATTAAGCATGCTATGGAAGTTAAGAGAGTTGCGGTAGTCACAGAGGCAGGAAATGGATTGGGGAAGACTTTTGCTAAGATATTAGTACACCATAATTATAATGTAATTCTGGCTGCTAGTAAGAAAAGTTACGACACCCTCTCCCTAGATGCAATCACGTTACAGGATTTTAAATTGGTAAAGGTCGATTTTACTTCTTCAGAGAGTGTTTCTGAATTGAAAAGTCTTATAACTTCAACTTACGGAAGGTTAGATCTTCTTATTAATAATGCAGAAATAGCAAACGGTTTTGGTCAAAAAATAAGTCAGTTGAATCTTGAAGAGGTCAAAGAGCTTTATGAGATCAATCTTTTCGCGGTGATTAGAATCATACAGTCTTTAAAACCTGTACTTGAGAAAAGTGATGATCCCAGTATCATAAACATCACGAGTTCTTTAGGTGATATTACAAAAATGACCGATGATAATTTTTGCTACTCCAATTATTGTATGACTGCTTATGCCACTTCAAAAGCGGCTTTGAATATGTTTACACATCTGCAATGTAAAGAGTTTAAACCTTCAAAGATCAAAATAAACGGTTTTGATCCTATCTCTTTAAAGAACTGTACACATAATTCGGTAGTTATCTGTGACGGAATTAAAGATGAGTTTGTTAAGCTGATTTCTAAAGATCCTCTTTAAAGATTGTATTTCTATAAACTTTTGCTGTTCTTCATCTGCTTGATCGAAAATAAGATCTGAGCAACAAATAGTTAGATGCTTAAATGCATTTATAAGCGAGATTAATCAACTTAGCAAATTTGAATAAAAGACATTTTTAAGATCTTTGGCATCAAATTGTCAAGATGAAACTTGCTTATATCGCTCTAATTACACTAACCTGCTTTTCCTGTATAAATAGGAAAAAGACTTCCGAGAACCCTAAAGATACCGGCATTCAAAGTAAAATACTAACTCCGGAATTTCAAACGATTTTGGATTCCGCAGGTGTTGAAGGTTCGATTCTAATCTATGATTTAAAGGATGATACCTACTATTCTAATGACTTTCAATGGGCCGCGAAAGGAAGGTTACCCGCTTCAACGTTTAAGATCACCAATTCCATCATTGCGCTGGAGACCGGAGTTGTTGAAAATGACAGCACCCTTTTTAAGTGGAATGGAGAAGAGCGAAGTCTAAAAAGTTGGGAACAGGATTTAATACTTAGAGAAGCTTTTCACTATTCCTGTGTACCATGTTATCAGGATGTAGCACGAAAAATAGGTGCGCAACGCATGTCTAAATATGTAAGCAAACTTGAATATGGAGCGATGGATGTTGATTCAACAAACATTTATATGTTCTGGCTTGAGGGTGAATCCCGAATTAATCAATTCCAGCAAATAGATTTTCTAAAGAGATTTTATGAATCTGAATTGCCCATTTCAGAACGTACCGAAATGATCATGAAACGAATGATGATCCTGGAAGAAAATGAAAACTATACCTTACGCGGGAAAACAGGTTGGTCTATAAGAAACGGAAATAACAACGGTTGGTTTGTGGGGTATATGGAAACCGAAAACAACACTTATTTTTTCGCTACAAACGTTGACCCGAAACCGCAATTTAATATGGATTTGTTCCCAATGATTCGAAAAGAGGTGACTCTTAAAGCATTCATACAAATGAAATTAATAAATTAAAAACCCTCTGATAAATACTTCCTATCCTTACCGGAATTGTTGCTGCAATACGGGTATTTCCGAAAGAAAAACAAGCTCCGCTTTCCGCTTGAATCGGTAAATCCGCACCTATTTTCTAGTGTTTGTTTTTATACGAAAAGTTTTAACTTAATTTACACACCTGATCCGTTTTTGTTTATTTTAGAAAACAAGTTTGATTAAAAAGCTTTATATGCGCAAATAATTATCATATGAAAAATTCGTTCTTTTCAGATTTTAAGACTGTCATTATAATTACTGTTATAATCGCGATAACAATTTCATGTGCTTTGATTTTTAAATATTTGAGCCGTAAAAAAATAAACAGTCTGGTAGCGACAAAACATATAGATCCTACCAGCTATCTTTTTGCTACAAACTTCATTTCGGCAATCATTGTAATTATAGGTGTTTCATTTGCTTTAATTCAAATACCCGAAATGAAAACCCTGGGGCACTCCTTACTGGCTGGTGCGGGTATCATATCTCTGGTTGCAGGGCTGGCCTCTCAACAGGCATTGAGCAACATTATGAGTGGCTTTCTTATTGTTTTATTTAAGCCTTTTAGAATAAACGATAGAATAACCTTTAACCAAACCTATACCGGGACAGTAGAAGAAATCAATTTGAGACAGGTTGTGCTTCGGGATTTTGAAAACAACAGGATTGTGGTACCCAATTCGGTAATAAGTTCAAATGTAATTGTCAATACAAACCTAAACGACACCAAAGTTTGTAAAATGATCGAAATAGGAATTGGCTACGATTCAGATATTGGCAAAGCTTTACAAATCATGGAAGATGAAGTCGTAAAGCATCCCTTACATATAGATAATCGAAGCCCGCAAGACATTGAGAATGGTATCCCGATCGTTACGGCACGGGTAATCGCATTAGCAGATTCATCGGTCACTTTAAAGATTTGGGCGTATTCAGACAATATCTCCAATGGGTTTACCATGTATTGTGATCTGTTGCGATCCATAAAAGAGCGCTTTGACAAAGAAGGTATAGAAATACCGTACAGCTATCAAAATGTGATTATCAAAGATCCTAATTAAAATACGCTCCAGTTTGATATCCTACTACGACAACGAAGAAGAATCCTAATCCTTCTAGTAATGACTTGAATAATTACAAGCTTAGATCCACAGGCAGAGTCATCTATTTTTCAATAGATATAAACTAGGTATAATACCAGAAGAAGACATTTTTATTGAGGAAAAGAATTGTAAAATAATTTGAAATAGATGTGTATAATCAAAAACTACCAGCATAGTCACTCAACTTAAAGTCCAGTTTTTTGTTTCAAGTCCAAACTTAAAAACTCTAGAGTTTAAAACTCAAAATTAAATCCTTTTTCCAGGAGTTGTTGATAGGTTTCCGGGTTGAACTGATAGAGTTTAGCGGCTCTGTGCGAAACATCTTTTTCTTTTTCGTTCAGCGGGGTCAATAGGTTCATTTTTAAGATCTTGCGTCTAAAGTTGGGTTTATCCATTTCTTTCCCAAGGATTTCTTCATAGAGATGCATCAGTTGTAATAGCGTGAATTTTTGCGGAAGCAGATTAAACCCTATGGGTTCCTGCTTGATCCTTCTGCGTAAGCGTTTAAGACCAATTTCTAAGATCTGAGCGTGATCATAGATCAAGTCCTTTACCTGTGAAACTTTAAACCAGGCTACTTCAGCTGCTGTTGCCCCGGCTTTAAGGTCATAGTCCTCTTCTTTAATCAGCGCATAATATCCTATTGTAATTACCCG
>Ga0207888_100176_pt1 | contig 38311 bp, 30 predicted proteins | sample LinPmetageLP43_FD_184055 | JGI IMG/M metagenome (GOLD analysis project Ga0207888, IMG submission 184055) | Marine viral communities from the Pacific Ocean - LP-43 (SPAdes) | ecosystem: Environmental > Aquatic > Marine > Oceanic | place: Pacific Ocean | collected 2010-08-27
TAATATCCCCGCCTCGACTCCAGGGAGAAATTACGTAGGCTGGAACGCGTGGTCCCAATCCGTAGGGTCTTCCCATGTAGTCTTGTACTTCCAACGACTCATCCGCTTCGGATCGATGAATATGATACTCCCCTCGGGTAGACACCTGAGAATGGCCTGCATATCCGCCGGGTGAAACTGGGTCTTCTGAAGGTGGTGCTGGTGGCGGAACGTGATCGAAAAATCCGTCGTTTTCATCAAACATGATGAACAATGCTGTTTTTGCCCAGACCTCAGGATTAGCCGTTAGAGCGTCTAATACCTCTGAGGTATATGCGGCACCCTGTGCCGGGCTGGATGGTCCCGGATGCTCGGAACCTTCCGCTGTTGCTATAATATAAGATACAGAAGGCAACTTATTTTCCATAATATCTGCTCGCAGCTGGTCTAAAGCCTGAGTCGTTAACCCTCGTTTTGCGAGCTCTGGATTTGAGCCTGGCTTACCTGCTACTGAGTTTTGAAACGCAGCAAACCCGACAAGCGGATTGTCCGTAAAATTATCCGACATATCCTGATAAATACGCCAATTTACACCTGCTTCCTGCAACCTTTCCACGTAGGTTGTCCAGGTGTATGGAATGGCTGCACCACCATCTTCAGGTAAACGGTCATGTGAGTTACCAATACTCGGCCCACCAAATTGGGCCTGCCCATCGTTGGTTCCGGACCAGAGAAACAAACGGTTGGAGTTGGTTCCCGCATGCATAGAACAGTGGTAAGCATCGCAAAGTGTAAAAGCATCGGCTAAGGCGTACTGAAATGGCATATCCGCGCGTTCGAAATAACCCATAGAATGCAGGTTTTTTGCTTCTGGCCAACGTTCCATATGCCCGTTATCCCAGGCTGCTTGCGCATCTGGCCAGGAATGAGGCGTGCCTTCTACACGCATATGTTCGAATGTTTGGCGTGTATTTAACGCAAATGGGGTGACAAATTTAGGGCCTATTTCAGTTTGGTTTAATTGCGTGAATATCGTACGGTCTTTGATTTGGTCAAACGATTTAGCTGGTGCAGGATAAGGGTCGGAAAAACCTCGTGCTCCTGACAAGGTACCGAAGTAATGATCAAAAGACCGATTTTCCTGCATCAGAATAACCACGTGCTCAATATCTTTAATTGTGCCAGTACGTACCGCAGCAGGAATAGCCAAAGCTCTTGATATTGCGGGAAAAGAAGCCATTACGCTGGCAGCTCCTGCCCCTAAAAGAAACCGACGGCGACTAATATCGACCATAGAAGTAACTCCTTGAAGAGGCATTAGATTTCGAAATCTAATGCCTCTTACCTAACATCTGGTTAAAAATCAGCACTAACAGAGAAAGTCACCGTTCTTGGTGAACCGGGATAAACACTGTTACTGCCAACAGCCGATATATACTCATCGTCGAGCAGGTTATTCACATTCAAACGCAGGCGAAGAGCCGATATGCTGGAGGAAACACCCTGAATATCAGTACCAATGTAGGCATCTACCACTTCATACCCAGGCGCGGTGGCTGAGTTCTCAAAGTTGATAAATCTATCCCCAATATGGCGCAGAGAGATTCCACTCGTTATGTTGCTACCGACATAATCAGCTGCGATGGTGAAGAAAGTTTTTGGTCCGCCGTATACTTGGTTCCCAGCCCGAATTTCTGCGTCTTGGTCAAGACCGGTATCACCTGTACTAAGGTACTCAGCATCATTATAGGTATAAGACCCAGAAACTCTCAGGCCGCTGGTAACTTGATATGAGGTGAGCAGTTCAGCGCCGCGACTCTTCTGACCACCAACGTTCACATAGCTGCCGTCGACTTCTTCTTTGTAATCGATACCATCCAATACACTAGTATCCAATTGTACAATTCGGTTATCGAATTTAATGTCGTATAAGGTAACCGCTGCGTTAAAGCCATTGTTGATATAACGGAAGCCTAACTCAATGTTCTCCGCCGTTTCAGGATCAATGCCACCCAGTTCTGAATTAGATAAACCGGAATCAATGATACCAGGAACAATGGATTTATAGTTTTCAGAGTAGCCGGCAAATAACTCTAAACCATTAACCGGTGTTGTATAGGTTAACCCTGCGTAGAGTAACGGATCTGAAGTGGAGTCTAATTGACCCGTTCTGTCATCGTTATAGAAGTGATCAACCGTAGTATCGACCTGATATTGTTTTACGCCGAGACTTGCGCTCAGCGGGCCTAAAACCGCTTTTTCCTGAGCGTAGTACATGAGTTCTTTAGTGTTTGCTTCGGTTTTATATTGAATCCAGTAAGGGGTTTCATTGAATTCCGGGCTAATTGCCGAGTTCTCAACTAAATGCCATGAGCGCGTTACATCGGCATCGTAGTTTTCATACCAAAACCCGCTGCGTAAGGTATGTTGTATGTTGCCAGTTTCAAAGTCGTAGGAAACATCCCCCGTTATGCCATAACGATGATTGGCATAATTTGACGTACGATATGAGCCAACCCCTTCGACATTGCCATCATAACAATTGGGATCTTTTTCAGCGTCTAAACCATATCGACCAGTGCAAGAGTCAATCAATGTACCTGGTACATTTGTACCGGCGTTAACGAAAAAGATATCGTCACCCTCGTAATCGCCATAAATTGTGTTACCGGAGCGTTCGTTATCCAGGTTTCCATCTCCATCGACATCGGTAATGTAGGGAGGGATCCAGTCACCACGGCCTTTCATTCTGTGATAATAAACGGCGGTATTGAATGAAAAGTTGCCAAAGTCTTTTTCGACCTGAAAACTATAAAATGAATTATCACGCAGTGCACGCCAGCCATCGCGATAGTTTTCATCAAGACCAGGAATTCCGGTCCAGTTCATGTGTAATCCGTCGTGACGAGGGTTTTCATAATAATCTTCTAAAGAAACATATTCATATTCGTTTTCATTAGCCGAATTGTAGGTAGCGAAGCCTGTAATATGAAACCCATCAATAATGGTTGTGATTTTACCCGTAAGATAATCTTTCTCCGTGATAGCTTCATTATCCCAAACGTCCTTATTTTGCGAAGATGAGCCACTGAGATAGAAGTAGGTATCTGGACTAATTTCACCTGAGTCGTAACGGAAACGGTACTTACTCGCGTCCTGGTCGCCTGCCATATAGAGTAAGCTTAAGTTTTCTTCCATTAATGGATCGGAAGTAATGAAATTCAGTGTTCCACCTAATGCCTCATTTGATCTCGAGCTGATATCCGCCGTTCCCTGACTGACTTCCACGGTTTCAAGATCGAGCACGTCAATAAATCTATTCGCTTTACTACCGCCGCCGTAGTTTGAGCCGCCGTTTGGTAAGCCATCAAGCGTTGTACCAATTTGCCCGTTATTGGTATTAAAGCCTCGCATTCGGATGTTAGTCATCCAGTCAGATGAACCGAAGGTATCAGCTTCCTGTACAATAACTCCGGGTAATTCCTGTACAACAGTGTTTACTGAAGCATTGGCTGGACGACGTGAAATCATATCCATTGAAACCGTGTTTGAGGCGAAAGTCTGTCTCTTACCTACAACAATGATTTCTTCCATTTGTTCGTCTTTTTTACTCGTTTCTTCTTTATCCTGATCAGCTATCGCTGATGCTGAGGCTATTGCCAGTATTAATGGTGAAAGTGCAAATCGTTTGTAGCCGTTCATGTGTATCTCCCCAGGTATGCTAAACGTGGAAGTAATAGGACCAAAATGACCTTTCACCTCCAGCTATGATTTTGAGCGAGGCCAATATAGAATTAAAATGTGACAGTGGTGTGATATTTTGTTGTATTAATTATTAATAATGTGAGTTTATGTGGTTTTTAATGTTGGAAGTGGATTAAGATTTACTTCTGCTCTAAAGTAGCAACTTGTTAACTCATTGAATTACATGCGCGCAACCAATAAACGTGTGGGGATGGATGTGAATATGTCTGAGCGTTTAATCACTATGTTGGAGTTGATTAGGCTTCATAGATCAATGTCTGTTGTCGATCTTTCACAGCGTTTTGAGGTGTCAGAAGAAACCATACGACGTGATATACGGCAGTTAGAAACTACCGGCAGAGTGGTTAAAGTGCATGGTGGAGTTCGTCTTTCCACTTCAACTCTAGAGCCCCCATACCAAGGGCGCGTAAGTTTGAATGCTGCGGCTAAAAAAGAAGTTGGAGAGAAAGCTACCGAATTAGTCGAAGATGGGATGACGGTTTTTATTGACTGTGGTTCAACCAGTTACTGGTTTTCAAGAATGTTGACCAAACCTAAGAAGTTACTGGTAGTGACAAATTCGCTGGATGTAGCAAATGAAGTCATTGGTCGCGATGATTGGCGGTTAGCATTTACTGGTGGACAAATTGATCCAGATTACCGGGCCGCTTTCGGGCGGGAAGCTATTATTCAGGCTCGGCAGTTCACACCCGATCTGCTATTTCTGTCTATCGGTGGTATTCATTCCGACATAGGGCTACTTGATTTCAGTATTGATGAGGCTAATTTTAAGCGTTCACTTCTTGATAGAGCTCGCCGAAAAGTCGTACTGACCGATTCTTCAAAGTTTAGTGGGGCTGGTTCCGTTCATCTGGCCGATTTTGACCAAATTGATACGATAGTTTGTGATAAACCGCCCGAAGACCCGTTGAAATCTGCACTCGATAATGCCCAAGTGGAGGTTATTTGTAGCCGTTAACCCGCTATCAGGTTAGCGTCGGGTAGTAACATAAATTCTTCATATTCTGCGCGTAATATTGGCCGTTCTCACAATGGTAGGAATGGCACTTATGGTTTCTCTCACTAAGAATACAAAGCGCAGTAACACCTTCTGGTTTATTCTCTACGCCTCAAGTGCCGCTTTCTCGACCTATTTTTGTATGTATGCGTTCCGGAAGCCTTTTGCCGTGGCAAGCTACGAACAGGCTCAGTTCGTTGCAGGGATCGATTTCAAAAGTGCATTAATTATTGCGCAGGTATTAGGTTACGCCCTATCCAAGTTTGTCGGTATTAAAGTCGTATCGGAAATGACGGCAAATTATCGCAGTGTTGCCATTCTCACGTTGGTAATGGCAGCACAGTGCTCACTTATGGCTTTTGCCGTTGCGCCGGGGAACTGGAAGCTAGTCGCGCTATTCTTTAACGGTTTACCGTTAGGCATAATCTGGGGCCTGGTCTTCAGTTACTTAGAGGGAAGAAGAACCACGGAAGTCTTGGGTGCTATTTTATCTATTAGTTTCATTGTGTCTTCTGGTGTCGTAAAAACCGTCGGTAAATACCTGATGCTGGACTTACAAGTCAGCGAATACTGGATGCCGGCTGCCACGGGCGCTATTTTTACTATCCCGTTATTCATTTCCGTATATTTTCTTTCCAGGATTCCCCCGCCGACACACCAGGATAAAGAGGAACGCCATAAAAGGGAGCCAATGACATCCGAAGATAGGATCCAATTAGTGCGGAAATACTCGATAGGTTTGGGCTGCATGGTCGTCAGTTATATATTACTGACCGCTATGCGCGACTTCAGTGACAATTTTGCAGCAGAAATATGGATAGAACTAGGGTATGGCGACAGACCCGCAATATTTTCTTCCGTTGCGCTGTATACGTCATTGACTGTTCTACTTTTGCTAAGCTCGATAATGTGGATTAAAAACAATTTTCGGGCATTTATGGTTAACCATCTGATGGTTATTGGGGGATTTCTTCTCTTAGGTGTTAGCAGCTTATTCTATCAAAGCGGTGGAATTTCAGGTTCATCATGGATGATAGCGCTAACTATTGGGATTTATCTGGCTTATGTTCCTTTTAACTGTCTTATTTTCGATCGCATGTTATCGATGATAAACGACAAAGCTAATGCCGGATTTCTTATTTATATCGCGGATGCTATGGGTTATGCGGGAACCGTCGGTATACTGCTGTACCGTAACTTCTTTGAAATAAAGCTAAGTTGGCTAAACTTTCTATTAGAGAGCGCTTACTTTACGGCTCTTCTGGGTAGCGTGTTGATGGTATGTTCCGCCTGGTTTTTCCGCCAGCGCTTCTATAAAGAACACTCAAAGACTCTTATTAAAAGCTCAGCTTAACTGGAAATGAAAAGGGGCTACACGAAAGCGGCTCAAAAGTGCTCTTTTAAGAAAACGTCACGAGACTGTCACGGAACAAGGCGTTTTGATCAATTTTGGACAGGCTTAACGTAAGCTACTATTTTGAATGTAGTCATATTTTTATTTTAATCTGCTGAATTCTAAAATAATTTAACCAGACCAAGGAGCCAGCATGGAGAATTTTCTATCGCTATGGGGTGAGTCGGCCTATACCAGCCTGGGTTTTTTCTGGATGGCGCTGTGGGCGTTTGTATTAGGTTATTTAATCAGTAGCTTAATCCAAGTGCTTATCACTAAGCGGCGAATGCGCAAGGCTATGGGCGGCAATGATCTTAAGTCTGTGTCGCTGGGTACTTTCTTTGGCTTTATCTCCAGTTCCTGCAGTTTTGCTGCGCTATCAACCACCCGGGCTTTGTTTAACAAAGGGGCTGCGTTCAGTGCTTCAATGGCGTTTATGCTGGCCTCCACGAATCTGGTTATTGAACTGGGTTTTGTTATTTCTATTTTCCTTGGTTGGCAGTTTGTAGTTGGTGAATACGTTGGCGGGTTGTTGCTAATTCTATTCGTCTGGCTCTTTATTACGCTAACCAACCCTAAAAACCTAATTAAGAATGCGCGAAAAGAAGACGAAGAGGACGACGAACATCAACACGAGAGCACATTATCGGATCTTTTCAGTAAGGATACCTGGCAGAAAGTTGGCCAAAAGTACGTAATGGAATGGCAAATGGTCTGGCAAGACGTACTCATTGGTTTTACCGTTGCCGGCGTTATTTCAGCCTTTTTGCCTAGTGCGTTTTTTGAATGGTTGTTTATTGGTGTGGGTACAGAGGGTGACCCGGGTTTCTGGTCGTTACTTCAACAAGCGATAGTGGGTCCGGTGGCTGCATTTTTCACCTTTATTGGTTCTATGGGCAACATTCCATTAGCGGCCGTTTTGTTTGGTGAAGGTGTGGCCTTTGCCGGGGTTATGGCGTTTATTTTCTCCGACTTAATTGTACTGCCGGTTGTTAAAATTAATGCGCGTTATTATGGCTGGAAAATGGCACTGTATATTACCTTAATGCTATTTACCTGCCTGGTAGCGGCGTCTTTAGCTATGCATTATGGTTTACTGGCGTTTGATCTACTGCCGGATGCGTCGCAGTGGTCCTCTCCGGCAGAACAACAGCACTTTAAGTTGGACTATGGTTTTGTTCTCAACCTTATTTTCTTACTGCTGAGCGTGGTTATGGTTGTGCTTTGGCGGCAGAAGCAAAAAGAACACGAACACCACCATCATCATGACCATGGCGGCGGTTCGTCTTTAGGTGACAAGGTTATGAATGGGCTGTGTGGTATCAGTGTTCTTTGGCTGCTAGGCGGAATGGGCTTTTATCTTACAAGTAGCGCGGGTCAGTTCTGATCTGCGCAGTGCTCGTGCTTTAAATGAAAAAAGTGACCACTAATTAAGGTAAGCGAGCCAATAATAGTGAGTAAGATTTCAATTGGGCCATGAAAAAACTGGGCGATAACGACCGCTAAACAACCAAGCGGCAGTAGTACCCGACTGAGCTTCGCCTGCGGGTTTTTCCAGGCATAATACCCCTGAAATATCGCCATGGTTAACACCGGCAGCAATAATAGCCGGTGGAACAAAGGCGTTTCCAGAACACTCGCTAACGAGTTTGTCCCCAGAAAAATAAGCAGTATTGGCGTTGCCAGACAATGAACAAAACACAGGCCAGAGAAAAATATACCGAGTCTGTCACTCATGCCTTTCTCCTTAACCATCATAAATATTTCACCCAGGCTTTATTGCTGCGACGTTTGTATCGGTTAAACACTTGCGTTGGCTTATACAGTAAGGCGGCCAGTACAATGGTGGTTAACCACACCCAATAAATGTTGGGCAGACTCATAAAGCCTTCCTCCGGCGCCCCTAAAACTGCGGTAGCCAGAGTATAAAGCAGCAATAAAACGTAAAGATGGACTATGTAGAAAAACATGGGTGCGCCACCGAAAGCGGTCAGAACTTCCGTCCACTTTCCTTGTAAGCGCTCCATTAGGTAAAGCATGGCAAACATGCCGGCAAAGGTTATTTGCAGAAAATTCAGCGATGGCGGGTACTTGGTCACATTGAATATAGCCCGCGCGGTGGCGGCTAAACTCTCTTGCTGAGACCAGGCCTGTGTCTCGCCGTAGATATTAAAACCACGCAGCAACAGAAAGCCGGCGAGGCAAAACGTCGTTAGCCCTAATAACCAATAGGCTCTGCGCTCAGATGAGAAGGATTTGGAATACAAAGGTCCGGCCGCATAACCCAGCAAAATAACGCCTATCCACGGCAGTAACGGGTAGCTGGCTCGTATTGATAATGCGTCGGACTGTAAAATATAGCCGCGGTCATGAAGAATGGTCCAGGCTGTATAGCCCCACTCACCCGGTTTAAGGTGGATAAAGTCCAGCGCGTTATGCCCGGCAACAATAAGCAGACCCAACACAAACAGAAGCCGGTACGGTAAATTAACGCAGGCACCCAGAATGAGCATGCACAGACCAATAACCCATATTACTTGCAGGTACAGTGTTTCGTAGGCGCCAAACCATGAAAAGTTGATGACCGTAAGTTCCAATATCACCAGGAACAGTCCGCGCTTCCATAAAAACTCACGGGCGACGCTGGGCGAACCGTCATGCTTTTGCTGATACAACCAGGCTGAAAGGCCGGTTAGAAACACAAATATGGGCGCACAAAAATGTGCGGCAAAACGGCTCCAGAATAAGCCCGGCTCCGTAGTTTCCAGTATCATAGGGTCTGCAACCGGGTGATTATAAAAGAACCTCTCCCGTACGTGGTCCAGCAACATCAATATAATGACCAGCCCACGCAACGCATCAATACTGTTAATTCTTTGCGTGATAGTTTTAGAATTCATAAGTCAGGCTCACTGAAAACTGTCTTGGGGCTCCTGGTGTTGTCCAAAGCGCAGAGTAGGCGTTCGACATGTAATACTCGTCAAAAAGGTTATCAACGTTTATCTGTAATTCAGTGTTGTCGGTTAACCGGTGTGTATAGAACAGATCAAACACCTGATAACTGGGCAGACGATACGACTGATCGACCGTAGCGCCTAAACGGTCATCCACATAGCGAGCAGTAAGCCCTATATCAGCATTAATTTGCCAGTGTCTGAGGTCGTGTTTAACCATGGCGTTAAAGGTATTCTGAGGAATATTTACCAGGTCACTACCGGCAGGGACATTGACGCCCCAGTCGTAAACGGTAATATCATTTTTTGTTTCACTGTCTATGTAGCTGTAGGCAACCTGTAAATCGGTGTAACTGCCTAGCGACATGCCCCCTTCTATTTCAAACCCTCTACTGGTTGCTGCGCCCAGCGTGGCTGGATAGCCTGGGTGAGCCGGGTCATCCGTAAGAATGTTGGTTTTGGTGGCATCGAAAACAGCCGCATTTAACCGAAAGCCATGAGCGGAATATTTCATGCCCAGCTCTACTGAGTCGCTCTCTTCCGGGTCAAAACCCTGACCTTCGAAGTCGGTGCCGCTAATAGGAACAAAGCCTTCTGAATAACTGGCATACAGGGTTAAGTTATCCGTTGGCAAGTAGCTCAGTGCAACGCGTGGGCTAACCCGGCTGTCATCCTGTTCAGATTCCGTACCTGAAACCAGCTCTAAGGTTTCCTGTGTGTACTGATCCAGCCTTAAACCCAGCAGTAGATGCCACTGGTCATTAAGCTCAAGTTGATCCTGCACGTACAAACCGAAGCCCTTTTGATTCTCATCGTTAATGTATTGAGTCTGGAGTTCTGGTTTAGCTGCGCCATACTGAGGGTTAAAAATATCCAGCTCGTAAGTGCCTGGCTCCGGACGGGCGCGAGCCAATAAGGTGTATAAGTCATAACGGTATGCGTCGGCTCCCATCAATAAGTGATGGGTCATACCGAACAGCTCTGTGTTACCGCTTAATTCCAACCTTACTGATAAATCATCGGAGTCATAGTCACGACGGCGATGCTGACGTGTCAGAGTGCGGCCGTCTTCAAATAGTTTCTGGCGCGAGCCGGATAGCTCGGCATCTGACGAGTAGCCGTCCAACTTTGTGCTTCTGGCATTAATACCACCGGTTAAAAACCAGTCGTTTTGCAGATAGTGCTCAAAGGTTAACTGGTGGCCTTGTGAATTGATTTTAGTAGGGTCATCACTTGGTTCGCCCAGAAAGCGTTCTCGTGGAACAGTTTTAATGTTGTTATCTAAAACGACAATGCCGCGGTCAAACAACTGCTCCTGCTGCATGAACTCAAACGAATAAAGTATGGAGGTGTCTTTATCCAGTTGCCAGCGCAGCGACGGGTTAATAACCTTTTTCTTGCTGCTGACATGATCGCGGAAACTGTCGTCGTCCTGTATTGCACCGTTTATCCGCATGGCGAGGCTATCGCTAAGGCCGCTGGTGTAGTCTCCTTCAAGACGATAGCGGTCATCGCTGCCAAGGGAAGTCTTTAAGTATCCTTCCGGCGCGTATTGTGGTTTACGAGTAACTACATTAATTACCCCTCCCGGGTCCGAGCGGCCATACAGTGCAGAGCCCGGGCCTTTCAGAACTTCTACGTACTCAATATTGGAAGCGTCCCGATGCCCGCCGAATCCGCGACCACTGGAGAAACCATTAACTAAATAACCAGTAGGTACATTTTCGTTGCCCGGAAACCCGCGCATGGAGTAGCTGTCCCATAAGTTACCGCCGTCGTTTTGCAAAGCAATTGACGGAGAAAACAGCAAAATATCGCGAAAACGGGAAATATTAATATCATCCACCAGGCTGCGGTCCAGCGTAGTAATTGCCTGAGGAATTTCTGAAACAGGAACATCTCCGCGGTAAGCCTGACGATAATTGACTTCAATGTGTTCGAAAGACTCCTGTTCTTGCGCAAACGAGCCCATACTTATGATAGAGAGTAAACTTAAGGTAACTGTTTGGTATTTCATGGGTCCAAGACAACTCAGTTATTGTGTTTAAGTGTAATGTTATATTATAACAGTAAATCTCTGATGTCGAATTCTGACTCGCTTAGTATTAAGATGAATGGGTGCTAACATTGGTAATAAGGAGCTTTATGCACCATCACCATCATCACCACGAGAGCTCATCGGAGCGAATTGGTTGGGCGTTTTTCCTTAATCTGTGCTTTACCGTTATTGAATTTATCGGTGGGATATTAACCAATAGTACGGCCATTTTAGCTGACGCGGTGCACGATCTCGGCGACAGCATTTCTATTGGTATGGCCTGGTTGCTGGATAAATTCAGTCGTAAAGATGCCACGCAGACCTTTACCTATGGCTATCAACGCTTATCTCTGGTTGGCGCTTTTATTAACGCGGTTGTACTGACTGCAGGCTCAATCTGGATTTTATTTGAAGCCATTCCCCGTTTATGGAACCCGGTAATGCCGATGGCGGAGGGTATGGCGTTACTGGCGGTATTTGGCGTTATTGTGAATGGTTATGCGGCGTTTAAATTGTCTCATGGTAAATCGTTAAACGAACGCGTACTTAACTGGCACTTACTAGAGGACGTTCTGGGCTGGGTTGCTGTTTTAATCGTGTCGATTATCTTAATCTTTGTCGACTGGCCTATTCTTGACCCTCTGCTTTCCATTGGCTTCACTTTGTTCATTCTGGTTAACGTTCTTCGTCACTTGGGTTCTACCGTTAAGCTCTTTGTTCAGGCCTCACCAGACCTCGAAGTGTACCGGAAAATACGTGAGCAATTGACCTCGCTGGAACTGGTTGATGACGCCCATCATTTGCATTTTTGGTCGTTGGATGGCGAGCGTCATGTATTAACCGCGCATATTGTGGTATCAAAAGAACTGGAATGTTCAGAGCGCGCACAGTTAAAGCAGCAAATATCACAGCAGCTGGCAGCGTTTGAATTAGCTCATACCACCATTGAACTGGAATACCCTGACGAAGCTTGTCGAGACCATTAACAGGAGAAGATCATGGAATTGTTCGGAAGTTATACCTCGCCGTTCGTAAGACATTGCCGTATTGCTTTACTTGAAACCAAGACAAAGTTTTCATTTACCGAAACGGATTTTGAAACCAGTGCCAAATTAAGTCCGGCGAAAAAGGTTCCCTTTCTTCACCACAATGATTTGCGCCTGCACGACTCGACCAGCATTCTCAAATACGTGCGGGACAAGGCGGATGAGCGCTTCTTTGCCGATGTAAAAGATTTTGATCAGTACTGTCTGGTCAATACGGCGATGGACTCGGCAATTAACGTGTTTTTGCTGGAGAGAGAAGGCGTAACAGCTGACAGTGTTAAGTATGTTAAACGCCAACAGCAGCGTATTGATGACATACTGCAACTGATGGAAGATAAAGAGCATGCGGTGGCTTATGAAGGGCCTCATCCCTTTAGTGACGGAGAGCTACGTTTAGGTTGTTTCCTTAGCTGGGGGCTTTTCCGTGAGCGTTTTAACTTAGATAAGTATCCGCGACTTCAGGCCTTTGTCGATAAGTTAAACGACTACCCTTATTTCGCGGATACTGATCCGAACCGTTCTTAAATATCTTTAATGGCGCGGCTGCGTTCGGGGATTTCCTCGTTCAGCAGCCGGTCATTTTGTGAATAGTTCACGGGTACATCAATAAGGTGTACGCCGGGTTTGTTCAGGCAGTCTTTTAACAGCGGTATCAAGTTTTCGGTTTTATCTAAACGGTAACCGTTAGCGCCGTAAGACTCTGCATATTTCACAAAATCCGGGTTATTGAAATCTAAGCCGTAGTCGCTCAGTTTCATATGCTGCTGTTTCCACTTGATCATGCCATAGCCGCTGTCATTTAAGATAACGACAACGATATCCAGCCCCATGCGCACAGCAGTTTCAAGCTCCTGAGAGTTCATCATAAAACCGCCGTCACCGCATATTGCCATGACTTTCTTTTCCGGATTAACCAGCTTCGCGGCCATGGCCGATGGTAAGCCTGCACCCATTGAGGCAAGGGCATTATCCAGTAGTACCGTATTTGGCTGACGAGCCGGGTAATTACGTGCAAACCAAATTTTGTAGATGCCGTTATCCAGTGCAATGACACCGTCATCTGGCATAGCTTCACGCACATCTTCTACCAGACGCTGGGGTAACACCGGAAAGCTGCCGTCATGAGCGCCTTCATCGGTATGGTCGCGCATGTGATCGCGAACTTTCAGCATAAAGTTGAAATCCCAGTGACTTTGCGGCTCAATCCCTTCTTTTAACTGCCAGATACTGTTACCAATATCGCCGATCATGCTGGCATGAGGAAAGTAAACCGAATCAACCTGGGCACCCTGAAAGTTAATGTGCACCACTTTACGGTTGTCGTTGTCGCCGGTTTTCATCATAAAGGGCGGCTTTTCCACCACGTCGTGACCGACATTAAGAATCAGGTCAGATTTTTCGATGGCGCGGTGCGGGTAATCGCCGTCGGAAACCGCCGCATTACCAAGCCAGCGTGGGTGGTCTTCGTTAATAACACCCTTACCCATTTGCGTGGTAATAAAAGGAATACCGGTTTTATCGACAAATGCGCGCAGCATTTTTGCTGTAATTTTCCGATTGGCCGCAGCCCCTATCAACAGTACCGGGTGTTTTGCTTCGCGCAGTAGTTCCAGCACGTGGCGGACCGATTTATGCTCGGTAATGGGGCGGCGCGAATGACTGGCTTCTATCGGAAGGCTGCTGACCTCTTCGCGACTGATATCATCTGAGAGCTCCAGGTGAGAAGCGCCGGGGCGTTCATCTTCAGCGCGACGAAAAGCCTCACGGATGTGCGCCGGAATACTGCTGGCGCTAATAATCGCCTGAGTGTATTTGGTAATGGGAGTCATCATGTCGACCACATCAATGATCTGGAATTGACCCTGATGACGTTCCTTTATGGGTTTTTGTCCAGTAATGACAACCATAGGCATAGCGCCGAGTTGCGCGTAGGCCACCGGTGTAACCAAGTTGGTTGCCCCCGGGCCTAAGGTGGAAAGGCACACCCCGGGTTTGCCGGTCAGGCGACCATAAGTGGCGGCCATGAAACCTGCGCCCTGTTCGTGGCGGGTTAAAATTAGCTCAATGCTGGATTTTGAGAGCGACTCAAGTAAGTCCAGGTTTTCTTCGCCGGGAATGCCGAAAATGTACTTCACACCCTCGTTTTCAAGTGCTTTTACGAATAAATCGGATGCTTTCACTTCGCTTTCTCCTTGCGTTAAAGAATCTTCTAGTTAGGCCTACGTAAAGCATAGGAGAGATGATCAAAAAAGGCAGCCAAAAGGCTGCCTTCTTAAGCGACAATCGAATAAATCGATTAAGAGTTTTCGTCACCAGTCAGCTCTTCTAAGCGGCCACGAAGCTCTTCGTCGTTTTGCGCTTGCTGAATAATCATGTTGTATTCTTGTGGAGTTAGACCTGCGTCTTCAACTGCTGCAATCATTTCTTCCTGTGCAGACTGTTGAATTTCACGCGCTTCTTCCTGGTTTTCAGCTTGCTGAAACTGGTCACGGTATTTTTCAGTAACGCCCTGAACATCTTCCATAGCGGTTACAAACTTAACCAGCATGCCTTCAGAAATTTCCTGAGTTTGCTGCTGTTGCTGCGCCATTGGATCTTGAGCTTGTTGCTCTTGAGCCATTGCTGCTGTGCTACCCAGTGCGAATACTGTTGCTAATGCGATAATTGTCTTTTGCATGATAATCTCCTAGATGAATTTATCAGTTTTACTTACGCTCTAACTAAAGCGAAGACTGTGCCAACTTTTCAATTAACTGATTTTTATAGCTTTTTGTTCTTGCGAAGTTTGCGCCGAGAAAACCAACTAAAAAATGTGTATCCTTAGTACACAGTTAAAGGAGGTCGTGTGACAAAAAGATACAGTTGGCCACTATCCAGTCTGCAAAGGCGGCTTCTGGTTTATGTCGTTATGCCTATGTTGTTAATTTCCGGCGTGGCAATAAGCGTGGGGTTACAGGTTGCCTCTGATGAGGCCAATGAACGGCTAAAAAGTGACTTAGAGCTTCTCGGCCGAGCCATTAGCTTGCCTATAAGTGACGCCTTGTTGAATAACGATTTGTCCACAGTACAGGCTAACCTGGATTCGGTGTTTAATATTGGTCGGGTTTATGGTGCGTCGGTTTATAATGTGTATGGCCAGCAGGTAGCGGAAGCGGGCATTACTGAAACCGACTTAAGCAATAGTCAGCTAGCACTGCAAACCGTTCAGACCGGAATAAAGCAAGACGATTACCGACGGGTTGAGGGACGTGATGTCTTCTCTCAATTCCTGCCTATTGTTGATCGCGGTGGTCGCATTATTGGTTTATTACAGATAAACCGGCGGGCCAGCGATTTTGATGAGTCCTTTGAAACGTTAAGCCAATACGCCTGGCTCAGTTGGGGGGCGTTTGGTTTAATTACTATTGCGGTGCTGGTGTTTGGTCATTACCGCGGTGTTGGACGGCATGTGGTGGCACTTAAGGATGCCATGTTGCGGGTAGCTGAAGGGCACCGAAGTACACGGGTTACACCGGCTGGCCCGTCAGAGTTGCAGGAGGTTGCTCAGGGTTTCAACCGAATGCTCGATAGTATCACCGAGGCTGAGCAAGAGCTGGAGCAGCGCCGAGAGCACGAGGCCTCTCTGCAGCAAGCTTTGCGAGAACAGGAAAAAATGGCGGCTATTGGTAGCGTTGCTAGTGGTGTTGCGCACGAGCTAGGTGCTCCGCTTACCGTTATTGACGGACGCGCCAGCCGCTTATTACGCAACCATAAAGACGAAGACAGTCAGCGCCAGCTAAAAGCGGTAAGAGGCCAGGTGCAGCGGTTAACCGGGCTGGTAAACCAGCTGTTGGCCTTCTCCCGCACGCCGGTACAGCAGCGCGAAGCTATTTCTTTACGTGACCTGATAGCAACAGCCATGACCAGCATAGAGTTTGAGCAGGATAAAGGCTCGGCCAAAGTGGTGATTAAGGAACTTGTCGACGTTATTCTGAAAGTAGATGTCAAGCGACTGGAACTGGCGTTGGTTAATGTTCTTCGCAATGGTTTGCAGGCCGCGGAATCGGAAGTTTTAGTGGCTGCTGAGTTTGTTGATGAAGGCCTCATTATCACCATTGATGACGACGGTGAAGGCTTGCCCGAGTCTATGAAAGATAAAGCCTTGCAGCCTTTTGAAACCAATAAACCTCAGGGAAAAGGCACCGGGCTTGGTTTGACTATCGTTAAACATGTATTGAATGACCATAACGGAGAGTTGTCTTTAACAAATAACCCCAATGGGGGCTGTCGGGTCACCCTGAGTTTACCTGCGCAATGCCTTCGACAAGCCGTTATCAAAGGAGGTAGTGAATGACCGCCGCAAAAGCCATGATAGGCGTCATTGAGGATGACCCGGCTCTGCAAGAGCTGCTGGTTGAAGAACTGGAGGCCGAGGGCTATAAAGTCACCGCCTGGGGAAGTATTGAAGCCTTTAAAAAATCGGTAACGCCATTGGATTTGGTTATCAGCGATATTCGCTTACCGGGGTTGTCAGGCTTGTCTTTACTGGAAAGTTTAAAAAATGAAGAGAACTCGCCTGCGCTGTTGTTAATTACCGCTTTTGGCACCGTTGATCAGGCGGTTGATGCTTTAAAACAAGGAGCCGATGACTTTCTAACTAAGCCGCTGGATGTTGAACACCTATTGCTTAGCGTAAAACGGATCTTAGAACATCGGTCATTACAGCGGGAGCTTAAACGGTATCGTCAGCAACAAAAGGGCCCCGGGGGCTTAGTCGGCCAAAGCCCGTCAATGCGTAAACTGTATGACCAGATAGAGCGCATAGCTCCGGCAGACGGCAGCGTGTTAATTACCGGTGAAAGCGGTACCGGTAAAGAGTTGGTGGCTAAAGCGCTGCATCAGTTAAGTGACCGTGCTGAGCAGAGCTTTCAGGCGGTGAACTGTGCGGGCATTCCCGCCGAGTTAATGGAAAGCGAATTCTTTGGTCACACAGCTGGCGCATTTACCGGTGCTCAGAAAAAGCGTCAGGGCCTGCTTAAGCAGGCCGACGGCGGTACTTTGTTGCTGGACGAAATTGGTGAAATGCCAATGGCGTTACAGGCTAAACTGCTACGTGTATTGCAGGAAGGCACGATTCGCGCCGTGGGCAGCGACGAAGAAGAAACGGTGAATGTCCGGATCCTGGCTGCAACCCACCAGAACTTAGAGCAACAGGTAGAAGACGGGCGCTTCCGGCAGGATTTATTTTACCGTCTGGAAACCTTTAGTTTACGAGTACCACCGCTGCGGGAACGGGGAGAAGATATTGAGCGTTTAGCTAATTTTTTCCTACAGCAGCTGCAGAAAAACAGTGATAAACCGGTTCGCAGCATTTCTCCGGCTGCACTGGAGCAGCTTTATTGCTATCGCTTTCCGGGCAACGTACGTGAATTACAGAATGCTATTGAACGTGCCTTTACTTTCTCCAGAGACGATAAAATAGCGGTTGAAGATTTACCGCAAAGAATTTTGGATAGTGAGCATGAACCCGACGTGGATTATGGCACCGAGTGGCCGACTCTGGATGAATATCAGAATCAGTACATTCGTAAGGTATTGACGCATGCCGAAGGGAATAAATCTAAAGCGGCAGAAATTCTCGGAGTCACAAGGCGCACTCTATACCGTTGGCTGGAACAGCATGGCGAGTGATCAAACGCGCGTTTAGGCACGTAGTCTATACTAAGTTTTTGAATCATTTAACAGGAGTACTAAGTGAAAGTATTAATGGTATTAACCTCACACGATAAGCTTGGTGACACAGACCATAAAACGGGTTTCTGGGTAGAAGAGTTTGCTGCTCCGTACTATGTTTTTACGGATTCCGGTGTGGACGTGACTCTGGCATCGCCTAAGGGTGGCAAGCCACCGATTGATCCAAACAGCACCACACCAGATGCACAAACCGAAGCAACAGAACGCTTTGATAAAGATGAGACGGCTCAGCACAAATTAGAAACGACCTGTAAGCTGGATGAAGTTGATCCGGAAGGTTTCGACGCAATTTTCTATCCGGGTGGTCACGGACCATTGTGGGACTTAACCAACAATGAGCACTCTATTAGGCTGATTGAGCATTTCTGGAGTCAGGGTAAACCCGTCGCTGCGGTCTGTCATGCCCCAGCCGTGTTGTTAAATGCTAAATCGCCAAGTGGTGACCCGATTGTTCAGGGACGCACGGTAACTGGCTTTAGTAACAGCGAAGAAGCTGCAGTAGAACTGACCAATGTAGTTCCGTTCTTGCTGGAAGACGAGTTGACCGCCAAAGGCGGCCATTATCGTAAGGTGGATGACTGGCAGGCATATGCCGTTCAGGACGGTATGTTAATTACCGGTCAGAATCCCGGTTCATCTGAGCAGACGGCACAGCGCCTGCTCGATGTGTTAAGAGCCAGCCTGTAATTGGCTTAAAAGCGTCGGCGCCAGCTAATGCCGACGCTTGCCTGCCGGCCTACGGCGGGCTCAAATGAACGTCCACTGCCCTGATTAACCACAACAGCTCCTACGTAGTCTTTGTCGGTAATGTTATCAACCCGTACCCACACATCCAGCTCGCTCTTAGCCCATTGCCAATCGCGGCTTACAGCAATATCCCAGGTCGTGTAAGACGGGGCAAAGGTATCATTTGCATCATTAACCGGTGTCTCGTTACGGTACTGGCCGGCTAACTGAACTAGCCACTGCTCTGTGGGTTGCCAGTTAAGACGCAGATAGCCCTGACTTTTTGCTACGCCGGGCAACTGATTTCCCTGTAACGGACCATTATCAAAAGTCGCGTCTATATAGCTGTATGACAGTAGTAAATCTAACTGCTGGGTCAGTGCGCCGTTAATACTGAGTTCAGCACCTTCGCGCGAGGTTTCCGACGCGTTGCGGTAGGTTGTGCGACCGTCGTTTGACTGATCCACCAGTATTTCGTCCTCGCTTTTAATACCGAAGAACGCGAAATGCAGTCGCCAGTCTTGTGGTAGTTGGTGTTTGATACCCCATTCCCACTGCTCATTCGTGGACGGACCCAGTTCGCGGTTCAGGCCCGAGCCCTGATTTCGGTATGCCAGCTCAGTCAGTGTCGGTGTTTCAAATCCCTGCCCGATGCTCAGATAAGTCGCCGAGGTAGGCAGAAACTGCCAGGTAACTGAAACAGCTGCGGTGGTCTCACTAAAGTCGCTGCTGCCGCTGTCATCGGAGTTATCCAGATCGGTAAAGTAGTCTTCAACCTCATAATTGATGTCGCTGTAACGAACTCCGCCGGTTGCTGAAAGCTCTTCCGACAACTGCCACTGAAAACGCAGATAAGCTGATGCATTTTCAATCCAGTTAAATTCGTTGCGGCGCAAATCACCTTTTTCACCATTGTCATTCACATAACCAAAGCGGTGATCTTGCTGGCGCTCTAATTGCGCCCCCACGGTTGCTGACCAGTTAACTCCGCGTTGACGCCAGCGGGCATGAGCACCTTCAAATTGACGAGAGACATCAATGACGGCGCCCGAGCTTGTTGTGTCGTCACCGGCAAAAGGCAGAAACTGCTCTATATCGCGGTCACCCTGCCACAGAGAGAGTAACCCCCCACCATTGTTGCTCTCATGAAACCAGCTAAAAGACCCCTGACGGTGGTGAATATCTTTCCGCGTGTTGAAATCAATTGCCCGTTGTACTGTCTGAGTTGGGTCTTCGCGCCAGTCTTCGGGCGTTAGTGCGCTGGGGTCTTGCAATAATGGCGCATCGTTATTGTCGTAACGAATAACAAAGCGGTTCTGCTCGTCCCACTGATGATACCAGCGTATCGCCTGCTGTTGGCGCTCGGCTGAGTTATGCCTGCGCGGGCCGTCGGTCTGAAAATCTGAGGCTAAAATTTGCAGCTGATTGGTGTTGGTTGCCCACTGGGCATTAACATTGTACCGCTGAGTGTCATTTTCGCTGAACTGTCCACCCCATTCCAACGCGGTTTCTGTTGGCTTGCGGCTGAACCATTCAACCACACCACCGCCGGAGTTACCGTACAGCGTTGCTAATGGACCGCGCAATACCTCCAGCGAATCAATGCTGTCGAGAAAAATGCTCGAAGTTTGTGCCTGTCCGTCGGGCATAGATAACGGAATGCCGTCGACATTTAACTGCAAACCCCTTACTCCAAAGGCCGCACGCGAACCAAAGCCCCGAACCACCAGGCGTGTATCCTGTGCGTAGTTGTAACGGTTGTCAGCCTGAATGCCCGCCACCCCGGCTAAGGCATCGCCAGCATCAATCTTCATAGAAGGTAAGGTGTTTTCCACGCTCACGCGGTCGATACTGGCCGCAGTAGTCAACCAGGGCGTCTCGCTTTGTGTCGCTGTAACAACAACGGTTTCGTCTACGTCTGCGGAGTGAACAACGAAAGAGGCCGCCAATAAAGGCAGCCCCGTGTAAGTGAGTTTTCTTAATACAGCTGAGTACAACATATTAATCCGCCGGTTTTATTTGAATGATGGCACCGTCAGGCTGGTCGGTTAATAAATAGAGGTAACCGTCAGGGCCTTGGTTAATGTCGCGAATACGAGCTTCAACAGCATCTTCAAATAAACGCTCTTCATGCATCATGCGACCTTCATACAAGTCCAGGCGAGCAACCAGTGAACTTTTCAAAGCTGCGACAAAGAAATCGCCTTTCCACTCAGGAAACGCATCGCCGTTGTAAAATGTGGCTCCGGCCGTGGCAATAGAGGGTACCCAGTAATAGAAGGGTTGCTCCATACCTTCTTTGACTGCGTCTTCGCTGATAATGCCACCGCCATAATCAACACCATAAGTAATTTCTGGCCAACCGTAATTTTTGCCAGCTTCCGGAATGTTTACTTCGTCACCGCCTTGTGGGCCATGCTCTACAGTCCACAGCTTGCCCGTTTCAGGATGAATATCGGCACCTTGTACATTGCGGTGACCGTACGACCAAATTTCATCCAGAGCGTTATCATCGTTAACAAAAGGGTTGTCTTCCGGAATGCTGCCATCAGGCCAGATGCGTATCACTTTACCGTGATGGTTATCCAGTGTCTGTGCGTCATCCATGCGTGAATAGCGGTCACCTAAAGTAATGTATAAGTGCCCTTCAGGTGAAAAGACTAATCGGGAACCAAAGTGGTTATTGCTTTCGTACTTAGGTGCCTGACGGAAAATAACTTCCTGCTCAGTAAATTCTTTATCGTCAAGTTTCGCACGCATAACCGCAGTACTATTCCCTTTCCCACCGTCCTGTGCCGCTTCAGAGTAGCTAATATAAACCCAGTTATTCTCAGCAAAGTCAGGGTCAGTGGTAATATCCAGCATACCGCCCTGGCCTTGTGCTACCACCTCTGGTGTTCCGCTTATCTTTTCGCGATAACTGCCGTCGGCAGATACCCAATAGATGTCGCCTGAACGCTCGGTAACTAAAATGCTTTTGTCAGGAAGAAAAGTCATACCCCAGGGGTTAGTAAAGCCATCCGCAAGTGTGCTGACACTGACTTTATGGCGTTCGGTTTCGACATCTTCGGCTGTGGCCGTCACGCTTACTGAAGCTGCCAATATTGCCGTTAAAACAAACTTTGGATTGAACATAGGTCTCTCCTTGTTATTGAATTATTTAGAGTATACGTCATTCTTCAAAATTTTTATGACACTGTGCTTGATCTGTTTGTCGCTTTAACCGTTAATACTCTTATCAATTACTAGAAATGTATTAGGTACCCATGAGCGGCAACGTTTTTAGCACGGATTCCTTACTTACTTTAGCGCAGTGGTTAGCCGCCATTTTTGTTTTGGCTATTATTACGCTGGTGATTTCTATTGGCGTTATGTATGTCGTCGATAAAACCCAGAATAAGCATACTATTCGCCATAACTATCCGGTTGTGGGGCGCTTTCGCTATTTATTCGAGCGTATGGGGGAATTCATGCGCCAGTATTTCTTTGCTATGGATCGCGAAGAAATGCCATTTAATCGTGCCCAACGAAGCTGGGTCTATCGTGCCGCAAAAAATGCCGACCGCAACGTGGCTTTCGGCTCCACCCGGGATTTAAGCCGCACGGGTACCATTATTTTCAGCAACGCTCCTTACCCACCTATGGCTGAGCAGGCTACATCGCCGGAGCCGGTTATTATTGGTCTTTATTGTCAAAAGCCCTATTCTCCGGTTTCGTACTTTCATGTGTCCGGGATGAGCTATGGTGCCTTGTCACCGGTTGCGGTTAAGTCATTGTCTCAGGGGGCGGCGAAGGCCGGCTGCTGGCTGAATACCGGCGAGGGCGGTTTATCGCCTTACCACTTGATGGGACATTGCGACATTGTTTTCCAAATGGGCACCGCGAAGTTTGGGGTACGGGATAAAGAAGGGCGGCTTGATGAAGATCGGCTTGCTGAGCTGGGCCGCCACGACAATGTGAAAATGTTTGAAATAAAGCTGAGTCAGGGCGCTAAGCCGGGTAAAGGTGGTATTTTGCCGGGCATAAAAGTTAATAAGGAAATTGCACAAATCCGTGGCCTTGTAGAAGGCGAAGATGCCATTAGTCCGAACCGACATCCGGAAATCAGTAACAATGAAGAGCTGCTCGATTTCATTGAAAAAGTTCGCAAAATTACCGGCAAACCTACCGGCTTTAAATTTGTTATGGGTGACCCGTCCTGGATTGACGAGTTGGTCGACTGCATCCTGACCCGTGGAGAAGAATACGCCCCAGACTTTATTACGCTGGACAGCGCTGATGGCGGAACAGGCGCAGCACCACAGCCATTAATGGATTATGTTGGTCTGAGAGTGACTGAAAGCTTACCTATGCTTATTGATAAGCTCACCGAAGCTGGGTTGCACGGCCGTGTTCGCGTGGTTGTCTCCGGTAAAATGATCACACCTGCAGATGTTGCCTGGGCTATTGCTATGGGAGCCGACTTTGTTACTTCTGCACGTGGTTTTATGTTCTCGCTGGGGTGTATTCAGGCTATGCAGTGTAATAAAAATACTTGCCCAACAGGAGTCACTACCGACGACCCTAAGTTAATGCGAGGGCTTGATCCAGAAGATAAATCGGTGCGTGTCGCCAACTACCATAAATACATGGAATATGGCGTTAATATTATTGCGCACTCTTGTGGTGTGACCGATCCGCGTCGGTTGAATCGTCGTCATGCCCGGGTCATTAAACCCGACGGGGAGAGCATTAGTCTGGCCGAGCGTTATCCGTTGCCGCCGGCCAGACGGCGTTAGTTTAATTCAGCGTATTGACTGGCAGCAGCCTGGCAACTTCTTCCGCAATTTTACGGAAAGTTTGTCGACGGCTGGTGGTTGGGCGGTATACCAGGCCAATATCGCGGGAGGCTTCCTGCCCGGTGGGCTTTAATGAAACAAGGTCGGTATTTTCCAATATGCCCTGGTCAATGGCCATTTGTGGAATAAAGGTAGCGCCTAAGCGGGCGTCAGCCATTTGTACCAGGCTGTGCAGGCTGGTTGCTGTAAACGGGTTCATCTTAATCGAGTCGGTTAACTGGCAGGCTGCGACCGCATGCCCGGTCATGCAGTGTTCTTTTTCCAGCAGGAAAATGCTGCGATCAGGTAACTTGTCGTAATCAACGGGCTCGCCTATTGTTTCTGCTAATTCTTTGTGGACAACCAGCTTGAACGGGTCACGACCCAGTACCCACTTCTGATTCCCTTGAATATCCATAGGCAGCGCCAGCAAAAGAATATCCAGTTCGCCGTTACGCAGGCGGTGCAACAAATTTTGCGTGGTATCTTCAGAGAGTTGCAGTAGCAGTTTAGGAAACTTGTTTTGTAAGTTTTTACTGAGCTCGCCAATGACAAAGGGCGCTATGGTGGGAATAATGCCGAGTCTTAACGGCCCCTCCATAATATTGCCCTGCCCCTGAGCATAATGCAGTAATTCTTCTGAGGCGCTGATAATGTCCCGCGCTTTCTCCACAATTTCCTCGCCTAAAGCGGTAAAGAGAAAGGATTTATGGTCACGCTCAATAAGTTGGCAGTCGAGTTGTTCTTCCAAATTTTGAATGCCACTGCTTAGTGTCGACTGGCTGACATTGCATTCCGCTGCCGCACGATTAAAGTTTTGTTCCTGGTGCAGTGCCAGTAAGTAGCTCAGGTTTTTCAGGCTCGGCAATTTACTCATAGGTTATCCGTCGTGTTATCTGTTTAATTGGTATTTCCGATTATCATAATCCGTTTTATTCGTTTTATCCAATCTGTCTCCGTCCGTACACTAGCTCTCGACTCGTTAAGGAACGAATACATTTTAAATCCCAATCAAGGAGACAATTTATGTTAACAGTAGGCGATAAACTACCAGAATTCAGCGTAATTGCGGCAAAACCTAAGTTCAACATGCCGGAAGAAAACGGCGAAAGCGCTTTTGAAACTATCGACAACAACAGCTTTGAAGGTAAGTGGAAAATCATTTTCTTCTACCCGAAAGACTTCACCTTTGTTTGCCCAACTGAAATTGTTGAGTTCGCAAAACTGAACGAAGACTTCGCTGACCGTGACGCAGTCGTTATGGGCGGCAGCACTGATAATGAATTTGTGAAATTGGCATGGCGCCGTGAGCACCCTGACCTTGACCGCCTGAACCAGTACTCTTTTGCTGACGACGGTTCTTTGGTCGACGGATTAGGTGTTCGTGACAAAGCTGAGAATGTTGCTCTGCGTGCTACGTTCATTGTTGACCCGCACAATGTTATCCAGCACGTATCGGTAAACAACCTGAACGTAGGTCGTAACCCGGCAGAAATCGTTCGTATTTTAGATGGTTTGCAGACCGATGAACTGTGTCCTTGTAACCGCGCGTTGGGCGGCGACACCCTTTAATTGGTGATTACTTCCCTAAACTAAGCGCTGATGGTATTGCCATCGGCGCCTGTTCCCCACTTTCAGAGGATTTCAGGAGTAAAGTATGGCAATTGCAGACTACAAACAGTTATTGGGTGATCACAGTAAAGACACCAAGCTTAACCTGTCGAGCTTGTTTTCAAATGTTGAGCAGTCAGGTTTAACCAACGACCAGTTCTATGGCACAGCACTTTCGCTGGTTTACACCTTGTCTGACGGCGAGCTGACTCAGGCAGTGGAAGAAGAAGCCGAAGGCAAAATTGAAGAAAACGTTAAGGCAGCAGCGAAAACGGCAGCGTCGTTAATGGCAATGAACAACATTTATTATCGCTTCCTGCACTTATCGAGCGATAAACAATTTTCTAAGCTTCCTGCGGGGCTCCGCATGAATGCAATGGCTAACCCGGGTGTGGACAAAGCAGACTTTGAGCTGTTCTCACTGGCGGTGTCGGCCCTGAATGGTTGTGGTATGTGCATTGATTCGCACGTACAAACTTTGCTGAAGCACGAGGTCTCAGCGCAAGCGATTCAATCGTCAATTAAGTTGGCGGCGGTACTTAATGCAGCCTTAACTGCACGCAAACTGTCGTAAACCCTCTAGGGGCTCCCCTTTGCCCCGTGCAACCTTTGCCCGTACCTTTTGGTGCGGGCTTTTTTTACGCCTTTGGTGCTCTTTAGTTTATGTCCTACGCTTAATAATAAAAGCAAAGGAGGTGACTATGCTGAGTATTAATGCTGACCGCTTAAAAAAATCCGTGCTGGAGCTATCCAAAATTGGTTATAACGAGACCGATCATGGTATGTACCGTTGGGGTTTTACCGATGCCGATATGGAAGCCCGCCGCTGGATGATGGAGCAAGCTAAAGCCGAAGGTTTCAAGACCTTTATGGATGGTGCCGGTAATGTGTTTTTTGGTATTGGCGACTACAGCAAAAAACCAGCTATTCTTACCGGTTCACATCTAGATACTGTTCCCGCCGGGGGGATTTTCGATGGCGCACTCGGAGTGTTAGCGGGCTTCGAAGTTTTGCGCTCGATCAAAGAAAATGACGTGAAATTAGCGCATCCTGTATGGGTTGTTGGTACTGCCGAAGAGGAAGGCCGATTTGGCGGCATGATGGGTTCTCAGGCTATTGCAGGTGTGCTGAATCCAGACTGGCTTATGTCGGCTCACGATGCTGATAATGTGTACTTAAAGGACGCAATGGCCGCCCATGGCATGGACGTTATGGATGCACTGGACGCTGCCTGGCCTCCGGAGCGGCTAAAAGCCTTTTACGAACTGCACATTGAACAAGGACCGGTGCTGTTTCAGAAAGAGATAACCATTGGCGCAGTGGAAGGTATTTCCGGGGTGTTTAAATGGATAGTTCACTTAAAAGGTAAAGCCGACCACGCTGGTACTGCTCCTATGAATATGCGCAGTGACGCTTTTATGGGGCTGGCAGATTTTGCTCACGAAATTGAGCGCATTATTGCTGAAGACGGTACCGATAAAACGCGTATTACCGTGGGCAAAGTGGACTTGAAGCCCGGGAGTCCGCACACCGTGCCGGGTGAAGCGGTGTTTACTATTGTTGGTCGCGACATGAGTAACGATGTAATGAAAGAGCTGGCAGACTCCTGTAACAAGGCGTTATCAGCAATAGCGCGTAAGCACCGTTTGAAGTTTGAATACGAACAAGTGAGTTGGCTGAACCCTCAGGCCTGTTCAGAAAAGCTGACAAAACAAATAGAAGAGAAAGCTAAAGCCCGAAATTATTCGTGTCTTAAAATGCCCAGTGGCGCAGGACACGATGCTCAATTTTTTACAGAGATTACGGAGTCCGGGCTAATATTTATCCCGTCTGTAAATGGGGTCAGTCACGCACCCGATGAGTGGTCGCACTGGCATGACGTGGAAGCTGGTTGTAACATACTTTTAGATTGCATCATTAATTCAGCCCAGTGAGCTGCGCAAACAGTTAAGATCCGTTATACTGTGCGCACCTCGCCGTGACACTATGTGGTATTGCTCATGGAACAAAAAATAACGGTTCAGTCCGCCGACAAAGTCAAAATTCAACGTCCAGACGGACAGAAACACAACGATAACTACTCCCCCCGCAGCCGAATTTACGTGCGTGATACCAAAGGTGCCATGGAGTATTTTAGACGTGGGTTTGGTTTTCTATTGCTGGCTGTCTTTGCTCTCATTCCCTGGCTGACTTATCAGGGCGAACAAGCTGTTCTGCTCGATATTATGGATCAGCGTTTCCGTATTTATGGCTTAACTTTGTGGCCGCAGGACTTCACTGTAGTTGCCTGGTTTGCGATTGTGGCCGCCGTTGCGTTATTTTTTGTGACAACCGTTTTTGGTCGGGTTTGGTGTGGGTTTATGTGCCCGCAAACCACCTGGACCTTTATTTTCATGTGGTTTGAGAAAAAGTTCGAAGGGCCGCGCAATAAGCGTATAAAACTGGATGAACGCAAAATGGACTTTGACAAGTTCTGGCGCAAAACCGGTAAACAGACCGGCTGGATCCTGGTGTCTCTATTAACCGCAATGACCTTTGTGGGTTACTTTACTGACATACGCGAACTTTTCCTGAACTTCTTTACCCTGGACGCCGGTTTCTGGGCAACCTTCAGTGTTCTTTTTTTCGCATTCTGTACTTATGGTAACGCCGGTTATATGCGGGAAATTATGTGTACGCACATGTGTCCTTATGCGCGTTTCCAGTCGGCTATGTTCGATAAAGACACTTACACCGTGTCTTATGATGCTGAACGGGGTGAGCCGCGTGGCCCTCGTTCGCGTAAAGCTGACCCCGCTGAAAAAGGCTTAGGTCACTGTATTGACTGCTATATGTGTGTGCAGGTCTGCCCTACCGGCATCGATATCCGAAACGGTCTGCAATACGAGTGCATCGACTGTGGCGCCTGTATTGATGCCTGTAATGACGTTATGGATAAAATGAATTATCCAAAAGGACTTATCCGCTTTACCACTGAACGTAACTTAGCCGCCAAAAACAAAAAAGAGAAAACCAATCCGTGGCGGATGAAGAGTATCGGCTACTTTATTATGGTTCTCGTAGTTAGTACCGTACTGGTTTGGGACGTCGCGACCCGTGTGCCTCTGGAGGTTGATGTATTACGTGACCGTAACCAGCTGTTCCGAGAAAATATAGAAGGACAAATTGAAAACGTCTTTACCTTAAAGCTGGTCAATAAGTCGCAACAGGACATGACTTACCGCGTGGAAGTTAAAGGTTTTGATGAGTTCGAGTTAATTGGCGATTCTACGAAACAGGTTTCTGCGGGTGAAGTCGGAACCTTGCCGGTAACCGTAGCGGTTCCACCATCATTATTAGAAGGTCAGGTCACAGAGTTTTACTTCGTGGTCACAGCGGTTGATAATGCGGATATAACTAATACGCATCAGAGCCGCTTTTTATATGAATGATTTTACAGAGAACGCGTCGGACTTTGCTTTTCAGGGACTGACGCCGGATCTGGTTGTTAATGCCTTAGAAAGTGTCGGTTTGTATCCCGCATCGGGCTTGCTGGCACTTAATAGCTACGAAAACCGGGTTTATCAGTTTGCTGACGACGATCGCAAACGTTACGTGGCAAAATTCTATCGCCCGCAGCGCTGGCGCACAGAGCAAATTAACGAAGAACTGGAGTTTGTTGAGGAACTGGCGCAAGCCGAGGTTCCGGCGGTTTCGGCTCTGGAGCTTCAGGGAAAGCGTCTGCACGAGTTTGAAGGCTATCGTTTTTGTGTGTATACAAGCATTGGCGGCAGAGCCTTTGAGCCGAATGACCTGGACGAACTTGAGCGACTGGGCCGTCAAATAGGCCGTATGCATGCGGTGGCTCAGGCAGGCAAGTTTAAAGTCCGGGAAACCATTGACTATGAAGGTTTTGTGGAACAGTCCGTGGTCGAGCTACACCAGTCCGCTTTATTACCCGCTGAATTAAAAGACGCCTTTTTTGCCATTCTTGATCCCTTAAGTGAGCGCTTACGTTCTACACCTTTGCAGGACTTCGAGTATCAGCGTCTGCATGGCGACTGCCATATTGGTAATATTCTGCAGTATGAAGAGCAACTGACTTTTGTCGATTTTGATGATTGTCGCTCCGGCCCTGCAGTTCAGGACTTATGGATGATGCTGAACGGATCGCATCAGGAGCAAACATTACAGATGGATGCCCTGCTGACTGGCTACGAAGATTTCTGCGAATTCGATACGGCGCAATTGATATTAATTGAACCTTTGCGCAGTTTCAGAATCATTCAATATATGGCATGGTTATCACGCCGGTGGCAAGATAGTGCCTTTCAGCGAGCGTTTCCCTGGTTTGCAGAAAGCCGATATTGGGAGCAGCAGATTCTGGCACTGAAAGAACAATTGGCGGGGCTGGATGAAGCGCCGCTGAACCTTGGTTTTAATGGCTAATTTGAATAGATAGTTTTAACAGATAACAGGAAATGATAATGAAAAAGTGGTTAATGGGTTTTGCCGGGGCATTAATGGTCGCAGCGGGTTTTGCTCAGGCTCAGAATTTTGAAGAAGGTGTCCACTACGAAGTGGTGGCCGATGAAGCGACCAGCAAGCCGGAAATTGCAGAGTTTTTCTCATTTTACTGCGTGCACTGCTACCGCTTTGAACCTATTGCAAATGAACTGAAATCTGAATACCCGGATGCTTTCAAGAAGGCTCATGTGTCGTTCATTAGTCCTCGCGGTAACGTGGGCGAGACCATGACTCAGGCTTTTGTCGTTGCGCAAAAACTGAATAAGGAAGAAGAGATTGCCGCGGCTATTTTTGATTACAACTTTAATAAAAATAGCATGCTGACCAGCAAGCAGGACATTCGTAATGTGTTTATTGTTAACGGTGTTTCCGGTGATGAGTTTGATAAAGCTATGGCGAGCTTCACTGTGCGCGCTGCGGCGTCTAAAATGGATCGCCGGGCAAGCAACTTAGGGGTTAACGCAACGCCAACTTTTATCGTTAACGGTAAATACAAAATGCTGCCACAGGGTTTCCGTGACAGCGATAATTTTCAGGAAGACTTTTCTGATTTAGCCGGTTATCTGTTAGAAAAGTAACTCAGGACTCCGGTTTATAGTCACAATAAGCGCCTTCTTTGTTTTCAGAGAAGGCGTGGTTGTTATTCAAGTACTGATAATTCTTCAGTCCAAAGTCTGGCATCACACTGTATAAATACTCGATAATTGAGCTTTGTACCGCTTCGTATTTCATCCAGTCCGTTTGTTTACAAAACGCATAAATTTCCAGCGGTAACCCTGCTGCTGTAGGCTGCATAAGGCGAGCCATAATAGTCAGATCTTCTCTTACCTGTTTGTGGTTCCTTAGATAATTGTCAGTAAATACCCGGAATACAGTTAAGTTACTTACCGGTTTGTCGAGTTCATTGGCATTTAGCCAGTCGTCAGCGGACTGATTAAAATGCTTTTTAGCAAGTTCTTCTAACTGTTCGTTCGACAGAATTTTAGAGCTGTCCAAATCAATCATTAGTGAACGTCTCATGCGCCGCCCACCTGTATTGATCATTCCCTGCCAGTTTTTAAACGACTCGTGTATTAATACATAAGTGGGCAAGTAAACAATGGTTTTATCCCAGTTCTCAACTTGCACGGAAATTAGGCCGACTTCCTGAACCGTACCATCAACCCCGTGATCAGTCAGCTCAATCCAGTCACCAATAGCAACCATACGGTTGGTCGCCAATTGCACTCCGGCAACAAAGCCCATTAGGGTATCCCTGAAAACCACCATAAGAATGGCGGTCATGGCGCCGAAACCACTTAGCAAGTACATAGGCGACTTGTTCATAATGATGGCAATAGTGATGAGAATCGCCATGAGTACCAGTATCAGTTTTATGACCTGAATGACTCCGGTAATGGGGACCTCACGTGCTTTATAAGTATAGTCATAGGCAATGGAAACGACGTTGGCCAGGGCTGTCAGGATACTGGTAATAACCCAGGTCAGATAAACACCCACAACCGTTCGCAGAGGGGACTGCCAACTTTCAAAGTTATTGATAAACAGAATTGGTATGAAACTGTGTATCAGGATAACCGGGGCTAAGTTTGCGCAACGCTTAAAAAGGCCACTGTTAACCAGCGATTTATACCACCGCTCGGGCGCCCTTTTTAACAAGTGCTCTATGGCATGATCGATAAGCCAACGTGCTATGGCATAGGTAATGTAACAACCAATTAGAACTAATAACGAACTGATAGCCAGACTCAGTTCCTCCAGGTTGCTCTGAAGACCGAATTTTTGTAGCCACTCTTTTATAAACTCAAAGTCCATTATAAAACTCCCTTAGCGGGTGCTGTGAATTTGCTTACGTATGTCGTCAATGGTTTGGTCTTTTTCCTGCCAGCGCTGATTTAGCCACTGCTGAAAATGAGCTCTGAAAGTTTCATCACTGGCGTAATCGCCAATTAAATCGTTGGTAATAGGAAGTGTCTTTATATCAACATAGACGTTTTTCAGCTGTCCGCTTAATAAATGCCAGACTACCGGGCGTTTATCGGTTCCCGGATAGACAATGGTAATATCCAGAATGGCCTCAAACTGACCTCCCATAATTTGCAAAGAGAAAGCCGTACCGCCGGCCTTAGGCGGCAGCAGGTTGCGAAAAGGGCTCTGTTTCTTTTCGTGTTTTTCCGGGGTAAAGCGCGTGCCTTCACAGAAATTCACCACAGTTGTAGGAATGTGGCGGAATTTGGCGCAGGAGCGTGTTGTTGTTGCAATGTCTTTGCCTTTTAAGTGCGGTTTTTTCTCTAGCAACTCTTTTGAGTAGCGTTTCATAAAAGGCATATCCAGTACCCAGCAGCCCCAGCCAATAATGGGTATCCACATAAGTTGCGACTTTAAAAAGAAGCGGGGCATAGGCATGTGGCGACGAGTCAAATGCATTAATACCAGCACATCGACCCAGCTACGGTGGTTAGCCATAACCATGTACCAGCCTTTTTCGTGGATATCGAGGTCACCTTTAATGTGCCACTCCATACGCTGAGTCAGCTGGAACATCATCGACATGCAGTATGCCCAGACTCGGAATAAAGCGTTTCCCAAAAAAGAACAAATGCGCTGAGGAGTTTTAAAAGGCAATAACACTTTAAAAATACCAATACTAATAATCGAAACACCAATAATAGCGGTGGTGATTAATCCCCATGAAAAGTTAATAACGACTCTGAAGGGAATGAGTATTGATGTCAGCATGCTGCCCTATCCTAATTAGAAACAATGAGATAAATAATAACTGAAGCCAGTAATGATGTCTGTTGGTAACGAGTAAAAATTAATGATACTGTATATATGTACAGTATCCGGAGGTTTTATGCAGACAAAGCTTCAGACTCTTATTCAGCAAGGGCTTGTTTGGCATGGTCAGGTGACCGATAGCCAGGCCGCAACCTTAAGCTCTGGTTTTTCGTCGTTAGATACTGCGCTGGGCGGCGGTTGGCAATACCCGGGGTTGCATGAGTGGCAGTTGCAAACTCCGTTTTCGGAACAGGCACTATTGTTGCCATTAATACAGCATGCGGTGCAACAAAAGCTGTCGGTTTTCTGGGTAAACCCTCCGGCCTGGTTGTCGGCTGCTGGCTTACACCATTATGGTCTTAATGAGTCTATGCAGGTGGTTATTCAGACCAATCCAGAGAAAGCCGCCTGGGCGTTTGAGCAGATATTGCAGACAAAAAATGCGCTGGCGTTAGGTTGGTTTGCGCAAAAAGAGACGACATCTCAATCTGTTCGGCGTTGGTATAAAGCTGCCCAAACCGGGCAGATGGGTGTGGTATTGAGTGAGCCCGCTTTAAATGAAGAGGCGCGGGCTTATTCTAACCGCGTACGGTTAAAGCTTGGTGAAGCGGGAGTCACGCTCGACATACTAAAACGCAAAGTGGGCTGGCCACTGGAACACGTTGCTCTGAACTAATGTGGTTATATTGTCATTTTCCCCAACTGCTACTGGATAATCGGGTGCGCTTACAGCCTGACAGCAACACCCTGCCGCTGGCACTTTACCAGTTACAAGGTAATCAGTCGGTTATAGTGCAGTGCAACACCTTGGCGCGGGAGGCTGGGGTCAAACCCTCTATCCAGACGGTTATGGCAATATCGCTTTGTGAGCAACTGCAACTTGTTGAATATATTCCGGAGCGTGAGCAGCAGGTGTTGCAGCAATTAGCCACCCGACTTTACCTGTGGGCAGCTAAGTTAGTTTTGTATCCACCCAAAGGTCTGGCAATTGAGTTGAGTAGTCTGACGCAGTTGTATGGCGGGATGGATGCGGTATTTAACACGTTATCTCGCGAGGTTCATGCGCTGCCAATTAAGGCTCAGCTGGCAGTAGCGGATAACCCTTTAGCCGCTCAATTATTAGCAGAATATGACTGCCCGGTTTCGTTAAACCCCAAAGAGTCTGCACAGCTGCTGGCTCAGTTACCTATTAGTGCTGCCGGTTTCAAAACAAAAACACAGAAGCATTGTAAAGCCGCTGGTTTTCGTCAGCTGGGAGAGCTCATACAGTTATCGGGAGATGAAGTCGGCCGGCAGTTGGGCCTGGAAACACAGTTATATCTAGAGCAAATTCAGGGTCGACAGCGGCAAAGTTATGATTTTTTCACGCCTCCGGAACGTTTCCGGCAAAGTCTGGATCTGGTCACTGAAGTTCCTCACTGGCAAGGATTGTTGTTCCCGCTAAAAAGACTGTTCGGTGAGCTGGAGGACTTTCTCTACCAACGGCAAAAAGTAACCCAGCAGGTCAGTATTGAACTGCATCACCGGTATGAACCTCCTTCTGTTGTTCCCGTCGCTTTAGCTGAACCCGGATGGCGGGGGCAGAGTTTTTTGTCGTTACTGCAGTTGAAAATGGAAGCCATACCTTTGCCAGAAGCGGTTATAGAAATTACGTTGGTAGCTAACGAGCTATTGCAGTCTGAACAGCACAACTGTCACTTTTTTGGTGTGCAGCAACACCGGCATGAAACACTGCAGCTTATTGGCCGGTTACAGGCTAAGCTTGGCAACAATGCCGTGTTCTCGCCAGCCATGAATGACGACCCTCGCCCCGGTAATAACGAATTTCGACGCCCGGCAGGGGAAAAGCCTCAAGTTTTATCTGCGGCGCCTAAGCGGCCTCTTTGGCTATTACAGCCTCCGCAGCCAACTTCAATTGATTTATGGCAACTACGGCACGGGCCGGAACGCAAAGTCTGTGGCTGGTGGGACGCTGGTGACATAGCGCGCGATTACTGGATTGCCCGGGACAAGTTTCAGCGTGTGGGCTGGCTCTATTTTGAATCCGGACAATGGTATTTGCATGGCTGGTTCAGCTGATATGTTTAAAGGCTTCAGTGGAAAGCCCTTTGCTGAGCTACACAGTTTAAGCCATTACAGTTTTTTGCGCTCAGCCGCTTCGCCGGAGGAATTGGTGATGCGCGCAGATGAGTTGGGCTATAACGCCATAGCAATAACTGACGAATGCTCTGTGGCAGGTATTGTAAAAGCCTATCAGGAGTCAAAAACGCGGGATATTAAACTCATTGTGGGTAGTGAATTCAGGGTGAGCGAAGTGGGTACGCTGGTTGTTCTGGCGCCAACCAGAGAGGCCTACGCTGAGCTTTGTAAAAAAATTACATTGTTCCGTAGTCGCAGCGAAAAAGGACATTATCAGGCCAATATCGATGATTTTTTCGAAGGGTTTTCTCGATGTCTTTTATTGTGGCAGCCAGACTTTTCTCAGACTCAGCTTCTGGCCATTGGTGAAAAGTTGAAATCGGTATGGCAACAGCGCATTTGGTTATTATACGAGCGGCATTACCAGCCTGACGACGAAAGGGCTTTTCAGGCTATGGTTGAGCTTCAACAGGCCGTTAAAGTGAAAGTCACCTGCGCTGGTGGCGTTCGCATGGCAACCATTGAACAACAGCCGCTGTATGACATTCTGAACGCGATTCAACATGGTGGCTCTTTAGCGCATCAGCCGGGGTTAGCCAGTAACAACGCGGAGCATCATCTGCGAAGCCTGAGTGAGTTGCAACAGTGCTACCCGCAAAAGTGGCTAGCCGAAACACTGGTTATTGCTCAGCAGTGTCTGTTTTGTCTATCTGAACTTCGTTACGAATACCCCGCCGAACTGGTTCCTGAAGGTATGAGTGCCTCCGGCTATTTAAAGCAGTTAACTGAACAAGGCGCTCTCTGGCGTTATCCGCAAGGTGTGCCCGAGTCGGTAAAAGCGCTTTATTTAAAAGAACTTAGCCTGATAAAAGAGCAAAGCTACGAGCCTTTCTTTTTAACCATTCATGACTTAGTTCGTTTTGCTCGTGAGCAAGGAATCTTATTTCAAGGGCGTGGTTCGGCAGCAAACTCGGTGGTTTGTTATTGTCTGGGCATTACCGCGGTTAACCCGGCGCAAATTCAGGTGTTGTTTGAACGCTTTATTTCTAAGGAACGGAACGAACCTCCCGATATCGATGTGGACTTTGAGCACGAGCGCCGCGAAGAAGTCATTCAGTACATTTACTGCAAGTACGGTCGGCAGCGAGCGGCTTTGGCTGCAACAGTCATTACCTACCGTTTTAAAAGTGCTTTTCGTGATGTTGGCAAAGCTCTGGGCTTTAGTGAGCAGCAACTGCAGTATTTCCGTCGCAACTTAGACCGACGCGACAAAGAGCAAAGCTGGCAGCAACAGCTAGTGCAACAGCACCCCGAAGTCACAAATTCAGTACGGGGCCAGCACCTTTTACAGTTCACTGAGCAATTGATGGGTACTCCCCGGCATTTGTCGCAGCATGTCGGTGGTTTTGTTATCGCTGCTGATGACTTGTCACGGCTGGTTCCGGTAGAAAATGCCTCGATGACGGACCGTACGGTTATTCAGTGGGACAAGACGGATCTCGAAAGCCTGGGCTTATTAAAAGTAGACGTGCTGGCGCTGGGCATGCTGACGGCCTTGCGGAAAATGCTGACGCTTATTAATTCGCGCTATGACCAGCAACTGACCATGGCAACCATTCCGCAGGAAGACAGCCGGGTTTATCAGCAGCTACAAACCGCCGATTCTATGGGGATTTTTCAGATAGAGTCGCGTGCGCAAATGAATATGTTGCCGCGATTAAAGCCCAAAACTTTTTATGATCTGGTCATTCAAATTGCGATAGTGCGGCCCGGCCCCATACAAGGCGACATGGTACATCCCTTTTTACGTCGGCGTGCTGGCCTGGAAGAGGTGGATTACCCTAGCGACGAAGTAAAGTCGGTATTAGAAAGAACGCTGGGCGTACCTATTTTTCAGGAGCAGGTAATTAAGTTGGCTATGGTCGCGGCTGGCTTTAGCGGTGGCGAAGCGGATCAGCTTCGTCGGGCAATGGCTTCGTGGGGGCAAAATGGGCATTTAACCCGCTTTGAAGACAAGCTTATTAACGGCATGCTGGAGCGAGGTTATAAGCAGGAGTTTGCAGAACGGTTGTTCCGGCAAATTTGTGGCTTTGGACAATATGGTTTTCCTGAGTCGCATTCTGCGAGCTTTGCTAATTTAGCTTATGTGTCGTCCTGGTTTAAGACCTACCACCCGGCTGCTTTTTATGTCGGCTTACTGAACAGTTTGCCTATGGGGTTTTACTCGGCATCGCAGTTGGTGCAGGACGCACAACGCCACGGCGTAGCGTTTTTAGCTGCGGATATTAACGCCAGCGACTGGGACTATTGCTGGTTGCCTAAAGAAGATACGAACTCTGATGAGACTGTACGCATGGGTTTAAGGCAAATTCAGAGCCTATCCGAAAGCAGAATAAAGCATGCGTTGACGCAAAGGACGGAGGACGGTTTCACCAGCATGCATGAATTGCGAAAAAGCGGATTGCGGGACTCCGATATCAACGCCCTCGCCCGCGCCGACGCATTAAAGAGCATTGCTGGACACCGGCATCAGGCACATTGGCAAAGCTTGTCTATGAGTGATCAGCAAATGCCGTTGTTTGAGAATGTTAAGGATCGCCCTGCCCGCCAACTGCCCGCGCCTGATGAGCCGGACAATATAAGAGCAGATTATGAATCGACCGGATTGACCTTAGGCCGCCACCCATTAGCTTTGCTGAGAAATACCCCCGAATTAAAAAACTGTGTCATGGCCAGCGACCTAATGACCTGCCGCTCAGGACAAGTGCTGACCTTGGCCGGCTTAGTCACATGCCGGCAAAGGCCTGGAACCCGTAGCGGCGTCACTTTTTTAACTTTGGAAGATGAAAGCGGAAACAGCAATGTGGTGGTCTGGGCGAATACCGCCCGCCAATTTCGACAATGCTTCCTGACCAGCAACCTACTTTGGGTAAAAGGCATTGTCGAAATTCACGACGGTGTGGTGCATGTTATTGCAGGCCGGTTAAAGGACTTATCCGGCCTGTTAAGTTTCTCTCGACTGGAAAGCCGTCGTTTCCACTAAGCTTCCATTAACTTAAGAAACTGGACTCACCTGTAAAAGGTAGTCGTCTTTCAAATCAACGTAGTTTTGTGCCGATTGGCTTAAAAAGCTCGTCTCACCACTATTAAGGCGTCTTTTCTTTTCAACCGGGCTGCCGACATATAAGTAGCCACTTTCTAAGCGTTTGCCTGGAGGAACCAGACTACCTGCTCCAATAATGACATCATCTTCTATTACGACATCATCCATTATAACGGCTGACATGCCTACTAATATGCGGTTACCCAGTTTGCAACCATGCAACATACAATGGTGGCCTACGGTAACTTCGTCCCCAATAACTAAGGGATGCCCATCAGGGTTGGCTTTGGATTTACGCGTAACATGAAGAACGGTTCCATCCTGAATGTTGCTACGCTTACCAATAGTAATACGGTTAACATCGCCTCTTGCAGCGACCATAGGCCATACGCTGCTGTCATCGCCTATTGTAATATTACCGACAATGACCGAACTGGGGTCCAGGTAAACGCGTTCACCGATAACTGGTTCATATTCACAGTAACTACGGATATCTGCCATAAGTGTGCTCCTGAGTTAAAAGCTGTTACAACCTTTATAGCAGATAGAGGTAAATAGGTCATGTCTGGCCTAAGTTTGGCGAGAAAAGCAGCGTGTTGCTGAAACTTTACGCAGTCAGTAAAGAAACAGTTAGAAAGGTGCTAAAAGCGCTTGACGGGACGAGTTAAATCTCTAAAATGCGCTCCACGTTCAAGGCAGGCAACGAAGCCGCCGAAAACCTAA